>Ga0256405_10003636_pt1 | contig 31313 bp, 33 predicted proteins | sample RumenRJG_02DNA_FD_189096 | JGI IMG/M metagenome (GOLD analysis project Ga0256405, IMG submission 189096) | Bovine rumen microbial communities from Lethbridge, Alberta, Canada - RJG_02 | ecosystem: Host-associated > Mammals > Digestive system > Stomach > Rumen | place: Canada: Alberta...
ATCTTCGGCAACGGTTAGACCAATAAACTGACCGTCGGTGTCCTGCAAGACCGTTCCAATGTGCTTTGACATGCTAAAAATGCCTTCATCTTTTGGGCTTAGTCCGCAAACGGTAAGACTTCCGCTGATTTTTCCAGAAAAAGACGCAGGAATGAGTCCGTTGATGCACTTTGCGATTGTAGATTTTCCAGAGCCAGACGCTCCGATTATGAGGATTTTTTCACCTTTGTTTATAGTAAGATTTATATTTTTAAGAGTTGGATTTGCTTGAGTTCTGTATTTAAAAGAAAAATCCTTGAATTCAATGATTGGCGGCATTTCTTAAGTCCATAAAAAAATTTGGAGCGTTTATTTTAGTTCCAATGAGCCATATTATACACAAACACCCAAAAAAAATACTAGGGCACATGAAATTATTGGAAAATCAACTTTACTGCAAATTACTGCCCGATAAACTTATTTTTGATATAATACAAGAATCTGGAGGAAAAATGGCAAAGAAGGTGGATAAAAAAGAAATATCGATTAGAAGTTCGGCGGCAGAATATCTTACTTTTGTTGCAGCTACTGGTGATGATAAAAGTAGTGTGGAAGTTCGCTATGAGGATGAAAATATCTGGATTACGCAAAAAATGCTTGCTGTTTTGTATGAAGTTGATGTTGCGGGTATAAATTATCATATAAAAAAGATTTACGAAGATTCTGAATTAACAGAGGAATCAACTATTAAAAATTTTTTAATAGTTCAGAATGAGGGAGAACGCACCGTCGCACGAGAAGTAAAGCACTACAACCTTCAAATGATTATTGCCGTTGGTTTTAAGGTGAACTCGAATCGTGCTGTTCAGTTCAGAAAATGGGTGAATCAGATTGCAAAGGATTATACGATTCAGGGCTGGGTGCTTGATAGTGACAGGCTTAAAAATGGCGGTTCGATTCTTACTAAGGAATATTTCAGTCGTTTGCTCGAAGAAATTCGTGAAATCAGACTTTCGGAAAGATTGTTTTATCAGAAAATCACTGATTTGTATGCGACGGCGGTGGATTACGACAAGACTTCAAAAACGACACGAGATTTTTTTGCAAAAGTTCAGAACAAACTTCATTGGGCGATTCACAAACATACGGCTGCTGAATTAATTTATGAACGTGCTGACAGCAACAAAGAAAACATGGGGCTTACCTCGTGGGAAGGCAGTCCGAATGCAAAAATCAGAAAATCTGATGTTTCGGTTGCAAAAAATTATCTGAGCAAAGATGAGCTTCATGCTTTGGAACTTATTGTTTCTGGATATCTGGATTTTGCCGAAATGCAGGCAAACCGCAATATTCCTATGACCATGGAAGATTGGGCAAAGCATCTTGACCGCATTTTAATGGCAAATGAACAGGAAATCTTGACTAATGCAGGAAAAATCAGCATGGAAGTTGCAAAACAACATGCAGAAACCGAGTGGGAAAAATATCGTATAATACAAGACAGAATTTATCAGAGTGATTTTGATTTATTTTTGGAAGATGTTAAGAAGTTGAAAAAATAACTGGCAAAAGGTCTAATAAGTTTGATAAACAAATTTTTTATTTCCGTGATATACTGAAAGCAGATTATGCAGTTTAACCGTTTTATTTTTGATAATTATCTTGCAACAGACGAGGGAAAGAAAGCAGTTCGTTTTTTTACTGATTTTGAGAATGTCTTGAAGCACAAGAAAAAATCAGCTTATTTTGATTTTCTCAATCACATAGGAATCTTGCCCACTAACAAAAATGACTCCGATGATGAATTGAAGAGGTTTTCGACACTATTCTCTGCTTTTGATTTTTTAGGAAGTTACTCTGATGATGAAGAAATATTTCAAATTTATGGACTTGAAGGTGTAATTGAGAACGAAAAGAGATTTATCGAAGAGGAAATAGCATCAAGCAGCAATTACTCTGAACGTGATTTCATGACATTTGTTCGATGGTTCTCGCTGATTTTCTATTTTTCATTTTCATCAGTATTTTTCCCATATTACTTTGATATGCAATTTCCGAAACTCGAAAATATCTGCAAGGAATTTGGAATTGTTCTTCCTCCGTTGCCCTCAAAACGTGATTACAAGAAAAGACTTTTCTACTATTTTGAAATCTGCAAGGCATTTTACGATTTTAGGCAACAGCATAATTTTACACCAGAAGAGTTTTGCGTGTTTTTGTATTATTTTGCACCTCATTGCATTGAGCCGACGACTTTTTTAGAAGATTTGCCTGAACCTTCAAAAGTGTATATTTGTGGTGCAAGTAAGCAAGATTCAGGAATTATAAACAGCTATACTAATAAAACAATTTGTTATTGGGCTGGGAACACGAATATGCTTCCTGGCGATATCATGCTTTTGTACGAAGTAAAGCCAGTTGCTGCAATTAGGTCTGTATGGCGATGTATTACCGTTGGTGCAATAGAACCTTTCGAACGCTATTTTAACAGAGTTTGGGTTAGCAATATGATTCGTACAGTTCCTGTAACGCTAGATGATTTGCGAAATAATCCAATTTGGAAAGAAAAAGGGCTTGTCAAGGCTAGTATGCAAGGCTGTGCAGGAACCCCATGCACAAAAGATGAGTATGATGAGTTTTTGAAAATGCTTTCGGAAAAGGGCTTTGATACATCGGTTTTGCCAAAACTTCAGTACACTGGTTTGCCAAGCGATGTTGAGTTGAATATTGAAAAAGATGTGGAAGAAAAACTGCTTGAGCCACTTTTGAAAAAGCTTGGTTACACTGAAAAGAATTGGGTTCGACAATTGCCAGTCAGAATGGGGCGAGGTGAAAGAAATTATCCTGATTATGCGCTGTTTCCCAAAGGTTCAAAAGGCGAGGAATCTGCAAAGTTTTTGTGGGAAGCGAAGTTTACGATTTCAAATAAGAGGCAGTTGCAAGATGCTTTTTTGCAGGCAAAATCTTATGCAATGCGCCTTCAAAGCGAAGGTTTGGGCTTAGTTTCAAAAGAAGGTATTTGGATTTCTTTTGCAAAAGACAGTTTTTTGTTCGATAAAATGAAATCGTATTCTTGGGCGGATTTAGAGAATCCTGATGTTTTTAATGAAGTGAAGCTAAGTTTGAGATAGATTTCCTGCACGAAACTTAGAAAATATGGTATACTAAATACATGGAAATTGACATTCAGATTGATTCACTTACAAATTGTCTCGAGAATCGTGAAACAGGAGCGGTATGTGATACGGTCATCGTCTTGTTGCAAAAACTGTATCTAAATCTGATGCGGCAGAATTACAGAAAAAAGGATGGAAATTTGACTGGAGCATTCCACATGAAAATGGATATGAGATTTATGAGCTTCTGTCTTATTTTCCAGAGGAGGCGTAAAATGATAGTTGCAGAAAAAACGGCAGTTACAGCTACTTCCTATAAGATTTTTATAAATTCTCAGAACAAACTTGACCGTTTCGGAGACGCAATGTTAGACGGAAGATTGACGGAGCAATCTGTAAATTCTGTTTGTCGTTTACGAGATGCCATTATGTATTCACGGCAATTAGGAAGACCTCTTACAGAAAGTGAAATGAAACAATTTGAAATTTAGCGGGGTAAAATCTATGGACGCAGTTTCAAGTAAGGAATTTAAGCAAGTACTTGCACTAATAGTTTCTATGCTCAAATGTGGCAAACAAGATGAGATTACAGAACTTCTCAAGGCTGCTACCGAATCAACAGAAAAGCGGGAGAAATTGATAAACATTGCAAAGTCTGTTGCAATTAATAGAAGTTGAAAAATAACTGGCAAAAGCTCTAATAAGTTTGATAAACAAATTTGACCTTTAATAGACTGTGAAGTTATTTCTGCAAAATCAGTGTCGTAGAATCAAATTCTGGTTTTATCCTAAAAGTTTTTCCGCTGAAGTCACCCGAAATAAATTCCATGTCAGCGGCTTTTTCGTCCCCCTGAATTTGGTATTTGACATCGAATGAATCTTTTTTATCTTGCATGTTCACGAAAGTTAAAGTTCCTGAATCTTTTTTGGGAAGTTTTTTCGGGATATAAAAAGCCTGTTTTTCTTCAGTCTGAATCGAAAAAATCAAATATGAAAAATTGAATAGCTTTTCTCGCTCTGTGTATTCTGCATACTTGCAAAAATAAAAAATCTTGCTGGTAAAATCATTTTGGAGCTTTCAAGAACTTCTAATTTCTCGCCGTCAAATTCATAATCGTAGTAAGCTTTGAAGTCCTGATTTTTATAGAGGAAAAGAACTCCCTTAATCTGATTTTCGATTGTTTCGTATTGTGCTTCTGCCAGTCCTTTTATAGTATTTTCATTGTCAGCTTTTTCGTCGTCAGAGTGCTTCAGTACCTCTGCAAGTTGGGTTGCATAATCTTCGCCAGGATTGAATTCCTCATCTTCCTGAATTTCGCCGATTTCAATAAGCATTGAGAAACAGACGATGTTGTAGACCGTATCTTTCCAATCTGGCTTTTTAAAATCAATGAATTTAAGGAATTGCTTCTCGACAAGCCCGAACCTAGAAATTCTAAAATTATTTTTAAATTCCTCAGAGTCGTAGATTTTTTGGATTTCTGCGAGAGTATGAAGATTTTTGTCTTCGGCATATTTTTCAAGCGATATTTTTGCCGCTTCAAAGCACATTTTTTCCGTTTTGAGAGAAAAGATTTTATTTTTCTCGTCGATTTTGTACTTGAATTCTCCCCACGGATTATCTTCGTGCAAAATCAGAAGTTTTCCGTTTTCATGGAATTCATATTTTGAGCCATCTGATTCGTCAAGAAAAGTTTTTCCACTAAGAATATCTTTAGCAAAGGCAAAAGAAACTGCCATCGTCAATAACAAAACGCTGAAAATTTTTTTCATAATGATTTGATTTTAAGGTTTTTCCATAATGCGTGTAAAGCAAGCAAACTTTTGCCGAATCGACGACGGCGATAAAAAAAGCCCCCGAATCAAAACGTTCGCAACAAAGCTGGCGGTCGAGTTCGGGGTGCACTATCAATAGAGTGACAGAAATTCAAGCGAATGCTGGGATTCTTTATTCTTCCTCTTTAAGAGAAGAAGATTTTGTTTTTATTTTTGAATAGCCAAATGCAAGCAAAGTTCCGAGAATTGCAACGATTACAAGATTTGTGATTGCAGCCGTAACGCCCTGCACAAAAACTTTGTTCGCAGGCTCTTTGTAAATGAGAATGTCCAAAACTGGAGCCACAAGAATCCAAGCGAGCGCGTTTGCCACAATCTGCGTGATGTTGAAAAGCACAATCTGTTTTACACCGAATCCGCCATTTTCAACAGCATATTTTTTAATGAATAGACCCACCAAAAGACCGAACACTGCATCCGGGAAAACCCATGACCACCAAACGCTTCCGTAGAAAAGTGCATCTCCGAGCGCATGACCTATAAGACCGATTGCAAAGCCTGCTGTTGGCCCAAAAACCACTGCAAAGAATGCAAGAACAGCCGCGCGCACCTGAAGTGCCGTATTCGGAACGAATCCAATCGGAATCTGTACCGTAGTAAGTGCCACGAAAATTGCCGCACCAATACCAATTGCCACAACCTGCCGAATGGCTGTTTTGTGATTTTTATCTGCCATAAAAACCTCCCGTTTCTAAAACTCCTATTTTAATAATCGTAAAATAAAATAAAGATATAAACCTATTAAGTCAATAGGAAAATAGATGTTTTTTTTGCAACTTAATAAACTGTTGTTATTCTAATTGATTTTTTATAAGGAATTTATATAAATTCATTATACCTATCGTAATAGTAGGTAAATAAAAAATGACTGACTGGACAACCAGAGGTTTGAGTAAGAGCGTAGTATGCTTTTGTTCAAACCTTTTTTTGTTTTAAGGAGGACTATATGAAAAAAAGAATTATTTCAAAAATATTTACAAGTGCTGTATGCTTGCTTACTGTGCTCGGATTTGTTTCTTGCAATAAAAAAGCAGAAGCAAAAAAAGAAATCACGGTAAATATTGGAGATCAGGCGGCTTTCTTTCTCTTTAAGATAGCTGAAGATAGAGGATTTTTTAGAGAAGAATTTGAAAAAGACAATATACATATAAAATCTGAAACATTTGCAAAAATGGGACCTGCAATTATTGAAGCCATGGCTGCAGGAAGCATAGATTTAAGTATTGTCGGTGTATTCCCAACAGTAAACGCGAACAACAATGGAAACGAAATAAAAATTCTTGCAAGCGGAAACTATACGGAAGATGGGTTCAGGGTTTTAGTTGGTCCAGATTCCACTGTTACAAGTGTTTCTCAGCTTGTAGGAAAAAAAGTTGGTGTTCCTCTAGGAACGGCTGAACATCAGATTATTCTGCAACTTTTTCAGAAATATGGTGTAACTGATTCTGTTGAGATTGTAAATCTTTCACAGGCAGATTCTTTAGTAGCTTTGCTGAGTGGCGAGATTGACGCTGCAATTTTTAACAGTGGAACATTGAGCAAGGCTGAAAAAGCTGGCGCAAAAGTAATTGCAACGAATAAAGAGACTGGTCTTGTTGTTAATCCTGTAATTGGTAGAAAGGCATTTGTTGAGGCAAATCCTGAAATTACATCCCGCTTTTTAAAAGTTCTTGATAAAACAGCAACTTGGATTGATTCAAATATTGATGAGACTGTAAAAATTGCAGCTAGAATTAACGGAACAGATGAAGAAGGAATTCGGACAAGCCTTCTGGCACGAGGAAGAAGAATCTCTATAAATGATACATATTTCAAAGGTCCGGTTTCAGATACAATCAATTTTGAAAAAGTGCAGGGGCTTATTAAAGATTCTCTTTCTTATGAAAGTATCGTAGATACTTCTTATTTTAAGAACGCAGGAATAAATCACGACTAAAAATAGGAATTAAAATTATGTCAAAAACAGGTTCATTTATAAAAGAATTGTATTGTCCAAAATGTTCAAGGGTATACAGCAAGGATGAAATTCAGCATCTTTGTGAATGTGGTTCTCCGCTTCTTGTTCGTTATGATCTTGAACGTGCAAAAAAGGAATTAAATAAAAATGATTTAATAAAGCGCAGTCCTTCTCTATGGCGTTATAAGGAATTGCTACCGGTTGAGGATGACGAAAATATTGTTTCTCTGGGAGAAGGTTTTACACCAATCATACAGCTGAATGCTGCTGGAAAAAAATTAGGACTGAGCAACCTTTATTTGAAGGATGAAGGAATTATTCCAACTGGAACATTCAAAGCACGTGGTGCTGCGGTTGGCGTTTCAAAGGCAAAGGAGCTTGGTGTTAAGACTATTACAATGCCGACCAACGGCAATGCTGGTGCTGCATGGTCAATTTACAGTGCAAAAGCTGGCATTCAGGCTGTAATTGTTATGCCGGAAGATGCCGCAAAAATTACAAGAAATGAATGTAAGGCAGCGGGTGCAGATTTGTATCTTGTAAAAGGTCTTATCAGCGATGCAGGAAAAATAGTTGGACGCTCTATTCAGAAAAACGGATGGTATGACGCTTCGACTTTAAAAGAGCCTTACAGAATTGAAGGCAAAAAGACCATGGGACTTGAAATTGCCGAACAGTTTAACTGGAATGTTCCAGACGTAATTCTTTATCCAACCGGTGGTGGGGTAGGAATCATCGGTATTTATAAGGCATTAAAAGAACTTCAGAAAATAGGCTGGATTGGTGAAAAACTTCCAAAATTGGTTGCCGTTCAGGCAGCTGGCTGTTCCCCAATTGTAAAAGCGTTTAATGAAAAGAAAACTGAATCTGAATTCCATAAAGACTCAAAGACTGTTGCCTTTGGTATTAATGTGCCTAAAGCACTTGGAGATTTCCTTGTCCTTGATGCAATTTATAAAACTGGCGGAACAGCGGTTTCCGTAACTGATGAAGAAATTTTATCTAGTGTTACAGAACTTGCTAAGCTGGATGGAGTTTTTGCCTGTCCTGAAGGAGCCTCATTGTATGCTGCAATCCGAAAGCTCAAGAATGAGGGATTTGTTCATGCAGATGATAAGATTGTACTTCTGAACACGGGTGCTGGAATAAAATATCCTGATACAATTACTAGCAAAACTCCTTATGTTGAGTTGAACGCCACATTATAAATGAAGTTTGAAGGAAAAACGAAAAAGTGAAATACAAAAGAATAATTCACATAAGTTCCATAATATTTGTTGGAATATTACTGATAATGTGGGAATATGCTGTGTACAGCAAAAAACTGAGTGCAGTTCTTCTTCCTCCTCCTTCTGAAATATTTGAAGTTTTGAAAAGACAATTTATTTTGGGAACATTATTACGTCATATAAAGGCAAGTTTTACAAGAGTTATGCTTGGTTATTTCTTTGGTTCATTAAGCGGAATTGTTTTGGGATTTGTTTTATATGCATTTCCAAAACTTTCTGCTTTTGTTCAGTTCCCGCTTGGACTGATAAGGCCAATTCCTTCTATGGCTTTATTCCCAATTTTTATTTTATGGTTGGGAATAGGGGAAATATCAAAAATTGTTGTAATTGCATTTGTCGCTTTTTGGCCTGTTTTTCTTAATACAGAAGAGGGTGTAAGACAGACAGATAAAAATCTTGTTGAGCTTTCACAGGTATTAAAGAAAAAAAGGATTAAAAAAATTACATCAATCATAATTCCTTCAAGTATTCCGTATATTTTTTCAGGTCTAAGACTTGGAATTTCAAGGGCTTGGGGTGGAGTAGTTGTTGCAGAGATGCTTGCCGCAAGTTCTGGAATAGGCTTTTTGATTGAATATTCGCGGGAAATGTCACAGTCCGCCGTAATGTTTATGAGCGTAATTGTAATTGCTGTTATAGGATTTGGAATAGATGTAATTCTGAAATTTAGCCAGAAAAAAATTTGTTTTTGGTCTAAGGAATTGTAATTATGGAAAAATTTGTATCAATAAACAATGTAAAAAAAACTTTTTTAATTGGCAACAAAGAGCTTGAAGTTCTTCATGATATTAAATTTGACATAAAGCAAGGCGAGTTTATTTCCATTGTAGGTCAAAGCGGGTGTGGCAAAAGTACTTTACTGAGGCTCATTGCTGGTCTGGAATTTCCTTCTGCTGGAAGTGTAAAAATTGATGATGCCGAGGTAAAAGAGACTTCTCTGGATGTCGGAGTCTTATTTCAGGAATCGCGTTTGTTTCCTTGGTATAGTGTTGAGCAGAACATTGCATACGGTTTTCAGAGCGGAGTGTCAAAAGAATATAAAAAAAATCATATAAAAGAATTGATTGATTTAGTTGGATTGCATGGGTTTGAAAAAGCAATTCCGAATCAGCTTTCAGGTGGTATGCAAAAAAGAGTTGCTATTGCTCGTACGCTTGCAGGTAATCCAAAGGTTCTTTTGTTGGATGAACCTTTAGGTGCTCTTGACGCATTTACAAAAATCAAGCTCCAGAAAGAACTTCTTGATATTTCAAAGGAAAAAGAAATTACGACTATTTTAGTAACGCATGATATTGACGAGGCTATTTATATGGGAGACAGGGTAATTGTTATGTCTCCAAAACCTGGTGTTGTAAAGAATATTTTTAATATTGAGTTGCAGAGTGATAGAAGCAGGACATCTGCAGAATTTGATAAATATCGAAAAAAAATATATGAAGAATTTTTTGATGATACTGAACATCAACCAGAGTTTTTTATTTAATATTGCTCTGATTGATGTTCAATTGAAAAAAATTTCTATGCTATTGAAGCCCTGTCTTTTGACATAGCTTCATAAGTTAAATCTTTCATAACATCAACCTTATATTTGCCAACGCTTGAGCGTGTAGCAATAATCTGCCTGTTCAAATTTGTTAGACAAACTTTGTCGTCATCTATAATGTCGATATGCTGAATTCCAGAACGGACTAAGGCTTCGACTGTATAGCCGCCAACGCCACCGATTCCAAAGACTGCAATATGGGCATTATTCAAAATATTCATGGCATCTTTGCCGACAATTAATTCTGTTCGTGAAAACTGGTTTAACATCCTAATTCCTCGTGTTTTGCTCTCATTGCAAGAATGCAGTCCTGAATAACATCGTTTAACTCTTCTTCCATAAGCTGTGCCCCAACCTTGATTACTTCTCGGTTACAGCCAGCTGCAAAATTCAGGGCTTTAAACTTTTTTGTTACTGATTTTACTTCCATGTCGCTTACAGATTTGCTGGGACGAGCCATTGCACATGCAAAAATCAATCCGGTAAGTTCATCGACTGTGTATAGGACTTTTTCCATTTTATGCTCAGGCTTTATATCAACAGTAATGTTCCAGCCATGACTCTGAACCGCATGAATGATTTTGTCATCTATCCATGCGTAGTTTGCTTTTTCTGTTTTAAATATTTCTACGCATTTTGTACAATGATTATCAGGTGCAACTTCAAAATCAATATCGTGAAGTATTCCAATGCTTTCCCAGTAATCAGCATTCTCGCCGTATTTTTCTGCAAAATAACGCATTGTAACGCCCACGGTTTTGCAGTGACGGAGCAGCGTTTCACCTTTTACATATTTTTGTAACAATTCAAAAGCTATTTTGGGATCCATCTTTTTTTCCTATTAATTTAATAGGAAATTATAGCAGATAAATCGTTTCTGTTCTACATCTTTTAATTTGATACTGGCTTAGTTTGTTTTGTATTATAATTGTTGCCGTATGGAATGTAAAAACGTCTTTGATTTTTCTTGATTTTTCTCTATACTATGAGCACTTTAGTTTTTCAGAAAAGGAATAGCGGATGAGTTCTTCAAAATATGGTCGCCGTGTCGTTGTAACTGGCGGTGGAATGGTAAGTGCGTTAGGAAATGATTGGGCATCTGCATTGAAAAGTTTAAAAGCGTGTAAGAATTTTGTCAGATATATGCCAGAATGGGCGGAAAAATACCCGCTAATGAATACAAGGGTTGCAGTTCCAGTTGATTTTGAGTTTGATGCAGACAAATACTCCAGAAAAAAAGTGCGCGGAATGGGAAGAGTCGCACAGCTTGCCTTAGTTGCGACAGATCAAGCCCTTGCTGATGCAGGTCTTATTGATGACCCGATTCTGCATAGTGGACGTATGGGTATCGCCTATGGTTCATCAATGGGCAGCGTTTTGCCTCTTATGGACTATTTTTCTATGATTATCACAAATGATACGTCAAAAATCGGTGCTACAACTTACATAAAGTGTATGCCACAGACATGTGCCGCAAACCTTGAGGTTTACTACGGCTTGAAGGGACGGATCATTACGACTAATACGGCTTGTACCTCTGGCTCAATCTCCCTTGGTTATGCTTACGAGGCAATCCGCTATGGTATGCAGGACGTTATGATTGCAGGAGGAGCGGAGGAATTCTGTCCTGTCGATGCAGCAGCTTTTGACACGCTGTTCTCGACAAGCACAAAAAATGATACGCCTGAATTGACTCCAGCGGCTTACGATGTAGACCGAGACGGGCTTGTAGTAGGCGAAGGCTCTGGTACCATGATTCTTGAAGAATATGAGCATGCAAAAGCTAGGGGTGCCAAAATATATGCCGAGCTGGTAGGTTTTGGCACGACAACAGACGGAACACACATAACGTCTCCTAATCGAGATACAATAGCAGAGGCGTTGCGTCTTGCCTTAAAAGACGCAGAGCTTTCTGGAGACGAAATTGGATATATAAATACTCATGGAACGGCTACGATTGCTGGCGATATTTGTGAGACCAATGCGACTTATGACGTTTTTCAGAGGGCGGTTCCAGTCTCTACTGTAAAAAACTACATTGGGCACACTCTCGGTGCTTGTGGTTCCATAGAGGCATGGCTCACCATAAATATGATGAACGAAGGCTGGTACATGCCGAACATCAACCTTAAGAATATTGACCCTAAATGTGCTCCGCTTGACTACATAACAGGTACTGGCAGAGAAATAGATACTGAATATGTAATGACGAATAATTTCGCTTTTGGCGGAATAAATTCAAGCTTGATTTTTAAGCGGGTATAATCGCTATGAACGAGAACGCTGCTGACGCTGCCGCAAATATTGCAATGGGTGCCGTAAACGAGGCAAAATCGATTATCCATTTGGATAAATTCCTTTCATTCCTGACTTGGCACAATCTGAATCGCGGTATTATTACGCTTGTTGCGCTGCTTTTCTTTTTTGCGATCTATTTTGTTATAAGGCGCGTAATTACAACAAAGGCTGCAAAAAAGAAGCTGCACGAGCATACTATCCAGCTAATTCTTAAAATCTTAAACTATGTTTTTTTCACTTTAATTGTCATGTATATTCTTGGGCTGTTCGGAATAAAAGTGACAGCAATCTGGGGCGCGGCAGGAATTGCTGGAGTTGCCCTTGGTTTTGCGTCTCAGACTTCGGTAAGCAATCTTATAAGCGGATTCTTTGTTGTAAGCGAAAAAACGATGAAAATCAATGATTTCATCGAGATTGACGGAGTAAGTGGAACTGTGGATTCAATAGGTCTCCTTTCTGTAAAAATTCATACAATGGACAATCAGCTTGTAAGAATCCCTAATTCTATGATTATAGACACAAAATTCATGAATTATTCTACATTCCCATACAGACGGTATGTTTGCGAGATTTCGCTTGATTATGACAGCAACGTTGAAAGATGTATGTATCTTTTGCTTGCGGAGGTTCCTGAGCGTTGTCCTACTGTGCTTACTTCTATTAAGGAATACATGCCGAATGTTTACTGTATGAGTCTTGGTGATAAAGGAATCAACATACAGCTGATTGTTTGGTGCAATCGTAATGATATTTTTCAGACTAGAAGCGATGTTTGTCGCAATATTATTGCGATTTGTCAGGAGAATGGCATTCGATTATCTCATACTCGCATGGATATTGCATTAAAGCCTAATTTCTAGCTCGACAATCCGTATTTTTGCTGTAAAATATTTATATGCAGAATTTATTTGTTGATACACGAAAATTAGATGAGGCCGTTCGGGCTTCTTACGGACTTACCGAAGAAATAATGATGGAAAATGCTGCGGTTGCATTGTCTCGTGCAGTTCGGGAATTTGACGACTGGAAGCAGCGAAAAAAGCGAGTGCTTATTCTCTGCGGCGGTGGCAATAATGGTGCTGACGGTTATGCCCTTGCCAGACATATCCGCATTGATTTTGACGTTGTAATTTTTCAGTGTGTTCCTCCAAAAAGTCATTTGTGTATTACTCAATGCAGCCGTGCCGAGAAATGCGGTTCCCGTATTTTTGACATTGAAGATTTCCGCCTTGAATTCTTAGAAGATGCAGGAATTGTCGTGGACTGCATTTTTGGAAGTGGTTTCCATGGAAATTTGGATAAAAATATCCAATGCCTTTTGAATGATGTAAATGATGTAGATACTTACAGAATTGCCTGCGATGTTCCTTCTGGACTAAGAAGCGATGGTACTGTTGCAGACGGTTGCTATAAAGCTCATAAGACCGTAACTATGGGGGCTCTTAAATTATCAATGTTCAGCGATGAAGCAAAAGACCTTGTCGGCGAGATTTTCTGTGCTAATCTTGGTGTTGAACGTCGTCTTTTTGAAAACTCTACCAACGGTAATCTTAAGGTTGGCTATCTTCTTGATAAAACTGATATGATTTTGCCTTTCCGCAAAAGAAATTGTGTGAACAAAGGCTCTTTTGGGCATGTTGCGGTTGCTTTTGGCGAAAAGTCAGGGGCTGCCCTCATCGCAGGAAGTGCCGCCCTACGGTTTGGGGCTGGACTTGTAACTCTTGTTGATTTGATTGAAGAAAAGCCTGATTTTTCACGAGTGCCACCAGAGCTTATTTGTGCCACATCTTTTCCGAAAAATGTAACTGCTGTCGCTTTTGGTATGGGGCTAGGTCGAACTGACCATCAGATTGAGCCGTATTTCAAGTATTTGCAAGAAAATCCAGAGATTTCCTGCGTTATAGATGCAGATGTATGCTATTCTCCTCTGTTGCCAGAATTTTTGCAAAAAAGACAAAAACGTGTAGTTCTTACCCCGCATCCAAAAGAATTTGCGGCACTGCTTAAAAACTGTGGTTTTGGGGAATTCACCACTTCGGAGTGTATTGAGAAAAAGACAGAGCTTATTGAAAAATTCTGCCGCAAATACCCTAAATGTGTTTTGCTTGTAAAAGGCGCAAATACTATGATTGGTTATTATAACAATGCTGGTTATGGACGTTACGACTTTTATGTGAATCCGTTTGGAGGTCCTGCACTTGCAAAGGCTGGTAGCGGCGATGTTCTTTCGGGGCTTATCTGCGCTTTACTCGCACAGGATTATAGCGCAATAGATGCTGCTGTTTCGGCTTCGATTGCCCATGCTCTTGCTGGAATAAGCACGGGCAACAATTACGCCATGACCCCACTAGACCTGATACAGAGACTTACGGAGCTTAAAGCTGAGTAAGCCTTAGTAATGAGGAGGCTTTCTGTTCGGGATTTCAAGGTTTTCTGACAAATCTTGTATTCGCCCGGACAGAATCTGATTCTCCTGCCTTAATATTTCAATAGTCCGCTGGTTCTCAACGGCTACTTCCTGAAGCTTTTGAATAAAGTCTTCCATGTAGGCAAGCTTTGTTTCTATTGCAACAAGGCGATTTTCTGTTTCATTGTTCATTTTTGACTTCCTTAGCGGTTGACCGTGTTGTTCTGTGCGCAGCCACGGAAATCTTCCAGCCGTTTAAATCCTTTCCGTTTCATAAAAGCTGTGAGCCCTTCAATAATATCAATCATTGTATAAGGATTTGCAAATGTGGCTGTTCCTACCTGAATGGCATGAGCTCCCGCCATTATGAACTCTACGGCATCCTGCCAGCAAGAAATGCCACCAAGCCCGATTACAGGGATTCTTTCCTGTTCAGGAAGCTTGTTCATAGCTTGCACTACATCGAACACCATTCTCAACGCAATTGGTTTTACTGCTGGTCCTGAGAATCCTGCTCTGATATTGTCAAAAACAGGTCTTCCAGTCTCAATGTCAATTGCTGTGGCTTGGAATGTGTTTACAAGACTCAAGGCATCTGCGCCTGCTTCTTTAACAGCCATTGCAACGCCAATCAAATCAGGTGCATTCGGACTAAGTTTTACAATGAGAGGCTTTTTGGTGGCAGCCCTTACAGCTGAAACAACAGTCGCTGCGGCTGTACAGTCCATGCCGAATGCCATTCCGCCTGCTTTTACGTTAGGGCAGGAAATATTCAGTTCGATGAGCGGCACTTCTGTTTTATCAAGTAATTCGGCACCCTTTACATAGCCGTCGAGAGAAGAGCCTGAAAGGTTTGCGATTGTAACTGGTTTTAGGGCTTGCATGCTTGGCAGCTCGTGAGCGATAAAATGCTCGATTCCTGGATTTTCAAGACCAATCGAGTTGATAAGTCCTGAAGCTGTCTCGACTAGACGGGTTCCTGTATTTCCCGGCTTTACTTCAAGCGTAAGCCCTTTTGAGCAAATACCGCCAAGTTCATTTACATTGAAGACACTCTCATATTCGCTGCCATAGCCAAAAGTACCGCTTGCCGCAATTACTGGGTTTTCAAGCTTAACGCCCTTGATTATGACACTTAAATCTGGATTCTCGTCTTTTTTCAAAGGCTCGCGTTTCTCGGCTTTAATCGCAGGTGGCGTAAAATCAAGAATTTTTCCATCAAAAACAGGACCATCCTTGCAGCAGCGTTTGTTTCCCTCTGAAGTTTTTATTGTGCAGCCCAAACAAGCTCCAACGCCGCATGCCATGTGTCGCTCCATGCTAAGCCATGACTGTACGCCGGCTTCTGCACATACTTTCTGCACGTATGCGAGCATAGGTGTTGGTCCGCAAGCATATACAGCATCGTATTTCTTTGCGTCAGAAGCTGTAAAAGCCGCAGAAATCATTCCTTTTATACCGACTGAGCCGTCATCTGTAGTGATTACAAGCTTGCTTGGTTTTATATGGTCAAGTCCGTAAGAGCCGCTTTTGAAGGCTGCATAAAAATCGTAAGCCCTGTTGCCAAGAGCGCTTGCAAAGCCCGCAACAGGAGCGACACCGATACCACCGCCTATAATGGCAATTTTCTGTCCTTTTTGTGGCTCTGGAAAGCAGTTCCCTACAGGGCCAATAAGTTCAACCTCGTCACCAGCTCTGAGAGACATCAGCTCTTCTGTTCCTTTGCCTTTGCGAAGAATAAGGAATTCAAGTCTCAGAGGTTCTGTGGCAGAGCCTTCGGCCGCTGAATAAACCGAGATTGGTCTGCCCAAAAGCAAGCCTGATTTTTTTGCTTTGAGCATATAAAATTGCCCTGGAAGAGGAGTTGGGGCTATTTTGCTTCCAACGTTTTTTGCTGCAAGTTTTAGTTGCCATACGCTGCCAGCAGGCACGGCTCCTTTTGCTTCATAGCTGTAACTTACTATCCCACTTGTATATACAGGAAGAACATTCCCTTTGCAGTCCGTTATTTCGCTCATATTACAGTCCTAGCTCCTTTTTTGCTTGCAAGAGGTCTGCTTTTGAAGCCAATGCGGCATTCTGTGCGGCATCTGCGATTTCTTTTAAGCAGAGCGTACCCTGCTCAACTTTTTCTGCAAGTTCAGGAGCTTTTTTCCAAGCACAAAGGATTCCTCGGCTTGAGTTTACGGTACCGCCAGCTTTGTCCAGCAAAGTTGCCGCAATTCTTGCAGCTCCGCCCTGTGCGCCGTATCCAGGAATAAGGAAGAACAAGTCTGGATATGCGTCACGCAAAGCACGAGCGTCGCTTTCTTCTGTACAGCCTACTACGGCTCCAATTGGTGAGCATTTTTGTTCTGGGTAGAATTCTCGCATTTCTTGTGCGATGCGTTCCAGCTCGCTTCCTGTGCGGTCAAGAACTCTGCCGCCTGATTTTAGCTCTTGCTGCTCAATGTCTACCATTCCTGGATTTGAGGTTCTGAGCAGAACAAATGCACCTTTTCCTGCTGGAGGTCTGCAATAATCTGCAAAAGGCTTTAATGTGTCAAATCCCATGTAAGGGTTTACAGTTATAATGTCAGTCTCGAACTCGCCTGTAAAATGGGCGCGTGCATAAGCCTTTGCAGTGTCAGCAATATCTCCGCGTTTTATGTCCGAGATTGCGATTAAGCCAGCTTCTTTTACGGCTTTTATTGTTCCTATATAGGCTTTAAGGCCTGCAATTCCCATAGCTTCATAATAAGCAATCTGGATTTTACAGCAGCATGCGGAATTATCCGATGCAATTCGTTTTATGATTTCCTTGTTGTATGCGAGAACTGCATCTGCTGGTGAATCGAAAAGCTTTAAAAGCGGCTGCGGCAAATAAGATGGGTCTGTATCAAGACCAACGCATAGCGGACCGTTTTTTGCAGCGAGTTCTTGTAATAATTCCATATTGTGATTCATATAAAGCTCCTTGCGGTATTTTTTGTAATGGGAACCTCTAAAAATGCTATCTCCAAGAATGCGATTTTTTGAGATGACCTAGCCAAAAGATTCTATGTTCCTATTCTATCATGTCAGAAAAATTTTTTCTCTATTATTTAGAACTTTTCTTTAAATAAAGCGAAAGACTGTTATAATCGATAATAAACAGAGAGTTTGATAGCTACCCTGAACAGAGGTATTTAATGATAATTCAGAAAAAAATTTTTTTTATAATAACTTTTGTGCTTTCTCTTGTCGCTTTTCCTGCTTGTGCCAGTACAAAAAAAATGAGCGTAAAGGAATCGATAGCCGCAAGACAAAAATTAATTGATTATTCAAAAAAATTCTTAGGTTGTTCTTATTCATCTGGAGGAATCGGACCAAAATCATTTGACTGCTCTGGTTTTGTTTTTTCAATGTCACGAGAATCTATTGGTTTGCAGCTGCCTCGCTCATCTCCTGCAATTTATTCTTTTACAGATAAAATAACTGACACGGAGCTTGAGGCTGGTGACCTTGTTTTCTTTAAGACTACATCAAGCGGAAAAATTTCCCATGTTGGAATTTATCTTGGCAATAAAGAATTTATCCATAGTGCCAGCGATGGTCCTGAGACAGGAATAATTATCTCAACGCTTACAAAAGGCTATTGGAAGAATCATTATGTAGGGGCAGGTCGAATATTGCCAAAAACAAATACAAAGGTAACTTCTGCAAAATGAAAAAATCATGTAACCTTATAGATAAGAAGAAGTTTCAAAAAATAGATGAGTTTTGAAACAGACTCGCAATCGTTTTTCTTACTATTGAGGTTATTTTATGAATGCAATAAAAAAAACATTTGTCCTTGTTTTGGCTGGATTTTTTGCAGTTCTTTGTACAGCCTGTTCTCCTGTAATCACAGTAAACGCTACGAATGATGGTGGAGCTAAATTTTCTTTTAAGACTGGGTTTTCAAAGGAAACAACAAAGACTCTAAGAACGATTTCTGGCGTTGGTGAAAATGAGCAGCTTTTTTCTGCCGAATATATGGAGGCAATCTTAAAGGAAGCTGGTGGTGAAAATGTCGCTGCAAACGTTCCGTCTGCAAATGAGATAGAAACTTCTGCTCTTATCAAAAAAATCAAGGAATCTGCTTTAGGCTATACAGGGGTTCTTTCACGAACTTCAAAGTCATTGACCCTGACAATTGGACCTGAGCAGTTCCTGAAATTTTACAATATCCTTACAGAAGATTCAAAATCATATTTTGATATGCTTATGATTCCTGCCTTAATTGGTGAGACAATGAATGCAGAGGAATACAGGGAGCTGCTTTCTTCTATGTACGGTCCATCTTTTGCGAACGAGCTTGTCGACGGAAAAATCTCAATCACATTGACAAGCCCTGACGGTAAAAAAGTGAAGAAAGCAACTTCAACTTTGGGTGAAATCTTGACGCTCCGTGAAGAAAAATCATGGACCGTGTCTTGGTAGTTTAATCCTGCTTTCCGACTATTTCATCAAGGATGGCGTTTGCAACGTCATCCTTAGACATAAGGGGCAGCTCTTTGCAACCGTCGCTGGTTATCAATGTCACTTTGTTTGTGCTGGTTCCGAATCCTGCTCCGCTTTCTTTTAGGTTATTTGCGACAACCATATCGAGATTTTTTTTCAAAAGCTTTTTTTGAGAGTTCTCAATCATGTTCTGGGTTTCCATTGAAAAACCGCATAAAAACTGATTTTTCTTATGTTCCCCAAGATACTGCAGAATATCATCCGTGCGTTCAAGCTCTATTTTTGCTTCGCCGCTCATTTTTTTGATTTTTTCGTCCGTGTAGTGGGCTGGTCTGTAGTCGGCGACGGCAGCCGCTTTTATAACGATATTACAAGTGTCAAATTCTGCTTTTACGGCTTCAAACATGTCTTTTGCACTTACTACATCTATCTTTTTTACAAAAAGCGGGGTTTGTAGTGCGACATGGCCAGAGACAAGAACGACCTCTGCTCCTCGGTTTGCAGCAGCCTTTGCGATGGCATAGCCCATCTTGCCAGTTGAGTGGTTCGTTATGTAACGGACTGGGTCTATGGCTTCTTGCGTAGGACCTGCTGTGACGAGTATTTTTTTGCCTGTCAAATCTTTTTTATGTGCAATTTCATGAACAATATATTCAAAAAGAACCTCTGGCTCGGGCATTTTTCCTTTGCCGCTGTCGCCACAGGCAAGGTGCCCCTCTGCTGAGTCTATTACTTTTATGCCGTATTTTTTGCAGAGACTGAGATTGTCCTGTGTCACGGGATTTTCAAGCATCTGTGTGTTCATGGCTGGAGAAATGAGCTTAGGACAAGTGCAGGCGAGGAATGTTGTGGAAAGCATGTCATCCGCAAGACCTCTTGCCACTTTTGCGATTGTGTTTGCCGTTGCAGGAGCAATGATGAATAAATCCGCCTGCTTTGCAATGGAAATGTGCTCTACCTTGAACTCAAAATTACGGTCAAACGTATCTATGAGGCATTTGTTTCCAGTGAGAGTTTCAAATGTTATTGGGTTTATAATGTTTACAGCATGGGCTGTCATAATTACGTGCACGTTCGCATGATTCTTTACAAGAAGGCTTGCAAGTGAAGCCGCTTTATATGCGGCTATGCTTCCAGTTACTCCAAGGACTACGGTTTTATTTCTAAGCATGACATTACTCCTCGTTAAAACTTGTTTGGTCGATTCTACTATGGAGCAATAGCAAGGTCAATCAAAGGCTTTTTTGTATACGGCAATCGGTTGCCTTGACGATATTTTTTTTAATCGGCATACTATAAAAAACTTTGGGGAATATCATGGAAGACACGGGAACAATTCTTGTTATAAATCCATTGGATGACATCGATAAATTAAAGGCTCTTGCTTCTGAGACTCGTATACAGATTTTATCGTTAATCAGGCAGAAGAAACTTAATATAAATGAGATTGCAGAAAAACTCGGTCTTCCTCAATCAACCGTGGCTACGCATATTGCTATTCTCGAAGATGCTGAGCTTATTGTTACAGAAAGCTTGAAGGCTCGCCGTGGTACACAAAAGCTTTGCAGCCCTTCATTTCAGGAGATTCTTGTTCAATTTCCTGAATTAAACAAAGTGGAGAAAAATTATGTTGAAATAGAGATGCCAATTGGAATCTTTACAGATTGTCAGGTTTCAGCTCCTTGTGGTCTTTGCTCAACAGAACGAATCATAGGCTTCCTTGACATTCCCGATGTGTTCCTTAATCCGGAGCGAATCAAGGCTGGGTTGTTATGGTGCGGTTCTGGCTCTATTGAGTATAAATTCCCGAACAACTCAATGTATGACCCAAAAGAGATTAGTAAGCTTGAAGTAAGCATGGAGCTTTCTTCAGAGACTCCGGGGACAAATTCCAACTGGCCTAGCGATATTACTGTGTGGATTAACCGCAAGGAAATAGGCACTTGGACAAGTCCTGGCGATTACGGTGACAAACGAGGCAAGTTCACACCTGCTTGGTGGAAGCTTGAGGGCAGTCAGTACGGTCTTTTGAAGTGCTTTTCTGTTACGAAGGACGGCAGCTTTGTAGACGGCACGAAGATTTCCGACATGACTCTTAATGATTTGGAGCTAAGCGAACATCATTCTATCAGGGTTCGTGTTGGCGTAAAAAGCGATGCCAAAAATCTTGGCGGCATGAACATATTCGGCAAAGGCTTTGGTAACTATGACCAAGGTATAATACTCCGCACTTACTACTAGTTTTAAGAAAGATTTGCATAAACCCGCATTTTTTGGGCTTTTCCTACTTGTTCTAATTTGACAAAAAAGGCTAAAATGTCAGAGAAAATAGTTTTAAATTAACCTCTAAAACTGAAGTTTTTAGAGGTACCAATTTTTTTTAAGGAGCAGGAAAATGAATACATTGATTGCGCTTTGTGCTGTCGGGGCTGAACACATTCTTGGTAATGAAATAAAATTCCTCGGTTACAAGATTAAAGAGAATGCGCCTGGTCGTGTTTTGTTTGAAGGCGATGATGATGCACTTTTTAAAGCTAATTTGTGTCTGCGTACTGCTGACCGCGTTTATCTGGAAGTTGCTCACTACAATGCAGAAGACTTTGACGAATTGTTTGATGGTGTTTATAACGTAAACTGGCAGGATTATTTGCGAAAAGACTCGCGTGTAATTGTTGATAAGGTTCGTACATATAAATCAGTTCTCAAATCAGAGCATGCTATTCAGGGTGTTGTCCATAAAGCCATTTACAAAAAGCTTGGAGATGTGTGGCATATCCTTACATTGCCAGAGAGCGGTGCAGAAATTAATGTCAGGGTCTTTATTACAAATGATGTAGTGCAGATTTGTCTTGATTTGAGTGGTTTGCCGTTGCATAAGCGCGGCTACCGCACGGACGGAGGTGTTGCACCTCTCAGAGAGACGACCGCGGCTGTTCTGCTTCAGCTAATGTGCTGGAGGAGAAAAATGCCTCTCCATGACCCGTTCAGTGGCTCAGGAACATTGCCAATTGAAGCTTGCTTGTATGCACATAATGTTGCGCCGGGTTTTGGAAGACGTTTTGCTTTGGAAGATTTGCCAATCTACAATCCAGAGCGAGCAAGGCAGATTCGTATTGCAGAAGCTGAGAAAATCCGTACTGATGTTGAATGCCGTATTACCGGCACGGACATTGACCCTGATGCTGTTGAGCGGGCAAGACGCAACGCGGAGTATGCGTGCGTAATGGCTGGTCGTGCTTTGCAGCTAATTGGAAGCGATGCTCATATTGAGCGTCCGTCATTTGACGTAGTTGATTTTAAGGACATTTCGGCTCCATTTGATGACGGTATGATTATCTGCAATCCTCCTTATGGCGAGCGTTTGGGCGATGAGGCAGAAGCGGCACAGCTGTACCGAGAGATGTCTTCTTTGTTCGATGACTTTAAGGGCTGGAAAATCGGTGTCATTACGGCTCATCCGAAGTTTCAGGACTGCATAGGTCGCTATGCGTCTGCAATAAAGGATTTGAAAGCAGGAAATCTTGATTCCACATTCTATATGTATAATGGAACTGAAGTACCTGGCAAGGGGCGAAAGCTCAATCCACATGAAAAGCATTTTTATGGTAGTAAAACTGCTCGTCATCGCAAAGAAAACCGCGAAAAATCGGAGCGATTTTAATGGCAATTGTGGTTGAGCACGACAAGCGACGGCAGGAAATACTTGAAAAGTCGCTTGATTTGTTTTGCAAAGAAGGCTATGAGGACGTTACGTTCCAAAAGATTGCGGATGCATGTGGAATTACTCGTACAACTTTGTATATTTATTTTCACAACAAGCGGGAAATTTTCATTTGGAGCATAAAGCAGCTTACATCAAACATTGAGAAAAAGTTGCTGTCCGTTATAAAGGATGAGTCGCTTGATACTGAGACTTGCCTTAGGACTGTTTTGTTCTGGATTGCAGATGCTTGCTGTGAGAACTACCGCCTGTTCAATGTTCTTCTGCCATATCTTGTGGCATTGCAGAAAAGCGGCATTGATTCGGGCGAGAGGGTAAGGCGGCGTGTAATCCGTATACAGCATTTGCTCAGCACAATCATAATTCGTGGTCAAAACAATGGTACTTTCAAGAAGATTTCTGTAAAAGACGTAAACGAGCTTTTGTACGGACTTATTGAGACTACAATATTCAGGATTGCAATCTTGAACCAACGGGATGTTTCAGGCGTTAAAAATGCAATAAATCTCGTAATAGAAGGTATTGTAAAAAAAGACTGACTTACAAATTGATACAAAAAAGCCCCCTGCAAATGCTTGAAGGGGGCTTTCTTATTATGTCTTGAAGCGACTATTTCATTATGCTGTTGAAACGGCTTACTCGTGAAGAAGAAGTGTCTAATGGCATAGGTATTTTTGCGAGGGCTTTGTCAACTTTTGCAATTCTCTTTTCTGGAGACGGATGTGTTTTATAAACACCTCCAGCTTTGCCTTTTTGCAGCTCCTTCATCATGTAAAGCATATCATCCATTGCCTTTGGATTATAGCCAGCATCTGCCATGAGTGTAAGGGCAAGCTCGTCAGCATCAAATTCCTGTCCTTGCGAATAACCGTTGTTGACAAGGTCTGTGATAACATCATCGACCATATCATTCAAAGTGTTGGCAAGCTCAGTGTCATTAGAGACTACAGTGAGGGCTGCGTTTGCTGTTGCTGCGGCTGCTGCCGTAAACCTGCTTGTCTTGATTGATTTTAAGCTGTGCAGGAGCTGAATGTGCGCAATTTCATGTGCAATAACAGCGGCAAGTGCATCTTCGCTTTTAGCGCAGCTTAAAAGTCCTTTTGTTACAAGGATATGCCCCGCAGAGGTTGAGAATGCATTTACTTCTGCTGTATCAAGCATCTTTACGTGGTAGCCCCTGTACATATCTGGATTTTCAGAATTGACGGTTATAATCGTACAAATCTTATTGAGATATGCTTCTATGGCAGGATTTTCATAAGGCTTGTAATTTGTAAGGATTGTCGCTGTTACGGCACGTCCAATGTAGTAGCTCTGTTCTGGAGTAATATCCTCCGCTGCCTTTGAGATAGAAGCAGATGCGTTCAGTATGGATGCGGCTGTTCCCATGCCTGAGTCTGCGGCAGCCGAGCTGAGCGATGACAATGTGTCCGTTAGACCGCTTGTTGAGGCACAACCAAAAAACATAAAAGCAGAACCTGCTAACGCCGCTATTGTTAAAAATGATTTTCGTAGTAAATTCACTATTCTGCCCCTCCTGCAAGCTTTCCTTCTTTTGCAAATGTGTGTAAATCAGATTCGCTTACATTTATAGTTTCGATTTTATCTACTGTATCATAGTCAAGATTTGGCTTTGATGCTTTGTAAGCGTTTTCCGCTTCTTCTGAAAATCCTTTTCCTGCAAGTGCTATCTCGCTGGAAGAAGCTTTTACAGTACCGCCTTTTGCACTTTTTATGATTTTTTTCTTAGTAAGGCTTCCTGTTGCAATCCATCCAGTCTTGTTTGAGATTGTCGTTACCTGAGTCTTTTTTTTATCTGATGAGACAACAAGCAGAGAGTCTCCATACGAGACTGATACAATATTTTTTGCGAACACGCCTTTGCCATCTTTCAGATTTGATGCTTGAACTGCGACATAGACAGTTGTTCCCTTCTTGAACGTTTCGGCAGATACAGGCATTAAGAATGTACATGCTGAAAGGATTGTAAATAAAAGGACTGTGATTTTCTTCATAAAAGCTCCTTTCCATGGTTTTTGGTTTATTAGGGCGAATGTCGAGTTTTGATTTCTGCGTATTTTACTTTTTGAAACGAAGTTTCTAAAACTCGACATTCGCCCTATTAGTATTGTTCGGAGACCGAAAGTTCCCGATGAATCTAATAAACTCGTTATATTAGACCTGTTCGGAAACCGCAGGTCATAGAGACCGCAGTTTCCTCACACGGTTTGCGTAATTTTTCAGGCTAAAGCCTTACAAAATTACATACATTCAAGGTTGTTGTTCGGAAAACTGAAGTTTCCGAACAACTCTATTCTATCATAATGAATTTGTTTTCTCAAATCATTTTTTTTAGTATACTATAGTTATTGGAATTTCTAAGAATGTGAGTTTTTAGAGGTTTTTGCCCTTTCTCGGAATATGAAGTTGCTTTGTGACTGGTGTTTTCCGAGTATGTCTAAAATGATAAGGAATTAAAATTTCCTTTGATAAGGAGTATTTATGGCTGATGCAAAATTTGAGGCTACTGTAAAAGAAGCACTTGATATGTTCCGTCCGCAGTTGCAGGCAGACGGTGGCGATATGGAGTTTGTTTCAATCGACGAGCAGAACCGCGTACATTTGCGATTGACAGGTGCTTGCGGAAGCTGTCCAATGGCTCTTATGACTCTTAAAATGGGTATCGAGCGTTATTTGAAAGACGCTTGCCCTGAAGTTACTGAAGTTGTTCAGGAGCAATAGTCCCGCTATTTTGGAGTCAAATCTCGAAAAATCGCTTAAAGCGAATTTTCGAGATGCTCTTAATACCTCTGATGATTTTTTGCTTCGTATGCTGAGAATAATTCCAAGCAACGCTGTCTATCGGTTTCTTTTATGCACAGCGTATCTGAGTTGCCATTGAATGCCGCATAGAAGTCATCATCCCTGAAACCGATTTTATCAGTGTCCTGTACGGTACAGCCGTAGAAAACTTTTCGTATGTTTGCCCACAAAATTCCGCCCTTGCACATTGGGCAAGGCTCCGCTGTTGTATAAAGCTCGCAGCCTGACAAATCGAATGTTCCAAGATTCTTGCAGGCATTGCGAATGGCTTCCATCTCGCCGTGGCAGGTTGGGTCTTTGTTGAGCAAAACCCTGTTGTGTCCCCTGCCTATGATTTTGCCGTCTTTTACAATTACGCAGCCAAAAGGTCCGCCATGATTGTCCTCAATTCCCTCGTATGCTTCTTTGAGGGCTTCTTCCATAAAATCCATATAAATTTTTCCTGTTTTAGTATAAAATCAACGATATGATAAATGAATTTCTTCCTGTTTGCAAACAGGACTTGATAGATAGAAGTATCGATTCTGTTGATTTTGTTTTTGTCTCTGGCGATGCCTACGTTGACCATGCGTCCTTTGCCTCGGCTCTTCTTGGCAGGCTGCTTGAATCAAAAGGATTTACCGTAGGGCTGATTTGCCAGCCAGACTGGAAAAACGCGGACAGCTTTAAAGTATTCGGACGCCCTAATCTGGGCTTTTTGGTTAGTGCGGGGGCTATGGACAGTATGGTGTCAAATTACACGGCAAACAATAAGCCCCGTTCAGAAGATGTCTATGCTCACGGCGGCGTTGCGGGGCATCGTCCTGACCGTGCGCTTATTACGTACTGCTCAAAGATAAGGGAAGCGTACAAGGGCGTAAATGTTCTTATAGGCGGAATAGAGGCAAGCCTTCGCCGAACTTCACATTATGATTACTGGTCAAACACGGTGCGTCGCTCAATTCTCTTGGACAGCAAGGCTGACCTGCTTATGTATGGTATGGGAGAGCACTCCATTGTAGATATTGCCCAAAAGCTTCGGGAGGGAATTCCTGCAAGGCAAATAAGGGGTATTCGTGGAACTGTATGGTATACAAGCAAGGAGGCTGAGCTTCCTGAAAAGGCTTTGCGCTTGCCAAGCTTTGCGGAAGTTAGCAAGAATACTGATGAAAGCAAGGCGAAATTTGCGGCTTCGTATCTTTTGCAGGAGCAGAACACGGACGCTTTGAACGGTCAGATTCTTGTTGAGCCAGTAGATACTCGCTTTGTCGTTCAGGAGCCAGCAGCTCTGCCGCTTACCACGGAAGAATTTGATGCCATTTACGAGCTTCCGTTTACACGCCGCTGGCATCCAATGTACGACAGCCCCGCAGAAAACGGCAAGACAGGAATTCCTGCTCTCAGCGAGGTTCAGTTCAGTTTGACTTCTTGTAGAGGTTGCTTTGGTGCTTGCTCATTTTGTGCGATTACATTTCATCAGGGGCGCAGAATACAGTCTAGAAGCCATGAGAGCTTGATTCGTGAAGCTAAGAAAATGATACAAGACCCTGGATTTAAGGGCTATATCCATGACGTTGGTGGCCCTAGCGCGAATTTCAGGCATGATGCGTGCAAATTCCAGAAAGAAAGGGGAGCTTGCCAGAACAAGGACTGTATGGGCACAAATCCGTGTAAGAACGTACAGGTTGACCACTCAGAATACGTGGAGCTTTTAAGAAAACTTAGAACTCTGCCTGGGGTAAAAAAAGTTTTTGTCCGCTCAGGAATCCGTTTCGATTATCTTATCATGGACAAGAATAAAACCTTCTTTAAGGAGCTGGTTGAGCATCATATTTCGGGACAGCTCAAAGTTGCTCCAGAGCATGTGAATAATAATGTCCTTAGGCTTATGCGTAAATCTACCCATGAGGTTTATGAGAAATTTGCCGCCGAATATGCGGAAATGAATCAAAAGGCAGGAAAAAAGCAGTATCTCGTTCCGTATTATATTTGCTCGCATCCTGGGGCTGGTCTGAAAGAAGCCCTTGATGTTGCCCTGTACCTAAAAAAAACAGGATTCGTTCCTGACCAGGTGCAGGATTTTTACCCGACACCTGGAAGTTTGTCCACTTGTATGTATTACACGGGATTGAATCCTCGCAAAGTAGAGAAAGACGGAAGCTTTGAGAAAGTGTATGTTGCTCGTGGTGCTCATGAACGTAGATTACAGAGGGCTTTGCTTCAGTTCAACAGACGTGAGAATGCACCTCTTGTAAAAGAGGCTCTTGAGAAAATTGGTCGCAAGGATTTGATAAAGGTTCTTTTGGGACATAAAAACTGACTTTATAGCTGTTCTTACGCTTGAATCATCTGTTGAAATCTGTGAGAATAAAGCAGACTTTTAGCAGACTTTTATAGGAGACACAAATGCAGATTGCACCTAAAAAAATGGTAAAAATCCATTATACGTTAAAGGACGATAAAGGTACGGTTATTGACACATCAGCAGACGGAGAGCCTCTTGAATATATGCATGGAATAGGAACCCTCATTCCTGGGCTTGAGAGACAGATAGAAGGTCACGATGTTGGTGAGAAACTTACTGTAGTTGTTGAGCCAAAAGAGGCATACGGAGAATATGACGAGGCTCAGGTTCAGGATGTACCGAGAAGCCAGTTTGACGTAACGATGCCAATTGAAGTTGGACAGAGCTTTCAGGCAGATACTGCGACTGGTCCGTTTACAGTACGTGTAACAAAGGTTACTGATGATACGATAACGGTTGACGCTAATCACGAGCTTGCAGGAAAAACTCTCTATTTTGACATTGAGATTGTTGATGTAAGAGAGCCAACTGCAGAAGAGCTTGCTCCAGCACAAGGTGGTTGTGGCGGATGCTCTGGCTGCGATGACGGCTGTGAAGGTGGTTGCGGCGGTTCCTGCTCTGGATGCCGCTAGAACCTGTAGTTATCAATTTTAGCGAATGCTTTTTAGAATATGCCCCATGTTCTCGGCTTTAGAGACTGGGAGCATATTTACTTTTATATCGCAAATGGATTCATAAATTTTTTGACGCTCTTCATAGAACTTATGGAATATATTTTTTACATCTTCTATTGTTTGTGGATTTTCTTTTGCGATATAGGCAGGAAGATTTTGAAGAGCCCCGTCTTGCCCGATGGCTATTTCTTTTAAGATTCTGTCACATGCCGTTTTTTCGTCGGCATTGAGAAAAATCAAAGTTCCTATTTTACGGAGAATCTCAAGAGCCTTTTCATTGTTACATATACCGCCACCTGTAGCGATTACGGCAAATTCCTCGTTAAGTTTTGCTGCAAGTTTTTTGCATGCAGTTTCTTCAGCCTTTAAAAAGCCGTGCTGTCCCTCTTCTGTATAAATTTCGCGGGGAGTTTTTCCTGTACAAAGCTTTATCTCATCATCCGTATCATAAAATTTGCAATTAAAATGCGATGCGAGAAGCTTTCCTTGCGTTGTTTTTCCGCAATGTTTGATACCCATTAAAACAAGTGATTTTTTTGACATACTTTATTATAGACAAGTTTTCACATCTTATTCAAACCTTTTGTTTACAACTTAGTTTTTTTCTACTATTCTAAAAGAATGAATCTGTATGTACTCTTTGTACTGAGTTTTTTACCAACGATTTTTGTTTTCGTTCTTTTTGCGGCATTTGTTCCTGAATTTCGTATACGTACTGGATTATTTGCATGTGTAGCAGGAATTGTCGCAGTTTTTCCTGCGTCGTTGATTCAATTTGTAGTTTTCATGATTCCATTTTTCAATGTTACAACATTTTACTCGCTATTTTTTTCTGCCCTGATAGTTAACGGTCTTGTGGAAGAATCAGTAAAAGGCGTCCTGGTTTATTTTATTCCACGTAAAAACCTTAACTTGCTTACGTTCTTTTGTTGCTGCATGTTGTTCGGCCTTGCAGCCGGAAGCTTTGAATCTGTCATCTACGTTATCAGAAAAATCTCTGGTGAAAATTTGCCTGGATTGATGGCATCTATAGGAGCAAATGCCGTTTTTAGAATGGTAATGGCAAGAATTTTCTCTGCTCAGCTTATACACGCTTTCTGCACAGGTCTCTTGGGATTTACGATTTTTACCTTTGTTAACAGACCTTTGTACATCATGCCATTTGTATATGCCGTTCTTGTCCACGGACTTTTTAATTTTTTTATAAGTTTTTCGTCCACATACAAATTTCTTGCAATCATCGCAATCTTATTTGCTGCCGTCGAATGCAGAATTTGGTATAAAAATTTAAAAGAAAATGAAAATTCTGAAAAAAATATGTTGACAAATGAAAAATGATATTGTATTATAATTGAACAGTACGACGCTGGGTAGAGCAGTTGGCAGCTCGTCGGGCTCATAACCCGGAGGCCGTAGGTTCGAGTCCTACCCCAGCTATAGTTTATCCACTCAATGCGAGTGGATTTTTTATTTTTAAAGTAAAAACTTACTTTCTAACAGCCGTTGCGGGCACTTTTTCCTTATAACTAAAAACTTTCCTCCATAAATTGAAAAACTCCTGGTTGAAAATAATTTGCTTTTTTCAAGGCGCTAAATAGTTTATATTAAAGTTGAAAAAATATTGATTCAGTCTTAAAATAAATGTTATACGATTAATAACAAAAAAATGGGGAGACATTCTATGAAAAAGACTGGATTTTTTGACAAAACTTTAACGCGGCAACTTTCTTTTTGTATTGGTGGCACTTTGTTTTGTCTCCTTTTGATATTAGGACTGTTTCTTTCTTTTCGGGTGAATAAATCTTATAATTCAATCAGCAATGATTATCTTACGCAGACCGCGCGTTTTTATACATCCAGCACTGAGCAGATTCTGAACGAGGAATTTACGATTTGTGCGACTCTCGCCGACGTTTGTGACAAAATTTCGGAGATTCCTGAAGAGAATCGGCGTTCGTATTTGAACGAGATTCTTAAAGAAACTTTGCGCACTAATCCGAATTTGGTTGATGCGTGGACGGTTTGGGAGCCGAATGCGTTGGACGGCCTTGATTCTGAATATGCGAACACGGAATTTCATGACGAGACCGGTCGCTTCATTCCTTACTGGACGCAGGTTGACTCAAAAATTGACTGTGTAGCTCTTACGGACTACGAGAACGGCAGCTGGTATGTTGACCCACTAAAAAGTTCAAAAGGAATTCTTATTGACCCGAACCTTTACGAGGTTGGCGGAAATATGATTTGGGTTTGTGGCGTTGCTTTCCCTGTCCGGGATAACGACGGAAATCCTGTCGGTGTTGTTGGAATTGATATGTCGCTGCAAAAGCTCTCAGTTCTTTTAAAAGATGTAAAAATCTATGATTCAGGCTATCTCTCTCTCATTTCTAACACGGGACTCACCGCCGTAGATGCGGACGTTTCTATTGAAGGCAAAATTTATCCGCATTTTGAGTCAGCAGAATTCGGAAGTTTTTTTAAAAAGTCCAGGGAAGAACGTTCTATAAACGGTTATGTGACTTCAGACAAAAAACTTCATGTTATTGTTCCTTTAAAAGTTGGCGATGCCGATGAAGTTTGGTATTTGAGTTTGAACGTTCCGACTTCAGAGGTTCGGCGGGAATCAAAAATCATTTTGGGAGTTGTTATAGCTGGTTTTGCGGTCACGCTTATTTTGCTCTGTACACTTTCATATTTGTTCATCTCGTTTGTTTCAAAGTCGCTCAAAAAAGGCGTTTCGGCTTTGGAGAACATTGCCCACGGCGACGGCGACCTTACTGTGCGAATCGATGTTGGAAAGGACAACGAGCTTGGCAAAATGTACAATTTCTTTAACGAAACGATGGAAAAACTCCAGAGTTCAATTTCGAAGGTTAAGGATGAATCCGAGCAGATGCAGCGTTCGGGTGACGTTCTTGCCGA
>Ga0256405_10003637_pt1 | contig 31310 bp, 55 predicted proteins | sample RumenRJG_02DNA_FD_189096 | JGI IMG/M metagenome (GOLD analysis project Ga0256405, IMG submission 189096) | Bovine rumen microbial communities from Lethbridge, Alberta, Canada - RJG_02 | ecosystem: Host-associated > Mammals > Digestive system > Stomach > Rumen | place: Canada: Alberta...
AATTATCGTCAAAATCTAATATTATTAAAAATGCTGGCGGCAAAGAATTGTGGAATTTGTATAATGGTTTTGTTGATTTAGGACTTCCATCTGGAACTATGTGGGCAAAATATAATTTAGGATGTGACTGGAATAAATTAAATAATGAGCATGGACATACTAAACCTGAAGACTGGTACGGTAATTATTATGCATGGGGTGAGATAGAACCTAAATAGATTGATAGTAAAACAGGATGGAATAACTATAAATTTGTTAGTAGCATAGATTCAGAATATAGACCAATTTATACTAAATATGTGACAGATAACATATATGCGCACGGACATAATATTAGATATGCTGATAATTTAACAACATTATTGCCGGAGGATGATGCAGCGTATCAATATGATAATATAATGAAAATGCCATCAGAAAAATAGTTTAATGAATTAATAGATAATTGTTTAGGCGAATGGGTAATAGATTATAATGGCATTATTGGATTAAATGGAGCAGTTTATAAAGCTGACAATGGCAATGAAATATTTTTTCCTGCATCTGGCGCAATTTCATAGGAAGGTATTAGAGATCTTGGTAAATCCGCATTTTTATATTCTAATAAAATATCTTCACTTAATTTAAATCCAATTTATTTAGAAATCTGGGGTAGTAAAACTTCAATTGGAGATGTAGTATCTGATAAATGGGGCAAAAGATATAGAGCTTTTTCAATAAGACCAGTTTTAAAATAAAAGGAGATGAAACTTTCATCTCCTTTAATTAAAATTTTAAATATCATTGTCTAAATATTAATGAATTTAGATCTTTAATATGTTCAGAAATATTTGATTGATTATTTTTATTATTAGGCTAAGTTGGCATTGTTTGTTGAGAAGCCTTACTTAATTCAAATAAAATATCTTCTTTTTGTTCAGGTGTTATTTTAAATTTTCCTTTTTTCCAAGCAATTTCAATTGCACGCTTTATAGAACGTTTTTGTTTTCCACTCATTTCATAACCATATTTACGGAAAAAGTCATTGGTTTCACGATAATATTGCGCTTTACAAATATAATCTTTAACCTTTTCATCATCGGTCATTTTTTTAAATTCTTCATTTTCTTTTTTCAACTTATTCATCGCAATATGCTATAAAAGATTATAATCAGCATCTTCTTTACTCATTGAAACTTCATCCGATGTTGGAATTACTGCACTTCCACCAGGAATAATTTCAGCATCTTCGTATGCCAATGAATTAATAAGTTTCTAAGTTTTGTTATCAAATTCTTTACCAGAATTTATAACCAAATCATCTAAATTTAGATTTTCATTTTTTTGCATAATATTTTGAAATATTTTTTAACTATTATTAAATAGAATAAATTCCATTATCTATACTAGTGAATATTGCACCTGCAGCCTGTTTATTTTGCGGGTAAAACTCATTCCACCCTTTAGCCAAGCCATTTGTTATAACTGATGTAAAATATGCAAATGGATTGTTAGATTTTTCTTGATCGAATCTTCTCCAATATTTAAGACAGTCTAATATGGCTTGTTGTTTACAATCCTTTTCAACTTCTTTGTCTTTATATGTCTTTTTTGCAGAAATATTATTAATCATCAGCAATAACATTTGTATTGCCTCCGGTGTTAATTTATCCTACTCTTTAGATTTCATCATTTCTTTAAATAAAACGGGATTCGAAACATATTCCTTTCCGTCTTTATTAACTTTTATGCCTTCTATACTAGTATCAACTGCCATCAGAAATTGAATAATTTTTGTTATTTAAATTAAATATTTTAAACATAAAGTGATTAAAAGTCTTTTTTATAAATAATAAAAATAATTGAAAATGTAATATGAATTTATTTGGTATTTTTAAGAAAAAAGACCCTGTAGTTGTTAATAAATAGACGACTGTAGTTGTCAAAAAGAATACAACTATAATCAAAAAGAATAAAAATGAAGATTGCGCAATAAGTGAGCCAGATAATAATTAGATAGCTCCAAAATTTGCTAACTTATTAGTATGCTTAGACCCTGGTCATGCAATTTCTACACCAGGAAAACGCTCACCATATTCAGCATGCAAAGTTCAACCTGCATTAGATTTTTATGAATACAAATTCAATCGCGAAGTTTGCTAGATATTGGAAAAATTATTAAATGAACGAGGAATTGAAGTATTTATTACAACAAATGAAAAATATGATGGTGATATAGACGTAAGTTTGACAACACGCGCCACTAGAGCATGGAACAAAATAAAAGCATCTGGAAAACATGCAGTTTTTATTTCTGTTCATGCCAATGCTAATGGAAAAGGTACTGCATGGGATGCCGCTAAGGGGTGGTCAGCATACACAACTAAAGGCTAGAATATTTCAGATGAATTTGCTGAGTATTTTTATAATGAAGCTGAGAAAATTCTTAATCCAAAAAAGATGAAAATTAGAACAAATAAATCGGATAACGATAGAGATTGGGAAGAAAATTTTACAGTTATTTATAAAACTGAACAACTCTCATTAAAAAATGGAAAACCTACAGTCCCGGCGGTTTTAACAGAAAATTTCTTTTATTCAAATATTGATGACTGCAAATATCTATGTTCTAAAGAAGGCATGGAAGATATAGTTAAAATTCATTTGAATGCCATTCTTGCATTTGCAGAGAAGGCTTTTAATCTATGATTAATAGTTTTTATATTTTATAAACTAAAAATGATTTGGAGTACTCCAAATCATTTTTAGTGATTATCTAAAATATAAAATAAATAATAAAAGAATTATAATACTTAATTTTATATGGCCAAGAAAAATACTGATGAATATTTAGCCAGTATACTTAATATATTAGATGATATAGCAAAAACAGGCAAAAAATCATCAAATAATGGCACAACAAATGTGCCAAATATGTCAGGTGTTGTTCTTAATGATACGGTTGGTATAAAATAGTTAAGTGACTCTCTTAATATGTTAGCGTCTGCTATTGTGCCAATTGCAAAAATATCAAAAGACAATATTAAAAATGCAACTGATAATATTAAATTATTAGCAGAATCTATAAGTAATATAAAATTTTCAAAAAATGACTTAAACGGAATTGGTAATATGGTTATCGCCGTTAAAACACTTAACGATACATTTGGCCAATTATCTGAAAATTTTTTTAAATCATTTCTTAAGTTCAGCCCTGCGAAAGCATGGGCACTTGGCCGTAGATTGGCAAAATTCTATAAAATATTATTTTCTCAATTTGATAAATAGAATTTTTCGGATTTATTAAAATCGATAGGGGGTACAAAAAAAGAATTTGCTGAAAATGCTAAAGGTTTTTCTGCATTGGCAGATACATTAATGAAAATCGACATTAAACATTTAATGAAACTTGGATTAGCATTAAAGAATTTTCCATCTAAAGGTGGATAGAATTTAGCAGACTTTTTTAAACCTATTATATCAATAATTAATACACTTCCAGATAACGTTGTTGACAAAACAGGTACATTAAAAGATGGTGGGAAAATAACAAATATCGCAAATCCAAAAATTGCGGCATTTATTACCGTTATTTAGACTATATCTTCAATAACTCTTGGGCAGATAGCCAAGCTTGCATTAATGGGAAAGGTTCTTAATGAAAAGGGAGGTTAGAATATAGGAAAATTTTTTGGAGGAATCGTTGAAGGAATAACTAAAAATGATAAAGATGGCAAAAAGACATAGGCGGCATCAAAGATGGTAAAATCAATTACAATAATGCTAATGACATTAACATTAAGTCTAATTGCCATAACGGCATTAATTGCTATTACAGGAATCACAAAGGTTGTTATGGCTTTAGGCGTATTGACAATATTGGTAGCAGGCTCATATTTTTTAATGAATGCGTTATCATCTGACAAATTTAAAACGGCTGCACCGGATTCATTAAAAGGAACGTTGGCAATAACAGCATTGCTTTTAGGGTTGACGGTTTCTTTGGTTATGGTTACCATGATTGGTAACAAATATGGATTTAAAAAGGTTGCTAAAGGCTTTTTAGCATTGACATTATTAGTTGTGGCAGCCATAGGAATATTATGGTTGTTAAGTTCTGACAAATTTTAGAAAATGTCAGTAGATGGTTTGATTGGTGTTGGTACAATTTTATTATTATTTGTTGGCTTATCAATTATAATGTCATTTGTTCATAAATTTGCAGAACATACAAAAGATACATTAATTGGAATAAGTGTGCTTTCAATATTCACATTAGCAACAATTGGATTATTATGGTTATTATCAAAAGTTGCAAATGACAAAACCAAAATGTTAAATGCTTTATTAGGGGCCGCAGTTATTTCATTAATGATTGTTGGTATTTCTGGTGCAATGCTGGTATTTGGTGAATTTCTTAAAAAACTTAATGGCGTAACTAATGAAACTATTCTTTGGGGGATTGGGTTAACTTCCGGAATGATACTTGGAATGCTTGGATTGGCACACATATTGGCGCCAATGGCAGGTGATGCGTTGTTCTGGATTGGTTTTGGAATGGTTGAGACTGTTTCATTAATGATTGCGAGCATATCAGGTGCAATGTTATTATTTACTGAATTTTTAACAACAGTTAAAGATTTGAAAAAATCTGATATAGACTATGCAATAGATAGAATAACAGAAAAAGGCGGCATGATAGATTGTATTTTGTCAATTGTTAATGCATTAGATGAAAATATTAGATGGAAAGCTGCTCCAAAAATTGCAATGATTGGGACAGCTCTCAGACCACTTATGACATCTTTAAGCCAGTTTGTAGACGTTATTCAAAAAATGGCATCATTGAAAATCGCAGATGAATGGGATCAAAATGGAAAACCGACACATTACCTAAAGCTTGAACCTGATGCATTTGGGCAGGCTGCTTCTAATCTTACAACATCATTCTCTACATTTTTATCAGAGCTGAGCAATGGTTTAAATTCATTTGATATTGCATCTTTAGCTATTATGAATTTGCTTTTTCCAAGATAGAGTGGAATATCTAAATTCTTTACGGGAGAAAAACCTGGTATAGGCGCCGTAATTAAAACTTTATCAAGCTTTATAGATGTTATATAGAAAATGGCGTCATTGAGTGTGCCAGACAAATGGGATAAAAATGGTCAACCAATAAGCTATAGATAGTTAAAATCATCTGAATTTGGAGATGCTGCAAAAAATCTTGCATCAGCATTTTCAGCATTTATGGAAGGTTTAAATACAGGATTATCGGCTATTAGTCTTAAATCTGCAATTGTTTTAGAAATGCTAAGTGGTCCTATTGGAGAAGTACTAACAGGTATAGGTGATGCATTTACACCAATTATATAGATAGCTGCTGGTAAAATAGCGGTTGGAAATGATATTGTAGAAATTGATATTGAAAAAGTAAAATCGGCAGCATTAGGAGTGGCAGATGTAATAACATCATTAATAAATCCTTTGTCTAAATTGGATATTTCTGATATTTCAAATGGTGGTACGGCAATAAAATCATTTGTAAGAGCTGCAGAAAATCTTAATCCGCTGGTTAATTTAGAGTTGGTTAAAAAAGAATTTCCAGAATAGATGGAAAATGCTATTAAAGGGGTTAAACAAATTACAGATTTTCTTTAGAGTGTTAAATTTGATAGAAAAAATGCAAGAAACTTTAGAAGATCATTAAAATCATTTACTAAAGGTGTAAATTATTTGGTTGGAGGTGAAAAAATTAAAAACTCATTAATATTAGAGTTTTTAGATGAAAATTTTGTTAAACAGCTAGATACATTATTGGAAATATCACAAAAAACTGTTGATCTTATTACAAATAACACATTTAAGAAAGATAATGCAGATAATTTTAAATATTATATGCAAAAAACTGCATAGGGTATTAATCATATTCAACCATTTTTGCATTCAACGCCAAAGCAAATTAAAGATATGGTAAAAGCTCTAAAAATGTTAGATGTTGAATTAATTGAAAAAGAAGAAAAACGTACAAAGGCCATTCAATCGGTTTCAGAAAATTTCAAAGACATGGCAGCTAACATACAATATCTTAATAATACATTAAGCGAATCGCTGACATTGACACGATCATATAATCAACTTAAAGAAAATGGTAGTCAAAATATATTACAAAACGGAGCAAATGCTATAGTATCTGCAACAGAAAAAGTAAAAGATACCGTAATGGATGCAATGACAACAAAAAACAATAAAGAAAAAGCTGAATAGGCCAAAAAAGAAAAAGATGAAAGAATGACGACACTTGGCAATATTATAGCAAATGCTGTTGTGCAAGCAATGGAATCTTGGGCATCTACGAAGAAAGACATTACATTCTCATTTGATGAACAAGGCCAGAAGGCATTTGCTACTATGAATTATTCATGATAAATGATAATTTAATAAATAAAAAAATATTAATTAAATAATATGTCATCAAATAAGAATTTATTTTATAACTTATATTCAACTCCAAATAACGTTGTAAAATCAGGTTATACTTGTACATCTGCTATCGATGAAAAGGACACTTCATTTGATATTACTACAAGTGCAACCGGTGATTCTGCTGGGGCTATTACAGATTCTAACGGTAATATAATTTCAAGCATTAGTTTAAATGATATTCATGCAAGTGGTTTAACACAATATAGTTCAGAAACTCGTATTCTTAAACCTCATTCATGTTATGTATTACAGGGGCATGAATATGGTTTTGCATGCGCATCATATTATTATGTTATTCCAAAATATGTAAAAGAGACGGAAAACTTTGAATACTACATTAATTGTGATTTTGATATTATATATGATAATTTTGCTCCAAAGAAAAAACATATTTCAACAGTCGCAGATGGTTATACATCATTTGCTAAACAAATCAATGAATGTTTAAAAAATGATAATATAAAAATTGCCACATCAATTTAGAAAATACATGATACGTATGACCAGAGAGATCATATTTATTTAGTATTTCTTTCCCAAGAAGAAGGCTATTTCTATTATATTAACAATCTTAGAATAACAATCGATTTTCAATCAGAAGATTACCCCTATTCTCCATTTAAAAAGGGTATTAGTGAATTAAAAACATACATGATAGATTTAATTGAAAAATACCATCCAATGAAATAGATTTTAATAAATGGTGTATATATAACTCCTGAATATGATAAAGAAACATATGAAGTTGATTGTGAATTATATACATGGTTATTACATAATTATATGGATGCGGTATATGACATTAAATCATTTTCTAAAATGATTGAATACATTCATGATGCATTAAATGCAGAAACAGAAGAAGAACAATTATATTATTTAGAGCAAGCTAATATAATTATTCAAAATACAGTTTATGATGTTGATTTCTTTAATAATTATGATATCGATAACATTGAAAAAATATATGATATTATTAATGAAATTAAAGATAAGATTGATGAATTGAACGCATATTATAAAGATTTCTATTGGTTAAAAGAAGATAAGCATTTGAGAATTCCATTAATGAAATACCCTAATGGTGCATTTAGAGGAATTGTTCTTATTCCAGACTGGCCAACAAATACTGATGATTATGAATACGCATCTTTATGGGTAAATCATATTAAATCAAAAGTTAAGTTGTTTGTTAAAACAGAAGCTAAACAATATGAGCCAAAAACATTTGGTGTTTTGTCAACGGCTACATTAGTAAAAGAAGAGAAAATTTTTAGAGAATAGAATGCATAGTTTAATTGTGCAACAGTCGAAGATCCTGTAAATTCACTTCCATCAGGATGGGATGACGTAAAAGATATCGATACAGATTATCTTAATCCGTATAGGCCCGATAAAGATATTATGGATGATTTAAACTGGATGGGGCAAAATTACTATTCACGTAAACAGGATATAATTGGTTTATTTAGATATATGCAATATGTAAATGATTATGATTTATGGAATAAAGTTGGAGAAGCTTATATGATTATTGGTAAAGAGGACGATCCTTAGTCACATAGTTTAAATTTGCCAACAAGTTTATTAGTATATAATCCAAATGATGTGCCAATTAGAATTAAATATTTAATATTTTCATAAAAATAAAAGAGGAATAATTTTATTCCTCTTTTTAATTATGCCTTTAATACCCATAGCTCCTGCTGACGCTGTTGGCTTTCTACGATTTCCATAAATGGACGAACATATTCCATAGGTGCAGTCACAATAAATGATATAATAGTATTCATTTCTTTAACTGTCATTCCTGTTGAAGTTTTAGATTCTATAAATCTAAATAAATCAATCAATTTAATTTGGCCTTGGCCAGCTTGACCTAATATTGACGCATATGGCAATTTGCCCAAACATTCATTAAATAATTTATAGAACTTAGCAGTCGGTACTAATATTTTGTTATCATCTGCTTTGCTGGGATCTTTATACTCAGCAGTTTCTGGTAATGGCATGTCACTATCATCATCTTCAATGCGTTCATTTAAAATATCAGATGGAAGTGTGGTGTCAAGCTTTGTTAAATCGATATTTTCTTTTTCATTACTCATTTTATTTAAATTATATTAGTTTTTTATGTGTTTAAATTCTTAATTAATAAACAATTTTTAATTTAACCCTGATGGCATATATTGATTTATATTGCTCATCATTCTTGATTGATAATCTTGCATTTGTTGATAATTTGCCATTTCTTGCTCCTGTCTTTTATTATCTTCTTCCTGCTGTTTTCTGCGTTTATCTATCTCATCATATAATTTCTCATATAATACATTTGCAAAAAACCAATCAGTACGTTCAAGATCTGACATTGAAAATCTTCCTTCTTTAACTAAATAATATATCATATCTCTAAGATTTTCCATAGTCATATTAAATCCAGTACAAGGATTTAGTAGCTCTGCGCTACTCTCTATCAATAATGGTTTTTTAATACCACTTAGTGCATATGTTATATTATTTAATCTTAAACAAGCATATGTTGTTGGATATAATACAGCATCAACATATATAATTTTTAATATATCCTATAACAATTTTGGCCGTTTATTATAAGTCGATATTAAGTTCTACCTGGAAGAGAGATTTGAGTCCATTGCGAAAGTATAGAGGAACTTCACGTTCCACCCCTCCATTATCAACATATGTAATTGTTGGATTGCCCGCAGATGCTACAATAATATCACGAACCTTTGAAATTAATGTCCATTCATATGTTCCCCAATCAGAGGTTTTGTCAATCAAATCATAATAATATGATGTATCTGTCAAATTTCTCCAATCAGGAATTAAAATAGATGCATATGACAAAAAGTCTTGGTCAATATTATCATTACGTCTATTTGCAGTAATTAAGTAGTCTTTTAACCAGTCACTTACACCAATTGTTGGCATATAGATATTCATCATACCATTAGTTTCTTTAAATAGCTTTTGATTTTCTACGGGAAATGAAAAACATCTTAAGTCTTCATTATAGAATTTCATTAATTTTTCTGGGAATTCTATAAATTTTACATTTTCCTTTTTCATAATAATGTCATCTTTTTCAGTAATTTTAAGTTTGACATCATTTTTTCCACTTGGAAATGTCCAATCATGAATGGCAAATAAAATATATAATCTATCAAGATCCAATAAATCTTTCCATCTTGCACGTTTTTCAGTACTTGGGCCAAAGCTTATTGAACAGCAACTTTCAAGAATATTTTGCATTTTCTCCATTATATCTTGAATATCGTCTTCATTCATAGCTGACCAGCGTTTAATATCACCGAGTGACGCTGAACTAATCCAAATCTTTGTACCAATTGGATAGAAAAGCCCTTTTGATGGAAGATCTTCCACATTAATAAGTGTTTTACCAATACCACGTTGAATAGATTCTTTGCGAATTTCTTCTTCGCGTTCTGCATGCAATTCGGCTGAAGATTTTTGTTGTTCTCGTGAACGTTGTGCTGCTAAATTACGCATGTCTTCAACACGAGATTCTGTACCTTTATTATTCTCTTTAGTTTTAGGATCTGGCTCATCTGGCATTGAAATATTATTTATAACAGTTCCCTCAACAGATTGAGCATATGCTGCCATTTCAGATTCATCAAATTTGTTATTCATATAATTTTTCAATTAATTTTTTTATTTATTTTAGAATATGGGTATCGTGGTTAGACCATATTTTTCCATATCTTTAAACACGCTAGCCGTGAGTGCTTTAGTCTTATTTGAATTCTCATATTCAGTATTTTTAAGAATATTGGCCGCTTTTAAGTTTATAAATACTCCAGTATGATCATTTTGCACCATATATTCTATAGTGTCTTTATATGCTTGAATCTCTTTTGGAAATAATTCTGAATTCAATTCAACCAATATACGTTGTCTTTGTAAGCGCTCATTAATGTTAATATCATTAACTTCTTTTTTAGCAATAGATTCAATCAGCGGTTTTAAATTGTCTTTGGCTTGAATTAAATCACCAAGTGTTTTAATTCCGAGCGTTTCTCTAATCTTTTTTTCTTTTGATGGAGTAATTCTAACTGATTTTCCATTATTAATCCAACTATAAAAACTTGGAACGCAATCGCCATCATCACCACAGAAAATTTTATGAAGAAGAATTTCATTTGGATTCTCTACTTCAATATCAATTTTAATATTTTGCGCTATAATATCTTTGATGTATTGCTTAGATTCATCAATATTGCTGAAGAATATATCCACTTCATCGCGTTTTTCAATCCAGTCTTTCATTTCTTGTGTAATATATAAAAAACGTTTACCAGTTTTACCTTTAACGATTGTATTATATACTGCACAATATTGATTGGATAATGGATTAAAATCAATAAGCTGACGCAAATCTGCATCTGCAGAAACAATAATTAAATTATAATCATGATATTTTTCAAATACCACTTCTTTACATAAAGCAGCCATATCATCTGCTTCGCCATGTTCATATTCAGCTATATGACATCCAACATTATAAAATATTTGTTTCAGATCATCTGCACATTTAAAAATATTATCCCAGTTAATACCTTCTTGCCGTTGACGATTAGATTTATATCCATCCTCTCCGGGAAGAATATCTTTACGCCATGCATGTTGTGAATCTGTCAATAAAATAACATTATTCGGTTTAAAAATATTAATAATTGAACATACGTCTGTTGCAAACTTATATATAAAAGATTGACAATCTTCTATATTGTCATAAGTTGTTTTTGCACCATACAGCTGATTTATGAATAATGACCTAAATAGGATATTACTCCAATCAAGACATAATAAAATTTTATTAGTTTTCATAAACAACTTTATTCAGTTTTCATATTTATTATACGTAGTTATACATGATTAGTTTATTATGAAAAAAATAAATATAAAAATTAAAAATGTATAAATTGCTATGTTCAATTTCGACAAATAGAAATTTAATTTTAATAGTGTACAGGAATCCAGTTTTTCCAATGCCGTGCCATTGTCATTGGACGATGACGATGATATTGTTAATGATATAACTAATAATTCTCCAATATCTAATAGGCCAACAATAAAAAGAAATATTGTTCAAAACAAAACAAATTTTTATACATTTTTATTAGGAAAGGTGTTTAATCCGATTGAAGTATCATTTGACAATCCGAATTCAGATGATAGGAATGCTTCATAGGCATATGCATGGAAAGAAATAATTTATGATGGTGCTAGACATTTTATTGCATTTATAACTATTAAAGGTTAGAACTAGACATTTGGATATGATTTATATATAGATTTGAATGATGATACAAAAGAATTAAACATTGGCAATTGTATACCGTTTAAAAAACCATATTATTTTAATATATCTTATCCGCTCATTAAGATATGTGAAAATTATACAGATGGACCAGTTTATATTAATGATATTTATGTAGATGTGGCATATTCATATAGAGAAACCGCTAATGAAATCCTGAACAAAATCGAATACCCATTAATATTTCCAAGCGTGAAATTGGAAATTTCAATATTTAGATGTATATGGAATAACAAAAAATATTATTATCCACCATATGTTAGATCTTCAAATGAATTTATTGAAATAGATAAAAATCTTATGCTATCATCCAATTTTATTAATCATTTGGCAGGTTTTAAAAACAATTTTAATGAAGCAAAAGTTTCATTGTTCTATAAAGCGTTTAATTCATTTGAAGATTTTGCTAAGCTAACTGATTTATTTTGTAATCAAAATGCAAAAGTATTCACAGAATTTGGCACGGTATTTAGTAAATATGATTATGAAGAAGTTCTTGAGCAATTTAGAAAGAAGGTAGATATGATTTTTTATAATGACCAGAAAATAAAACAAGAAAATGAAGAAAAAGAAAATAAGGCAAAAATGGCGTTAAAAGAAATGCTGGATGAAAAGATTTTTGAACACTTTGACAGCATTAATGAAAAAGCCCCAAATCTTCTAACAGTCAAAACTCTGTTCAAAGAACGAAAAACAAATAATCCTTATAGAAAATTTGATTTACCAGTTATTAAATTAATTCTAAAAGACAATGGAATTGATGTAGACAAAATTGTCGAAAAATATGAAAAAGAATGGGAAGATGCATTTTATAAATTCATAAACATATTAAACTCACATTTTGATAGGATTAAATGTTAGCCATCATATAAATCAATTTTAGTATAGAATATACTTCGATATGGGGCATAGTCTCCCAGATATAATAAAATAGTTGATGGCTCCACTACAGAACCTGCATATTTTGATGGGTATACACAAGAAGAGTTAGAATTGCTTAAAGTGCTCGAATGTAAATTGCATGTATATAATCGCACAAATGGTTAGTATTATGCGGAGGTAAATAAATCTAGATTAGATGACACCTCTGAAAATACAATTAAAATGGCAAATGATGCATTATATATATTAGGAACTTATCCAGATAAAAATATATGTGAAATTGATAATATTCATACATACAATGAAATTATGATTCTACAAAGATTTGTGTATATGTTAGGCAAATTATGTGCTGAAGATTATAATAAAGAACATGAAGATAAACCAATACATTTACCGCGAACAGATGCATTATATAATATGGGATACAATCGCATTTCATTTAAATATGGTGAACAGCTTTTGCCATATAACTGTTCAGATATTAATATGAAAATAAATTCATATGATAAGTTATATAAATTCATAGAATATATTGCATACATTATTGAAAATGGCTATAATATCACAGTTCCAAATTTAAGTATTAATTATAAAGATGGGATATATAAATTATTAAATGCCAAACACATGATTGACGAACCTGATAATATTATCAAAAATGAATTCAATTATGCTAATAAACCTAATGTGAATGCATTGGATATGACATCAATTAATAGATGTCTATTGACAATATTCACAAATATAGATAAAAAAATTTAATAAATATAAAAAAACATTTTTATAAAAATGTCTAAATCGAGATTTAATTTTTCTGATATTAAAATTGGTGATTTAGTATTGACAACCAATAATAAAATTGGTGAAATTATTGCATTAAAATCATATGCATATTTAAATGATAAGATAACTAAAAAATCTAGAAAATCATCAGAAAATGATGAATCATTTAAATTTGATAATAATAGGCATAATGGTATTTGGTATTCAGCCATTACCATTGCAATTGAAGATCCTTCAGCAAATGTGCCAACATATTATACAGAATGTTTAGATTTTATTGAAATCAAAGAAATCATTAAACATGCGCCTACAGAGTCCGTGTTAAGTAAAATAAAAAAGTATTTAAATCATGGCAATAGATAAAAAAACAGAGCAATGGGAAAACTTTGTAAATAATTTCATATTTGCAAAGTTTAAGAATTTGGAAATATGGTATATTAAGCGTGAAGCCGTTATAAATGGCATAATATTTAATTATATTAAGTTTCCTAAAGCAGAAAATGGCAAAAATTTGAGCATTCCTCTTATTGAATTTATGGTTCAATCTATTGAAGCAGATGAGTCTATGTGTAAAAAAATATTTGGTCCTTCATATAAAATAGGAACAGCCGAAATTCAAGAAGATATAAATGATATTTCTATTATATGGAACAAATGCAGTGTAATGGACTTAATGAATTTTGACTATAATAATCAATCAGAACGCAAATAGTTCGAGCAGTTATATAAATGGGATATTAATGTAGAAAAATTGGAAAGAGAAGAGGCTGAAAGATACCGTCCAAAAAGAATAGATGAATTGACAACAGAAGAAATAGATAGACGTAATAAAATCAATAAGATTTTGCGTTTAATTGCTTTATAGTCAAATGATCCAAAAATGGCGCCAGAAAATAAAACACCAGAAGATCTTGAAAAATGTTATCTTGATTATATTTGGGAGAAATCCCCCGTTTGGGATAAAATAGATAATGAATAGTTTCTAAGAAAATTCATAATAAGAAAATATAACCAAGAAATAGGAAAATATGCATTGTACAATCCAATTACATTAAAATGGCTCAATGAATTGACCGGAAATTGGGTTGAAAAATTGCAAAGGCCAAAAAAGACAAAATGGAATTGATTAATTGAGATTAAAAAAATTAAACTATATAAGTTATTATGAAAAATGATTAGATGTATAAAAAAATAATGGAGAATGTCTCGAAAGAAGTTAAAAGGCTCCTCAATGAAGACTTCCAATTCGATGACACTGAAGTCGCTGATAAGCTTCTTGAGCTTGTTAAAAAAGACAAACAAATCCAAAATGTTGTAAAAAATGCAAATGTCAATGATTGGACAACCGTCATCCGCGGTATGGTTAAACTAGTGAAAAGTGGAAATATACCAGAAAACCCTGAAAAAATTGCGAATATAGTTCAATTGGCAGCAGCATTAATTAAACGCGGCATAGATTCAAAACTTCAAGAAAAACTTAAAGAAATGGCATACGATGATTATGAATATACAGCTAAATTTCTTGTAGATGAAATCAAAAAAATCTATGGAGAAAAAAATGACAAAAATGATATTCGGCACAATGATGCAAGTTCTTTAATTGATAGCAAAAATGAAAAAAATGAAGATAGAGGCTGCAGTGAAGGCTGTCAAAACAGTAAAAGAGAAAATGTGTCAGTAACTGAAGCACGCAATTTGCGGCATTGCGGAGGATTTAGCAAATTTTTGAATGAGCATCGTATTAAAAACATTCGTCCAGGAAAAAGATAATTGTAATTACTCTTAACTATTGATAATAAAAGGCTACAAAATTTGTAGCCTTTTATTTTGTAAAATAAATAATAAAATATAATAAGTATAATTTATTATGGCTGTACGATCAAAATTTTTTCAATTGACTGGATAGGTAATGTTAGAATATAAAACAGACCAATATGTCATTTTGCGAAATGATAATGGAAACATGGAAGATTATATTATGTATCAGGGCGTAGATAATAATTAGTACTGTTTGTTAATGAATTCCAGCTCATTGAGCCACGCATTATATTAGGAAAGCGATAAATCTACACAATTTTATGGTGGCATAAATTCATCAATAGATGAAGCAAATGATAATACAAATTATCCATATGGACATGATATTTATGTAGAAAATACAGATTTTTATATTGGTAGTTTAATTGAAGATGCAAGTGGAAACTCACACCGCAGATCATAGTTATATTGTGATACAATCCGTCTTTATTTATTAACTGGTTATGTAATGAATAATATTGGAGGGTATTCAATTAAAGTAAAAGGTAAAGTTATTAATACATCTGCGGCAATAGATCCAACAGACCCTGAAAGTGACATCTTAGTTAATCGTGTAGATGATTATATTTATTTATTAAATTGGTATATGCCAAAAGAAGAGTTAAAAAATAATATTCAATGGTTAAGCACTCCTTTATATTTAAATAGTAAATTTTATGACAGATACATTGAAATCAAATTGCCGTCTGCCCAAGATATTGCTGTTAATCATAGAAATATTGATTATATCTATAGGTATGTAGATGATGAGAATACATATTATTTACGCGGTACAATTGATAAATTTTCAAATCTTATTATAGAGTTTGCCACTGTATAGCAAAGTAATATTATTTTAGAAAACAAATATGATTCACTGGGGCCGTCTTCATTTATCTTAGATGTTTCAAAAGTAATGTCAATATATCCCGAGTCAAATGCAAACAATATAGGAATCAAACTGTATGAAGATGTTAATACACATTCCATTATATATTATCCAACATATGGGGATGGATTAAATGTTGAGCCACTCAATTTAGAAATTATGGCAAAAATTGATGATGGTGAAATTCCATTAATCAATTATAGTGAATATGATTCAGCTAATGATGGAATGGATGAATTTATTGAAATGTATGGAAATGGTGATATTAATTCTATTCCATGCAAATGGATTGTTATTAATGAATTGGCCGTTACATATAATTATGCAAGAATTTTAAATACAAATCAATCAAATAATGCAACAGAAGAATCATATACAGATTTTTTCACAAATACCATTGATTACACTGATAAAAAATTAGAAGATGGCGATTTTTATATAACAAAATTTGTACCATACATTAAAGAGCGTTTAAATATGAATTGCAAATCTATAGTTATTCAATATAATTGTCATTTATATAATAGAATGAATAATATAGATATTGTTCGTTCAGCATCAATGGTTATTTCAAACCCTTACAAATATGTATTGACACAAATTGATACAAAAAATGTTATAAATTATAAAATTGTCAATAAAATGGAAAAATCAAATATAAATGTATCTATTCCTAATTAGGAATCTGTTAATCAAAAAATCATTAAAGAATTTTATGATGTCACTGAACTGGTTGCATCGACTGGTAATGATGGTATTTATGAGCAAGGAAAACTTACATTATATTTAAATCATAGCGGTTCAAATTATTTAATTAAATTATATTCAATAAATTCTGACAATGTCAGAGTTCCTTATGATTTGTCTGGGCCATGGAAATACAAATTAGTGTTCCCAACAATAAGCGGAGATACAATTGATATATTAGCAAATTTAGATAATGACAAAACAAACTATGGTAATGGGTCATTGTCATTCTATATCAGTAAAGACAAGGCGTCTGCTATTATGAGCGTGCCTGCATCTGAACGATATTTTTCATTAATGATAGATAACAAAGAAACAGAAAGTTCTGTTATTTATGAGGGAAATGTTGAATGGAAAGTATAATAATATAAAAATCATATAAATTTATTATTTAATTGTGAAGCATATAATAAATTTTATAGAAAATGCAATTTTTATAATTGAAGGATATTCTATATGGTTTTGGAACATCATAATTGGAAAAACCAGATAGAAAGCAATCAAACGTTTGACAATTTGCAATAGCTGTTAGTACAATTATAATGGAATTTGCAAATTATGTGGATGTATCATAAAAGCTAAAGTTCGCGTTGATTTTCCAGAAAATCAGGACGGAATAACAATAGACGGTTGTCCAGAAAAGAAATGGTAAAAATAATAATTATTAAATGTTTACTAGCAAAAAAACATAGTATTTGAATACAAATTTTGACAGGATATCACCAATAACAAATGTTGATTCATTATATTTTGAGTAGGCCATATCTGTAGATAATAACACATTCAAAATATATAGGCAATCTGTAACAAAACATATGCCAATTCAGTTAAAAGCATATAATGCTGGAATTGGTTCAAGTTCAGAAGAATATGAATATGTAAAAATATATAGTGATATAGAAAATCCTAGCATAAACACATAGATAAAAAAATACGAATTTAATGTATTTACATCTGATAATAAAGCATAGTATGACACAAGTTTGTTTGAATTTAACTCTAGTTTATGCGTTGGATTATGTGATGTGCTGAATTATTACACCCCAATGTCAATATGGCTACAAAAATATGTTGATGTTTCTTAGCATATAGATGCTTTTCATGAGCCTCTTAATGTTTTAGATACCAAAGCAGATATCTTAGTAAATGCTGCATATGAACTAAATCACGCATTTGATGATACATAGTCATACAATTATAGCGATTTAGTGAGTCCTAGCACTAATCATATTTATAATTTAATATATTACCCATGGGAAAAAAATCCATTAGATTTTGTAGAAAATGCTTCAATGATTGTTAAGATACAGGGCATTTCATGCAATATATCTAATAATATTAATATATCTGATTATGTATCTATAGATATTCCATTACGAATAAATAATGATAATGTTGAAAAATGGTTAATTCATTATGATTACGATTCAAGCATAATAACATATTTAAAAGATGAATATGGCAATGAGGGCTCATTTGATTTCAGGGCAAGAAAAACAAATAATAATGGCCTGATTGCAAATTTTAATACAAATATAAAACCCAACAATAATAAATTTTTCTTTGATCCTGAAAATTCTTCTGTACTTTTAGCAAATACTATTAATTTATGCTCAAACAATGCAATATACGATTCATCATTAGTATATCTTTTTGAATCAAACAATAATTTAATTAAACACTCTAATAATGTTTCTATTTCTGGAGATAATAACAAAATATTTAATTCAAATGGAAATGTTGAAATACAGGGTTCATCAAACGTTGTTATTAATTGTGAAAATTCTTCAATTTTTATATATGGAAATAATAATTATTTAATAAATTTGAAAAATCAAAATATCTCAGTAAGAAATAATAATATAATTGTTGGGGATTCTTCAAGTCCTTATCAAGAAAACACTGCTCATCAATTCAATGAGAACAACAAATTATTTTTTGATATGAGCGTGTCAACCGGAACTAAATATTCATTATTAAATAATGGAATCATTTTTGGAGGAACTAACAACGATATATCAATTTATGCTAAAAGTTTTAATACATTACAATAAATAATAAAATTAAAATTGGCTCAATAATATGGCTAATAACGATAGTGAAATAAAAATTTTTAAATTAAATAGAATAAAATTTAATGAATTATATAATGATGCGTTAACATATATTAAAGCGACGTATAAAGCAGTTGGTCAAGAATTCAATACTGCATCTCCATTTGGTCAGCTTTTATAGGTAATTTTACATCTTGGACGTATGATTTTTTATTATATTGAAGATTCTATAACAGGATTGAATATCAGAACAGCATATCGCCCAGATCAAATTAAAGGGCTTGCAATGCTAGCTGGGCATGATACAGCCCGTCCCATTGCAGCTAGAGGCGCATGCGAGATTTATTATGTAGACACTGGAAATTACCAATTGAATGGGCTAGTATGTTATATTCCAAATAAAACAAAAGTTACATGCAAAAGAAACGGTTTAACATATACTATTTTATTTGGTGCTAATAATGGAAAAATAACTATGAATTCTGGTAATAGATTAGCAGCAAATCTAATTCAAGGAGAAATTAAACTTCAATCCGCTACAGGAACAGGCCAAGCTTTGCAATCATTTAATTTTGCAGAGCGTAATTATCATGAAGTAGATTAGTATTATATAAATGTGTACGTAAATGGCGAGCCATGGGAAATTTGTAAATCAATTATTGATTTAGGGTTCAATCAAAAAGGATGTATTGTCAGAACTGGTATAAATTCCGGTTTAGATGTGTTTTTTGGTAATGGCTCAATGGGAGCAATTCCTCCAGCAGGAGCATCTATAGTTATAGAATATTTAGTTACTAGCGGTGAAGGAGCAAATTTATTAATGGTTGATACTAATATTGCAAATAACTGGGAATTTGAAGATGAAGGATTTTTAGCTAATGGAGATTCAGTTAAATTAAAAAATAATTTTAGAATAACTCTTACAACTGATATTATTTTTGGAACAGGAAGTGAAGATTTGGCATTAACTCAACTAATCGCTCCTCATGTCAGCCGTTCATATGTTTTGGCGTCTGAAACGAATTATAACTATTTCTTTAAAAGAATGAACATGTTTTCAGATATTGAAATATTTAGAGGTTCATATACTGTTAACGGAGCATCTGTAATGCAATTGGCAAAAGATAAGGCTGAAGAAGATTATAATCAGTCGCGTTAGACATATAATAATGTTTTAAATACATTCGGTGAAGGAAGCAACCAAGCTGCAGCTGCTCATAAAGAAATGGAGAAAAAATACCAACTCTATGAATATACATCAACAAAATTGAATGACAATACATATCAAGATAATACTGTATATATTTTTCTAGTTCCTGATATTAAAAAACGTATGGCATCATCATCGAATTATTTTACGTGTGATGAAACGCTATTCTATCTTTCAAAAGATGAATAGGCTAATCTTATAAATTTGATTAATGCATCTGGACAAAGAATTATAACCGTAGAAAATAGAATTATTCAACCAAAAATTGCCAGATTTGCTATTAACGTATAGGCAAAAATTTGGGACAATTATGATGAGTAGGATGTTTATGCAGCAGGATTAGATGCGCTATCAAAGTATTTTGTAAACAGAGAAAGAAAAGATATGATTCCTATTTCAGACATTATTTCAATATTTGAAAACGATGTTCCAGGAATTGACTCAGTTAAAGTTCAATTTGCAGCAGATGTAGATAATATTAATATATATGGAAATAATTTTGATGGTATAGATGAATATGGAGATATTATATTAACAAGAACTATTAAAGATAATAATGGTTAGGTAATGAATGTTAAAGACATTTTACCACTTATTCGTGGTGGGTTCATTGATAAAAATGGTGTAGAATATTCTTCAATTCAAGATCCATATACTATATCAGCATATAATATCAAATTTGAATAGAAACGATCAACTAATTTATAGAAAACTCTTACAAAATATACACCATTAACATAATATGATAGATATTTATAACAGGTTGTCATCTGATTAGACATATGTGCCATAGATTGAAACAACCGATGGCATGGAATAGATATTATAGCAGGCTAAAATGATTCTTGGCACAATGAATGGTGATGTGTTAGGGAACCCATATTTTGGAGCAGATATAAAACAATATCTATTCAATCTTAGCTATAATCAAGAAGAAATTACAGAATTGGTTAAAACCACCATTTTATCAAATATATCATACGATGATTCGCTGTATGCTGTAGATGTTAAAATAGAATTTGGTAAAGATCATTATAATAAATCTGATTATGCTATTATAAATATTTTTATTAATTAGATAAAATGCTTAGGTGTTGTAATGAATTAGTAATAGAAGACATTTAGATGCATTCTAATGAAACAAAAATGTAAAATAATAGAAACCAATAAAGGTTCTAGAAAATGTTCTAGAACCTTTGTTTTTGTGTTATAACTGATTTAAACTTCACTCAAATTCTTTTTATGCTTTCTTAACTTCTTTGACAACTGAAATCATTATTGCTTCATATAGCTTTTAATCTATGTTTGCCCCAATCATACATCTATAAAAAATCTTTCGGCACATATTTTCTTTTAATTGGGCATTTTTCAAAAATTTGTAAAAAATTCTTAACGTTGCTTACATTCCAATTTGAAATATTTTTATTAAACTTAGAGTTTTTAAATGTTCCAAACATGTGAATAACATGTGAAACATCCCAATTAGCAATACTATCATTATTAAATAAAGAATCCTCAAACATCCATGACATATCCTAAACATTTGTCATATCCCATTTTGAAATATCTCCATTAAACTCTGATAATGCAAAACAGCCATACATTGTTTTAACATTTGATGTATTCCATTCTGATATATCACCTATGAAATGCGTGCCACTAAATAACTCAAAAAATGATATTTCACCTGATGTATCAATCCAATTAAGATCTGCTTTAATATTAATTCTACATACAGTATGTATTATGTGTGAAAGTGTGCGATTTAACTTATTTGGATCTGGTTTGTATTTTAAACCAAGCTCTTTAAATAACTTACACAATTCATTTAAATGTTTTTTGCCAAAAAACAAATAATTTTCATCGTCTAACTATTCTTCAAATTTATTAATCAATTTATCAAATCTCAATCTTTTATGAATATCGTCATAATTTTTAATAATATTTGTTTTTGAAGATGTTAGTGTAATATTTTCTTCATCTTCAAAATCATCTAATGCAAGATTAATGCCTCTTTGAATAGCTTCTAATATTTGCTTATTAAATTTTTTTATTTCCATTTAGTAATTGAATTACGTTTTATATAATCCTACCAATATTTTGGTATGTGCTCTAAATTTAATTTTGAATATGCAAAAGTAGATATACTTAATTTTTCACCATTCCATTTAGATATATCTTGATTAAATTGCCCATGCGCAAACATCCAATCTGAGTAATTAATATTAAACAGATTCCAATTACTAATATCCTAATTAAATTGAGAATACATAAACATATATGTAGTATTAATTACTTTAGAAACATTCCATTTAGAAATATCACCATTAAATACACTATAACTAAACATGTTTTTCATATTCTAAACTTTAGAAACGTTCCAATCAGCTAAATCATTATTAATACCATTAAATGAACACCCGTGAAACATAGCAGCCATATTAACAACATTATGTGTATTCCAATTAGACAAATCGGTATTTTCTCCTGTAAATTCTATACAATCAGCAAACATGTTGGTCATATTCTTAACATGAGAAACATCCCATTCTGAAATATCTCCGTTAAAGTTAGTGTTTTTAAATAGCCCCGTCATATCAGTTATTTTAGATGTGTCTAACCAGTTTAAATCTGCATTAGCATTTAATGGTAAAATATAGTCTATTATATTTATGAGCTACTAATTAAGTTTAACTGTATATTTACTATGATTAAGTTTATGAAATAGTATCAATTTATCCAATTCATCAGCCGTCAATGTACAATCTTCCAATTTTTTCTCTAAAGTTTGTATAACATTAGCAATCTAATTATCATTTTTAACTATTGATTTTTTAGTTGTAATTGGAGTTTCATCATTATAATCAAAGTCATCGAGAGCTAATGATATACCTCTACTAATTGCTTCTAATATTTGTTTGTTATATTTCATTTCAATATATTTATTTTAATGTTTTTATTAAAAAGAAACCTCGATATCTTATCGAGGTTTCTTCAAAAATTACATTTTAAATTTAATATTTACACCATAAGTGCAATTAATGTATCTTTATCAAGATTTGCCATATCAATATCAACATCACCTGTATAACTTTCATCAACTATTTTATAACCGGCTTCTTCCAAAAGTTCTTTAGCAGAAACAAAATATTTTGTCTTATTTACAAGTGCTTTCATATAATCTTCTGCTTTATTATATGTACGGCTAACAATGTTATTACCACTATGAACTTCCATAAGAGTAGCTTTGTTATCTGCAATAAGTGCAATTTGCATTTCACGCTGGTTTTCATGCTCTACAGTCGCTTTAAATTTAATATCATTTGGGTCAACCATATAATGATCATACGATTTATATGTTTTATTAGATTGCCCAAACAATACCTCAAACTTAGATTTTTTTCCGCCGTAAAACTGATTAATCTTAACAACTGCCATCAAATCTTTTGGATTTTTGATTTTAATAACCTCACACGCATCAGGTTCAGCGCTTGTCATATCACCTGAATATACAATATTTTGTTCTTTATTATAATATTCAGAATTCCAACCAATTTTTCCGCCTCTTGAATCAATAAGTGACAAATCATAATCTTGTGTACCCCACTCGTTTCTCCAATAACATGCTACAAAATTGTCTTTTAGCAAATCATAAGATGTACCAAATGGATAATTACCAATAAATGATTTTTCAGATGTTGGCAGTGTTACATTCAATCCATTGTATACTTTTACAACTTTTGGAACCTTTGTAACAATAGGTTCTGGATTAGTAATTCCTTCTGTTTCTATGTCAAATGTTTTAACCTCATTTAGTGAATTTGCATGAAGCGCTTCAATAACACTTTCACGAAGAACATTATAAACATTTACATAGTATGACATATTATTTTCTGGAAGTTTGCAACCCTCTTTGAAGAAAATCTTACCATTTCTAACAACATAAATTCTGTTTTCATTGTTTCCAATTCTCTCAAGACATGTTTGCATAAGTGCAACTTTTTTATAATTTGTCAACTCATTTAAATGAGCTTTAACATCCTCAATGCCCTTTGGCTTAGAGAATAATGTTTGCCAGAAACCAGCAATAAATGGTTTATGATTCTTAATCGCAAGTTTACGAAGCTTATTAATAACCGATTTATTATCACAATGATTATTATGCTTAAATGCCAAGAATAAATTCTTAAATCTTAAGAAAATAGATGATAATTTTTCCAACGATCTCTCATCCAATTTATTAAAATTAAATGGATTAACTGCATGTTCAATAGTACGAATTGTTGTGTTGTTATTAACAATCATTGCATTTCCTGTTGTCAATAACATAATCATACGGAACAATGCAGTAGGATTGCTTGGCCAAATATTCAGTGTAGTGCAAATATATATTTGAGCTTCACGATTTTTAATTTCATCTACATCAATCATTGTGCCATTCTTAACTTCTTCTAGAATAAAATCTGACACAGCCTTCATTGTCTCTTCCTTAAGAGCTACTCCAGAACAGATCATATTCCAACATTTCTCAAATAGTTCTTTGCGAGAAATTGGCATAATGGTTTTGAATAATTCAAACTTAATAGCCGGAACATTTTCCGCGCCATCATTGGGCACATAACCATTACCCATTGAAAAATCAGTTCCATATGTTGTTAAATAATGGAAAACCTGATCAAATAAAAGCTCAAGACGCGTTTTGGATGTAACATCTTCCCACTCTTTATAGAATGTTGCATTAGGATTAATTTCTTGATTATGCAAAAATTCCATAACCGATTCATTACAAACATCTGGGTGAACAAAATACCCAACCTCAGCAGCAAGTTTATTTACTATTCTAAATTGAGCCATGCTCATTTTTTCATTTTCTACTAAAGCCACACCGAATAATTTAATAAGTCTTACATCCATAATACAAATCTGTTTTTTAATTTAATATTTTATGTATTATAATATAATTTTTATAATTGTTTCAAATTTCTGAAAAATTTGCATATTTTATAGGATTTTTACTTAACTAAATAAATAAAATATATGTTAAAATACAATTTTAGAATTTATAAATTATGTTAACAACAGCAAAAAGTATACAATTGTTAGATTCAAGCGGTTTGAATATTTCACCAATAACAGATATTACGTCATTATATTATGAAGTATAGGCATTTGATACTAATATAGTATCAAGAAAATATGTTTATTCAGGATTCCCAGTTGGTGTGTATATTGATCCATCAACTACAATGGATATTAGTATTAATGAATCCGCTGCATCAAGTAACAGAAATATAAGTTTATATAAAAATGGAAAATTATATAAAATTACGGATTCTTCTTATAATGACATAATAGTTTCAAACATTTCTACTAGTATCATTCCAGGAACCACGTATAGATAGATTGATGTTAAATAGTACAATTTATCAAATATTCTTGAATAGTATGTCCCTCTAGATTTATTAAATGCAAGTATATCATATTTAAATGATGAACTTGATAATGTTAATTCCAGTATAAATGACATTAGCGCAAGGATAGAAAATATTTATAATACTATTGTTATTTAGAGTTTAACATTAAATGAAATATATGTTATTGCATCTCAAAATGAATTAGTTCCTAATAAATTTTATCTCATCAATAATTATTACGTGGGTGATCAAGGATGTATGTACAATCAAGACAACATGTTCAGCGGGCCAGATATTATTAATGCGCGTAATTTACTGGTCAAAGCAAATAGCTCAACAACATTAGATAACAAATTATATAATATATATAATGTCAATGGAAAATCATTAGATGTTTATGGCACATATGAAATAATTAATGAAAATCTAGATAATAGAAAAATAAAAATTACATGGTTAAAAGATAAACTCGGAAATGAAGCTCCATATGATTTTTATAATTTAATTATGAAATATAATAATGTTTTTTATTATACATATGACTATTTTATCGATGATGGCATTAATACTGATTATAGTACTCATTATAATATATTGGAATATGATGGCGATAATGCAAGTATTAATATTAATATAAAAAATAATATTATTAAAACATGCCCATTTGATTTACAACGCTGTATCATCTTTTCATATGCAGTTCCACCAGCATCTGATTTAGAAAATTATATATACATAGAAAATAATTATAATTATATTGGAGAAAATAGTAGTATAGCACTTATAAATACTTCATTAGAACCTGAGATGTATTTTTATAACAACTATATAGGTGCTAATAATAGTATTTCATTTCAAAGCAAGGAGTGGAATACTATTGTAAATTCTATAATTGGAAATAATAATAATTTTATTTTTGATTAGCATGGCGGGCAGTTTATTAATATGACTGTTGGAAATAATAATACTGTATGCATGGACACTAGTATTGATACTTTAATATAGAACTTAATCATTAATTCATCTAATAATATATCATTAACATTTGAACTAAACCGAAGATATTCAAATATTATAGTTCTTTCAAATAATGTCGGTACAATTAATATATCGAAGACTAATAATATTAATATAGTAATAGATAATTATGTAAATTCTACAGTATTAAATGCATCACAAAATTCTGCATATCTCTTTGGTTCAAATATATATGCAAAATCATTTAATACATTAAGATAATGTTGCTAAAACTAAATATGAAAGCTGATAAGTGTTATTTCCTTATCAGCTTTCATTAATTTTATTATTTTCACAATCAAACTCTTTTCTTATTTTTAGTAATAAATTATTTACAAATTCCCTATCAATTTCATCTGGAAGAGTGTTCAATTTTGAAATCTTATCAAGCTCTTTTTCTTTTGTTTCTACATATTCAATTATTTCATCATATTCAAAACCGTGATTTCGTATTTTAAGCAGAAATTCTCTATCTCCCATTTCTGTTCGGTCAACATTAAATTTACCAGTTTTTGCAAGCTCTATACCCATTTGAATAAGCCGACAAGAATGCATAATGTTTTTAGCATCATAGTTCTTATCAAGATTAGATTCATATCGTAATTGATTACGGTTTTGCTCCCAATTTTTATATTCTTTGTATTCTCTGCAATGAGATGCATATCCATTCTTATTATAAAGAAGATGAAAAATAGGTTGTTCACCTTTTACTACGCTATCCAAATGTACATCATTTGAAGAGCCATCTTCTTTCTGAATGCCATGATAGCCTTTTGGCTTAATTTCATTATATATTTGCATCCATTTTGCTTTGGCATCACTAATAAATGTAGTTGTAGAATAAAAGTCTTTGAGGTTTGGTATAAATTTGAACCATAAATCATAATTCATTTCTTTAAGGCTATCAATGAATTTACTTTCTTTATCATTAATTACCACATCTATAAGAAAATCTGCAAATTCCTCAGCAGTCTTCCATTCCATATGAATATGTTGTTCCCAGTCATAAAATACTGCGTATGCCTGATCCATATTATCTATGTGTACGAGCCCGCAATAGATTTGTTTAAGACCATTTCTTTCAAGAAACTTAGTAACAGATTCTGAACCTTGGCCTTTAAATGTATAACAAAAATCAATAGGAGTTTTACGAACTTTAATAGGCTTGACAATTTTTTTATTAAGTCCTCTAGCTTTTTTGATTTGTGATATTCCATAACACGTCAAAGCATTAAATGCCTTTTTAGATAAGAATTTATCCCTATTCTTTAAAATAATATCCATTATAGGGTGCTTATATAAAATACATCTTTCAGGAACAAATAACGCTTCAAGCATATTTGGATTAGATGTTAAAAGAAGCTCAAGAAAACGTCCAATTTCATACCACACATTATCGTGTTTTTTATCTGAAATTTGCTCACAATAATTTTCACGAAGCCCTAATAGATTTTCATTACCAGTAATATATACGCCACCTGTATCAATATCAGAACCTTCTACATTAAGACCATATGCATGAGAGCCTCTAATGTATCTAAAAATTAATCTACCAGATTTTTCAATGTTTTCAAATGTATCTTTCATATTAAATACTTTTTAATTTTATAATGCAAAATTAATACTTTTATTTTAATAATAAAAATAGAAGTTAAAATAAGCCACAATATTTTTATTATATAGTGGCTTATTCATTATGTTTTACTTAATTGTAATTTTAAGTTGTTTCCTAAAGTTTGCCTCCACAGAATGGACAATATTTAAATTTAGGCTTTACTTTACGACCACATGCTGTACAATACAATTTTTGTAAGTCTTCCTTAAATACTGGTTTTTGTGATTTGGGAAGAAGCTTGATTGTTTCTGTCATAAATGGCCAAGCTTCTAAATCAATATCAACTGTGGTAAATCTTTGATCTGAATATCCACCTTTTTCTACTCTACCAGTTTCATTTGATTGTGGTTTAGCATAATTAAATAATGCCCTTTTATTTAAACCATGTGTAGTTGTTGTATTAATAAATTTAAGTGATGATGGATTAGCACTAAATGTTGCATCACTGTTACATGAATATATTGTTTGTGATATATTTGTAAGATCGCAATCAGCAATACTATATGTATCACTTACAATATTATTTGTGGCGTATTTAATATTACCATAATTGATTCCATTATCAATCAATGCAGGCGCATTATATTTAAATGTAATACCTTTATATATGGTAACAATTTCTTTATAAAATTTAACTTGTATATTACCATTATTTGCAATGGCTTCACGAACTTCATCACTATTCATTTCTACTTCGTAAGTGTCAAATCTAAATTTGCGTGCTTCATCAAGATAACGCTCTAGCCAAATTAATTGGCCTGGACGTATAATAATAGGTACACCAATTAATTTTCCATTGATAAATACTTCAGCACCAATCGTATTTGATGTAGGATTAAAAAGTTTAATTTGGAATTCGGAATCCTTGTCAAGATAAACGGTTCTTCCGTAAGATGTTTGATACTCTTTTAAAAGAGATTTACTTACAGCAATAGCTGTCATTGTTGAATACTTGTCTGTTTTCATAAGTCATTAAATTTTATTTTTATATAACTTCTCTACAATATCTTCAAGTCTTTAACAACTTTCAAAGAATCTAAACCAATCCCGATACTATAGATGAATTTTCATTTCAAATATTTTAAATATTTATTTATTAAAGAAGACTTAATCTTTCTTTTTATAAATAATGTCTAATACTTCTTTCCAGTGTTCTTTAGTAAATTTTTTCAATTCACTTTTATATGTTCTACCAATAAATGTATATCTAGATGGGTTTGGAAAATCGTCATTATCATTTATCCATGTATAAACACCGCATTTAAATGCATCTACATCTTTTATATAATAACCCTTAACTTTATTATCCCACCATACACTTAATTCAGCATCATACGCACTTATTTTATTGTTCTGTTCTTTCTTTTCTTTTTCAGCTCTGGTTTCAGTGTCTTCTAAAATTTTTACATCATTTATTGTAACACCTAATTTCTTTAACTTATTTTCTAAATTTGATGGTTTATATATTTTTCCTTGATATTCAAATATTATCATTATTAATTAAACAATCATTTTAAATTATAATTCATTTTAGCAAATAAGTTTTTTCTATTTTTTACCACAATTTAAGAACTGGTCTAATTGGTAAACCAACATATCTAGCTTTTGTTAATTTAAGCAGTTTTTCATTTGTCATCAATTCTAAAGAATATGCAGCAAATTCAAAATAAAAAGTACCTAATGTAGATGTCCACATATACGCACCCGGGTCCTATGTTTGTAAGAAATGATGTATTACATCAGAAACATAGTATCCTGTAAATGGGAAAAATATTTCTTTCCCATTTATTTTACTTATAAGTTTAATGCCATTAAAATAATCAATATTATTATAATTTTCACATACTTCATATGTTGTATTATCTATAAGCTCTCTGGCCTATCCAACCGTTGGAATGCGTGAATGAATATTATTTATGTAAAAATTTTGATATGCCGCGTCATCCTCAGGAAGAAGTTCATTTAACCCATCATTAAATTTAACACTTGGCTGCCCAGAATAACTATATTTACTTGAAACCTTTCCAGCAAGAAATTCATTACTTACATATTTTAATAAATTTGAATGTGATCCTGCAGCCCATTTATACGTTGACCAACAATAATTTTGAACTTTTTTTGGTTCAATTTCTCCCCATGCATAATAATTACCATACCAGTCTTTTGGTTCAGCGTGCTCTGGATCTATATTTAGTTTATCCCAATTGCAGCCTAAATTATACTTGCACCATAATGTTCCAGACGGAAGACCTAAATCAATGAATTGATTTACAAATTCCATTGTTTCAGTAATAGCATTTGCATTTTTAATAATATTAGATTTTGAAGATAACTAATTATCATCCTCATAATCATCTAATGCCAACTAAATTCCCCTATTAATTGCTTCTAATATTTGTTTATTACATTTCATATTATAAATTTATTTTATCTATTTAATACTGGACGAACCGCAAAGCCACTATCACGGTAGAAGCAGTTCAAATTAATGTAGCCAGTAGAATAGAAGTACAAGATCCACGCGGAGACAGGATAACCTTTATCAAGACTAGAAGACCACAAGTAGTAGTCATCGCCGACGCCATGGAGCTAATCTTCATATTTGTTACCAGCTGCAGGCATAAATAACTATTCGCCATTTATTTTACTAGTAAGTAAGCTCCCATTTAAACCTTTAATTCCCTAATAATTTTTTATGCATTTATTGGTAGTATACTTTAATAATTCTTCAAACTATTCTTTTGTTGGTATTTTCATTCTATTATCTGTTTGATAAGCAGCATCATCTTCTAACTATAATTCTGTTAAACCGTCTTCTTTATTATATTTAGTTAATCTATAATTATATTCCTAATACTCAGTTTTAGGTGTGAGTTCACCCCATGCATAATAATTACCGTACCAGTCTTCAGGTTTAGTATGTTCATGCTAATTATTTAATTTATTCCAATCACATCCTAAATTATATTTTGCCCACATAGTTCCAGATGGAAGTCCTAAATCAACAAAACCATTATACAAATTCCACAATTCTTTGCCGCCAGCATTTTTAATAATATTAGATTTTGA
>Ga0256405_10003638_pt1 | contig 31309 bp, 28 predicted proteins | sample RumenRJG_02DNA_FD_189096 | JGI IMG/M metagenome (GOLD analysis project Ga0256405, IMG submission 189096) | Bovine rumen microbial communities from Lethbridge, Alberta, Canada - RJG_02 | ecosystem: Host-associated > Mammals > Digestive system > Stomach > Rumen | place: Canada: Alberta...
TTCGAAACTATTTAGATTATAAATCATTTTTTTGATTTTTATATAATTTGATAGTTGTTTTTGTCGTGGAACCAAATTAATGCTTGATTTTGCTTATCTAATTTTTATTTCTACAAGGATGAGTAGTAATAAAAGTGTGAAAGCTAATATTAGTTCCATACTTACCACCTCCTTCCCGGCCACAGCTGTTATAACCCGAAGGCCCGATCGGTCATAGATAGGAGGCGCCCATGCGTAACTACGAGAAGGATTCTTTTAAAACCCTTCTACTTGGTAATAGTGAAAAAATGGCTAATTTGTCTTAAAAAATTTTTTCAGATTAAAAATATTTTCTTTGAAAATAAAAATTATTATTTTTTTGTGCTAATATATTGCTATGGATTTTGTAGGTATCGATAAATTTTCATTATTAGATTATGAAGATAAGGTCTCTTGCGTTCTCTTCTGCAAACCTTGTAATTTTCGCTGCCCATTTTGTCATAATGGATCAACGGTTTTAGAAGCGAATACAACAATTCCTTTCGCAGATATCATTGCATATTTAAAAAGCCGCGAAGGACTAATCGACGCTGTTGTGGTTTCTGGTGGTGAACCAACCTTAATGCCTGATTTAAAAGAGAAGATTGTTCAATTAAAAGAATTAGGATTTTTAGTCAAATTAGACACTAATGGAACAAACCCGGAAATCGTTGAAGCATTATATAGAGATAATCTTATAGATTATGTCGCGATGGATATCAAAAACTCTTTAGCGTTATATCCTTTAACAACCGGCACAACAAATCCCGCTTTAGATAAGATTCAAAAAACCATCAAGTTTTTAATGACTTCCGGAATTAATTATGAATTCCGTACCACCTTAGTGGATGAGTTCCATGACTTAGAAAGTATTAAACAAATGGGTGAACTCATCAAAGGAGCGAAACGCATATATCTACAGAAGTTTGTGGAGAGAGAAAGCTGCATTAAAAAAGGCCTCCATGAAGTCAGTGAAGAGAAGGCCAAAACATTCCAAAAAGAATTATCGATGTACGTCAAAGAAGTTAATTTGAGAGGATATTAATCCTCTTTTATTTTATATTTAAGAAAAAGAAAAAGAGGATTGCTCCTCTTAATCATTTCTATTTAAAGATTGAATATAACGATTGATATAGACACTTGCGACACTAGCATCACCTAAGGCAGTAACGACTTGTCTGATGTCTTTTACGCGTGTATCTCCGACTGCATATACACCTGCGCAGGAAGTTTCCATGTTGTCATTTGTAATGACAAATCCTCTCGCATCTAATTCCACTAAATCTTTGAATGGGTTGTTGCAGGGAATTTGTCCAATGGCAACGAAGACATTATTCGTTTCAACAGTGAATTCGGATTGTTCTTTCTTATCGAAGAACTTTAATCCTTGCAATTCTCCTTCACCGATGAATTCTTGGAGAGAAACATTGTATCTCACATGAATGTGAGGATTGTCATTAATTCTCTTCTGCAAGATTTGATCACCGAAGAGATGATCGAATAAGGCGAAGACATTAACATCAGGACAATAGTTACTTAATAATAAGGCATATTGTAATGCGGTATTACCATCACCGATGATATTCGTGACTTGGCCTTTATAGAAGGCCCCATCACAGACCGCACAATAGCTGATGCCTTTACCGACGAGATTATCTTCGTTAGGAAGATTCATCTTACGATGATGACATCCATTCGCGAGGACGACTACCCATGATTCATAGGTGTTGTAATTGGTCTTCACGATGAATTTCTCGTCTTCTTTGGTGACGCTTTCCACATCTTCGAGTTCGAACTCCGCACCCATATCGGTTATTTGGTCAAACATTTGTTCTGCGTATTCGGAACCGGAGATTGCTTTGATGCCAGGAATGTTCTCTAACTTGGGGCTGGTCGCCATTTGACCACCAAAATTCTCCTTTTCAAGAAGGAGACAGGTGCGTCCATTACGAAGAGTATTTAAAGCGACCGCCATTCCGGCAGGACCGCCACCAATAATGATGACATCGTACATAATTAGTTAATGCTTTCTATGTAACCTTTGATGTTAGAGGCGTTTTCAAAGACTTCGTAACCATTTTCGTTTGGAACGATAAGGGTTGGAGCTTTGTTAACTTTGTATTTTAAAGTCATTTGTTTGTTATCTTCTGCATCGATAACTGTGTAATGAATGCCAGCTTTGTCTAAAAGCATCTTAGCCATCTTACAGTTTGGACATGTCTTTGTGGCGAATAATAAGATTTCGTTTAAGGATTCGTCACTGACTTTTTCTTCTTGTTCACAAACATCGTTCTTGAGTGTATGTGTCAAATGGCTGTTTTCTGGCTCGTATTCTTTACGATCGTGATATTCAGCAGTCTTGCCATCATTCCAGTTCTGTAATGGGCGATAATAGCCAGTAATACGGGAATAGACTTCGGTTTTTTGTCCGCAGTGTGGGCAGACGAATTGTTCACCGACTAAATAACCGTGTTCTTTACAGACACTGTATGTGGGGGACATTGTGTAATAAGGAATGTGATAATTTTCTGCGATCTTACGGACGAAGTTCATACAGGATTTCCAGGATGGTAATTTTTGTCCTAAGAAGCAATGGAAAACGGTACCGGATGTATAAAGGGTTTGTAAACCATCTTGAATGTCGAGGGCTTTAAAAACATCTTCGGTAAAGCCCACTGGTAAGTGAGAAGAATTGGTGTAGTATGGAGTCATACCTTCATCATTCGCGGTGATGATATCAGGATATTTTTCCTTATCATGTTTAGCTAAACGGAAAGCAGTGGATTCGGCTGGTGTGGCTTCTAAGTTATATAAGTCACCATATAATTCTTGATAGTCAGAAAGTTTAGTTCTCATGTGATTGAGGACATCTTTGGTGAATTGGATACTTTCTGGATGAGTTAAGTTCTTCTTTAACCAACGAGCATTTAAGCAAGCTTCGTTCATACCGACTAAACCGATTGTGGAGAAGTGGTTATTGAAGGTACCTAAATATCTCTTTGTATATGGATATAAACCGGCTTCTAATAAAGCGGTAACGGTATTTCTCTTGACCTTTAAGGAACGGGCAGAGATATCCATAATGTGATCTAATCTTTGATAGAAATCAGCTTCGTCAGTCGCTAAATAGGCAAGTCTTGGCATATTGATGGTGACGACACCGATTGAGCCAGTAGATTCGCCAGAACCGAAGAAACCACCGGATTTCTTTCTTAATTCTCTTAAGTCGAGTCTTAAACGGCAGCACATACTTCTGACATCGCTTGGTTCCATATCGGAATTGATGTAATTGGAGAAATATGGAGTTCCGTACTTCGCGGTCATTTCGAATAATAATTTATTATTTTCAGTTTCGGACCAGTCGAATGTTCTAGTAATAGAATAGGTAGGAATTGGATATTGGAAACCACGGCCGTTAGCGTCGCCTTCAATCATGATTTCGATAAAGGCTTTATTGACCATATCCATTTCTTTCTTACAATCTTTGTATTTGAATGGCATTTCCTTACCACCGACGATACAGTTGAGTTCCGCTAAATCGTTTGGCACAACCCAGTCTAATGTGACATTGGTGAATGGAGCTTGGGTACCCCATCTAGATGGAGTGTTAACACCATAGATAAAGGATTGGATACATTGTTTAACTTGTTTATATGTTAAGTTATCAACCTTCACGAATGGGGCTAAATAGGTATCAAAGGATGAGAAAGCTTGTGCGCCTGCCCATTCATTTTGCATGATACCTAAGAAGTTAACCATTTGGTTACAGAGGGTGGATAAGTGGGCAGCAGGAGCAGAGGTGATCTTACCGACGACACCGCCTAAACCTTCTTGGATTAATTGTTTTAATGACCAACCTGCGCAGTAACCGGTGAGCATTGACAAGTCGTGGATGTGGATATCCGCATTACGGTGGGCATCCGCGATTTCTTTATCATAAACTTCACTTAACCAGTAGTTGGCGGTAATTGCACCGGAGTTGGAGAGGATTAAACCACCGACTGAATAGGTGACTGTGGAGTTTTCTTTGACTCTCCAGTCATTAATCTTTAAATAATTGTTAACAACATTCTTATAGTCGAGTTGAGTGTTCTTCATATCTCTGAGATTTTGATGTTGTTTACGATAGATGATGTAGCTCTTCGCGACATCGACAAAACCCGCTTGAATTAAAGCGATTTCCACAGCGTCTTGGACGTCTTCCACGGCGACTGTTTCATTCTTGGCTTTGGAATTGAAGATTGAGACGGTTCTTAAAGCGAGCATCTCAATAATGTCTTTTGTGTAAACTTTGTGTTCGGCAAAGAAAGCTTTTTCAATCGCGGCTTCGATTTTCTTGATATCAAAGGCTTCGACATTGCCACTTCTTTTGATGATCTTTAACATAAAAGTAACTCCTTCATTTATTGATAAGAAACAAATCTAATTGTTCTATGTCTTTCCAGCTTCATAGTTAAATCTATGAGGGAATGTGTATAAAACTTTATCAAGTTCAAAGTTGTATAACAAGTAAAATGCAACAATACATATACAGTGTCAAAAAAATGATAAAAAAGCAAGCAACAATCTATATAAAATTAATACTTATAATTTTTTTAACCTAAATACAGGACCGGAAAAGTTCATATAGAATAAAATTCTATAGATTTTTAAAAACATACTATTTTAGAACTTGACTATTTTTTAATAAAAAAAGGGCAATTGACTTGCCCTATATTTTGTGCTAGCCGATTAGAGCTTCATTGCGACATCCCACGCTCTCCAGATGACGGTGCGTAAATTGCCCACTCCGTTACAGTCACCCACGAGGTGAACGTGCTTGCTCTCTTTGAATACTGGTGTGGGCACATAACCGATGGAAAGAATGACTTTGGAGCCGTCTAAATGGCTTTCCTTGCCTTCTTTATCAACGATTGTGACACCTTGATCATCAATAGCTTTAACGCTTGTTTCTAAATAGACAGGTGTTTTATGAAGTTCAAAATAATCTCTTAAATATGATGAGTTCGCTAAGCAGACACCCTTAACAGCGATGAGGTCATTTTTCATTTCCACGATGCTCGGTTTCTTTCCTTGGAGTGATAATTCATAAGCGATTTCACAACCGGTAAGACCGCCACCAACGATAATTGGGTTTTGACCTACATCTACACTTGTGTCGGAGAGGAACTGACAAGCTTCCATAGCTTTTTCGCTACCGGAAATCTTTAAGGTTCTTGCCTTCGCACCTGTAGCGACAACCACTTCGTCAAATTGTCCTTGTTTGGCTAAGCATTTCTCACAATGGATATCCGCGTTAAATTCCACCTTGATATTCGGATGCTTTTTGATCTCTCTCTTATACCATTCGATTAACGCTCTATCGTTTTCTTTAAATGACATATTGCTGGCTTGGATAAAGACACCACCTAATTCGTTAGATTTTTCGAAAATTGTGACATTATGTCCGCGTTTTGCGGCGACTAACGCTGTTTCCATGCCACCGATACCGCCACCGATAACTGCGACTTTCTTCATCTTTTTCGCGGGGACAATCTTATATTTCTTGGATTGCATTGTCTCTGGATTTAATGCGCATCTGGCCATATGTAAAGCATCGGTTAAAGATTGATCGTTTGGGACACCTTTATAGTGAGCCATATTGAAACAACCATTATGACATTGGATACATGGATGAATATCTTCTTCGCGACCTTCTTCGAGTTTTCTGACCCATTCAGGATCCACCAAGAACTGTCTAGCGACACCCATCGCATCAATTTCACCATTCTTAATCGCTTCTGCTGCAACTTGAGGAGTCATACGACCTGCGCAGACAACTGGGATATCCACATATTTCTTAATATGTGCAACATCTGCTAAGTTACAGTTATTGGGCATATATCCTGGAGGATGAGCCCAATACCAAGCATCATATGTACCATTATCACAGTTGAGCATATCGTAGCCGGCTTCTTGTAAATATTTCGCAGCTTTTTCACTTTCCGCCATCGCTCTACCGACTTCTTCAAATTCTTCGCCTGGCATCGCGCCTCTATTGAATCCTTTAGTTTTACTAACTACGGAATAGCGCAAAGTAACCGGGAAGTTCTCGCCACAAACTTTCTTAATGGCTTTAACAATCTCGACTGGGAAACGATATCTATTTTCAAAACTACCACCCCATTGGTCTTTTCTGAGGTTGGCGTAAGGCAATGTAAATTGGTCTAATAAATAACCTTCATGTACCGCGTGAACTTCAATTCCATCCACACCGGCTTCCTGACATAATTTACTGACTCTAGCAAAGGCATCGATAATCTTGAGAATTTGTTTTTCACTCATCTCTCTAGTCATGACTTTATCGGACCATCTATTAGGAGTCACGCTTGGTGCGGCGTTAATCCAGTTCATGTTAAAGATAGGTTTTAATAAACCGCCTAAAGCTTTATTGACACAGGCTTTTTCCATGATGTCATTAAGGGCCATCGATCTACCGAATCCTGCGGTTAATTGCACGAATAATTTCGCGCCTGTCTTATGGAATTCTTCCATGTATTTTTTGAGCTTCTTATACATTCCTTTGTTGGAATATAACCAACCACCTAACATCGGGTTTTTGACTGGGGCGATACCCGGCAAGATTAAACCGACATCGTTCTTCGCTCTTTCTAAAAGAAACTTTGCAGCTTCTTCATCAAATTTCGCTGGTTCCATCCAACCGAAAAGAGATGTTCCACCCATGGATGTCATGACGATTCTATTCTTGATTTCGACATCTCTTATTTTCCAGGGTGTAAATAAAGGTTTATAGATTTCTTTCATATAACTTCCCTCGCCTCTTTATTTTACCTTTTTCTCGCATACTTCGCATACACAAATAAACACATGTGGTAAAATATAAAAGTTGAGAAAGGAAATTCCTCTATGTACGAACCAAAAATGGAATTGACTTTAGAGCAGAGAGAAATCCTTGAAGGTAAGCAAGGACCAGTCATGGCGAAGATTATGGAAACTGTCGTCATGTTTGGTGATATTTTCGGCGCTCCAAGGTTAGTTAAAGTTACCCATGATGATGGGCATTTAGTGACGAGTTTTGGTATTAAGTTATTAAAACCATTATTCGCTACTATGGAACAGATCAATGACGCTGGCATTAAAACTAAAGGCCATTTCACAGTTGATCCCAGACCTATCGATTATAAAAATGTCAAATGTAATCTCTTAGAAAAACTTGTTTTCTCTAAGATTATGTACGCTAAACAAGCGATGTATGAAGAGCAGATGAAGAAAGCTGGTCTTAAAGATGACAATGCTTTCACATGTGCTTCTTATTTACCAGAAATTGGTAATACTCCTAAAGAAGGAGATATCCTCTCTTGGGCAGAATCTTCCGCGGTCGTATTTGCAAACTCCGTATTAGGAGCGAGATGTAATAGAAACTCCGGTATGCTTGATTTATTCGGATCGATATTAGGCTTAGTTCCGGAATTCGGATTTATCACCGATGAAGGAAGAAAAGCCAAATGGAAAGTCATCATTAAATGTGAAAAATTACCTGAAGCACAAATATTGGGCTCCGCCATCGGTATGAAAGTTATGGAAGATGTTCCATATGTTATTGGTTTAGATAAATTCTTAGGTAACGAATTAAATGACCAAGCCATCGGATATCTTAAAGACTTCGGTGCTGCCACAGCCTCTAATGGTGCGGTTGGTTTATACCATATCGATGGTTTAACACCAGAAGCGAAGAAACAAGGTCAAAAACTCATTAGAGATGATGCGAAAGAATACATCATCGATGATGCAGAGATTGAAAGAGTTTATAAATCATATCCCATCATGTGGAAACATCCAGAGAAGAAAGGCAATTTAGTCTTTATCGGATGTCCGCATTTAACATTTGCCCAAGTCAATAGCTGGACTGATAGAATTGTCGCAGGATTAAAGGAAACCGGTCGTAAGAAAGTCGTGGTGAGAACCATTATGACAACCGCTCCTGATATCGCTGATAAATTTAGAGCGACACCGAAATATCAAGAACTTCTCGCTACCGGCGTTAAGCTCACGAGCATCTGCCCACTTATGTACACAAATAACCCGCTTACCAAAGCGCGTAGAATTTATACAAGCTCTAATAAATTAAGAACTTACAGTAACGCTCGATACGCTAAAGACCAAGAGATATTGGACTTTATCGTCGGAAAGGAGAGCAAATAATATGAAGGAATTTAAAGGACGTGTCATTGCCGGCGGTAACTGGAAAGGTGAAGCGGCAGTTAGTCATCAAGGTTTTAATACTTTAGCTTCTTTCCAAAAGAGCGCATTAAAAAACGCTAAACAAGTTTATGTCTCCGACCAAAACAATAAAGATTTATTCGGAGTCAATATCACCGGTAAAGCATTATGCTTACCAATTACTATTGGTAGCACTACCGGTGGATTAGTTATTCAAACCGTCTGTCAAATGGGTATTGCTCCCTCTTGTTTCCTCTTCTCGGAATCCATCGATTCTTTAGCAGCCTCAGGTATTGTCCTTGCAAAAGTATGGGAGAATTCTCCAGTGATTGCTATCGATAGATTAGGTGATGAATTCTTAAACACTGTGAAGACCGGTGATCAAATCGAAGTCAAAGAAGACGGAACTGTCGTTATCTTATAGTTATGAAAAATATTGGAATATTAGGAAGTGGTACTTGGGGAACAGCTTTAGCGAATATGCTCTCTAAGATGGGCCATAAGATTACACTCTGGAGCAAATTTGAAAAAGATAGCATCCGCTTAAAAACTGAACATACGCATCCAAACCTACCGGGATCGGTAATCAATGATGAAATTAGTTTTGTCACTGATTTGAAGGATGCTTGTATAGGTCAGGATTTCGTGATTTTTGCTACCCCATCTCCATATGTAAGAGAGACTGCTGAAATTTGCAAAGCATATTTCAATCCATCACAAATATTGATAACTGTCAGTAAAGGTATCGAACCGGAAACTCTCTTCACGATGAGTGAGATTATCAAAGATGTTGTCGGTCAAGAATATAAGGTTGTAGCGTTGTCAGGTCCAACCCATGCGGAAGAAGTCGCACGTGGTTTACCGACCTTAATCGTTTCTTCTTGTGAAGATGAAGATGTCGCTAAACTTGTACAAAAAGAGGTTAATAATGATGTTCTTAGAGTGTACACAAATACCGATATTAAAGGTGTGGAATTATGTGGTGCTTTAAAGAATATTATTGCCTTAGCGGCAGGTATGAGTGAAGGCTTAGGTTTTGGTGATAACGCGAAAGCTGCAATCATCACTAGAGGTCTAGCAGAAATTACTCGTTTAGGTCTTGCGATGGGTTGCCAAGAAGGTACATTCTCTGGTTTAACTGGTATTGGTGATATCGTTGTTACTGCGACCAGTAATAATTCGAGAAACCACAACGCTGGAGTCTTATTAGGAAAAGGTCATTCCTTGAAATATACATTAGAAAAAGTCGGCATGGTCGTCGAAGGTTTGAATGCCTTAACTGCGGCTAAAGAACTCGAAGAAAAATATCATGTTGAATTGCCAATCATCGATGTTGTGTATGCAATCGTCAAAGAGCATATCAAACCGAGTCAGGCCATCCCCTTACTATTTGGCCGAAAAGCGATTAGCGAGTTTTAAAAAAAGCGGATTTTAATCCGCTTTTTCTTTTAGAAAGTTTTATTGGATTAGAAGCATTTTTGCTTTCTTTTCTTTTGACAATTTTGTTCGTTTCCGCAGTGATAACAAACTTCGTTATCGGTTACAAAATTATCACCGAAGAAATTAAGAATATTCTGCGTTGTCGTATCAGCGATATTCTCTAAGGCTTCATGTGTTAAGAAAGCTTGGTGAGAGGTAATGATGACATTTGGCATAGCGATGAGCTTCAATAAAGTATCATCGTTCATAATATGGCCGGATTTATCTTCATAGAACAATTCGCCTTCTTCTTCATAAACATCCAAGCAAGCATCACCGATAATACGATCAGTGATTCCCTTCAATAATGCATTGGTGTCTATCAATCCGCCTCTTGATGTATTGATGATAGAAACACCTTTTTTCATTTTCTTAATACTATCTTCATTGATTAGATGTCTAGTTTCTGGAGTTAATGGACAGTGGAGAGAGATAATATCGGATTTTTCGAAGATTTCATCTAAGGTAACGTAGTTTAATGTTTCATCGCTTGGATAGGCATCGTAGCAGATGACATTCATACCAAAACCTTTACAGATATTGATGAAACATTTACCGATTCTACCAGTGCCGATAACACCGACTGTTTTCCCGTGCATATCATGACCGGTTAATCCATTGAGAGTGAAATTGTATTCTCTTGTGCGGTTGTACGCTTTGTGGATACGTCTATTGTTTGTCATGTATAACGCCATCGCATGTTCAGCGACTGCATATGGGGAGTAAGCAGGCACGCGGAAGACATGAATCTTGCCAAATGCTGCTTTGACATCGACATTATTGAAACCCGCACATCTGAGGAATATGGCTTTGATACCAAATTCATATAGTTTTTCTATGACATCTTTGTTTAGGACATCATTAACAAAAACGCAGACTGCATCATAACCTTTGGCTAACTCGACTGTATCGATTGTTAATTTTGGTTCGAAATATTTAAAGGAGATGTTTCTTTCTTTCGCGAATTTTTCAAAAGAAATCTCATCGTATTGTTTTGTATCGAAGAACGCTATTTTCATTTTTTATTACTTCCTTTTCTTTCCGGATTTATTAAAGCATATATCTTGGGTTTTAACCACTTTTAAGAAATTTTTCCCGTCTTCTTTTATTTATTTTCTCTTGTGCGTTTGCGCTCCTATACATAAAATAGTATGTGCGTGATTTCAAAATCACAAAATCAGTAATAACCATAGGAGGCTATTATGGCAAAGTTACAACCACAAGCTGTAAAACAAATTACAGAGATTGTTGAAAGGTATAAAGACGAGCCAACCGCAACTATGATGATTCTTGAAGATATCCAAAAAGAATATGGATATATTCCTCTTGAAGTTCAAGAATTAGTCAGCGAGTTAACCGGGGTCCCAGTGAGTGAGATCTATGGTGTCGTCACCTTCTACTCTTTCTTCTCAATGACACCCAAAGGAAAATATGTCATTGGTGTTTGTTTAGGCACTGCCTGTTACGTCAAAGGCAGCCAATTAGTGCTTGATAAATTCGCTGAATTATTAGGCATTAAACCAGGAGAAACCAGTGAGGATGGTTTATTCACATTAGACGTATTACGTTGCATCGGCGCATGCGCGGTTGCACCAGCTGTTTCTATCAACGGTAAGGTCTACCCACAAGTCAAAGTTGACAACGTTAAAAATATTGTCGCGGAATATCGCGCTAAGGAGGCTTAATCATGGAAAAGATTTTAACTGAGAAAGAACTCCAAGCTAAATTCCAAAAATGCGGCAGTTGTTTACAAAAGAAATTCCACTGCGAACCAGGTCATAGAGCCATCGTCGTATGTGGTGGTACTGGCTGTTTATCAGCAGAGAGCCAAGAGACATTAAATAAGTTCCACGAATTAATCAAAAAGAATGGCTTAGAAGATAAAGTTACCGCAAATATCGTCGGATGTTTCGGTTTCTGTTCACAAGGCCCATTCGTGAAGATTTTCCCAGAAGAAACTCTTTACACTAAAGTGCAACCTAAAGATGTCGAAGAAATCTTTGAAAAAGATATCTTAAATAATGAAATCGTCACACGTTTATTATTTGTTGATCCTCAAACAAAAGAACACGTGCAAAAACAACATGATATTAACTTCTATAAATTACAAAGAAGAGATATCGCTTTACATGGTAATGGTGAAATCAATCCTGAAGATGTTGATGAAGCGATCGGTAATGGTGCTTTCCAAGGATTAAATAGAGCCTTACATATGTCCAGAAAAGAAGTCATCGACGAAGTCTTAAAATCTGGCTTAAGAGGTAGAGGTGGCGCAGGCTTCCCAACCGGTAGAAAATGGTCATTCGTTCCTGACACCGATGAACCCAAATACATGATTTGTAATGGTGACGAAGGTGACCCAGGCGCATTCATGGATCGTTCTATTATTGAAGGTAATCCATGCGCGGTTATCGAAGGTATGATGATTGCCGGTTACGCAATCGGTGCCCAAAATGGTTACTTCTATGTTCGTGCGGAATATCCAATCGCCGTTCAACGTTTAGCTAAAGCTATTAGAGACTTAGAAGAAATCGGTATCTTAGGCGATCACATCTTAGGTACAGACTTCTCTTTCCGCTGCCACATTAGATTAGGCGCAGGCGCCTTCGTGTGTGGTGAAGAAACCGCTTTAATTAATAGTATTGAAGGTAAGCGCGGTATGCCAAGACCACGTCCTCCATTCCCTGCTGTCAAAGGTTTATGGGATCATCCATCAGTCGTCAACAACGTTGAGACTTTAGCCTGTGTTCCATACATCTTAAGAGAAGGTTGGGAGAAGTTCGCGGCTATCGGCACTAACGATACCAAAGGTACAAAAGTTTTCGCCCTCGGTGGAAAAGTTAATAACGTCGGCTTAGTCGAAGTCCCAATGGGAACCACATTAAGACAATTAATTTACGATATCGGTGGCGGTATCCCTGGCAATAAGAAATTTAAAGCCATTCAAACCGGTGGTCCTTCCGGTGGTTGCTTAACCGAAAAAGACTTAGACACACCAATCGACTTCGGTAGCTTAATCGCTGCTGGCAGTATGATGGGTAGTGGTGGTGCCATCGTTATGGACGAAGATAACTGTATGGTCGATGTCGCAAAGTTCTATATGACCTTTATCTGCGATGAATCCTGCGGTAAATGTTCTCCATGCCGTATCGGTACTAGAAGATGCTTAGACATCTTAACCAAGATTTGCGATGGTAAGGGTGAGCCCAAAGACTTACAAGACTTACAAGAATTAGCGAAATTCATTCAATCTAACTCTTTGTGTGCTTTAGGCCAAACCGCGACCAACCCAATCTTATCGACAATGAAAGCTTTCCCCGAGGAATATCAAGCCCACGTTGTTGATCATAAATGTCCTGCCCATGTTTGTAAAAACATGATGGAATACTATATCGTTCCCGAAAAATGTATGGGTTGTACATTATGTGCAAGAAACTGCCCAGTTTCCTGTATCACTCCTACTGACAAACCTGCAAAGATTCCTGGAAAATTCGTTCACCATATTGATCCTAATAAATGTGTCAAGTGTGGTAGCTGTATTGCCGGATGTCATTTCGGTGCGATTATCAAACGATAAGGAGAAGAGATTATGGCATTAGTTAACATTAAAATCGAAGGCCGTGAATACCAAGTTGATAACTCCCTCACAGTCTTAGAAGCTTGCCGCAAATGCGGTTATGAAATCCCATCCTTATGCGCGTTCAATCATGGCAAATGCTCTAGAGCGAGCTGCCGTGTTTGCTTGGTCGAAGTGAAAGGCGCTCGTGGCTTATGTGCCTCTTGTGTCTATCCCGTTAATGAAGGAATGGAAATTTCCATTTCCTCACCAAAAGCGGTGGAAGCTCGTAGAGCCTCTGTCGAATTAATTCTTTCCAACCACGAAAAGAATTGTTTGCAATGTCCTAAAAATGGTCACTGCGAATTATTACATGTCGCGGAAATGGTCGGAGCAAGAGATGGTAAATACGTCGGTCAAATGACTCCCAAGACCTATGATGAGGTCGCTCCTGGCATCATCAGAAATACCGCTAAATGTATCTTATGTGGTAGATGTATTGAAAGATGTAAAGAAGCCCAAGGCATCTCCATCCTCGGTTTTGAAAATCGTGGTTTCAATACTATCGTTGCTCCTGTGCAAAATAGAAGCTTCGCCAACGTTCCATGTATGCAATGTGGACAATGCGTTAACGTCTGTCCAGTCGGCGCTTTAATGGAACATAGCGAAATCGAAAAAGTTGATGAAGCCTTTAGAGCGGGCAAGAAAGTCATCGTCCAGACCGCCCCTGCAGTGCGTGCTGCTATCGCGGAAGAATTCGGTGAAAAGATCGGTACTCCTGGTACTGGTAAAATGGTTGCCGCTTTACATAGACTCGGATTCTTTAGAGTCTTCGACGTCAACTTTGGTGCGGACTTAACCATCATGGAAGAAGGCTATGAATTAATTCATAGAATTAAAAACAAAGGTGTCTTACCACAAATCACCTCTTGTTCTCCAGGTTGGATTAACTATATGGAATACTTCTATCCCGAAGTCATCCCCAATATGTCCACATGTAAATCACCTCATATGATGCAAGGTGCGATTACCAAAACATATTTCGCGAAAGCTCATGACATCGATCCAAAAGACATCTTTGTCGTTTCCATCATGCCATGTACCGCGAAGAAATATGAAAGACAACGTCCAGAAATGGATCAAGATGTCGACGCTGTCCTCACCACACGTGAATTAGCCAAGATGATCAAACGTTCCGGTATCAATTGGCAAAAATTACCAGAAGAAGAATTCGATCAAGACTTACTCGGTGAATATTCTGGCGCTGGTGTCATCTTCGGTGTTACCGGTGGTGTTATGGAAGCCGCTTTAAGAACTGCTTACTTTGTTTTAACTGGCAAAGAATATGGCAAAGTCGTCTTCGAAGAAGTCCGTGGTTTAGCGGGTGTTCGTGAAGCCGAAATTAAAGAATTAGGCATCAAAGTGGCGATTGCTTCTGGTATGAAGAATGCGTCTAAATTAGTCCAAGAAGTCAAAGAAGGTAAATCTCCATATGCTTTCATTGAAATCATGGGCTGCCCAGGCGGATGTATCAATGGTGGTGGTCAACCATACGTTCACCCATCATTATTGCCAAATGAAGATGACAACATCTTAGATACATACTGCCAAAAGAGAGCGAGTGTCCTCTATAGTGAAGATGAAAGACAAGTTATCCGTCAATCTCATAACAACAAAGACATTCAAAAACTCTATAAAGATTTCTTAGGTGAACCACTTAGTGAAATCAGTGAAGAATTACTCCACACTCACTATAACGCCAAGAGAGAAAAATACCCTGAAGGTAAATAATTATTAAAACATTTGGGGGCGGGTTATCTCGCCCCCTATCTCTTATTAAATATGAAAATTACATTCTATAATTCCTTAACTAATTCTTTAGAAGAATTCAAACCAGTTGTTCCTAACAAAGTTTCCATGTATGTCTGTGGACCAACTGTTTATAACTATCCCCATATCGGTAATATGAGACCAGTCGTGGTCTTTGATACTTTAAGACGCTTTTTACGCTACGTGGGCTACGATGTCACTTATGTCAGTAATTTTACTGATGTCGATGATAAAATCATCAAGGCCGCGCAAAAAGAGGGAAAGAGCGAAAAGGAATTAACGGAATTTTATATACAAGAATTTATTAAAGTGACAAGAGCTATTGGTAGCGAAACTCCCAATATTACTCCCAAAGTTACTGAATATATCCAAAAAATTATTTCTTATATCGATGGACTAATTAAAGTCGGTGCGGCTTATGAAGTCGATGGTGATGTCTACTTTAGAGTGGAAAAGATTAAAGATTATGGTTCCTTGTCTGGCATCAATGTCGAAGATTTAAAAGTCGGTGCGAGAATTGAAGAAAATAGTAAAAAAGAAAGCCCCTTAGATTTTGCCTTATGGAAGAAAACGGAAGAAGGTATCAAATGGGATTCTCCTTGGGGTAAAGGTAGACCCGGTTGGCACACCGAATGCTGCGTCATGATTGACACTATCTTCCCAAATCAACACATCGATATCCATGGTGGTGGATATGATTTAAAATTCCCTCACCATGAAAATGAAATTGCCCAAGCCGAAGCGATGCATCATCATAAAATCGCTAATTATTGGATGCACAATGCCTTCATTAATTTCGGCAATGAAAAGATGTCTAAATCTTTAGGCAACGTCGTCTACGCGAAAGATATGATTGAAAAATATGGTGGCGCAGTTACTAGATTAGTGATTTTAAATGCTCATTATCGTCAACCAGTGAACTTCACTGATGAGACAGTTAACGCTGCTATCCAAGAAGTTAATAAGATGCAGATGGCCTATAAACAGATGGCATTAAAATTACAAACTAACAATATTGATTTATCTAAAGGCAAACCTCTATATATTGAAAACTTCTTAAATGCGATGGCGGATGATTTAAATACCGCGAACGCTTTAGCGGAATTATATAACTTAATCAAGGAAAGTAACCAAACCATTAGAACCGCAAATATCGATTTTGAAAAGCTCAATAATCAGTTCAAAACACTCACTGATATGTTTGCGATTTTAGGGTTAAATATTACCTATGTCAAAATGACGGAAGAAGACTTGGACCTCTATCAGCAATATATGGCCTCTAAAGCGGAAAAAGACTTCCAAAAGTCCGATGAAATTCGCCAAATCTTAATTTCTAAAGGTATCATGTAATACATATAAAACCAAGATTATATTAAATTGAAAGTAGTTTAAACAAGATGAATAAAATAGACAATCTTATTTATGGGAGGAATCCAGTAAAAGAAGCTCTCCGCTCGAAAAGGGTGAAGGCGGTTTATTTATTGAATGGTTTCTCGAATAATGAAGTTCTTTCACTTGTTAACGAAAACCACATCCAACCTCAATATAAATCGATTAAAGAAATGGATTCGATGTGTGATGGTGTACACCAAGGTGTCGCTGCCATCATCAAAGAATATGAATATTTTTCTTTAGATTCGATACTTGAAAGAGCGAAGAAATTAGAAAGATCGGTCTTAGTCATTTTAGATGGTATTAATGATCCTCATAATCTCGGTGCCATCTTAAGATGCTGCGATGTTTTTAATGTCTCTGGTGTCCTCATTCCCAAGCATAATCAAGTACCCCTTAATGCGACAGTCGCAAAGACTTCAGCGGGGGCGATAAATTATGTCCCGGTGGCTTTAGTTGGTAACTTGAATCAAACGATTGCTAAATTGAAAGAAGCTGGTTATTGGGTTGTCTCTACAGATGGAAGTGCAACCATTGATTATCAAACTATCAAATATGATTTTAATGTCGCATTGGTCATCGGTAGCGAAGGACAGGGTGTCTCTCGCTTAGTCCTCAATAATTCCGACTACATTGTGAAGATTCCTCAATATGGCCATGTCAATTCTCTCAATGCGTCAGTCGCTGCGGGAATTTTACTCGCGAAAATACGTGAATAGCATTATTTAAAGAAACTGATTCCTCCTCACTTTAAAAGAAAGGAGGATTTTTATTTATTCCTAGCAGGTTCCCGATAGACGCGGAACTGTTGACTAGAATAAAAGATGGTGATGAGCTAGCACGACATCTCTTGTTTGAGAAATATCGTTTGTGCTCCTGGCGATTAGCGCATAAATTACTTCCGACATATCATAACAATGGATTAACCGCGGATGAATTAATGTCATGCGCTTTTTTGGCTACGGAAATCGCCCTTCGTTCTCACAATGATAAGAAAGGTGAATTCTACTCTTATTGGCGGAAGATTGCTCTTAATGAAATCAATCATTATTTGAGAGAATACGTCATTAAGAAAAACGAATTAGATTTCACAGTTATTTCTTTAGATAACGATGATGATTCTGCTCCCTTACACGACATTGTCGGTAAGGAAGATGAATCCATTAAGAACGAAGCTCTTTTAGGTAAGATTATCGAAATCATCAAGGATGAGAAGACTGGCTTAAAAGATAAAGAGAAAACTACCGTGGATTATTATCTCCAAGGTTTATCATTCTTAGAAATCAGTCAGAAAATGAAATGTTCGAGAGATACTGCCTATCGCCGTTTTAAGTCTGCAGTGAAAAAAATGCGTCAATTCTATTTGGATCCGAAATAGAGTTATTGTTCATTAGCTTAAAAGCTGTGATATAATAACGCTCATGAATAAGATTGAAGTCAAAAACTTAAGTTTTTCATACAAAAAGGATGAACCTATCTTAAAGCATCTGTCTTTTTCTATTCGTGAAGGATCCTATGTCTCCATCGTAGGACATAATGGTTCGGGTAAATCTACATTAGCGAGATTGATTATCGGACTGCTCGCCCCTAGCGAAGGAGAAATCTATATCTGCGAAGAATTAGTCACTAATAAAAACATTAGACAATTAAGAAACAAAATCGGTTTAGTCTTCCAAAATCCTGATAACCAATTTATCGGCGCAACTGTGGAAGATGATATTGCCTTCGGTTTAGAAAATAGGCAAATTCCCCGTCAAAAAATGCGTGAAATCATTGAAAAATACGCAAAAAGAGTGGGAATGGAAGACTTTTTAGAAAAAGAACCTTCTCGTTTATCGGGTGGTCAAAAACAGAGAGTAGCGATCGCTGGTGCTCTATCTTTAGACCCGGAAATCATTATTCTTGATGAAGCAACATCTATGCTTGACCCGAAAGGCAAAAGCGATATTAAGTGGCTCATTGATGAGATGAGAAAGAGCAATCCTTCTCTCACCGTTTTATCAATTACTCACGACGTAGAAGAAGCTTTCTTAAGTGATGAAGTGATCGTCTTAAATAAAGGGGAAATCGCTTTTATCGGTAAACCTGAGGAAGTATTTAAAAACCGTAACTCTTTAGATTTATTACATCTAGAGATGCCTTTTGTATTGGACTTAAAAGATAAATTACATCTCTCCAAGAACACGAATGACTTAGATGAGATAGCGGAGGAATTATGGCCGTCAAAATAGAAAACCTCCGTTATATTTATCTACCGAAGACTCCTAACGCAAACGTTGCTTTAAACAACGTGTCTTTAACTATACCCGAAAATTCCTTTGCCGCTTTTATCGGGAGAACCGGTAGTGGTAAATCAACATTAATTCAAAACCTCAATGCTTTATTGATTCCTTCTAGTGGTGATATTTATGTGGATGAATTCCACATCACTAGTAAGAAAAGAAAGAATAAAAACATTAAAAAATTAAGAAAACACTTAAGTGTTGTTTTCCAATTCCCGGAATATCAATTATTTGAAGAGACTGTTGAAAAAGATGTCGCTTTTGGTTTAAAGAACTTTGGATATAAAGAAGCTGAAGCAATCGAAATCGCTCATAAAGTTCTTTTATCTCTCGGTTTAGATGAAAAGTATTTTAAGAAATCACCATTTGAATTAAGCGGTGGTGAGAAACGTCGTGTCGCGATTGCCGGTATCTTAGCGATTAATCCTGATATCTTGGTTCTAGATGAACCCACTGCTGGATTAGATGCGAATGGTGCAAAAGTGGTAATGGAAATCGTTGAGAGAATGCATCAAGAAGGTAAGACCATTATCTTAGTGACTCACGATATGGAATTAGTGATGAGACACTGCGATTTAGTGTTTGTTTTAAAAGATGGTGAATTAGCTTATCAAGGTCCAGTTAATCAATTATTCGATAATATCGGTGATGATAGTGCGGTTGAAATCCCACCCCTCTATCAATTAGCACAAAAACTAAAACAAAGAGGTGCACCTATTAAAATAGACCAGATTAAATGTGTTGATGATTTAGTGAAGCAAGTTGCTTCCTGGGGGAAGAAAGATGAATAACATCACCTTTGGTAGATATTCCCCATTCAATACATTTACCCATCGTTTAGATCCGAGAAATAAATTATTTATTCTCATTCTTTTAATGGTGGCGATTTTCTTACAGTTCCAAGTTTGGTCAACCACACTTTTATTGAGTTTTGGTTTCTTATTAGTATTACTTGCGATTATGATTCTCTCTCGAGTCAATTTCTTAGAACTATTTAAGTCATTGAAGTCGATGTGGTTTTTAATCGTCTTCCTCCTTATTGTTTATATCTTCATTCCCAACTCAACTTATAAGATGGAATGTTATCGTTTCAATGACAATTATGCGATTTATTGGGATTCCTTCTATCAATGTGGTTATATCATTTTACGTATCATTTTAATGATTGATTTAACTATGGTTTTAACATCTACAACTAAACCGATGGATTTAACCTATGCTTTTGAATGGTATATGACTCCTTTAAAGGTTATTAGATTCCCTGTTCATGAGATTGCTATGACATTATCTATCGCCTTGAGATTTATCCCCACTTTATTAGATGAAACCGACCGTATTATGAAAGCCCAAGCCTCTCGTGGTGTGGACTTTAATAAAGGTGGTTTGTTCAAGAGATTTAAAGCGGTTATTTCTTTAATCATCCCTCTATTTGTTTCCGCGATTCAAAGAAGTGAAGAACTCTCTGATGCCATGGAAGCTAGAGGTTATGATCCAAGAGCAAAGAGAACTAAATATCGTAAGCTTACATTCTCTTGGAGAGATATTATTGCTTTATTATTTGGCCTCGCTGTTTTCGGTGGTATTTTATATCTCTTCATTTACGATAAGAGAATTGAAACATTAGACTTATTCCCGATGATTTTCGGAGTAAATATTGGATTTTAAGGGGTTTTTGCTATGAGATTATTCGCTTGTGTTTCATATAAAGGCACTAATTATCAGGGATGGCAAAAACAGAAATCTGCCCCGACTGTGCAATCGGAAATTGAAAAAGTTCTTTCCAAAATTTTAAATACGGAAATCAATATTTACGCATCTGGTAGAACTGATGCGGGAGTGCATGCTAATCACCAATATTTCCATTTTGATATCGATAAAGATGTTGATATTGATCGCTTGATGTATTCCACAAATTGTCTGCTACCAAAAGATATTAAAATTAATTCCTTAAAGAGAGTGGATGATGATTTTCATGCGAGATTTTCCGCGAAGAAAAAAGAATATAAATATATCGTCAATTTAAAAGGCAATAATCCTTTCAATTACGAATTAAATGCGGAGATGTATTTAGATGTTGATGATAACCTACTCAAAGAGTCATTAAATCTCTTTATCGGTGAACATAATTTCCAAGATTTCACCTCCAAGGAAGAAGATGATAATGTTTTTGTAAGAATCGTTTATTCTGCTTCTTTTGTAAGAAGTGGTGACCAATTAGTTATCTCTTTTGTCGGTAATGGTTTTATGCGTTATCAAATTAGAGATATGGTCGCAACCGCATTGATGGTGGCCGCAAATAAAGAGTCTATAGAGTTTATTAAACATCATTTGAAAGATAAAAAAGAGAGGGATATCGTTTCCTATAAAGCCCCCGCTGAAGGCCTTTATCTTGAAGAGGTCTACTATTAGTTATTAACAACTAAAAAACTTTTTGATAAAATCAATAACGCGAAAAGAGGAATAACCCATGGGAAGAGCACATGAAGTAAGAGCCAAGGCGATGGCTGCCACCGCCGCAAAAAGAAGTGCATTATTTAACAGAGCTTCTAAAGAAATTTATATGGCAGCAAAATCAGGTGAACCTGATCCATCAATGAACTTAGCGTTAAGATCCGCCATTGAAAAATGGAGAGGACAAAACGTCACTAAAGAAGTTATTGATAGAGCTATTCAAAAAGCCAAAGGTGGTTCTGCCGAATCATATACACAAGGCCGTTATGAGGCATTAGGCCCTGGTGGTTCTCTTTTAATCGTCGATTCTTTAACCGATAACAGCAATCGTGCTTTAGTGGAAATTAGAACCGTTATCACAAAGAAAGGTGGACACTTAGGTTCCACAATCTTCAATTTCACCGAAACTGGTGTCTTTGATTTCTATGGTAACAATAGAGATGAAGTTGAAGAAACATTAATTCTCGATGATGTCGATGTTCGTGAAGTCACCGAAGAAGATGGTGTCATTTCCGTTCTTGTTGAACCATCCGCATTTGCCCAAGCGAGAGACGTTTTAACCGGTATGGGTATCAACGAATTCATCACTTCCGAAATTACCTTCTTACCTAACGATCCAATCGAATTAAACGATCCAGAAGATAAGAGAAAATTCACCGAATTATTGGATATGCTCGATGAACTCGAAGACGTTCAAAACGTCTACCATAACGTCAAGAATCTATAATTCATAGCAAAAACTGAGCAAAAATAGGGGATTTGGAAACGCCAATCCCCTTTTATATTTGCCTTCACATTTATTTTTATAAATAGTGTTTGACAATATTCTCCATTACAAGTAATATTTTTATCGGCACAAAAGCTAAATTAGCGAAGTCCCCGGTAAAGACAAAGTTAGTTTGGTAAAGGAGGATTTTAAAAGTTATGCAACGTCAAACTACTATTGCAAAAGCAAACGAAATCCAAAGAAAATGGTATGTCATCGATGCAACCGACAAACCATTAGGAAGATTAGCCTCTCAAGTGGCTCAGGTGTTAACTGGTAAGAACAAACCAACATGGACACCAAACGTTGACTGCGGTGATTATGTCATCGTTATCAATTGTGAAAAAGTTGGCCTCTCTGGCAACAAGCTCGAAACAAAGAAATATTACAATGTTTCTGGCTACGATGGCGGTCTCAGAACAAGAACCGCTAAAGAAATGGTGGAAAAATACCCAGAAGAAATGTTCAGAAGATGCATTCACGGCATGGTTCCAAAAGGAAGACTCGGCCGTCAAATCGAAAAGAAACTCTTCGTTTATTCTGGTGCTGACCACAAACACGAAGCTCAAAAACCCGAAGTTTTAGAGCTCAAATACTAGGAGGTATTGAACTATGGCAAAGAAAGCTGATCTTCAATATTACGGCACTGGCAGAAGAAAATCTTCTGTTGCACGTGTTTATGTCACTTCTGGAACAGGCAAAATCATTGTTAACGGACATGATGTGAATGAATATATGCCATTTCAAACATTAGTGCTTGATTTGAAACAACCACTCACCATCACTGGTACCGAAAGCAAATACGATGTTACCGCTGAAGTTAAAGGTGGTGGATTCACTGGCCAAGCTGGTGCTATCCGTCTCGGTATCGCCCGTGCTTTATTAGAAGCCGGTTGTGATCGTTCTTCCTTAAAAGTTGCTGGTATGCTCACTAGAGATTCCCGCAAGAAAGAAAGAAAGAAATACGGTCTCAAAGCTGCGAGAAAAGCTCCACAATTCAGCAAACGTTAATCTTGCTATCTTGATATCTTTGATATCAGTAAAAAGAAGAGTGCTAAAAGGAAGGCGATTTGGACCTTCCTTTTTTTCTTTTTATTTTTCCGTTGATTTTTACTATTCACTATTGTATATTATTAACGCTGTCTAATGACAGATGTGGGCCTATAGCTCAGTTGGTTAGAGCACTCCGCTGATAACGGAGAGGTCGCTGGTTCGAGTCCAATTGGGCCCACCAAATTGTATAATCGACTCTCGTATGAGAGTCTTTTATTTTATTTTTTTTGATAAAAGATAATTGTTTCAGTGTAGAATATCCTTATAAGAATGAATAAAAGATTTATCAGCATTAATCCAAATATTAAATCCCCTTTTAAATCGACATCTTTATTATTAAGACGTTCTTTTAATATTAAAGATATTAATCATAAATTCTATTTAGAAGCTATTGGTTTAGGCATCGCTGTTTATTATTTAAATGGACAAAGAATCACTGATAGTGTTTTAAATACCACTAATAGTGATTATTCTAAAACTTTATATCTTGATAGATTCGATATTACTAATCTCATTAGAAAAGGGAGAAATGTTATCGCTATCGAATTAGGTAATGGTTTTTATAATGAATCATTAGAAACAGTGTGGAAGATTAATCACGCGCATTGGAGAGGCGAAAAATGTTTATATCTCAAGATTAAAGCGGATCATCGTAACTTGATTAAAAGCGATGAAAGATTTAAAGTCACCTTTTCTCCTTATATGACTTATAACGAACTACGCGCTGGTGAATGTTTTGATCAAAGAAAATTCGTTGAATTTTATCTTCCTGATTATGATGATTCTAATTGGGATAATGCTGTATTTATAGAAAAAGAGCCGACTGGAAAAATTAAAGAAAATCTCTGCCCCCCTATTAAAGAATTTGCACATCTATCTCCTATTAATATTATTAAAAGTAATAAAGGATATATCTTTGATTTTGGAAGAAATATTTCTGGATATATCACCGCTAAAATTAATGCACCTATCGATAGACAAATAATTTTTAAACATGCAGAAGATATATCCAATAACGAATTAGAGCTCCATGGTTTAAATTGTTATCAAAAAGACGAACCTTTCCAAACGGATATATGTATATCTAATGGTCAGCCTTTTATCTATAAACCAAGATTTACTTATCATGGTTTCCGCTATGTAGAGGTGATAGGAATCGATAGTGAGAAAGATATCTCTATCGAGGCCATTTTCATTCATCAAGATATCAAATATTTAAGACCTCAAAAAACTTTAGATGTGATGTATCAAAAGATATTTGATGCAGGAATTAATTCCATTTTATCCAATATTTACTATGGTTTTACCGATTGTCCCACGCGTGAGAAACTCAATTGGCTCAATGATTTGTCAGCGACACTTCCGGTTATTTTGAAATATTTTGACGCGAAAGAATTATTGGCGAAGGTTTATCAAGATATCATCGATTCCCAAGATAGTAGTGGCAATGTTCCTGGCATCGCCCCATCACCTGATTGGGGATATGAACATGGTCCTGTTTGTAACAATTTGCTGATTACTTTACCTTATGAGTTTTATAAGCAATATCATGATCGCTCCTTATTTGATAACAATATTGGTCACATTAAAAAGTATTATCGTTTTATAAAAAAGAATCTTAATTCTAATTATTTCGCTCTCGGAGATTGGACTGGCGCTACCAACCATCCAAAGACTCCAATTAAGTTTATCTTAGAAACCTATATGTATATCTTTGATAAGATTCTTTATGAGATGACCAATTCTCAAATTTATTTAAAAGATTTAATGATAAGAGAAAAACATCTTCTCTCTTATAAAATAGAAGGTCAAACTATTCCATCTGTTCTTTTGTGCTTAGGGATTGGTAATAGTGGTGTCATTTTAAAATCTTTAATTAAATATATCGAAATCAATGATTATCACTTTGATATGGGAATGTTCGGCTTCCAATATTTATTTAAAGCTCTATCAGAAAATAAGAGAGATGATATCATTCATAAAATAGTTTGTAATGAAAAAGCACCATCATTCAAATTATGGATCGATAATGGTGCTACTACTCTATATGAAACATTTGGTGAAACTTGGTCTTTATCGATGAATCATCATATGTTTTCTTGCGTAATATTGTATTTAAAATAATTCTATAATTTTTTGTAAAAATTAATTAAAGAATTAAGCCACCCTTCTGGTTCTAGTCCTTTTCCTACACTCCATCCATGTTGACCGGTTTCAAAAAGAATTAACTGGCTTGGTATATTATTCTTTTCTAGAACTTTATTTAATTCCATTGATTGAGCGCAACTAACAGCGGTGTCATCCTTGCTATGAACCATAAATGTTGCTGGAAAAGTTCCTTTTACGTGATTGGTAACGGAATATTTATTTTCTAAATATCGAGAGGGATTATTTCCAATCACTATTTTTTTGACGAATCGTTCAGGAACACGTATATCGACGATGGGATATTGTAAACAGAGGCATTTTGGTTTTGGATTATTGTGTTTGATATATCCTCTATTATTAGAACAATATGAGGCAGCGACATAGGCCCCGGCGGAACAGCCCATCAAAATAAAGTCATTGATGTCGATATTAAGTTCCTCTTTATTTTTATTTATAAAGGACATGGCCTCATTGATATCTATAGTTGTGTTATTTAGTCTGGCCTCTTCTTTTAACCGATATGTTAATAGGAAGATATCAAAACCTTGATCATATAATTCTTTACCCATCGCTATTCCTTCATGTGCGATAGCGATATTGATAAGGCCACCTCCTGAGACAATAAAGACAAATTTAGCCCTGTTTTGATGGGAAATTTGTATCAAATTAACGTTTTTTCGATGAATATTGAAATAGTGAATCGATGTTTTTCCTTCGAGCATTTTATCGTAGAACCAGTTAATTGCTTCTCTAGCATACCAACTTGTTTCATCGATTCTTTTAGCGATTAATTCAGGAGGAAATTTGTAATAAAAATATTCTGAGTATTCTTTTAACTCTTTATTATCTAATACATCCCGAATAGTAGTGTCTTTATCGAAATGAATCACGAGTGTCTTTCCCTTTCTTAGAGATTGTTTTATAAAATAATTATTTTAAAAATATGTAAAAAATACAAGTTTTAGAATAAGGATAATAGTACAATAAAAAAGTGGTGAAAATTATGAGTAAATTAGTTAATTGCAAATCCCTTCCAAACATTCCTTTTGAGGAAAAACCTCAAGGTTGTTCTTATCCCTTATGGAGATATTCTGGTAATCCCGTTATCAAAAGAAATACCAATTCTATCATCGATAGAACATTCAATTCTTCCGTCATTCCTTATAAAGATGGATTCATTGGTGTCTTTAGAGGCGACAAGAGAAATGGATGTCCCAGTTTATTCGTGGGTAGAAGTAAAGATGGATGGAAATTTGAAATTGATGAGACACCCATTCATTTTATAAATGAAAAGACAGGTGAATCCGCTGACACGGATTGGCAATATGATCCTCGTTTAATAGAAATTGATGGCACTTATTATATCGTCTGGTGCGATAGTTTTACCGGTGCGACCATCTCTATTGCTTATACGACAGATTTTGTAGTGTTTAAGAAAATCGAGCACCCGTTCCTACCAAATAATAGAAATGGTGTCTTGTTCCCGAGAAAGATTAATGGTCAATATTATATGCTCTCTAGACCGAGCGATTTAGGTCACACACCCTTTGGTGATATCTTTGTCTCCTCTTCTCCTGATATGAGATTCTGGGGAGAACATAAATTAGTCTTAAAACGCGCTTGGTCATGGTGGACTTCTTTAAAAATTGGTGGTGGTCCCGCACCTATTGAACTCGATGATGGATGGTTAATCTTTATTCATGGTGTCACGAATACATGTAATGGTTATGTTTATAGTATCGGAGCGATTATCGTCGATAAAGATGATGTCTCTAAGGTGAAATATAGATGCGATGATTATTTATTAACACCCACTGAGAATTATGAGATTAGTGGTTTTGTTCCTAATGTCGTATTCCCGACCTCCGTTTTAGTCGATGGTGATAGTGGTCGAATCGCTATGTATTATGGGGCAGCTGATTCCTATACATGTCTTGCTTTTGGCTATATCGATGAGATTGTCGACTATATTAAAAAGCACTCCACAATATAATTTATATTAATTTGTAAATAGAGGTTTATTATGCAACTAATCATTAAAAATAAATGGTTCTCATTTAAAGGCTCATCCTTCGTGAAAGATACTAACGGCAATGATGTCATGGAAGTCGAAGGCAAATTCTGGACTTTGACCTATAAGAAATTTGTCAAAGATTTAAATGGCAATATTGTTTATATTGTGAGAAACAAATTCTGGAAGTTTATTACCTATCAAGCTTATATCATGGATAAGGATGAAAAAATCCTTGCCCATGTCAAAAGAAAAGCTTTTTCCTTACATGATCATTATTCTTTAGTGACTGAAGATGGAAGAGAAATAATCTTAAGAGGAAATATCTTAGGATATGACTATCACATTTATGTGGATGGTAAGGAAGTCGGACATGTAGCGAGAAGAATATCTCTAAGAGATTCCTATGTTTTAGATCTTGATGATGACCAAGACCCAATGTTTTTTGTCGCGTTGTTAATCGCGATGGATAATATCACTGACGAAATGCAAAACAATGCCTCTTAATAAGTAATGGCAACCATTATTTTTTGTTGCATTAGAAATATGCTTTTGCTAATATTTATTAGCGTCCAAAACTGGACACTTAGTTCAGCGGGAGAACGCTTCCTTCACACGGAAGAGGTCACAGGTTCGATCCCTGTAGTGTCCACCATAATGCCGTCTTAGCTCAATTGGCAGAGCAATCGATTTGTAATCGATAGGTTGTTGGTTCGATTCCGATAGACGGCACCATCTTGATGAAAATCCCTCTATTTATTGGAGGGTTTTTTATAACTAAATATCTATAATGTTTTCGCGTAACAAATTATAATAATTAAGAAAGTTGCAACTTTAGTTTCGGTAGAGAATTTATTCTATTAGAAAGAGGCATTTTTATGAATGAGTATAAAAAACTATTATCTACCATCCCTGATAATCAATTAACAGAAGTGAAAATGAATGATGGAACAATTATAAAATGCAAAAAGATTCCTATAGCATCTATTGAATCTATGAGTTCTATATTGACGGGTTTGAAAGATGGATTAAATTTGACTGCCGGGGCTTTAAATTACATTGCTTCATGTGGAAACATTAAATTGTATTCTGCTGTTGGCGATGTTTCTTCATATATGAGAAATAGCCAGGGCAATATTCTTTCCGCAAGCGTCGGCTCTAATGGAAAAATAACTGGTCAACCAGGGTTTCAAGAAGTGGGACTGACTCAAGGTGGAATAAAAGCTGCTTCAACTATAGCCAAAGCAATTCCTTGGGTGGCAATTGCCGTCACAATCATAGAAATCGGAACAAAAATTGTTATGAATCAGCAAAAAATTAAAGCGGATCAAATAGCTTTTTATGATAAACAATCTGAAATAAATGAAGATAGTATTAATGATCTATGGCAAGTTATTAACGATTATTCATTATCGAAACAAGATGACGCTCATAGAACATCAGATTTGGTGATTGTTAAAACTGCTTTTAACAAGGCAAACAATTCATTTATCAAACTTTCTAAAGATGCTTCTAAAAGAAATAAAATTAATGATCATTTAGTATATGCGATGAAGACCGCACTCGATGTTTATTCTTTTGCATACTTATTAAAAATTATGTATGCCAATGTCGAAGATTGTTCTGAATATGTTGAAAGTGCATTAAATGATATTTCAGAAAAAACAAAATTGTATGACGAAATATATGACAAATGCTATCAACAGTATCTTGAAAGCGGTAAGAAACAAGACAAAATTTTAAAGAATACACAATACAATAATGCTGATAAGAGCACGAAAACCATTCTTAAAAGAGTGGGTGCCGATTTATTAACTGGTGGCGTAGCTGAAATAGGCTCTTTAAGTTCCAAAGGCATTGGCAAAAAGATTCAAGGCAATCAAAAAGATGTTATGGTTAAACTTGACGCTTGCAAACAAAACGGCAATCCTTTTGTTGATTGTATTGGAACTGCCGGCGAATTGCTTCTTTTAAAGAAACCATTATTAAGAGATGACAAATACTTATATTATGAGGCTGACTGATGAGAGCCACTCTTAAAACAAAAAGATTAATTCTTAGACCTTGGAAAATAGATGATGCAGAAGCATTCTTTTATGGCTGGGCTACCGATAGTGAAGTTCCTAAATATTTAACCTGGAATGTTCATAAAAACATTGAAGAAACTAGAGATTTGCTCAATTTATGGATAAAACAATATGAAAAACCGGAAAGAATTAATTTCGCAATCGAATTAAAAGATACGCACGAATTAATCGGTGGTATTGATGTAGTTGGATATATCGATGGTGTTCCAGTTATTGGTTATACACTAAAAAGAAATAAATGGAATCAAGGATATATGACAGAAGCATGTAAATGCGTGAGAGATTTTTTGTTCTCTTTGGGATATAACACGATCAAGATAGATGCAGTCGTAGAGAATATCTGCTCTAATCGCGTTATTCAAAAATGCGGTGGAATTCTTTTAGGTAATGAAGAACAAGAATTCCCTAATAAAGGAAAAGTATTTAGAATAAATAATTATATTTTTAAGAAATAGCGATAAGACTTTTAGTTTACTATAATTCTTTTATTGCTTTTATCGTAATGTCAAAGAAGACCCCACATCGACCTTGTTGATAGATACCTCTATAGATGGGGGATGAATTTGACAAAAAATAACACAAAAAAAACTATAGATATTGCTATTAATATAGGTGAAATTTTGATATAATTAATATGTAAGATAGATATCAATAAATTGATATCTTACTTCGATATTTAATGTATATGAAGCTTATAAAAAGAACCTATCGTTTTCGTCTATATCCTAGTGATTCTCAAAAAGATTTAATTGAGAAGACTTTAGGCTGTTCTAGACAGGTATATAATGAGTTTCTTTCTATTTGTAAAAAGGAATATGAAAAAGATCATAATTATAAAGTTAGTAAATATGATCTTATAAAACTTCTTCCAGAATATAAGAACAAATATCCATATCTAAAAGAAGTTGATTCTATCGCCTTGCAGCAAAGTGTTATCCATCTATATGAAGCTTATATAAACTTCTTTAGACATAATAGCGATTTCCCAGTATTTAAAAAGAAAAAGAATGATTATGGTTATATTACGATGAATGTCAATAACTCTATCCGCATTATAGGTAACGAGATCCAAATTCCTAAAATCGGTAGAGTGAAGTTTGTTTATCATCGTCAGTTACCAGAGTCATTTGTCTACTCAATGGTCAGTGTTTCTAGAATTGGAAAATATTATTATGTTTCTCTTCTTGGTGAAGAAGAATATCAAGATTATCAGGAATGTAGTAAAGCCTATCTAGATCTAACTAATTCCATCGGATTAGATTTCTCTTTAGCAAATCTATTTGTTAGTGATTCTAAAACTAAGTCTAATATGCCTAAGTTTTATGAAAAATCATTAACTAAATTAGCAAAAGAGCAAAGAAAACTGTCACATATGGTAAAGGGCAGTAATAACTATAATAAGCAACTTCTTAGAATTACTAATCTTCATGAACAAATTGCTAATCAAAGAAAGGACTATCTACATAAAACTAGTCGATATATTGCTAATAAATATGACTATGTTTTTGTGGAAGATCTTGATTTAAAAGAGATGTCTAAAAGAAAAGATGAACTAAAACTAGGTATATTTGTTAGTGATTTAGCCTTTGGTACATTCTTAAATCAGCTTAAATATAAGTTAGAATGGCTAAATAAGAAATTAGTAAAAGTAGATAAATATTTCCCATCTAGTCAATTATGTTCTGAATGTGGATATCGAAATACCGATTTGTTGCTTAAAACTAAATCATGGATTTGCCCAAATTGTGGAGTTAAACATAACCGAGACCATAATGCCGCGGTTAACATTAAAAAAGAAGGAATGAGAATGATTCTTAATCTTTCTAATTAAATAACTATAAACAAGTTGTTTGTCTTGATATAAACAAACTTAACCGAGGGACTCTCGGGGATAGACAATATGAAGTGACCCTCACGTATTCGCAAGTATCGTGAATTCGTGTAGAGTTAATGTGTTAATAAAACTTTTACATTTAGCACATTGCGAAATAGGAGGATCACATGAAAAGTTTAATT
>Ga0256405_10003639_pt1 | contig 31302 bp, 23 predicted proteins | sample RumenRJG_02DNA_FD_189096 | JGI IMG/M metagenome (GOLD analysis project Ga0256405, IMG submission 189096) | Bovine rumen microbial communities from Lethbridge, Alberta, Canada - RJG_02 | ecosystem: Host-associated > Mammals > Digestive system > Stomach > Rumen | place: Canada: Alberta...
AGGGAGCGCCAAATTTTTAGTGCGAAGAAAAAAGAAATGAGCTATGTATTATGCTTGCTATAATACAAGTTGCACTTAGAAATCTTTGAATTAGTCGAATTTGGGGAAATTTGATGCGTAACTGCTATTATATCTACAGCTTTAAAAAAAAAGAGAGTTCATATCCTTATAAAATATAGCAATAAAAAGACTACATGTTTTTATGTTAACGATATGATATGTGACTATGATCATAAATTAAGTATTTGTGGAATGATCACTGGTTTTTAGATGATATTATTTGTAAACGTTTGCAAATGATTTGCATGCGTTTTGCCGGAATAATCCGGCTTTTTTTAGTATGTGAAATAAAACATAGGTTTTAAAAATGGAAAAAATCGTTGCTGGCCTGAGCACCTTAGATTATGTAATCTTTGCTGTTTATGCCATTGTAGTTATTGCCATTGGCCTTTTTGCGTCTAAGAAGAATACAAAGAGTGCCGAGGGTTACTTCCTTGCTGGAAAATCAATTCCATGGTGGGCTGTTGGTGCATCTTTAATTGCAGCCAACATCTCAGCAGAGCAGTTCATCGGTATGTCAGGTTCTGGCTATGCCATCGGCTTTGGTATTGCAGCTTATGAATTCATGGCTGCTGTTACCCTGATTCTGGTTGGTAAGTACTTCCTGCCAATCTTCATTGAAAAGGGTATTTACACCATTCCTGAGTTCGTTGAGAAGCGTTTTAACAAGACTTTAAAGACCATTCTTGCTGTCTTCTGGATCTGCTTATACATCTTCGTTAACCTCTCATCAGTTTTATATCTTGGCGGCCTGGCATTAGAGACCATTTTAGGCATTCCTATGGTGTACACCATCTTAGGTTTAGCTGCTTTTGCCTTAATTTATTCTGTATACGGTGGCTTATCAGCTGTAGTTTGGACTGACGTAATTCAGGTTGTTGTTTTAGTTGTTGGCGGTTTTGCTACTTCTTACCTTGCATTAAAGCTTGTTGGCGGTGAGAGCGGTGTATTCTCAGGTTTATCAACCTTAATTGAGGATATTCCAGAGCACTTCACCATGGTTCTTGACAAGTCAAATCCACAGTTTACCAACCTTCCTGGTATTGCTGTTCTTATCGGTGGAATGTGGATTGCAAACCTTTACTACTGGGGCTTCAATCAGTACATTATTCAGCGTACCTTTGCGGCTAAGTCTGTTGACGAGGCTCAGAAGGGTCTTGCTTTTGCAGCTTTCTTAAAGTGCATTACTCCTATCATTGTTGTAATCCCTGGTATTGCTGCCTACTACATCACTGTTTACAACCCAGCACTCTTAGATCAGTTACAGCAGGTATACGGCGACATCGTTGCATCAAACATCCCAACAGCAGCTCAGACTGACAGAGCATATCCTTGGGTTGCACAGTTACTTCCTGTTGGCTTAAAGGGTCTTGTATTTGCTGCATTAGCTGCTGCTATCGTTTCTTCATTAGCATCAATGTTAAACTCAACAGCAACTATCTTCACTATGGATATTTACAAAGAGTACATTGCTCCTAATGCTTCAGATTTACGTCTGGTAACCGTAGGTCGTTTAACTGCAGTATTTGCTTTAATTATCGCTATCTTCTTAGCTCCAATGTTAAGTTCTTTAGGTCAGGCTTTCCAGTACATTCAGGAGTACACCGGTGTTGTTTCACCTGGTATCCTCGCAGTGTTCTTATGCGGTCTGTTCTACAAGAAGGCTAACTCAACTGGCGCTGTAGTTGGTGTATTAGCTTCAATCGTAATTGCTCTTACCTTAAAGTTCCTGCCAATCGATATGCCATTTATCGATCAGATGCTTTATACCTTCATCTTAACTGTTGCAGTAATTGTATTCGTTTCACTGTCAACCAATGAAGGCGATGATGATGCTAAGGCAATTACCACTACTGCTAAGACCTTCAAGACTTCAGCTGCCTTTGCAATTTCTTCATATGCAGTTCTGTTGATTGTTGCTGTAATTTACGCAGCATTCTGGAATCCACAGTTAGGCTTTGGTTTCTAGTTCATTCTTTCTCATGTTTTAAGCCTGACAAAAGTCAGGCTTTTTTGAAACCTATTTTCTATAAACTTTAAAACGCATATCTTAAAGGTGATCTTATGGATCTGTCTTTACTTCCGAATGTGTACGAGTTCATTTCAAACACCTATCCTTTCTCCAAGCTCTCAGATCTTGAGAAAGATGCTATGGCCACCAAGATTAAGATTTCTTATCACACTCCTGATGATGTTCTGGTTGATGAAAGCTTAAGCGGCATTGGTCTTTTTATGATTAAGACTGGTGTGGTTGAAGAGATTAATAAAAGTGACGGCTCCTTAAGAGCGCGCTATTCAGAAGGTGATACCTTCGGCTTTACCCAGGTGGATAAGGAAGGCGAGAGTGACTACAGGGTAGTCTTTATAGAAAATACGCTTTTATATGAAATTCCAAAGAAGGTTTTAGCCTTTCTGATTGAGAAAAATAAGGCTGTAGGTGAGTATTTTAATGCCAAGGAATGGGTTCGTATTTCATCCTCACACAACTATGTTGATGACGGGGATGGAAATGAAGAGGGGGAAGTAAAGACTGTAGAGGATGTGTGTTTTACCAATCCGGCTTTAGTCAGCAAAGATACCTCTATTAAAGATACTGCAAAGCTCTTAGGTATAAAGCAAAGCGATCTTGCGATGGTGACTGATATAGAAAGCGGAAAGCTTACAGGTGTGGTCACCAAGTCTGATATTACATTAAAGGCTGTAGCTTTGGGCATGGATGTAAATGAGCCTATAAGCTCAATTATGACTGAAAAGGTCCTGTCCATCGATGCTAAAGAGAATGTGTATGATGCCCTTAACATGATGGTTTTAAACAACATTAAAAACCTTCCGGTGTTAAAGGATGGAAAAATCTTAGGATATGTGTCTACTGTATGTCTGCTCCAGAATTCAGAACTTCAGGCTGTTTATCTGTGTAAGGAAGTGTCTAAAGCTACTGATATAGAAAGATTAAAGAGTCTTTCTCATCAAAAAAAAGATATTTTTAAGACTCTTGTTAACAACAATGTTAAACCTCATACCATTCAGAAGGTTATGAGTCATATTGCGGATGTTTTCTGCCAGGCGATCTTAAAGATTGCTGAGAGCAGATTTGGCAGAGCCCCTATTGATTATGCCTTTGTCTGTGCCGGTTCTCAGGCGCGCTCTGAGGTACAGTTTTTGTCTGATCAGGATAACTGTATTATTACAAAAGCAGAACTTAATGAAGAGCAGAAAGTATATTTTAAGAAGCTTGCTGATTTTGTTTGTAAAAGTCTTGATGAGTGTGGCTATCCATTATGCGACGGTAATTTTATGGCCTCAAATGAAAAGTGGCTGTGTTCTTTTGAAAAGTGGAAACAGAATTATTCAGACTGGATTGCCAACACCACTGAAGAGGCAATTCTGGAAGCTTCAGTTTTTCTGGATATGCGTTCTCTTTACGGGAATGGTTCTCTGGTAATGAAGCTTCGTCAGCATCTTATAGAAACAGCCAATGAGAACAGACGCTTTTTAGCCATATTAACTGCAATTTCAACCACAGTGGCACCACCTTTAGGTCTTTTCAGACAGTTTGTTCTGACAAAGGACGGCGATAATGATCCATACCTTAACATCAAGAAGCAGGCTGTAAATCTGATTGTGGAAATGGCAAGAATTTATGGAATTGCAGCTAAATCAGAGTCTACAGATACCTATGAAAGACTGCATAAGGCAGTAGAGATTGGCCTTATAAAAGAAGATGACTATCAGGAATTAAGAGAAGCTTATACCTTCTTAAATGGTGTAAGATTTAATCATCAGTTAAATTCCATGAAATCAGGAAAACCGCTTTCAAATAATTTAAATCCAGAGCTTCTAACTCAGTTTGAAAGAAATCATTTACGCGATGCCTTCAGAATTATTGAGAAGCATCAGAAGGCGTTGAAGTTTCGCTTTGGTTCAGGTTTTTAAAGGATACGATGAGACTAAAAGAATTATTCTGCCCCCTTTACAGAAATATGTACAGATGCCATAGATTTGCGCACTCAAAGGCATGTCCTGATGAGTACAGGCAGTTCTATCTGTATGAACCTCATGATTTTGAGAGTTTTCTTGATAAGACAGAGATTGTCTCCCTTGATTTTGAGACAACAGGTCTTGATGCCAAGAAGGATCATCTTCTTTCAGCAGGCGGTATCAGTATCATTAAAGGATGCATTGATTTTAACAGCGCCTTTCATTTTTATGTGAATAATTCAGAGTTCATCAAAGAAGACAGTGCACTTATAAATCACATCACCCCGGAGAAGGTTTTAAAGGGAAAAAGTGAGCGTGAGGCCGTAACTGAACTCTTTGAACGCCTGTCAGGAAAAATTGTCCTGACTCACTGCGCATTTATTGAAACATCCTTTTTAAAAGCCATGGCGGGACTTAAAAAGAATGCACCGCTGCCTTTTTATGTCATTGACACTATGGCCATAGAAAGAAGACTTTTAAGGCTTGATGAGAATCCAGACTTAAGACTCTTTGCCATCAGAAAAAGACGTGCTCTACCTGATTATGAAGCTCATAATGCGTTGTCTGATTCTCTTGCAACAGCAGAGGTATTCCTCGCGCAGCTTAAGGATATCTTTGGAAAAGACAGACCAGAGTTAAAAAAACTTAAATCCTACCTGTAAAAAAGCTCCATGCGGTGATGGAGCTTAAAACTTTAATTTGTGTAGCACTTATCAGGCTTGCCACTTTGAATAATCTGGAAGTGCAGAGGTTTTATGGTGGACACAAAATCTCCATTTTCATCCTTCTTCATTTCTGAGCAGTCAGTGTAGACAAGCTCGGTTGGACTGCCTGATGGAAGCAGATCCTTGGCCACGGTAACCTTTATGGTATCAGTTGGGTTAAGGCTCATCAGGTAGATGAAGGTATCATCTCCCTTAAAGGTCTTTCTGACTGCCAGCAGATCATTTTTCACACTTAAAATTTCCATCTTTCCGTTTGAAATGGCGCCATGCTCAGATCTTAATTTCATTAAAAAGGAGAAGAGGTTCTTTCTGTCAGTCTCTTCAGGGGTGAAGTTATCAATCTTGCCATTGTCTCTTGCAACATGGTCATCCTTGTATCCCATCACATTAACTTTCTTGTCAAAGTTTGGTACTTCCTGACCGATTTCCTCTCCGTAGTAGTGAGTAATAGGACCTGAGTGAACAAAACTCAGGTAGGACAGCGCGAGCTTTACGCGCTCATCTATGGAAGAGGCATAACCTGCTCTTTGGATAAGATCTGCAAAACGCACCAGATCATGATTGGTGATCATAAGGTTTGGACAGGCATGAGACGGAATGGTTGTGGCATCATAGCTTAAACCTTCTACAATTCTGTATGCTGAGTTGTTTCTCTTGCCCCATTCTTCAACAGCAAGAGCCTGCACCAGGCCGTATCTTAAGCCAAAGTCAAAGTTTGAGGTCAAGGCAGGATTGTCATGTGAGCCGTAGCCATAGTTTGTCATGGTACGGTTGTCTGTCCAGAATTCACCTACGATGTAGCCAAGAGGGTTTACATTCTGTCCCTTGTCGTTCTTATAGGTAACCTTTGAAGAAACTTCCTCTACATGCTTTTTAAAATCTCTTAACCTGTCAATAGGGATCTGATAGGCCTGATCAAGTCTCCATCCGTCAATCTTGTATTTTTCAATGTAGTACGCGCCAACTTCCTTTATGTACTCAAAGGATGATCCGTCATCATTAAAATCAGTGCATAAAGTACCTTTAAGAGGAGGATAGATGCTGATACTGCCACCGATGCACTTGTCTGTCATGGTAAGCTTTTTACCGGTTGGAGAGGTATTTTCAAGATCAGATCTGAAGTGACCGAATACACCATCTAAAATTACATAAAGACCATTGGCATGGGCTGTATCTACGAGTTCTTTTAAGGTTTCTTCATCACCAAAACGTCTGTCTACCTTATAGTAATTGCGGGTATAGTAACCGGTTGCATCGAGCATTGATGGCTCTTCATCTTCTTTTGCGCTCTCAAAGACAGGTGTCAGCCAGATAGCGTTCATATTCAGGCTCTTAATATAGGGAATTGCCCTGATTACACCCTTTAAATCGCCTTTATGCGAAGAAGGTCCGTATCCTGTGTTGTAATCTCTTTTAGGATCGCCATCAATAAAGGATTCAACCATAATCTGGTAGATTCTTAAGTCTGCCTGTTTATCTACTACGCCAGAATCATTTCTGTACGGTGCAAAGCTGTTTGACCACATCATAGATGGTGAATCAACGGTATAGTTGACAATACCAGGAGTGCCACTCGAGCAGGCACAGAGGGCCAGGAGAAATGTGCTAATTGCTAATGACTTGAATTTTTCTGTCTTCATTTTATGCCCCATATTTGTCTGATATCAGATAAATGACAAAAATATTTTGTTTATATAAAAAAGCCTGCATATTGCAATGCAGGCTCAACATGAGAAATAAACTTTTAATTAGAATGGCAGATCACTGTCATCAATGTTGCCATCAACGGTAGTTGCATTGTTTGGCATTACAGGTGGTTCCTGCATTGGCATTGAACCGTATGTAGAAGCACTCTGCTGTCCACCGTAAATGTTTTGACTCTGTGCTGGTGACTGCACAGGATTTGGTGCACTGTAAACACCGTTGCCAGCACTCTGAGGTGCATAACCGCCATTATTCTGATATGGGCTTGGAGCTCTCTGATAACCCTGCTGTGGCTGTGAGTTATACATAGGAGCTGCAGCTCTTGGCTGAGCCTGAATCTGAGCGCCCTGGGCAGCCATTGGATCTGTAGAATACATGGCTGAAGCTGAATCACCCTTAGTACCTAACATCTGCATCTCGTCTGCTACAATTTCAGTAACATATCTTTTTACGTTCTGCTTGTCAGTGTATGAACGGGTACGCAGTTTGCCCTCTACATAGATCTGTGAACCCTTGTGCAGGTACTGCTTGGCAATATCAGCAAGCTTGCCCCACATTACAACACGATGCCATTCAGCAATCTCAGTTGTGCTGCCGTTTTCTATGTTGCGTCTTACTTCATTGGTTACCATGGAGATGTTTACAACAGAAGTACCAGAACCAGTGGTTCTTAAATCTGGTTCATCGCCTAAGTTACCAATTAAAATTACTTTATTTACTCCGCGAGCCATATGTGTATATTTCCTTTCTTGTGTTATAAAAAAATCTTTTTTCTTTGCTGCTATGATACAGAATCTTTTTGTCTGTGTATCGAGAATCAGTGTTATTTGATCCTGATCCTCAAGTGTCTTTAGTATTTTGTGTTTTGACACTGCTTTTGCTTAACAGAAATTTATCTTCATTATGATAACCTTTATTAGATAAAAATAATGCAGGGCGTATAAAAAAAGCGCAAAAAAAATTAAAATAGATTAGGAATGTTAATTTTCTTATCTGCTGAATTATTATGGATAAAATTACAATTCGTGGTGCTAGAACCCACAATCTGAGAAATCTTAATATCACTATTCCACGCAACAAGCTTTGTGTGATCACCGGTCGTTCAGGTTCAGGTAAATCATCACTTGCCTTTGACACGCTTTATGCTGAAGGCCAGAGACGTTATGTTGAATCGCTTTCTGCATACGCAAGACAGTTCCTGTCATTAATGGATAAACCTGATGTGGATTCTATTGATGGTCTGTCTCCTGCAATTTCCATTGAGCAGAAGGCAACTTCACACAATCCTCGTTCAACAGTAGGAACTATTACAGAAATTCATGATTATCTGCGTTTAATGTGGGCAAGAATCGGTCTTGCAAAGTGCCCTGAGCATGGAACTGTGCTTAAAGCTCAGACTGTATCACAGATGGTGGATACCGTATTGTCCCGTCCGGAAGGTGAGAAGCTTATGATCCTCTCTCCGGTGGTGCGTGGCAGAAAGGGTGAGTACAAACAGCTGTTTTCAGATCTTGCAAGAGACGGTTTTATAAGAGCAAGAATTGATGGAGAGATCTGCGATTTATCTGATCCTCCAGATCTTGCCCTGCGTGAAAAGCACTCCATTGATATTGTGGTGGATAGAATCAAGGTAAGATCTGATTTAAAGCAGCGTCTTGCTGACTCTTTTGAAACAGCGCTCAAATATGCTGACGGCATTGCGGTTGTAGCCCCAATGGATGATCATAAGGTAGAAGATGAGATAGTTTTCTCATCTCATTATTCATGTCCTGAGTGTGGATATTCAATTCCAGAGCTGGAGCCACGCAATTTCTCATTTAACAATCCTCATGGATCATGTCCAGTCTGTGAAGGTCTGGGTGTACGCATGGTGCTTGATGAGGAAAAGCTGGTACCTGATAAGGAGAAGTCTCTGTCACAGGGTGCAATTGTCGGCTGGGACAGGCAGAATCTTATGTACTTCCATCAGCTTCAGGCTGCCTGTGGCTATTACAAGATTGATATGAAAAAGCCTTATCGTGAACTTACAGATAAAGAGCGCGATATTGTGCTTTTTGGCAGCCGTGGTGAAGTTATTCCAATGGAAATCACCTATGCCGGCGGAACCAAGACCCGTTCTAGTCTTGAGCCTTTTGAAGGTGTGATCCCAAATTTTGAGCGCCGTTTAAAGGAGACAGAGTCAGAGTATGTAAAGATTTACATCTCTCATCTGATGAGACCTCTGCCATGCCCTGAATGTCACGGCACCAGACTTAAAAAAGAATATACCCATGTTTTCGTGGATGGTAAGTCACTGCCTGAGATTTCAGATTATTCCATCTTTGACTGTCACCGTTTCTTCTCGCATCTTACTTTAAATGAGCAGGAGCAGAATATTGCAAAGCGTGTGTTAAAAGAGATCAATAACCGTTTGGGGTTCCTGATTAATGTTGGTTTAGGTTATCTTAATCTGTCACGCTCAGCTGAAACACTCTCTGGCGGTGAGGCTCAGCGTATTCGTCTTGCAAGTCAGATTGGTGCAGGTTTAACCGGTGTTATGTACGTACTTGACGAACCAAGTATTGGTCTTCATCAGAGGGATAATGCCAGGCTTTTATCTGCTCTGCAGAATTTACGAGATATCGGTAATTCAGTTATCGTGGTAGAGCATGATGAAGATACCATGAGAGCTGCTGACTTTATTCTGGATATTGGTCCTGGAGCTGGTGTCAACGGTGGCAATGTAATAGCTCAGGGACCTGTAAGTGCCATTGAGGATAACCGGGCTTCTTTAACCGGTGATTACCTTGCCGGACGTCGCCGTATTGAGATCCCCAAAAAGAGGATCAAGGCTCAAAAGAGCAAGATGCTTACTTTAAAAGGATGCTCTGGTAATAACCTTAAAGATCTCTGCGTTTCAGTTCCGGTTGGCTGCTTTGTTGTGGTAACCGGTGTATCAGGTTCTGGTAAATCAACCTTGATTAACGATACCCTGGTAAGAGTTGCTGAGCGCCAGTTAAACGGTGCTACTGCCAATGATGATCCGGCTCCATACAAAGAGATCAAAGGTCTTGAGCATTTTGACAAGATTATCTGTATTGATCAGAGTCCTATTGGCAGAACCCCACGTTCAAATCCTGCCACCTATGTTGGGCTGTTCTCAGATATTCGCGATCTGTTTGCAAAGACTGCCGATGCAAGAGCCAGAGGTTATGCGGCAGGACGCTTCTCCTTTAATGTAAAGGGTGGACGCTGTGAGGCCTGTCAGGGTGACGGCACCATCAAGGTTTCCATGAACTTCCTGCCTGACGTTTATGTTAAGTGTGAAGAGTGTAACGGTAAACGCTATAACCGTGAAACACTGGAAATTCTCTACAAAGGTAAATCAATCTCAGATGTGCTTGAGATGAATGTGGAGGAAGCTTTAACCTTCTTTGAGGCTGTTCCATCCATTGCCAACAAACTTAAGACACTGATGGATGTTGGCTTATCCTATATCACCTTAGGTCAGGCTGCCACCACTTTTTCTGGTGGTGAAGCACAGCGCATTAAACTGTCAAAAGAGTTGTCAAAGAGGGCTACAGGCAGTACTCTTTATGTATTAGATGAGCCTACAACCGGACTTCACTTTGAGGATGTAAAGCTGCTTTTAGAAGTGCTGATGCGTCTTCGAGATCAGGGCAATACTGTTGTGGTAATTGAGCATAACCTTGATGTTATCAAGTCTGCAGACTATATTATTGACTTAGGACCTGAAGGCGGAAGTTTGGGCGGTGAGCTGATTGTATGCGGCACCCCTGAAGAAGTGGCTGAGTGCAGCAGATCTTACACAGGTCAGTTTTTAAAACCAATATTAGAGCGCGGCTTTTAGGAGTAAATATGAGCGAGCTTACACAAAAGGAATTTGAAGCTGTATTAGCTTTAAATGCCGACTACAGACAGGCTATGTTTTTAAGAGTAGCCAAAGAGCAGCAGGGCTTTTACATTCTTATCGATGGTGAAGGTCCAGTAATTTTAGATGATACTGAAGAAGATGAGAATGGCACTTTATACAGCGTGCTCCCTGTATGGTCACATGCAGAACTTGCAGAGGCATACGCAAAGAGCGCTTCAATTGATGCAAAGCCACAGCTGGTAAGTGTTAAGGCCTGGAACGAAAGCTGGGTTGAGTCTTTTAAAGATCAGAAGTTATTAGTTGGCTTTATGCCTGTTGAAGATAAGGATTTTGCTGTTGATGATCCTGTAGCTTTATAGTTTCAGAATTTATATCTGCAAAAAAAAGCGGAGGTCAGTGCAAACCAGGACTCTCCGCTTTTTTTATTTTTCCTGATATGGGTCTTTTCCTTCTTTAGACCAGATTTTCAACATCTTTTCGCGATGACTCATCTGCCAGGCATTTACAAGATTCTGCCAGAGAATGTAGGTTCCTGGAATGATAGCCACAGTATCAGAAAGATAAGCAAGAGCTGTCCAGGTGCCAAAAAGCATGTTCTTCTGACCTAAGCCCTGACCTGCACTGATACGCTGACCCTGCACGTGACCTGCTGCTTTACCGATTGCAAACTGTGCAATACAGCAGAAAAGACCGGTTGCTGCCATAAGAGAAATTGCATAGCTGCTTTCTGTTGATGCGGCAATATTAAAGAAGGTTTGAGCCGAAATAGCAAATACTGTAATAGCCCACAGATAGAAGCTTAACGATGAGATGCTTACGATGTAGGCATTAAGCTTCTTTAAAAAATATTTAATGAAAAGTGCACTTAATAATGGAAAACCGATTAAAGGTGCAGTCTGACTCAAAATATGTAACAGCTCATCGACAAAGCTGTGTTCTCCCTTATCTGAAATTAGTGGGAAGAGGCACGGTACCAGGAAGGCTGCCAGTACATGACTTAAAAGAATATAGCTTGTTACAGAGGATTCATTACCGCCAAGCTTTCCTGTAAGTACGGCCGCAGCACATGCTGTAGGGGTAATAATGCAAACAATGGCGCCCTTTAGAATAATGGCATAAGAGCAGTCTTTGTTGTAGTAAAGAAACAGAGCAATTGCTGTTGTAACAGATGCCTGTAAAAGCAGTAACAGATAATGCCATCTTTTAGGTTTCATCTGTTTTACATCAAGCTTTGAGAATGCTAAAAACAGCATAGTAAAAATAAACAGCGGAAGTAATTTTAAAAACAGATCTGCTATAGGTTTTGCCTCCTCAAGCACCGGGAAGAGTCTTGTAAATACAAACACCATAAGACCTGAGGTGATGGCAATTAAAAGAGTATATGGTCTTAATTTTTTTAAAAATTCAATCATCGTAAATCAGCCTTTTCTGACTATAGATATTGTACTCCTATATTTTATTTTATCTGCCTGTCTTTGGTTGAAAAACTTATAATCTGAAAGGTATTTCGTTAATGACTTAATTTATTACTTGAGAGTTATTCATTCTGGTTTGTGAATTTCACCACTTAAAACGATGTTAAGTGGAGCGATATTTACCAAAATAAGAAAATTATGATTATAATTTCATTGTTTTAAGTGAATTTGCTTACAGGCATAAAAGGATAGAGGCATGGACTTTTTTAAAGATTTAAGTGCAAATGAAGATCGTCTGCAGTCATTTGCAGATGACGTTGTAAAACAGGCATTAAGCCTGGGTGCTGATGAATGTTCAGCCTCTGCATGCGACATTAAGGGTCTTAATGTTTCAAGTCGTGATTTTGAAGTTGAGAATATTGAATTCAATCGTGACAGCGAAGTTTCCATTACTGTTCATAAAGATCATAAAACCGGCATTGTAATCACTACAGATTTAAGCAAGGATGCTATTTCAGAGTGTATCAAAAGAGCCATTGATATTGCTTCATACGCAAATCCTGATCCTTTTATAGGCCAGGCAGCTCCTGAGCTTGTATGTAAACATATCAAAACCTTTGATGTTATTTTTGAGAATAAGGTAGATGCAGACTATGCAGTTCAAAAAGCTATTGAGCTTGAAAAATGCGCCATGGACAGAAAGGTCGAAGGCATTGTAAAAGCTGATGGTGCCGATTTCTCATCAAAGATCCTTTCAGTTGCATCATCTCAGTCAAACGGATTTAAAGCAGCCCGTTCAGTTACCTCAGTTTCATCATCTGTATGTATGATTGGTGAGGCTGCAGGCAAGATGCAGACAGGCTATGGCTATTCAAAGGCCTACGATTTAAATAAGCTTTATGAGACTTCAAAAATCGCTGATGAAGCCATTTATAAGACTGCCAGAATGCTCAACTCAAGAAAGGTTCCTACCGGTAAATACAAGGTTATCTTCTCAGAGAATACAGCAAGATACATCTGGTCAGTTCTCTGTTCAGCTATCTCAGGTAGGGCAGTTTACCGCAAGACCTCATTCCTGTGTGATAAAAAGGGACAGCTGGTAATGCCTGAATATGTAACCCTGCATGAAAATCCATTCGTCTTAGGTGAAGGATGCTCCCGTTCATATGACGATGACGGTCTTTGCAGATATGAAAATGACATCATTAAAGACGGCGTGTTAACTGACTACCTGCTCTCTGTATATTCAGCAAGAAAGTTAAATCTTGAGAGCAACGCTCATGCAGGCGGCACCACTACTTTATATCCTATGTTAAAAGACAGAACTATGCCTTTTGAAAAACTTCTTGAAACTGCAGGAGAAGGTATTGTAATCACTGGACTTATGGGACAGGGATTGAATTTCATTAATGGAGATTTTTCTCAGGGAGCTGAAGGATACTACTTTAAGGATGGGAAGTTTGTTCATGCTGTAGATGGTATTACCATTGCAGGCAACTTTAAAGATATGCTTATGAATATCTCGTTCATGGGTGATGATGTGGATGAGCGAACCACTATAAAGACAGGATCTCTTTTAATTGAGGGAATGACTGTTTCTGGAAACTAGTCTTTAAACGAAAAAGGGCTGACTAAATTTCCTTTAGTCAGCCCCTGTTGTATGAACTGATTTACTGATAAACGTAGCTTAAAAAGAGCACGTCCATAATAATTGGCTTACCGAATTTCTCGTTCAAAAGCGAAATCATTTTTTCACGGCACTCAATTCTGATACGCTCACGGCTTTCATTTGAAGCAATCTGAGCAAATTCCTTGGCACCTAAGATAGTAACGATAGAATCCTTAATCACTGGTTCTACGTCGGCAATAATTGCTGAATCGCGACTGTCTGAGAGCATCAGACTCATCTTGATACGTACAAAGTGAAGCTTGTCTCTTGGATTTAAGGTGGCAAGATTGGTTACCACATCAGGAGTAATCGCGTAGTAACCGATTTCTGGTTCTACTACTTCTTCTTCAGCTGGCTCTGGAGCACTTCCATGGCCGGCGTATGCAGGTACTGCAAAAAATGGCAGTGCAAAAAATACTGCGATAGCCTTAAAAAAGTTTTTAATCATTACTTCTCCTTATCAAAGTCTTTCTCTTTAAGAAATGCCTTCTAAAATTCTACCATCAAGCTTTCTTGCAAGGGAACGACCATTGAGTATTCTTACGTCTTTTGCTCTTAAAAGCGGTGCTGCAGCCTGAGCTAATTTTTCGACCTTCTCTTTATTAACGATGATTTTTCCATCATCTTTAATAGAAAAATAACTGTGTCTGATAAACGTATCACACATAATCTTAAAAAGAATAGGATCTGCAAACTCTGGAGAGTTGTTGGTTACATCTGTAGGCAGACGCTTTGAGTAGATAATACACTTCTGCACGAAGGTTTGCACGTCTGTTGTACCGTCTTTTGTGTTTTTAAGCGCAGTTACGGCAACCAGATAACGTACAAGGTTAGGGTAGATACATCTAGACAGGATGTAGAACTCAGTTAAACCGTCACCTGAAATGTAGTACATGTTACCGTCGCGGGTAATAAATCCTTCTGTTAAGAATACATCAGTGTATTTATCAATCAGAGTATCAAGATCTTTATCTTCAACAGGAGCATAAAGTTCATGATGCAGGAAGTAGAAAAGAGAATGAGTGTGGTTTCTGATATCCTCTTTTGAGATATGACCGTTTCTTAAAATAATATTGGCAATCAGTGCAGGCAGAGCAAACAGATGCACAATACCGTTTGAAAGGTATGTCAGCTGCAGGACCTGACCTGAGTTTGGTCTGAAGAATTTTGCATCATCGCCAATGTCATATACATTGAATTTGTTTAACCCTACAGCCTGCTCAAGTAAGGTCATAGAGCTAACCTGAGGTATGGAGTTACGTCTTTTTGGATCAACCTCAAGAACCTTTAAGTAAAGATCAAGACACCTGATGATGTGGCGACTGGTCATTGCGTGCTCGGTGGCGCTCATAATCGCAAGAGCACACAGGTTGATACCATTGACGGATGCTGAATCATTAAGATTTGTGATGATCTTGTCTGCCATGGCATTTACGGTTGGAACAAGCCAGGAAGGCTTGTTCTGACCTGTAGGGTCAATAAAGTTTTTCCAGTCAGGAACGTGTTCATTCAAGAATTTTGGAACAATTACAGGATCGCCGAAAGTTACATAACCGCGACCGTAATTTCTAAGTCTTTTAAAGATACCCAGTAAGGCTGCAGCACTTTCCTTTTTCTTGGCAGCACCGCTTAATTCATTCATATAGCCTGATACTTCAGTAATGTGCTCATAACCTAAATAGGTTGGCACAAAGGCTACAGGACGGTTGTTTGGATCACGAAGTTGTGACTGCACCGTCATGGATACCATGCCGGTACGTGGTGGCAGAGTTCTGCCTGTTCTTGAACGACCACCTTCGATAAAGAATTCAGTGGCGTATCCACTTTCAAAGAGCAGATTTAAATACTCTCTGAAGATGGTAATGTAAAATTCATCGCCTCTCATTTTGCGACGAATGAAGTATGATCCGCAGCGACGGATAAGGGCACCGATAGGGAAGAAGTTTAAGTTGTCACCAGATGCGATCTGAGGCAGAGGCAGACCTTCATGGAAAAGTACGAAGGTTAAAAGAATATAATCCATGTGAGAGCGGTGGCATGGAATATAAATGATTTCATGTCCTGTCTGCACCAGCTTTCTGACTCTGTCGGCTCCAATAATGGTCTGTCCCTGATAGAGTCTTGACCAGAATACGGAAATAATTGAGTTTAAGAACTTCAGCAAAGGATAGCGGGTATCTGCCACCATCACATTAAGAATGTTTCTTGCTCTCTGTTTATGGTATTCAATACCCTTGTTGTCAGCCTGATTGGCAACATCAATTGCCCTTTGAATATTTGGTTTTTCCAAAAGTGAGTTGATTACTCTCTGACGATTAGGGAATGGTCTGCCAACAATGGAACGAACCTTCTGCACAAAGATAATCTTGAAGGTACGGTTTAAATCTTTTGTAAACTTGGCGTTTTTATCTTTTAGGCGTTCTGCAAACTGTGAAATCAGGAATGGCTCTGATACGATGGTACAGTTATCGCGTCCATTAAAGATAAGATTAAAGAACTTTCTTAATGAAGGAGTAGAAATATTTACTCCTCTTAATGTGTTGTTTTCATAGCCTGGATTTCTTGACCACAGCACATTGATAGGAATGATCTGAATTTCACGATTAATGGTAATTGAATACTCATACCATTTCTGCAGAGTCTCTGAGATATCATGCTCAACACCGGCATTTGCAGAGAAGAAGCCTGGTTTTCTTAAACAGCAGATGCGAGGGACCTTAAAGCCGTATTCTTTAATGTCATGGAAAGGGGATGGCATATTAAGCTTGTTGGTAACTCTTTCAATACATAAAAGATTACCAAGAGAGGAGGATATAGTGATATATACAGTTGTAAGCTCCGGATCGATATTGGCTGTTTTCAGGGGCTCTAAAGGCACGGTTTCACATTTGGTGAAGATTCTGAATGGAATATAGAACAGGGGTCTTAAAATCCTGTTTAGAATCATAGTGTATCCAGACATTTTCTTGTCCTGTTTAAGCCATTTGGCTGGCTTTGATTTTCATAAAAAATAGCTACTCACTTATAGTTTAGTTGATATGCCATTTTCTGATGATGCCAATAAATGAAAATAAAACATAAATCAAAAACTCAAAGGTGAGTATGAGAGCATATTAACAAAACGCTGTATTTTTACTGTGACGTAAAAATAATAATGCAAACGTTTACAATAAAATAATTTTATAAATATCGGTAAGTAACAGCATAAAATTTAATCGAATTTTTGATAAAAAGCGTTAAGTATTCAATATTTCTTTAAAGGCGGTTTTGTTAAAATAGTAAAAGTATTAAAAGATGCGGAGAAAACATGGATCAGGAGAATTTACAAAAATACCGCAGGCTTGTAATGTTAGCCGGCACTGCTTCAGTAAGTACAGCGGTTTTATTTATTGTAATCAAATTTGTAGTTTGGATGTTCTCTGGTTCAAGTGTAATCTTTGCTTCTTTAACAGATTCTATCTTTGATATGCTGGCCTCGCTGATAAATCTTCTGGCCCTGCGTTTTTCTCTGGCGCCTCCTGACAAGGAGCACCGTTTCGGTCACCATAAGTCCCAGTCTCTTGCCTCTCTAGCACAGGCCGCCTTTATTGGTGGTTCAGCTGTACTGCTGATTATTCATGGTGTTCAGCGCTGTATCAGTCCTGAAGAGGTATCACATATTGGTGCTGCCCTGATAGTAAGTATTGTCTGTATTGTATTTACAGTTTTACTGGTACTTTTGCAGACCTATGTTTACTCAAAAACAAAAAGTGAATCCATCGCAGCAGACAGACTGCACTATATCTCTGATGTGTCCCTGAATCTTGGTGTGGTGGCTGCTTTGGTTCTAAGTTCCTTTGGTTATATGTTTGCCGATGGTCTGTTTGCAGCTCTGATTGGCGGATTTATCTTAAAGGGTGCCTATGAAATCGGAATGAAAGCTGTGCAGACCCTGCTTGACCGATCCTTAAGCAGTGAAGATATGCAGAAGATTTTAGAGGCGATTGTCAAAACAGAAGGTGTAAAAGATATTCACGACTTAAAGACCCACAGTGCAGGTCCTATGGTTTATGTACAGGGACATATTGTCCTTGATGGTGGCATGAGTCTATTTGATGCACATGAGATTGTGTCTTTAGCAGAGAAGAGAGTAAGAGTTTATTTTCCTGATGCTGAGATTACACTGCATATGGAACCTGACAATTTCGAGACACGAACTTCTGTAAATTTCACGGATGAAATCTAGAAATACACTGTGCACTGTGCTTTTGCATATAGATAATTGACCTTAAAAGAAATATAATTTATGCACTGAATTTTACTATATTGCAGGGATTGGAATGACATTAAAGGAACTGACTGTAGATGCTTTTTTTGAGCTTTTAAAAAATGAGGCTCAGGCTATCTATTATAAAGAGCCAGTACTTTGTGAAATCCTTGACAAACAGGTACTTTCTTGCGCTAACCTGGCTCAGAGCCTGGCTAAAATCATTTCTTCAAAGCTCTCAAATCATGAAGTTCAGACAAATCAGCTTTATGATGTGTGTATGCAGGCTTATGAGGATGCTCCAGCAATTTTAGAATGTGCTGTGGCAGATGTTGTTGCTGTGGCAACTCGAGATCCTGCATCTTCTTCTTCATACGCAAGAATTCTGTTGTTTTTAAAAGGACCGCATGTTCTTGAGTCATGGAGAATTTCTCACTGGCTCTATCAGAAAGGCAGAATAGATCTGGCTTTCTTTTTACAGAGCAGAATATCTGATGTTTTCTCTGTTGATATTCATCCTGCTGCTACCATTGGCAGGGGACTGATGCTTGACCATGCCACCAATATTGTAATTGGTGAGACCGCTGTAATTGCAGATACCGTATCCATGCTTCATGACGTGACCTTAGGCGGTACCGGTAAAGAGAAAGGTGACAGACATCCAAAGGTTGGTCGTGGCGTGATGATTGGTGCCGGCGCCAAGGTTCTTGGAAACATACATATTGGTGAAGGTGCAATTGTAGGAGCAGGCTCTGTTGTTCTAAGAGATGTTCCTGCTCATACTACCGTAGTTGGTGTACCTGCAAGAGTTGTCGGCATTCCTCAGATGGAGATGCCGTCATTGGATATGGATCAGACTCTAGTTGGTATCAAGGAAAAATCTTTATCTGATGATCCTTGTCCGGCGATTAAAACAAAGATTCTATAATTCTTTTCTACCTTGTTTTAAAATTCAGAAAATTACTTAAAAGGCGCATTCTTGCTCATAATGCGACCTGAAAAAGTATCAAAACAGTCAAACTGTACTACACTTTAAAAGATGTGTTGTACAAAAGAACAGCTGCTTTAATTTATTCAGCAAGAGCAGTATAAAGGAAGAGTAAATGCGCATTTGTGACCTTTTGGATCCACGGGCAATTCTGCTTAATGCCGATGTTTCAAACAAGGAACAGGCAATTAATACCATCGTCGACCTGATGGCTCAGACTGACTGTCTAAATGATCCTGACAGATATAGAGCTGCGGTTTTTGAGCGCGAAGAAAAGTTATCGACAGGTTTAGGTTCGGGTGTTGCAATTCCACATGCCAAAAGTGCTGGTGTAAGTCATCCAGGCCTTGCTGCCATGGTTGTGCCAAAGGGTGTTGATTTTGACAGTTTAGACGGACTTCCAACCAATTTAATCTTTTTAATTGCATCCCCTCATCACGCATCTGATGCTCATTTGGATGTTTTAGCACGTCTTTCTACCCTGCTTATTTCAGATGATTTCAGACAGTCTTTAACAGAATGTAAAAGTGTTGATGAATTCCTGTCTATCATCAATCAGGCAGAAAGTGCTGATTTAAAGGAAAAGGAAGAAAAAGAACAGGCTAAGATAGAAGAAGCTGAGGCTGCTGCCAAAGAAAGTCAGGCTTCAGGAACAGAGGTAAAACCTCAGAAGGTTTACGATATTGTTGCGGTAACCGCATGTCCTGCAGGTCTTTCTCATACATATATGGCAGCTGAGGCTTTAGAGAATAAAGCCAAGGAAATGGGCATCTCCATCAATATTGAAACAGATGGTGCTGCAGGTAACCGTAACCGACTTCTCCCAGAGGATATTGCCAGAGCCAAGGCTGTTATTGTGGCTGCTGATAGAATTGTGGAGATGGACCGATTTATCGGTAAGCCTCTGGTTCGTGTTGGTGTAGTAGATGGTATCAGACGTCCTCAGGAACTGATTGAGCAGGCTCTGTCTCCAGACTGTCCTCGTTATCAGTCAGGTATTCTGACTTCACCTTCTTCCTTATTCATGAGAATGTACCGCCATCTCATGAGTGGTCTGACCTACATTATGCCTATTGCCGCTACTGCAGGTATTTTATGTGCCCTGGCAAGACTTGAGTTTTTACAGAGCACACAGTTAGGTTTCTTCTTAGACAGAATCGGATACAGTATTGGTACTATTCTGTTCCCGATATTAAGTGCATTTATCGCATTCTCCATTCGTGGACGTACTGCGCTGGTTGCAGGCTTCACTGGTGGCGTTATGGCCGATCTGTCCTCATCAGGTGTGATTGGTGCTGTTGTAAACGGATTTATAGGCGGTGGCGTGTCGCTCTTTATTACATCCTTTGCCGCCAGGTTCCTAAGGGGCCATGATGCTATCGTGGCATTGCTCCTGTATCCTCTTGTTGGTGCTTTAGGAACTTCGGTACTGGCTCTGTTCATTACGGATATACCTGCATCCTTTATTGATGATGCTATCACAGCTCTCATAGATGGGGCTTCAACCCCGCTGCTGATGCTGATTGGTGCTTTCCTCTCAGGTATGATGTCATCAGATATGGGTGGTCCTTTCAACAAGATTGCCTATGCTACAGGTGTACTCCTGCTTGCTAACTGCATACCTGAAATTGGACCTGGCTCTTTGGTTATGGCTGCCATTATGGCTGGTGGTATGGTTCCTCCTCTTGCCGCGTCTCTTGCATCTTTCGTTGGAAGACCTCTGTTTAGCAAGAAGGAAAAAGAAAACTCTATTGTTGCCCTTGGTAAAGGACTTGTCTTTATCACAGAAGGTGTTATTCCATTCCTTGCCTTCAATCCTGTAAAGTTGAGGACAGTATGCGTTTTAACTTCTGCTTTGGCAGGTGCTTTAAGCATGATGTTCCGCTGTTCTGTATGTGCTCCACATGGTGGTATCTTTATCATTCCGCTGTGTGAAAACGCTGTTATGTACTTTGCTTCAATCGTGATAGCAACTGTCTTTGGAGCTTTAGGCTTTATAGGTGTTCATCTTTACGAAAACCGTAAGAAGAGACTTTTAGAAGAAAAGAAATAATTTACGGGATATAAAACAGAAAATGCGCCATATTTTTTACTAAAAGGCGCATTTTTTTTACAGTCTTTCAAGAACTGACAGAAATCGGGTTTTAAGCGTCTGAAGCGTTTCTTTCTGGTGCTGGTTTTCAGCAATCAGATCTCGGATTTTACGGTTTAACTTATCAATCTCAACTTCTTTTTCCTTTACTTTTGCCTTTTGTGCATTGAGTTTTGAATTTATTTCTCTGCACATGGTTTTTAGCTCCTTAAGATTTTCAAGGAGCTCTTTTTCATCACTGGTAAAGGTCCCGCTCATAGCCTGATTTTCCACTAGAGGATATATCTGCTTACATCCTCATTCTCAACTAGATCACCTAAGTGCTCATCAACATATTTGTCATCGATAACAACTGTTGATCCTGACTTGTCAGGAGCAGAGAAGGAGATTTCTTCTAAGATCTTTTCCATAAGGGTATGCAGTCTTCTGGCTCCGATATTCTCGGTTTTTTCGTTAACCTTGAAGGCATCTTCTGCAATACGCTTGATGGCGCTTTCTTCAAAGACTACCTTAACATTCTCTGTTTCCAAAAGCAGTTCATACTGTTTGGTGAGGCTGTTGTGCGGCTCTTTTAGGATCTTCTCAAAGTCTTCTGCGGTTAAAGCTGTAAGCTCAACGCGGATTGGCAGACGACCCTGCAGTTCAGGAATAAGATCTGAAGGTTTTGACATCTGGAAAGCGCCTGAGGCAATAAAGAGCACATGATCGGTCTTTAGCATGCCGTACTTGGTGTTAACAGATGAACCTTCAATTAAAGGCAGGAGGTCGCGCTGGACACCCTGGCGAGAAACTACTCCGCGATCATTGCCACCGTCCTGACAGATCTTGTCAATTTCATCAATGAATACAATACCGTTGTTTTCAGCAAGATCAATTGCCTTTGTTCTTAAATCGTCATTCTTCGTGAGTTTTGCTGCTTCTTCTTCTGTTAAGATCTTAAAGGCATCTTTGATTTTCATCTTCTTTAAGGTCTTCTTATTCTGGTTCATAGATTCAAAAAGACTTGAAAGCTGATCACTTATCTCGTCCATACCAGGAGCAGCACCGCCGATTACATTAACAGTAGGACCCTGTTCAGATACTGGAATTTCAATTTCCTTGTCATCTAACTGGCCTTCTCTTAACTTCTTTCTGAAAACCTGTCTGGCACTGTTTTGAGATTTTTCTTCCTCTGTTGCAGATGGTGCAGGCAGGAGTACGTCCAAAATACGCTCTTCAGCAGCATCTTCAGCCTTGGTCTTGTTACCTTTGAAAGCTTCTTCCTTTACCATTTTCATGGAAACTTCAGCTAGTTCTCTGATAATAGATTCTACATCCTTACCAACGTAGCCAACCTCAGTGTATTTGGTTGCTTCAACCTTGACAAAAGGTGCATAGGCAAGCTTTGCAAGACGTCTTGCAATTTCAGTTTTACCAACACCTGTAGGTCCTATCATAAGAATGTTCTTTGGTACGATTTCTGAACGCAGATCTTTATTAACCTGCATTCTGCGCCAACGGTTTCTTAATGCAATTGCAACGGCCTTTTTTGCTTCTTTCTGGCCGATAATGAATTTGTCTAATTCGCTGACAATTTCACGTGGGGTTAATTCTGACATCTTATTCCTTTATAGTTTCAATAATATGGTTTTGATTGGTAAATACACAGATGTCACCAGCTATGGTGAGAGATTTTTTAACGATTTCCTCTGCGCTCATATCTGTGTTTTCAAATAAGGCTCTTGCAGCTGCCAGAGCGTAGTTTCCGCCTGAACCAGTAGCAAGGACGTCATCGTCCATGCGTACTACATCGCCAGTTCCTGTGATCATAAGAGAATCTTTGGCATCAGCTACAATAAGGATAGCCTCAAGTTTTCTTAAGGCTCTGTCTGATCGCCACATCTTTGCAAGCTCAATACTTGCTCTTTCTAAAATTCCACCGTGCTCGGCGAGTTTTTTTTCAAAGAGATCGAGTAAGGTGAAAGCATCTGCTGTGGAGCCGGCAAAACCGGTAATTACCTTGTCATGAAAAATCTTGCGGACTTTTCTTGCGTTGCCTTTAAGCATAGTGCTCTGGCCCATGGTGACCTGACCGTCACCACCTACGGCTACAACGCCGTTTCTTCTTACTGATACGATAGTTGTCATAAATTCTTTTTCCTTATTCTCCAGAAGTTAAGGTGCATTCACCTACCAGACTTAAGGAGTCAAGCTTATTAAATACTGCAACAGCCTCTTCGCGGGTGTTGTATGGACCAAGGTGCATTCTGTATGCACCGTTTCTTGATACAACTTCACTTATATAGCCCGTTGAAAGTGCAATATTTGCTTTGTGCTCTGAAGCAGCTTTAGTAGAGGTAAAACTGTCGCAGTAAAGATTAAATACTGCATTAGCTGAAGGCTCATTTGTTGAAGGAGTTTGAGCTTCAGGTTCTGGCTGTGCAGTGGTAACCTCAGGGAGATCATAATCATCAACAGGTGCTACTGTATCCTTGCTGTTATCTCTGATCTCAAGTTCAAAACTGTCAATGGTGTTCTCATCAACAGCTACAGCCTGATTATCATCAAATGATACTTCCTCTGTAACAGAGGTGATATCCTGAGGGTGTTTCTCAAGACTGTTTGCAGATCCCTTTACACATAACAGAATAATTACAGTCAGAACAAAGAACGAAAACACACCGATCAACAGCATTGAGGTGCGGTTTTTTCTCTTTCCGCTATCATCCTTTTCTTCGATAAAGCTTTTTACCTTTGCATTGAAATTTGAAAACTTTTCTTTAAGGTTGTTTACAAAAGCGCTCACTTTTACATCTGCTCCATTACGTTAATACCAAGCAGGCTTAAGCCGAGCTTTAATACTTTCGCAGTTAAGTCGCATAAGGCCAGACGGCTTTCCATAACTTTCTTCTCAGTACCATCCTTAAGAACAGGGCAGGCCTCGTAGAAGTGCATGAAGAGATTTGAAAGCTCGAAGATGTAATTACATAAAAGGTTTGGCAGAGCCTTTGAGCCGACACTCATTACCGCATCATTGAATGCAAGAAGCTTGTTTGCAAGATCTTCTTCAGCCTCACAGGTGATCTGAATGCTGCCTGCGTTTACCTGCATATCAGCTGCCTTTCTGAAGATTGCTCTGATTCTGCTGTAGGCATACTGCAGATATGGGGCTGTATTGCCTTCAAAAGATAGCATCTGATCCCAGTCAAAGATGTAGTCAGTTGTACGGTTTTTGCACAGATCGGCGTACTTTACAGCGCCCATTGCAATATTGTGGATAACAACCTTCTTTTCTTCTTCTGACAGGGTTGAATTACGTTCCTTTAAGAGATCGGCAACTCTTGATTCTGACTCATCAAGAACATCTCTTAACTTGACAGTACCGCCAGATCTGGTCTTAAATGGCTTGCCGTCCTTGCCAAGCATCATACCAAAAGGACAGTGCTCGGTAGATACGTTGTCGCCAATGTAACCGGCCTTGCGGCAGATTGCCCAGACAGTCTCAAGATGCTGGCTCTGACGTGAGTCTGTAAAGTAGAGAATTCTGTCAGCATTAAGTTTTTCAACACGGTACTTGGCACAGGCAATATCTGTAGTTGTATACAGATAGCCACCGTCATTTTTACGGATGATGTTGCCAAGAGGATTACCTTCCTTGTTTTTAAACTGTGGCAGATAAACTACTATTGCTCCCTGATCTTCAACAGCTATGCCTCTGTTTAACAGATCTTCAACTACTACAGGTAGCATATCGTTGTAGAGACTTTCACCCATAATGTCTTTGTCTGAGAGGGTAACATCAAGTCTGTCATAGAGTTTCTGATTCTGATCCATGGTCATCTTAACGAGTTTTTTCCACATGGAGAGGCAGTATTGATCTCCACCCTGCAGACGAACCACATAACCACGAGCCTTTACAGCAAATTCCTCATCTGAGTCATAGCACTCTTTGGCTTCACGGTAGAAAGCTTCAAAGTCAGATAAATCCATACCCTGACCAGATTCATTCTCTTTCTTTTCAAGGTAGGCAATGAGCATACCGAACTGAGTGCCCCAGTCACCGATATGATTTGCTCTGATTACGTTGTTGCCAAGGAACTCTAATACTCTTACAACAGCATCACCGATAACAGTTGATCTGATGTGGTGAACAGCCATTTCCTTAGCTACGTTTGGAGCAGAGTAGTCAACCACGATGGTATCTGGATTTTCAACCTTGGTTACACCCAGTCTTGGATCTGCACTCATGGCTTCAAGAGCCTTTGCTGTTGAATCCTTGTTTACAAAGAAATTGATAAAACCAGGACCTGCAATCTCAACCTTGCTGATTTTTTCATCTGCAGGCAGATTGTCGATAATGCATTGAGCCACTTCTCTAGGATTCTTTTTTAAAGACTTTGATAGCATCATGGCAATATTGGTTGCAAAGTCACCGTGAGCTCTGTCCTTGGTACGGTCAACACGAATATTGTTTAATAATTCAGGTGCAATCACACCCTCTGTATTTAAAGCACTGATACTTGATTTAATTAAATTTTCAATTAGTTGTTTCATAAACCGTACCTGAAAATCGAATATATAAATTAGGATATTTCTATAGAAAATATATAGAAAATAAAAAACTGATAACCGCTTTTACTGTGAGAGTCTAATACATATTTATAGGGTCAACCTCAATTGCAAATCTGACGTCCTGAGGAAGACTGTCCATTGCCACCATGGCTCTTACATCCATTAAAAATGCTTTTAGTGTTTCTCTTCTTACAGCACTTACAAGCATATTAAAATGGTAGCGGTTCTGTACTTTCTCCATTTTATCAGACAACACCGGACTTATGGCTAAATTTGCATAATTATCCTTAATTGCACCTATTTTATAACTAAGGTTTAAAAGAAAATTATGTGCCCGGTTTCTGTCAGAACTGTTACACAGCAGAAAAGCCTGGTTACTATATGGGGGCAGCATCATCTTTTTTCTAGTCTCTAAAAGATCTGATGCCACATCAAGATAAGAAAAATTTGGATCAATAAGTTTATTTAAGAGCAGATTATCCTTATGGTGTGTCTGGATAATAACTCTGCCTCTCTTAAAGCCACGACCGGATCTGCCTGCAACCTGAGTTAAAAGCTGAGCTGTGTTTTCAAGTGCTCTGAAATCATCTGAAAACAGGCCCGAGTCAATATCAATTATTCCGACTAAGGTGACATCAGGGAAATCATGCCCTTTTGCCAGCATCTGAGTTCCGAGCATAATCTGTGATTCACCTTTTCTGATGCGGCTTATTTTTTGTTCTAAGGCACTTTTGGTGGTGACACAGTCTCTGTCTATTCTCTCAACTCCCACATCAGGGTAGCGTAACTTTAAAAACTCACTGACCTGTTCTGTGCCAAAGCCATGTTCCACCAGACAGTCACTGCCGCACTGAGGGCATGTGTTAGGGATCCTGATACTGTTTTCACATACATGACATGAGAGCACCTGTTCTTTTTTATGTACTGTAAGCAGATTGTCGCAGTGTGGACAGACAAAGACATGACCGCACATGTGGCAGACTAAATGGTGAGAATAGCCTCTGCGGTTTAAAAACAGAAGAACCTGGTTACCTTTTACAGTCTCCTCTCCGATCTCTTTTTCAAGAGTTTCAGAAATTCCGGTTTTAAATCCATCTGTCAGAGGTTCTTTTGTAAGGTCGATAAGTTCAAAGTCAGGCAGTCTGGCGCCGCCAGCTCTGATTTTTAAATCAAGCTTCTCAAAAAGACCTCTTCTTACATTGTAGAAAGATTCAAGACTTGGAGTTGCAGAACCTAGCACAATCGGGCAGTTGTTGATTTTTGCTCTGGTTATGGCAAGGGTTCTTGCGTGGTATCTGAAAGTGTCATTCTGTTTAAATGAGCTGTCATGCTCTTCATCTATGACAATAAGGCCAAGATTGCTTATAGGTGTAAACAGTGCTGTTCTGGTGCCGATTAAAATTCCGGATCTGCCCTTTGCCATATCAAGATAGGCATCAAGTCTTTCTCTGTCTGATAATGCCGAATGCATGGAAGAAACTGGCACCTTGAAGCGTCGATAAAATCGGTCAAAGGTCTGTGGAGTAAGTGCAATTTCAGGTACCAGAATTAAAACAGCTTTTCCTTTTTTCAGGACATTCTCAATGATTCTTAAATAGACCTCTGTTTTACCTGAACCTGTAATGCCGTTTAGTAAAAAGGTTTTAAATCCTTCACACTCTGTTACAGCCACTATAGCATTGTGCTGTTCAATATTAGGCTCAGGAGGAGTCTCCTTTAAAATATCATCCTTTAAGTGAGTAAAAGGAAGATTTTCAATCTTAAGATTTACAATTGACACCAGGCCCTTTTTAATGAGCGCGTTTTCCTGGGAACTCAAAAAACCACGTTCTCTGAGCTGAGAGCGCCTTATAGGGCCGTCCTTTAAAAGTTCCAGAATATTAAGCTGTTCTTTGGATCTGATTTTTGAAATCAGAGCTTCATCGATATTTTCCTTAAGTTCCAGTGCAGGAATAACCTCATAATCAAAAGGTCCTCCGTCTCTTAGAATTTTGGGAAGAGCTACATTAAAGCACTGACCTAAAGGATAGTGATAATAGGACGAACCAAAGAACAGAGTTTTTAAGACATCGTCTGTCAGAAAGGATTTTTCATCGAGCAGGATTGCGGTTTTTAATTTATTCTCATCAAACTCGAGCTTTGGATTTATTTCAGTGATGATGCCGACCATCTCCTGATTTGCAAAGTTAACCGTAACTCTAGAACCAATATGGGATGGTCCAAGCTGAGCATTTACCTTATAGGCAAACTCTCTAAACAGTGGGCGGTTTATCGCCACATTTACTACGGTATATTCTTTGCTGCTGGTCATAAGCACATTATACCAAAGGCAGATCCATAAAAAATAAGCTCTTTTACCATAACAGAATAATTTGTGCACTTGTATAAATGGAATATAAATAACAATATGATTTTTATATTAAATTTATGTGCAATTGTGTGCTTTGCGATATTTTTTGTTTATTTGATTGGACAATATTGTTAGTGTAAATAATAATTAACACGCTAAGTGTGAAAAATTCATAAATAACATAACATTTTTTAATAATATTACTGTTAAGGATGAATAACAGTATTTGTATGTTTCAGAAAAAATTTTTCTGCACATAATAAACCAAACAGTTAATAAAAGGCTTCTGGAGTCATTTTTTTAAATGAGCTTGATAAAAGATCTTATGCTGGGATTTGCTGTAGGCGATGCTCTTGGCGTGCCAGTGGAATTAAAAGATAGATCTTGTTTAAAAGAAAATCCTGTAACCTCAATGCTGGGATTTGGTACTTACAATCTGCCTCAGGGATCATGGTCTGATGACACCAGTTTCTGTATTGCATTCATGTCATCCTACATTATGGAACATGGTAATTTCTCCATGTTCAAAATAATGACTGAATATAATAACTATTACTCAAATGGCAGATATTCTCCATTTGGAAAAGTTTTCGGTCTTGGCAATACCAGCAGAAAAGCACTTGAAAATTTCAAAGCGGGAACTCCGCCTGTAGCCTGCGGTTTCGGGGAAGAGCATGACTGCGGTAACGGATCTCTGATGAGAATTCCTCCTCTTATTCCTATTTTAAAGATATCAATCCTTGATGACGATTTGCGTCACGGCATTATCAGTGATTTTTCAGCTGTAACTCATTACCACAGACGCTGTATTGCCTGTTGTCTAATTTATTCATTTGTTGCTCTTGAGCTTTCAGAAAACAGTAATATTGAAGATGCTGTAGAAAAAGCCATTATTAAATCCAGAAATATAATGAATAAATCTTCGCTGTACAAAGATGAATATCAGCATCTTGAGCGTATTTTTACAGGTGTAAAAGACCTTTGCGAGGATGAGATTAAATCAACTGGATATGTGGTAGATACTCTTGAAGCAGTACTGTGGTGTATTCTGAATACGCAAAACTATAAGGATTGTGTTTTAAAGGCGGTAAACCTTGGAGGTGATACCGATACCATAGCGGCCCTGTCAGGTGCTCTGGCGTCTGTAGTATATGGTTCTGATTCAATTCCTGCCCACTGGATTAATACGCTGATAAAGAAGAAAGAAATCTTAAAATGCATAGAAGACTTTAATGAAACTCTGACCACAAGGTTTGAGAAAGAAACAAAGTAAAACTTGAACTCCTTTTTATTCTGAATGAATCCTTATTTGTGCAAAGGTAAGATTAATTATCGATACCTCCTGTCAGGATTAATCAAAAAAATTAATGACTGGTTATTGCAAAAGAGCAATTAATCTACTATCATAAGCCACCGTTTCTATTTTAGGCGTGTGGTATTTGGCGCATATGCGGCTGAAAGAGCGACACGCAATGAGGTTAACATGAAAGAGAATATCCATCCAGAGTACAAGGAAGTAAACGTACGCTGCTCATGTGGCAATACTTTTACTGTTCGTAGTACTGTAGGTCACGACTTAAGCTTAGACGTTTGCTCTAAGTGCCACCCATTCTTCACCGGTAAGCAGAAGATTGTTGACACCGGCGGACGTGTTGAGGCATTTAAGAAGCGTTTCGGTGGCATTTCAGCATTTGCTATCAAGAAATAATTCTTGCAAAGTCGCATAAAAGGCAGATCTTGAAGATCTGCTTTTTTTTTACCTGTCTGCAAATATACGTATTTCTTATTTTCAATAAATATCTGACATAACTGTCATTTTTACAGAATATTCCTCTTGTTTGATTTAATTGGAACTATAATCATAAATAGGTGAGATTTTAAATTAGGTGATCTTATGCTTATTTATGAATTTCTGTTTTTACTGCTGATGCTTTATATCGGCAGCCGTTATGGTGGTATTGGCCTTGGTGTGGTTTCAGGCATCGGTCTGATGATTGAAATTTTTGTTTTAAGAATGCCACCAGCTTCAGCACCTGTTGATGTTATGCTCATCATTATTGCGGTTGTAGGCTGTGCTTCCATTTTAGAAGCTGCAGGCGGTATGAAATATATGCTGCAGATAGCAGAGAAGATTTTAAGAAAAAATCCAAAGAGAATTACTCTTTTAGGACCTCTGACCACATTCTTAATGTCTGTAATGTTGGGTACAGGCCATTCTGTATATTCAATTATGCCTATCATTTCTGATATTGCAGTAAAGAATGGAATTCGTCCTGAAAGACCAATGGCTGCAGCCTCAGTAGCTTCACAGCTTGCTCTGTCCGGATCTCCAATTTCAGCTCTGGTAGCCTGTTATCTTGGTAAGGAAGTATTAGGTCTTTATCCAGATTTAAGTCTGTTCACTATTCTTGCTGTAACTTTCCCAGCAGTATTATGTGGCGTGCTTGCCATGTCCTTATACTCAAATTTCAGAGGTAAAGAGTTAAAGGACGATCCTGAATATCAAAGACGTATGCAGGATCCGCATTACCGTGAACTTATTGAAAACTCATCAAAGACAACATTAGATGAGAAATTGCCTGCATCTGCAAAATTATCAGTATTTATCTTCCTGTCATCTCTGATTGTAATTGTACTGCTCGCAATGTTCCCTGAAATCCGCACCATTGGCGAGGGTGCTTCTCCTATCAGTATGGGCATCATCATTCAGATGGTAATGCTGACTTTCGGTGGTATTATTCTTATCTTATGCAAAACTCCAGTATCCAAAGTTCCAAATGGTGTGGTATTTAAATCAGGTATGGTTGCATGTATTGCCATCTTCGGTATTGCCTGGATGTCAGATACGTACTTCCAGTTTGCAAAACCAGCTTTTGTAGCAAGCATTAAAGATATGGTACAGGCAATGCCATGGACCTTTGCCTTTGCTCTGTTTGTTGTATCGGTAGTAGTTAATTCCCAGGCTGCAACTGCAAAAATTTTGCTTCCTGTTGCTATTGCCCTAGGTTTGCCTGCACCTGTTCTGATAGGTCTGATGCCTGCGACCTACGCATACTTCTTTATTCCAAACTATCCATCAGATATTGCAACTGTAAATTTCGATCCAACCGGAACCACAAAGATTGGCAAGTTCTATTTCAATCACTCATTCATGTTCCCTGGACTTGTTGGTGTATTTACTGCCTGCTGTGTCGGTTTAGGTCTTGGCCACGTGCTTTTATAAAAAATGTTTATATAACTTATTGAAAAATAAATGGAATAAAAAATATTAAAAAAAATTAAAAATTTTTTGAACTTTTTTTAAAAAGAGCACTCTAAGAAGTATATCAGTTAAGTTGGATGCAGCTGCTGGTGACTTTTTTCATAATGATTTCCTCAAGCCCAATGTTGAATAAACATTGGGCGCTTTTATTTTAACAACCTCATTTTTTCTTTTCATTTCCATTGTCAGGCATTTTATGGATGCATACTTTGTTTTTTAACGGAGCATCATAAGATTAATATGGTGACAAATTATAATTATTAACTCAAGTTTTGCATTTCGATTTTAACTAAAAAACGGCTTATAAATGCGGTCTAGCACCACATTTGTTGTTTAAAAATCAATTTCTTTAACTATTTAGAAACTCTGGTATATTCGATGGTTTTAG
>Ga0256405_10003641_pt1 | contig 31296 bp, 29 predicted proteins | sample RumenRJG_02DNA_FD_189096 | JGI IMG/M metagenome (GOLD analysis project Ga0256405, IMG submission 189096) | Bovine rumen microbial communities from Lethbridge, Alberta, Canada - RJG_02 | ecosystem: Host-associated > Mammals > Digestive system > Stomach > Rumen | place: Canada: Alberta...
CGCGTCAGCTCAGCCTAAAACCATGAAAAACTTCGCGGGGTAAGCCCGGCGGCTGGGGACGCAGTCCCCATTGAGCCGATGAGAATGACATATTGTTAAACCAGTCCAAGAAATAAGGGTCAGCTCATTTTGTGTGTGACCCGTGTTTTGATTTAATTCTGCCGCAAAAATAAGAGTTCACTCCAACCCACAAAAAAAGAGGTTAACTCGTAGGGAGTCAACCTCTGTTTGTATGAATCTTAATTGTTGTTTAGCCGATGATGCCGTTGGCCTGGAGGAAGGCGTTTACAGCTACTGCAGCAAACATAAGGAAGATGATGCTGGCAACGATAGCGCCGATAACTTTAAGCCTCTTCATCCAAATCTGGTTGTTCCAACCTACAGTCTGAAGCATGCTCCAAAAACCGTGGCAAAGGTGTAACCAAACTGCAACGAACCAAACAATGTAAATTGCAAGTACCCACCAGTTCTTGAAGGTAGCCTCCAGCAGAACGTAAGGATTCTCTGCGTGGCCGCCGGTGAACTCCTGAAGCTGCATGTTAGCCCAGAAGTGAGTAAGATGGAAGAACAAGATGCCAAGGATAACAATACCAAGGACGAACATGTTCTTTGCTGACCAAGAATCTGCTGCAGCGCGGCTTGCAACCTCATAACGTTTGTAACCGCCGCGAGCCTTGATGTTGTACCAGGTAAGGTAGCAACCATAGCCGATGTGAACCAGGAAACCGAGCGCAAGCACCGGAACCATGATGGTTACGATAGGCAGGCTCATGAATTCGCAGCCCTGTGCGAAGAGACCGCCGAAGGAGCCGAACTCTCCGTTGAATGAATCTAATACGGAGAAGAAGTTGATTGTAGCGTGAAGCAGGAGGAAGATTACAAGGAATGCTCCGCTGATAGCCTGAATGAACTTCTTGCCGATGGAGTAGTGGAATGCGTTAGCCATATGTGTTTAAAGTTTTTGTTCCGTTTCAGTTAGCAAATATAGCTTGTTTCTTGCAAGTTTCATAATATTTCGATAATTTTGTTACCTCTTTTATTTCAAACTGATACTTATGTACAAACGCGTATTGCTTAAACTCAGCGGCGAAAGTCTGGGAGGAAAAGTAGGAAAAGGACTTGATACTGACAGTCTTAAGGCTTGTGCCAAAGAAGTGGCCACAGCTGTAAGGGCCGGCATGCAGGTTGCCATCGTAAATGGCGGCGGAAATATCTTCAGGGGCCTTCAGGGCACCGGTAAGGGCTTCGACCGCGTAGATGGAGATAAGATGGGTATGCTCGCTACCGTTATCAACTCCCTGGCCCTGTCAATGTTTATAAAAGAGGAAGGCATCGACGCCAAGGTGTTTACATCCACACCCATGGAGCCCTTTGCCCGTTATTATAATAGGGATGCAGCCGTAGAGGTGATGGAAAAGGGCGGCGTAGCCCTCATCGCCGGCGGAACAGGCAATCCCTTCTTCACCACGGATTCAGGAGCTGCGCTTCGTGCTCTTGAGATCAAGGCAGACGCTTTGCTTAAAGGTACCAGGGTGGACGGTGTTTATACCGCAGACCCTGAAAAGGATCCCACCGCCACCAAGTACGACGAACTTACTTTTGACGAGGCCTTGTCAAAGCACCTCAAGGTAATGGATCAGACCGCCTTCGCCCTCTGCTCTGACGGAGACATGCCAATCATCGTCTTCGACATGAACCAGCACGGCAACCTGGCAAAGATAATCAGCGGCGAAAAAGTAGGTACGCTGGTTCACAAATAGACATCGGAATAAATCTAAAATCACAATAATATGCTGACCGACAATGCCAAAAGCATCGTATCCGCAGTAGAGGAAAAGATGCAAGACGCCATCAACTTCCTGGAAGAAGACCTTAAGACCTACCGTGTGGGCAAGGCCAACCCCTCCGTTTTCAATAACATAACCATTGATTATTACGGAACACCGGCACCCATCCCCCAGGTAGCATCCGTTACTACTCCCGATGCCAAGACACTGGCCATCCAGCCTTGGGAAAGGAGCCTTATCGGCAAGATAGAGAAAGCTATCCTTGACGCCAACATTGGTCTTACCCCTTCAAACAACGGCGAAGTTATCCGTTGCGTGGTTCCCGCCCTTACAGAGGACAGGCGTAAAGACCTTATCAAGAAGGCAAAAGCCGCTGGCGAAAACGCAAAGGTGGTTATCCGCAATGCCCGCCGCGACGCTGTAGAGCAGCTTAAGAAAGCCCAGAAGTCTTCACTTATCACCGAGGATGTCCAGCACGAAGGCGAGGATGAAATCCAGAAAGTTACAGACAAGAAAGTGAAGCAGGTAGACGACATCATAGCTGCTAAAGAGAAAGATATCCTTACAGTATAAAACTGCCGTGGCAGACTTTGTACCGGTAAACGAATGGGGGCTGTTCCCGGCTGGGGACAGGCCCTTTGTCGTAGCCGGCCCCTGCAGTGCAGAGAGCCGGGAACAGGTCCTGGAGGCCGCGCAGGCCCTTAGGGACTGCGGCACCGGCGTGCTGCGCGCAGGCCTGTGGAAGCCGCGCACGCATCCGGGCGGCTTCGAGGGCGTAGGCGCCCGCGGCCTTGCCTGGCTGCAGGAGGCCCGCAGGGCAAGCGGTATCAAAGTGTGCACAGAGGTGGGTTCCGCCGCCCATGTGAAGGCCTGTCTTGAGGCTGGCGTGGACATGGTGTGGATAGGCGCCCGCACAACAGCCAATCCTTTCCAGGTCCAGGAAATCTGCGATGCCCTGGAAGGGTCGGACATCCCGGTTCTGGTAAAGAATCCGGTCAGCCCTGATGTCGATTTGTGGATTGGCGCCATTGAAAGGTTGGCATCGTCCGGAATAAAGAAGGTGGCAGCTGTTCTCAGGGGCTTCACGACCCTTGACAAAACCCCTTACCGCAACGCTCCCGTTTGGGAGATGGCGACACTGCTTGGGGCAAGACTGCCCAAGCTGCCCCTTTTTGTGGATCCCAGCCACATCGCCGGCTCTGCGGAACTGGTTAAGGAACTGTCCCAAAGGGCCCTGGACCTTGGCGCCTGCGGCCTTATGGTAGAGGTTCATCCGCATCCGGACCAGGCGCTGAGCGATGCTGCCCAGCAGCTTACCCCCGCACAGTTCGGCATCATGCTGTCAGACCTTAAGGTCAGGTCTGCCAACTGCGAGGATGCCGGTTATCAGCAGGCCCTTGCCGCCCTGAGGGCAAAAATCGACGACGTCGACGGCCGTCTGCTATCGCTTCTGGCAGAAAGGATGCAGGTGAGCCGCCAGATTGGCGTTCTTAAACAGGAACACAGCATCTCCATCATCCAGACCGGCCGTTGGGAGGCCGTGCTCGAGGCTGTGCGCAAAGAGGCAAGCGCCCTTGGCCTGGATCAGTCAATGGCAGAGCGCATCTTCAATATTATACACGATTATTCCGTGAAGGCACAGGACTGATTGTCCCTGAGTGCCTGCAACATCACCTTGTTAAATAGCTGCTGCTCGTTTTCTGTCAGGAAAGCTACTTCTATGGGAACGTAGAACAGCCTTTCCTTCATTCCTGCAGGTATCTTTTTGCTGCACAGTATCCTTTGGGCATCCTTCTCTGTAGTAATCATTGCGGCAGTGGGGGAGTCGGCAGATGCGGCCATAAGCCTGCGGATGTTTCCGGAAGAGAATTTATGATGGTCGTGGAAACTGAAGTGATGCACAATCTTGAAGTTATCGCTAAGATAACGGCGCAGGGGAGTATCCTTTGCTATTCCGGTGAACAATATGGCCCTGCTGGAGTAGCTGTAACGCTTGTCTGCTTCTTCAGGGAACACCGGCAGCAGCGGCTGGTAGTTAATGGATGTGAAGAAAACAGATATGGAAGTGCCGTCAGGACGCGTTCCCTGGCAGGTTTCGGGGTCGAAGTCCCTTACGCCAAGAGGCTTCAGCCAGTCTGTACGCTCCCAGTCCTCCATGTAAACAGGACATTTGGTGACTATGATGGCATCGGCTTTCCAAACACGCTCCGGAAGGTCCCTCAAACGTCCAATGGGCAGCAGGCTGTCTTTGTAAACAGGTCTGTTGTAGTCCATTAGCAATAAAGAGAAGGTGGGCTTGAGCGGCCTGTACTGGAAGGCGTCGTCAAGAACGGCGATGTCTGCCGGGCAGAAGTTCTTGTCAATGCATTTGCGGCCCTTCTTGCTGGATTCCAGCTTTTCAGGATGAGCAAGGAAGTCGAGTCCCTCCAGGCGGTCTTTGCAAACTGCAACTGTTACCCCGGGGAATTTTTTCTTAATCTGGGCGGGTTCGTCTCCGGCGAAGGAAGCTCCGCTGTCGCGGGTAACCTGCTGGAAACCACGGCTATGGCGCTTGTACCCGCGGGAAAGCACGGCAATCTCTTTCATCCCCCAGTCGTCGCTGGACAGAAGGGCCCTCAGAATCATCTCTGTGTGGGGAGTCTTGCCGGTACCGCCGGCCGTCACATTGCCCACGCTGATTGTGGGTATGCATGCCGGACGCACTTTTTTAATGCCTTTATCAAAAAGTGCGTGCCTGGTTTTTAGTGCCAGATAATATGGGAACAGAAGTAATTTGTCAATCATAGTCGGCAAAGTTAGAAAGAATTCTCCAAAATTGTGCGTATTTTTGCAGCCGTATATGAAGATTGGAAGTGTAGATTTGGGCCATAGGCCGGTTGTGCTTGCGCCGATGGAAGATGTGACCGACGCATCTTTCCGCATACTGTGCCGTGAGTGCGGGGCCGATGCCGTCTATACAGAATTCGTATCGTCCGACGGTCTTATTCGCGACGCCGCCAAGGCCATTGCCAAAATGCGTACTCTGCCCGAAGAAGCCCCTGTGGGCATCCAGATATACGGCAACATTCCCGAGGCTATGGTGGATGCGGCTAAAATGGCCGACCATGCCGCAGAAATTGCCGGCGGCCACGGTTGCGACTTCATAGACATAAACTTCGGCTGCCCCGTAAGCAAGATTGCCGGCCGTGGTGCCGGATCCGGAATGATGAGGGAGCCGGACAAGATGGTGGCAATCACCAAAGCCGTTGTAGAGGCCGTTGGAAAGCCGGTAACGGTAAAAACCCGTCTTGGCTGGGACGACAATTCCAAAATCATAGTGGAGCTGGCAGAACGCCTTCAGGATGCGGGCATCCAGGCCCTTACCATACACGGGCGCACGCGCTGCCAAATGTATAAAGGAGAGGCGGACTGGTCTTTGATAGGTGCGGTGAAGGCCAATCCGCGCATGCGTATACCTATTATAGGTAATGGCGACATCAATTCTCCGCAAAAGGCGGCGGAGGCGTTTGATAAATATGGTGTCGATGGTATCATGGTAGGACGCGCATCCTTCGGCCATCCGTGGATCTTCAGGGAAATAAAGCATTATCTTGAAACCGGCGAAGAGCTTCCTCCTCTGTCGGTAAAGGAGAGGGTAGAGCTTGCCAAAAGGCAGATGGGCCTGTCACTCGACCTTAAAGGCCCGGTTACCGGAGTCTATGAAATGCGCCGCCACCTTAGTTGCTATTTCAAAGGACTTCCGGATTTCAGGGAAACCAGAATCCGCCTTGTTACGGAGCCGGATGCTGCCAAAGTGCTTGAAACTCTTGATTATATTGCACAAAGATGGGGGGACGAGCCTTTGAAAGAGCAGGCGTCTGTGTACGGATTGTAAAAATATTATTATATTTGTAATCACTAGCAAATAATTAAAACTAAATACCTTTTACAATGGAAGATCCTAACGTTCCCCAGCAGCCTCAGCAGCCCCAGGCTCCGCAGTATGGCCCCCAGCCGCAATACCAGCAGCCTTATCAGCAGCCGCAGTACCAGCAGGCTCCGCAGTACGGTCCCCAGCAGCCGCAATACCAGCAGCCCTATCAGCAACCTCAGTATCCGCAGTATCAGCCTAAGCCGGTAAACGGATTGGGTATAGCAGGCTTCGTGCTGTCACTTGTTGGCATCATCTTCTTATGGGTTCCTTTCTTTGATGCCATCGTATCCCTGATTGGTCTGGTACTATCCGGCTTCGGCATGAAGAAGAAACCTAACGGCCTTGCAATCGCCGGTCTTGTAATCGGTATTATAGCCTTTATCGTAGGTCTTATTTGGACCATTGCTGCAATTGTTGCAGTTGATGCCACTTCAGACTACATAAGATCCTACGGTGGATTAGACTGGTAAAAAGGCATATAGCAAATTAAATTTTGCCAGTATCTAAATTATTCCTATATTTGCGGTCCCTATTTTTTGTAGGGATCGCAAATTTTTAAGTATAAACCATTAAAGATCAAGACAGTGGACACACAAAGCTACAAAACAGTATCGCTCAATGCAGCAACTGTAAAGAAAGAGTGGGTTGTCATTGATGCAACGGATCTTGCACTTGGTCGTCTTGCTGCAAGGGTTTCTCTTGTCCTCCGTGGAAAGACCAAACCCGGTTATACTCCTCACGTAGACTGCGGTGACAACGTTATCGTAGTAAACGCAGAGAAGGTAGCCCTCAAAGGCAAGAAAATGACTGATCGCGTGTACGTACGCTACACCGGTTACCCCGGTGGCCAGCGCTTCACCACGCCTGCAGAAATCCTTCGCAAAAGACCTACTGAACTGGTCAGGAGAGCAGTTAAGGGTATGCTTCCTAAGACCCGTCTTGGTGACAAGCTCATCAACAACCTGTTTATTTACGCAGGTCCTGAGCACCCCCACCAGGCACAGAACCCTAAATCAATTAAGTTGAACGAAATCTAAACAGAGCAAATGGAAAAAACAGTTAACGCCCTTGGAAGACGTAAATCAGCTGTGGCTCGTGTTTATCTGACAGCCGGTGCAGGCAACATTACTGTAAATGGCCGTGACCTCAAAGAGTACTTCGCAGAGGACACCCTCGTTTACATTGTAAATCAGCCTTTCGAAGTTACCGGTACTGTTGGTCAGTTTGACGTTAAGGCTAACCTCGACGGAGGTGGCGTTAAAGGTCAGGCAGAGGCTCTCAGACTTGGTATCGCCCGCGCACTCAGCGAGCTTGACCGTGAGGCCTACCGCTCTGCACTCAAGACCGCCGGCTTCCTTACCCGCGATGCTCGCGAGGTGGAGAGGAAGAAGCCTGGTCAGCCTGGTGCACGCCGTCGCTTCCAGTTCAGCAAACGTTAATCGACTGCTGACACTGATTTACAGCACAGTCCGGTTGCAAATCCGGAGGACCTTGATCAAAGGATGTGAATCCATCAAGCTGCCTGCCGATTCCCGGGACTGCGGAAAACCGGAAGACCATATAATAATATGCTACTGATCCGGTTGATGTAAAGAGCCTGACAGGCCAGGAAGGCAAAGGCCTGAAGGGAAAAGTTTTAAAACAGAAAAAGAAACAAAACAATGCCAAGAACAAATTTCCAGGAATTACTCGATGCAGGTGCACACTTCGGTCATCTCGCAAGAAAATGGAATCCTAAAATGGCTCCCTATATCTTTATTGAGCGCAATGGAATCCATATCATCGACCTGCACAAGAGTATAGTTAAAATTGACGAGGCTGCTCAGATGATGAAGGAACTCGCCCGCAGCGGCAGGAAGATCCTCTTCGTAGCAACCAAGAAACAGGCAAAGGACATCATCGCCGAGAAGGCTGAGTCCGTAGGCATGCCTGCAGTGACAGAGCGCTGGCCCGGTGGAATGCTTACCAACTTCCCCACCATCCGCAAGGCTGTCAAGAAAATGAATACCATCGACAAGATGAAAGAAGACGGTACATTTGATAAGCTCGCAAAGCGTGAGCGTCTTCAGATCGACCGCCAGCGTGCAAAACTTGAGAAGAACCTTGGTTCTATCAAGGACATGAGCCGCCTTCCTTCTGCAATCTTCGTTGTAGACATCCAGAAAGAAGCTAACGCCGTTAAGGAGGCCAATCGTCTCAATATTCCGGTTATCGCAATGGTTGATACTTGCTGCGATCCCACCCCGATTGACTACGTGATTCCGGCAAACGACGACGCTGCAAAGAGCATTGAGTACATCACCAACGTTCTTTGTGAGGCTATTCAGGAAGGTCTCTCAGAGCGTAAGCTCGAGAAAGAGAAAGAGGCTACCGCAGCTCCCGCAGAGGAGAAACCCGCAGCAGCCAAGAAGCTCCGCAGCCGCAAAGCACAGGCAGAGCCTGTAGCAGAAGAGGCAGCTGAGCCCGCAAAAGAGGAAGAAGCTCCCGCAGCTGAATAATCATCATTAAAACAAAGGAGAAAAAATGGAAATTACAGCAAAAGACGTAATGAAACTGCGTCAGATGACCAGCGCCGGTATGATGGACTGCAAGAAGGCTCTTATCGAGGCTGAAGGCGACTTCAACAAGGCTGTTGAGATCATCCGCGAGAAAGGTAAGCTCGTTGCTGCAAAGCGTGCTGACCGTGAGACCACAGAGGGTGCAGTTCTTGCACGCATCGAAGGTGATAAGGCTGTTCTCGTTTGCCTCGGCTGCGAGACTGACTTCGTCAGCGCTACTCCTGATTTCAAGGCTCTTGCAACTGAGATTGCAGACGCTGCCATCAAGGCTTTCCCTGCAGACGCAGAAGGCCTCAAGGCTGCTCCTTGCTCTAACGGTCACACTGTAGAGGAAGAGATTTCCGCTCAGACTGGTAAGACCGGTGAGAAGCACGTTCTCGCTTGCTATGAGACTCTCCAGGCTCCCTTCATTGCCCAGTACGTTCACTTCAACGGTAAGCTTGGTGCTATCGTTGCCTTCAACAAAGAGGTTCCCGCAGAGGTTGGCAAGAACGTTGCCATGCAGGTTACTTCAATGAATCCTGTTGCTGTTAACAAAGAGGCTTGCCCTCAGGCAGTAGTAGATCAGGAGAAGGCAGTTGCTATCCAGAAGACCAAAGAAGAGCTCGTTAAGAAGGCAGTTGAGGCCGCTCTTAAGAAGGTAGGCATCAACCCCGCACACGTTGACAGCGAGGATCACATCGAGTCCAACACCGCTAAGGGTTGGATCACTCCTGAGCAGGCTGCCCAGGCTCGTGAGATCATCAAGACCGTAGGCGAGGAGAAGGCTGCTTCCCTTCCTGCACAGATGGTAGAGAACATTGCCAATGGCCGTGTTCAGAAGTTCTTCAAAGAGCAGACTCTTGAGGAGCAGGACTTCGTTTGGGACAACAAGATCTCTGTTGCACAGTACATCGCTGCTGCAGACAAAGAGGCTAAGGTTGTTGCTTTCAAGCGTTTCTCCCTCTCTGACTAATCCATTTGTCGGATATATAAAAAACCGGACTCGTAATGAGTCCGGTTTTTTGTTGTTCTTAATACTTATATTTATTGCTCCCTGCTGAAAATGAGCACGCAGCTGATGGCCGATACGATTCCGCAAATCTGTGCAATTCCGGGCACGTGGGCGTAAAGGACAAGTGAAATGGCGGTGGTGATTACCGGTGCCAGGGCGTCTGCAAGCGGAGCTACAATCATTGCCTTTCCATATCTGTTGGCATATACCAGGGCGAAGGCGCCTATCGAGTTAAGTATCTGGATGCCGAAGGTCAGGTACGGTCCGTTGAAGGACATATTCACCGGCTGTGAGAAGTCTGTCATCAGCAGGGCGACGGGAATAAGCATCACTGCCGATATGGCCATGTAAACGAAGACGCTCTCTGCGTCAGGGGTGTGGTTGTTGGCCAGTTTCATTACGAAGGCCTGGGTACCCCAGCAAATGAATACCAGTGAAGCCAGGATTATCCACAGGTTGTCCTTGGCAGTCTCGTCCGAACTGCTGGAAAGTGAGAAGCAGACAAGGGCTACGAAGGCCAGGAAGATGCCAATCGCGCCCAGCTTGCTTACCCTTTCCTTAAGAATAAATGTGGACAGTATCACCGTTACGATAGGGGCTACGGAGATAAGGGGGAAGATAAGGTAGGCAGGACCGTGTTTCAGGGCCTCGAACAGAATCAGCTGTCCTCCTGCTCCAAGAAGCCCCACACCCATGCTTAATATAACTGCGCGAGGCTTAGTGTCCAATTTGAACTTGATGTTGGCCAGCGCCACTATGGCGCAGGGTATCATACTAAGCGCCCAAACTACATAGGTAAGCGTGGCCGGAAAGTCCGGAGTAGAGGAAAATGCGCCCCAAATACCCCATGTCACCACGGTAATAAGGGCGTAGACAAGCCAATTGTGTTTCTTTGTCATAATTCTTTCGTTATTTAACTTTTGCGATAGGCAAAGTTAAGAAAAGAAAGAAATAATACAAACGTTTTAAAGAAAAATAAACTATTTGGCTTATATTATATAATAGGTATTATACCTCGACAACGTAAAGCTTTATGCCGGCGGCTTCTACATGATCCCTGAAATCCTGGGAAATTCCTGAATCAGTGATGATGGTGTCAATCTTGTCAAGAGAGGCGATGTGTACGAAACCTCTGCGGCCCAGTTTGCTGGAGTCGAAGATGGCTATTACCTCTTTGGCAGAATTAATCATGGCCTGGTTAAGGCTTGCCTCCTCTAGGTTAGGGGTTGATATTCCGTCTTTTATGCTTACGGAATCGACTCCCAGGAAGAGCTTGTCGCAGTAGAAATTCTTTAGCGCAGACTCTGCCAGCATGCCAACCGTAGAGTAAGATACTGACCTCATTTTGCCGCCAAGAGTAATTACGTTGAAGCGGTCGTAGTTGTTCAGCGTAATGGCAATGTCCAGGGCGTTTGTAATGATAGTCAGGTTGTTAAGGCCTTCCAGGTTCTTTGCGATCTCCATGGTTGTAGTGCCGGAATCCAGGATCACGGTCTCTCCATCCTTGATGATGGATGCGGCAAATTTACCCATGAGTTGCTTTTCACGCGAATGCAGCCCCTGCTTCTGGCTAATGGTCATGTCATCGTAATCTACTGATTGATGCATGTTTACGGCACCGCCCTTAACGCGAAGCAGCAGTTTTCTCTCCTCTAAAACTGCCAGATCCTTGCGTATGGACACCTCCGAGATGTCGAACTGCTTTATGAGGTCCGATATATATATCTTCCCCTCATTCTTTAACTGATTTAGCAGAAGACTCCTGCGCTCTTCTGCCGAGAACTTTCTTTTCATGTGTGTAGGTCGGGATTTTGAAACAATCGTTTTCGAAAGTAAAGGTACGGTTAATTTTTTAAAAATCAAATTATTTTACGCAAAAATTTTGTTTTAAAAGCAAAAACTTACGAAAATATAGAAAATTTTCTTCAAAAAGTTTTGAAAATAAATTTTTGTTCTATAGTTTTGTAACGTTTAAACGCGAATATGTAAATAAAAAAAGATATGCTGAACCTAAATTGTCACACAATCCGTGAGATCGCCCACCAGCCTAAAATGTGGATGGACACTTATGACATTGTCCTTAGCCGGAAGCAGGAAATAGAGGAATTCCTGTCAAAGAATTCAATCGGTAAAGATACCGAGATCATTCTTACCGGCGCCGGTTCCTCTGCTTATATCGCCGACACGGCGGTATGTGAATACCTGAAGGCTGGCTTCGTACAGGCCAGGGCCGTTGCCACTACGGATATCGTTTCCGCTCCTTCTTACTTCCTCACACCCACCCCTAAGCTTTTCATCTCCTTTGGCCGTTCCGGAAACAGCCCCGAGAGCGTTGCTGCATACGAGGTAGCAAACAAATTCTGCAAGGGCTCCCATCACCTTATCATTACCTGCAATCCGGAAGGTGAGCTGGCAAAGAGGGTAGAGCCCGGAAAGGACTTCGTCATTGTACTTCCGGACGGAACCAATGACCGCAGCCTAGCCATGACCAGCAGCTTCACCTCTATGCTTGTAACCAGCCTCCTCTGCAAGAACGAGGCTACCCTTGTGGCAGAGCGTGCAAAGCTTCAGGCCGCCGCAGACTTTGCAGAATACATTGTGAACAGCGATGTCGCTGACAAGATTAAGAACCTTACCACTAAAAAGATAAAGAGGGCTGTCTTCCTTGGTTCAGGACCTCTTAAAGGTATCGCGTGCGAGAGCCACCTTAAGCTTCAGGAACTCACCGACGGCGGCATTGTTTGCGCCTTCGATTCTTTCATGGGCCTGAGGCATGGACCTAAAGCCGTTATCAACGAAGAAACCCTTGTCGTTTATCTTTTGTCAGAGGATCCCTACACCCGTCAGTACGAGCTTGACCTCATAGAGCAGGTAGACCACGACAATCATCCTGCCGCCCAGGTGGTTATTTCAATCACTCCTTCCGGAGTAAAGGATATTCTGGACTTCGAAATCAACGCACCCAAGCCGGAGCAGCTTAAAGACAATGAGTACATCTGCGCTCCCTACGTAGTTGTAGGACAGTTGGCCGGATATTTCTTCTCCCTGCAGCACGGCCTGTCTCCTGACAACCCCTCTATCCGCGGTGCAATTTCAAGAGTAGTAAACGGAGTTAAGATATATAAGTATTAGAGAGTGAATATGAAACCGAAACTTAGACAAATCCTTGACAGAATCCAGACACTGACGGCAGAGGGCCACAAGCCTATGACTCTTCTTGCTGTATGCCCTAACTCACCGGCCGTAATCAAGGCCGCCTTCCGCGCAGCAAAACGCAATAATGCTCCAATTATGTTTGCCGCCACCCTTAATCAGGTAGATAATGACGGCGGATATACCGGAATGACTCAGAAAGACTTTGTAAGGGTTATGAAGGTAGAAGCTAAAAGAAATAACTATACAGGTCCCTACATCGCAGCTATCGACCACGGCGGCCCCTGGCTCAAGGACCTCCAGACCCTTGAAATGTGGCCTTACGAGAAGGCAATGGACGGAGTGAAGAAGTCTTACGAGGCAGCCCTACTTGCAGGTTATGAGCTTATTCATGTAGATCCTACCGTAGACCGCTTCCTTCCCAAGGGAGAGACAATCAAAATTGAGGTTGTCGCAGAAAGAACTATCGAACTCATTACACACATAGAAAATTTCAGAAAGGCGAGGGGACTCGCTCCCATTGCTTACGAAGTTGGTACAGAAGAGGTACATGGCGGCCTTGCAGACGAGACGGTATTCCGCAGATTCCTTATTCTCCTCCAGGAGGGACTCGCCAAGAACGGATGTTCAGATGCCTGGCCTTGTTTCGTGGTTGGTAAAGTAGGCACAGATCTTCACACGACATTCTTCGACCCCAAGGTCGCCAAGGACCTCACGTCTATTGTGGCAGAGTACGGCAGTTTCATCAAGGGTCACTACACAGACGATGTAGAAAACCCTCAGGATTATCCTCTTTGCAACATGGGCGCAGCCAACGTTGGTCCGGAATTCACTATCAGCGAGTTCAATGCCCTTGAAGAGCTGGAGAAAGTAGAGAACGAGCTTTACGATGCCGGCCAGGTTGCAATGCACTCAAACATGACCGCTATCCTGAAGGATCTTGTCATCGCCTCCGGCCGATGGAAGAAATGGGTTCATGGCAACGAGTCTCCGGACGACTTTGATTCCATCACTCCGGACCGCCAGAGATGGCTGATCCAGACCGGTGCGCGCTACATTTGGCAGAAGCCTGAGGCAGTCGCAGCCCGCCAGACCCTTTACACGAACCTGAACCTTAACGGCATCGATGCAGAAGGTATCGTACTTTCTACCATCGAAAGGGCCATTGACAAATACTACGTTGCTTTCAATCTGGTTAATCTTAACGACTTGCTGTAAACAATGAAGAAGTTTGACATCATAGCGCTTGGAGAACTGAACGTTGACCTTCTGCTGAATAAGATCGGCGGCTTCCCGGAAGTCGGTAAAGAGATTTTCGCAAAGGAAATGACCCTTACCCTTGGAAGCTCTACGGCTATCTTCGCTGCGAATGCGGCTTCACTCGGAGCCAAGGTGTCTTTCCTTGGCATGGTAGGAAACGATGACTTCGGCGCCTTTGTCAGGACCTCTCTGGAAAAACGCGGAGTTGACACCTCCAATCTTATAGAGGTGTCAACAGCCGCTACCGGTCTGACAGCCATCCTTAACTACGACCAGGACCGTGCAAACGTCACTTATCCCGGTGCGATGAGCATAATGGGCGTGAAGGACATCCGCCCGGAGGTTATCGCACAGGCAAAGCACGTCCACATTTCTTCAATCTTCCTTCAGGAGACCCTGCACAAGGATATCTATGAGATTGTAAAGCTGGTCAAGGACAATGGCGCAACCCTGTCCATGGACATGCAGTTCGACCCCGAAGAGAAATGGGACTTCGACTACAAAAAGATCCTTCCGCTTGTGGATATTTTCATGCCAAACATCCAGGAACTGACAGCCGTTACCGGCAAAAAGACTCTGGAAGAGGCTGTTGCAGAGGTTCGTCCTTACATCAATGTGCTTGTTGTGAAGATGGGCTCAAAAGGCTCCACGGTTGTTACTAAGGAAGGAGAAAAATTCCTGCCGGCAATGCTCAACAGCAATGTTGTAGATGCAATTGGCGCAGGTGACAGCTTCAATTCAGGTTTCATCACTGCATTCGTGCAGGGCAAGGATCTGGAATACTGCCAGTACCTTGGAAACCTTACCGGTGCCATAAACACCACCGCTGCCGGCGGAACCGGCGCTTTCACTTCTAAGGAAGCCGTAGAAGACGCGGCCTTGAGATACTTCAACCAGGCCATTATACTCTAAGATAATATGAAACTGTATCTTGCAATTGCGGGACTTGCCCTTACGGCTTGCGTAACAGCTCCGGTTTCCGGAGATCTGTCAGTAGTTCCCGAAGAGAACGGAACCTCTTTCCGCATTGAAAACGCAGCGACAGCAACTCCTCTTATCAAATCTGCCACGGACTTCGGCACAGTATCGGTATCCGGTCAGGAAATAAGCTTCAAGACAGTAAGCTCAAGCAAAAAGGCGGTCAGCGACGAATTTGGCAACGGCACCTGTTATATTTATAAAGGTGAGTCTGTTTCCGGTCCTTCCATGACCCGTCAGCTTAAGCTGTCCGTTTACGATGCCTTCCCCTCTACCATTATTGTCAGTGCCGAGTACGGCAACGCTTCCGGCGATGCCGTCTCTGTGGACGGATGGTCATTATGCGACCTGAAGGTGCAGACCGATACCCCGGAGCCTTATTTCTGGTCTTTCCAGGGGCAGTCTACCAGCGCCCGTGCTGATTGGCTCCTGCCAATTGGAGAAGAATTCTACCAGCGCAATTACATGGGAATGAATCCCGCCGAAGATCATGTGGACTATGGCGGCGGTGTTCCCGTCGTATGCCTTTGGAGGCGTGACGCAGGCGTGATGATAGGCCATATCGAACCTACTCCCCAGATTGTAAGCCTTCCTGTTGATAAAAAGGCTGGCAACGACTACGCACAGATTTCCATAGTTAAAGAATATACTGATCCGGTCTCCCTGGCACCAGGGCAGACAGTCAGCTCATACACCTGTTTCATTAGTGCATTCTCCGGTGACTGTTTCCAGGTGCTTCGCAATTATGCGGGGCTCCTGGACAGGGTCGGAGTTAAGATGCCCGAAAGCGTACCGGAGGCCTATGAGACCGCCTGGTGCGCATGGGGCTATGAGCGCAAATTCACTATTGCCGAGATTGTAGGCACCCTTCCCAAGGTTCAGGAACTGGGCTTCAAGTGGGCCACCCTTGACGACGGTTACCAAATTGCCGAGGGCGATTGGGACCTGACCAGGGAACGTTTCCCCAACGGCGATGCTGACATGAAGTACATGGTGGACCAGTTCCACAACTACGGACTCAAGGCCGAGCTTTGGTGGACTCCGCTTGCTGCCGATCCCGGTACTGAATTCCTTAAGAAATACCCCAATTCCCTTATCCTTGGTAAAGATGGCCAGCCCCGCAAGATTGAATGGTGGGACAGCTGGTTCCTTTCTCCCGTGGACGAAGACGTCCGCAGGGAACAAGCCGCCCTTGTCCATAAATTTATAGCGGATTATGGCTTCGATGGCCTTAAGCTTGACGGCCAGCATCTTAACTGTGTGTCTCCGGACTATAATCCGGCACATCATCCAGAAGACCCGGAGAAAGACTTCCGCGAGCTGCCTGGCTTCTATAAACTCATTCTTGAAACCGCCCAGGCTGTAAAGCCCAACGCGGTGATTCAATACTGCCCCTGCGGCGACTGCTTCTCTGTGTACAACCTTCCTTACATTGGAAAGGCCGTGTCATCGGACCCTACCAGCAGCTGGCAGATCAGGAGCAAAGGCTACGTGCTAAGGGCTCTTGCCCCGAAGCTTGCTTACTACGGAGATCATATCGAACTGTCTGACAACGAGAACGATTATCCCACGCAGCTGGGCATCGGTGCAGTGATCGGCACCAAGTTCACCTGGCCCAAGGACAATCCGTACGTAAAGCACTCATATCTGCTTACCCCCGAAAAAGAGGCCCTCATGAAGAACGCCCTCAAGATTTATGAGGAAAAGCAGCTTGCCAAGGGTGAATATGTTCCCGGTCTGTACGATATCGGCTTCGATTATCCCGAAACCCATGTCATCAGGCAGAACGGCAATCTTTATTATGCCTTCTATACTTCTTCCAAGCCGGTTTATTCCGTAGAGCTCCGCGGGCTCGAAGCCGGAAAGACCTACAGGGTAGATGACTACTACAATCACCGCAACCTTGGGCTGGTAACCGCATCGCAGAGCACTGTGCTTGATGTGGAAATAAACGGTAGCCTTCTTGTCGAGGTTAGCGAGGTTAACGACTGATCATCATAAATAACAACAATATTCAGGTTAACAACCAATTATTCAAACATCCATGAAAAAAGTATTGCTTTTGGGTCTTTTGATGTTTACGACGCTTGCCATGTCCGCACAGAACGTGGTAAAGGGTGTTGTAACAGCCGGAGACGATGGCCTGCCAATGGTAGGTGTAAGTGTATTTGAGAAAGGAACTTTGAATGGCGTTATAACGGATCCTGACGGAAATTATTCCATTAAGGTTCAGAATAACAAATCCGTTCTGGTCTTTTCTTCCGTAGGTTTCAAAACAACCGAAGTGCCCGTTGCAGGCAAAACTGTAATTGACGTTACTCTTGACGTAGACTCCCAGCTCATTGACGAAGTTGTGGTAATGGGTTATAGCTCAAAGACAAGGGGCGAGATTACCAGTGCCGTAACAACCGTTTCTGCAGACAAGCTCAACGACGTTGTAAGTAACAACATTGGCGATATGCTCCAGGGCAAAGTTGCCGGTGTGACCGTAGTCAAGGACAGCGGTCGTCCCGGTGCGGAGCCTTCTATCCGAATCCGTGGTACTTCATCTCTCCATGCTTCCCAGGAGCCTCTTTACGTGGTTGACGGTATCATCGGCGGTTCTTACGACCCGGCCGACGTAGAGTCAGTAACCGTCCTTAAGGATGCAGGTGCAACCGGTATGTACGGTGCTCAGGCAAACGGCGGTGTAATTGTCGTTACCACCAAGAAGGCTAAAACCAATAAGCTCCAGTTCAACTTCAAGGCTAATGTTGGTGTTATCTCTCCTGACTTCTCAAGACAGAGACTCATGAACACCAAACAGCTGTATACCTACTATCGCGAGTACTTCCGCGACCCTGAGACTCATCTCATCGACGACCTCGCATTCAAGACAGCCCTGCCCACTTCCATCCTTGAAAACGACACTGACTGGAGAGGCCTCATCACCCAGAACGCCCTTCTGCAGAACTATCACTTCTCTGTAATGGGAAGGAACGACTGGTATTCAGGCTATCTCTCATTCTCTTACTACAAAGAGCAGGGAACTCTCAAGAACACCGGTTACACCCAGTTCAACGTGCGTTCCAACAATACTATTAACCTGACCAAGTGGCTCACCCTTACCGCAAACCTGGACGTCAGCGGCAATATGTCCGACAATCCTGACGACAACCTGGTTTACTATGTAGGCGAGAACATCCCCTTCGACTCTCCTTACGACGAGGACGGCAACCTGCGCTCTTTCAAGGATGGCGCAAAGCTTTATGGCCGTTACGATGTTAACCCCATGATCGGCTTCCTCAGCGACAAGGACGTACGTAAAAGCAAGGGTTTCGGTACCGACCTCGACTTTGTTGTTACCGCTAAGATTACCCCCTGGCTCTCATTCGTTTCTCAGAACCGTGGTTCCGTAGGATTCTGGCACAGCCATTATCACAGGTTCGCAGAGGTTGAATATATGAACGCCGGCGACAAGATTGAAGATTCAATGAGCTATAGCTACGGCGGAATCTCCACCAACATGTTCAAGGCAGACAAGACCTTTGGCAAGCACTCTGTAAGCGGCCTCATCGGTTACGAGGCACAGATGACCTGTGGCAACGACCTTTCCGGTACCGGCCAGGGCCTCCCTTACGGCTTGTCCGTACTTGATGTAGCTTCTTCCAACAAGGATGCAGGCGGCAACCGCAGCAAGAGCGGAATGCAGTCTTTCATCTCACAGGTTAACTACAACTACGCACAGAGATACTTCCTTACCGGTTCATTCCGTATCGACCAGTCCTCTACCTTCAACAAGGACAACCGTACTGCTATCTTCCCCAGCCTCTCCGCTGCATGGGCAGTCAACAACGAAAGCTTCTTCCATTCCGATATTATCACCAACCTTAAGCTCAAAGCCAGCTGGGGTAAGACCGGTATGAAGGACATCGGTGCTTCCAAGTACCTTGAGGCCTTCGCATACAGCACCCAGTACGATTCCAACTCTGCTGCAGTTCCTATCCAGATGGCCAACAAAGACCTTAAGTGGGAGGAAACAACCCAGATCAACGTAGGTGCAGAAATCGGTATCACCGACCGCATCTCATTGGATATCAACTACTATCGCAACACAACCAACAACTTGCTTGTATATCGTGACCTGCCCCCGACAGGTGGTTTCTCAAGCCAGTGGCAGAACCTTGGTTCAGTACGCAACACCGGTTTCGAGCTTGCACTGAACGTTACTCCTGTCAAGACCAAGGACCTCAGGTGGGATGTTGACTTCTCAATTTCCAACAACAAGAACAAGCTCTTTGGCTTTGGCGAGGGTGTACAGTTCATCCAGTCCAACTACAGGAGCCTTTCACAGATCTATCGCGACGGAGTTCCTATCTACACATGGTACCTTCGTGAATATGCAGGCGTAGATCCCCAGACCGGTAAGGAGCAGTTCGTTGCAGAGGATGGATCCCTCACTTACGATTATGCTTCTGCACGCTTCGTCGAGTCCGGCACTCCTATCATCCCTTGGCAGGGTGGTGTAGGTACCCAGGTTTCATGGAAGAACTTCAAGCTCACTGCAAACGGTAGCTTCGTATGGGGCAACACCCTTTACGGCCGTGCACGTGCAAGCCGTCTGGCTACCTTCGTATCCAACTCACTCATGCCTTCAAACGAGGACAAGATCTGGCGCAAGCCGGGTGACGATGCAACAATCGGCCTCCCCGCATATGCACTTGCATCCGTTTACCACACCGGTGACCTTGTTAAGGGCAACTTCTTCAAGCTGCGCAACGTAACCCTGTCCTACACTCTTCCTAAGAGCATCACCAAGGACAACACCCTTACGCTTTCGCTCTCTTGCGACAACCTCTTCACCCTTACTTCCGTTTGGGGTGCAGATCCTGAAGTATCCTTGTCTGCTGATTCAGGCGTAGCCGGTATGATCGAATCCATCGACAACAGATACCCTAACAAGAAGCAGTTCATCTTCCAGGTTAACTTCTCATTCTAATATGTAAGTGGATATGAAAAAGATAATTAAATATTTCTTCATAATGGTTGCCAGTGCTGGCCTTATGACCTCCTGCGACCTTGACATCGCACCTGAGGATTCCCTCACCGGCGATCAGATGACCCAGTCACCTACAGGTATCCTGGATATTCTCAATGGCTGCTACGCTGTAATGAAGGATTATCCGGAGAATTCCAGCAGCAATAACTGGTACGGCCGTCAGTACTATCAGATGTCCGACTTCTCTTCAGACGACGTTGTTTACGGACACGCTACCACCGACGAGCTTAACATGATCTTCAAGTTCGAAGAAAGGCATGCAGGCCTTAGCAACGTGGCTTCCTTCTGGTCACAGTCTTATAAGATCATCTATTCTGCAAACGTCGCCCTTGACGTTATTTCAAAGGATACCAATCCTACCGACGAGACCAACAGCCTTCACGGCGAGGCCCTCTTCCTTAAGGCATATGTAATGCACAGCCTTGTAAGGTTCTACGCAAAGCCTTACAAAGAGGCAACCGCAGCCAACGAGCCCGGCCTTATCATCCGTGAAGATGGTTCCGACGCACAGCCCAAGGGCCGCGCATCCCTCAAGGAGACCTACGACTACATCGTAGATTGCCTGCTCGAGGCTGAAAAGCTTATGAGCACCCCCGTAGAGCGTTCAGAGAGCCGCTGCTTCGCATCAGTCGGCGCCGTTCGCGCCCTGCTTTCAAGGGTTTACCTTTACATGGGTAACTGGGACAAGTGTATTGAATACTCCACCAAGGTTATTGGTGACTCCAACTACGAAATCGCAGGACCTTCAGAGTTCGCAGATTACTTCAAGAGCACATGGACCTCTAAGGAGACAATCTGGTGCCTTAAGATGCTGACCCAGGACGACAAGGGCTCAGGTTCCGTTGCTTCCATGATTATGAAGGCTGACGGTTGCTGGGGCGAGGAAGGCTATTCAGAGCCGCTCCTTGAGGACATGGGCCGCGGTACTTCTCTTGAGACTGACGATATCCGCTGGACCTTCGTCTGCGACGTCAACACAAAGAACGGTCTTGACCTTATTCCTTGCTCCAAGCTCTCTTGGCAGGATGGCAAGCCCACCCTCTTCTCTCCTCCTTTCCTTCGCGTGACAGAAATGTACCTGAACCGTGCAGAGGCTTATGCCCACAAGGGTGACAAGACCAACGCCCTCAAGGACGTGAACGAGGTTAGAAAGCACAGAATGACCGCAAATGTTGATTCTCACCTCTATACAGAGGCCGACATCGAAACCGATATCGTTGATCTGGTTCTTAAAGAGGCCCGCGTAGAATTCGCATTCGAGGCTCACCGCTTCTTTGACCTTATGAGAAATGGCAAGGATATTGTACGTAACTTCTGGGGCTATCATACAAACTACACCGCCGGCCAGAGCACATCCGGTAAACCTGGAATGAACGCTGTTGGCGTGTACACCAAGAATGATGACACCAGACTGGTATATCCTATCCCTTCAAAAGAGATTGACAACAACAATCTTTGCGAGCAAAACCCTGGTTATTAATACTACTCTATCATGAAAAAGATAATTTCAATATTCTGCATCGCCGCTATGGCCATCCTTTCATCCTGCGTGAGAAAGGGCGACCTTGACCTTGACCCGGTACCGGATATCGCATTTGAATATACTTGTAACGGACTTACCCTCACTTTCACTTCCGTAGTCCCCAATACCACCGACGTTAAGTGGGAGATTGTAGGCCAGACAGAGGGCTCCGGTGACACTTTCACCTATACCTTCCCCAAACCCGGCACATACTGGATCAAGATGTCCGGCAAATACAACGGCAGGGAGCAGGTAGTAGCAGGCAAGATCCTTGTTGCCAAACCTTCACCTGTCAAGCTTGACGACGATTCGTTCGACGACTGGAACGAGGTTAATTACGAAGACTTCAAGTTCGTTGGCAACGATGGCATTTCATACGGTAAGTTCGACTACGACGCAGACTACGTTTACTTCTTCGTAGCAATGGACACCACCATCCCCGGTTGTACCCCCGATGGCGCTATTATGAACATGCGTCTTGATACCGACGACCTTACCGGTACCGGTATGTCCACCAAGGGTCTTGGTTGCGACTGGTATCTTGAGGGTAACTTCTGGAAAGCAGATGATCCTTGGGCAGACTGGTATGACTGCGTTTCAGGTGACACCGTTTATGCAGACGGTATGCCTATAGAGATGGGTACCCTGAAGCAGGAAGGCGACATGGTTTACTTTGAGTTCGCCCTCTCCAGAAAGATATACGGAATCACCGGTTCTTCAATGGGTATTTTCTTCAAGTTCTATACAGAGGACTGGGAGGACGCCTTCGGAATGATGTTCGGTGACGGAACAGAAAAGACCAAGACCACTTATCACTTCGCTTTGGATAAGTCATAAAGACATTTTAATATGAAGAAACATCTCATTTCAATCGCATTCGCTGCCGCTGCTCTTATTGTGGCATCATGCTCACAGGCACCTGAAAAAGAAACCTCATTCCTTGACAATCTTCTTTTGAAAGATTACAAGCCTGTTCCTTGCATGAAGCTTCCGGAGCATCATCCTCACCAGGCAAAATTCAACGTGCACGATATGCATTCACATGCCTATGCAAGCACGCTTGAAGAGTGCAAAGAGTGGGCAGAGCGCCTGAAAGCCAACAATATAGACAAAGTCGTAGTTAATACTTACGCAACAGGGGACAAGTTTGACGAACTCTACGACATGTATAAAAGCGCATCGGATGCGTTTGAAATGTGGTGTGGCTTCGACATGAGTGCATGGGGCACACCGGAGTTCGAAGAAAAGGCCGTCGCCTCCCTTATCCGCGACCATGAAAAGGGCGCAAAGGGTGTAGGAGAGGTTGGCGACAAAGGACTTGGCGAGGCATACTTCACCAACTTTGCCACCGGAACGGCTACTCCTACCGCCCATATGAACGATCCAAGGTTCGATGCCCTCTTCGAAAAGTGCGGCGAGCTTGGAATGCCCGTCATCATCCATGTAGGCGACCCTATCTGGATGTATGAGCCCATGGACGAGCACAATGACGGTTTTGTAAATGCCGAGCATTGGAAGATAGACATGAGCATTCCCGGCATGCTGGATCTTTACCAGCTCTGCACCACTTTGGAAGAGTGCTGCGACAGGCATCCCAACACCATAATCATCGCCTGCCATTTCATGAATCTTACCCACGATTACGATTATCTGAGCAAGATCATGGACCGTCATCCCAACCTTTACCTGGACAACTCTGCCCGCCACGTCGAATCCGCCATTACCCCGCGTGCGACAAAGGCCTTCTACGAGAAGTATCAGGACAGGATATTCTTTGGCACCGACAACCATCCTTCACAGGAAATGTACGACCTGCAGTGGAGAATCCTTGAGACGGAAGACGAGCATTTCTACGACTACGAGCATGCATATCACTGGCAGCTTTATGGCATTGGTCTTGATGACGATGTGCTTAAGAAGCTGTACCACGAGAATGCAGACAAGCTTTATGAAAAAATTGCAGCTAAACAGCAGTAGATGAAGCGTTTAACCATACTGATCATAAGTCTCGCCGTTACTGGCGGGGCTCTTTTCGCGCAAAGTACGCGCGACATCCTTAAGCAGAACAAGGCCCTTATCGCAGGTACTGATTATGTTGCCCCCACTGAGGAGCTGGTCCTTACGCCGGCGCCTGAGGGCTACAAGCCGTGCTATATAAGCCATTATGCCCGTCACGGCGCCCGTTACGCATGGCGCCTGGAGAATTACGACATGATAAAAAGGGCGCTGGATGCCGCTGCTTCCGGGGATAACCTGACCGACTTCGGCAAGGACTACAAGGCCCGCTTCGACCGCCTTTATCCCGATGTTAAAGACCATTGGGGAGAACTTTCCCGCAAGGGCTGGAACCAGCAGACCGCTATTGCTTCGTACATCTACGAGGCCTTCCCGGAGGCTTTCCCGGACGGAGCCCGCGTACGTGCGGTGTCTTCTCCCAGCCTGCGCAGCGTAATGACCATGTCTTCTTACTGCCTGGCGCTGCAAAGCAAGAATCCCACCCTTTTTGTGACGGAAAACGTGTCCCGCACAAATATGCCGGCAACCCTGCCGCTAGAGGACGACAACCCCTTCTACGAGGGCTATGAGCGCTCGACCCTGCCCTTCGACGTCTCTGACGAGCAGTATGCCGCCGGCATTTCATTCAGCCCGGAGAAGGTACTGGCCCGCCTCTTCAAGGAGCCCGGCAAGTCTGTGGATCCGGCTAAGTTCTACGAACTTGCCACCCACATGTTCTTCTTTGCCGAGGGCATGAACAGCCTTGACACGGACCTCGATTTTATGGACCTTTACACGGACGAAGAAGCTATCGCCCTTTGGAGTATAGATAATTATCAGCTCTTTACGGAGGCCTGGCCCAAGCACACCGGTTACAATTCCATAATCAAGGACATTATTGCCCGGGCCGAAGCCCACTTCGAGGTAGGCGAGTGTGGAGCTGATTTGCGTTTTGCCCATGACTACACCTTCATGTCCCTGATGATGTGTCTTGGTCTGGAGGGTTTCGGCAGGATGCCTCAGACCCCGGAACAGGTAGAGGAGGTCTTCCAGAGTTGGAAGATTCCCATGGGGGCAAACATGCATTTTGTCTTCTTCAGGAGCGACGATGACGATGAAATCCTGTTCAAGGTGCTCCTTAACGGCGAAGAAGGCCATCTGCCGCTTCCTGCTGACAAATGGCCCTATTATCGTTGGTCAGACTTTAAAGCGGCTCATTAAGCCGCTTTTTTTATTCTGCTGCCGGCAGGCAGGTGGGATCCAGTTTTACGGAGATGATCTTCACAGGGCTGAGGGGAAGGTTGCGGGCGTTGGTGCCAACGGCAGCAATCTTGTCAATTACGTCCAGGCCCTGGATAGTCTTGCCGTAAACGGTGTAAGCGCCGTCAAGCTGGGCGCAGGTGCCTGCGTCCTGTACCAGATAGAACTGTGAGCCTGAAGACTCGCGCAGCGGGTTGGCCTCGTCGCCCTGACGGGCAGCAGCAAGCGCGCCCTTGATGTGGGTGTACTCAGGGACGAACTCGGCAGGAACAGTGTAGCCGGGGCCGCCCTTGCCGTACTCGTTCACTTTCTCCGGATCCTTGGTATTGGGGTCTCCACCCTGAATCATGAAACCGTTGATTACCCTGTGGAACAGCAGTCCGTCGTAAAAACCGGTATAGGCAAGTTTTGCGAAGTTTTTGCGGTGCAGGGGAGTCTGGGCGTAAAGCTGAATCTTGATGGTGCCCATGTTTGTTGTCATGTCAAATACAGGCTCTTCCGGAAGGGTTGCAAAGAACTCTTCGAAGCTCGCCTCCTTGGCGGCGATTTCTGCCTGGGCGATGGAGTCGGCTATGGCCTTTTCGCGCTCTGCGGCCTCTTTGGCCTTCTGCGCATTGTTGCCGCAAGCAAGCACTACAAGGGCTGCGGCGGCAAGGGAAAGTGTTTTGAAAATCTTCATATTGATTGTTGTTTAAGTTTCTTCTTTTGCAAATTTAGTCAAATTTCGCTAATATTGTAGATGCAAAAAAACCGCACTATATGAAATTCAAACTCTCACTCATCGCACTGGCCATTATGGCAGCATGTTCGCAAAAGGAATATCCTAACGAAACCATCGGCATAATACCCCAGCCGCAGGTTGTAAACTACACTGGCGAAGGCCGCTTCAACGTGGCAGAAGCCGTTGTCAGCTGTGACTCTAAATTCGATGACCTTAGCCTTTCCCACATTGCAGACTTCAACAACAAGCTTTCTTATGCCCTGCACAAGAATATGGTTGTTGAGGACCTTCAGGGTAAGGGCATCCGCTTCGTTCTGGACAAGAACTGCAAGCCGGAGGAATACAGCATCGAGGTTAAGAAAGACAAGCTTACCGTAAAGGCATCAACCGCCAGCGGTGTGCTGTATGCAATTGCTTCCATCAGCCAGCTGCTGCCGGACGCTTACTTTGGCGTAGAGCAGGCCGATGCAGACTGGACCCTGCCGGAGGTTACCATCAAGGACTGGCCTCGCTTTGGCTATAGAGGTATGCATCTTGACGTCAGCCGCCATTTCTTTAGCGTAGATGTAGTCAAGAAGTACCTTGACGTAATGGCATTCCACAAGATCAACCGCTTCCACTGGCATCTGACCGACGACCAGGGCTGGCGTATAGAGATCAAGAAATATCCCAAACTTACTGAAATCGGTTCCAAGAGAGACGAGACCGTTATTCTTAAGCGCTTCAATCCCCTTGTATGCGACGGCACTCCCCACAGTGGTTATTACACCCAGGAAGAGATCCGCAGCGTGGTTGATTACGCAGAGAATCTGGGCATCACCGTTGTTCCTGAAATTGACCTTCCCGGTCATATGATTGCCGCCCTTGCCGCTTACCCCGAACTTGGCTGCACCGGTGGTCCTTATAAGGTATGGACCCGCTGGGGCGTTGCAAACGAGGTTCTCTGCCCCGGTAAAGAGAAGACCTTCGAATTCATTGAAGGCGTTCTGGACGAGGTTATGGAGCTCTTCCCCTCTGAGTACATCCACATCGGCGGTGACGAGTGCCCCAAGGTAGAGTGGGAGAAATGCCCCGACTGCCAGAAGCGCATCGCAGAGCTCGGCCTTAAGACCGATGACGAGCATACCGCAGAGCAATATCTTCAGAATTATGTAACAGAGCGCGTGCAGAAGTATCTGAACGACCACGGCCGCAAGATTATCGGTTGGGACGAGGTTCTTGAAGGCAAGCTTGCAGAGGGTGCAACCGTTATGTCCTGGCGTGGTGCCAAGGGCGGAATAGAGGCTGCAAAGCGGGGTTACGATGCAATCATGACCCCTGGCGGCTATGTTTACTTCGACTACTATCAGTCAGATTCAGTAAGCCGCGAGCCTTTTGCAATCTGCTGCCCTTGCCCCATAGAGAAGACTTATTCATTCGAGGCTTACGACGGCATTCCCGAGGATGCTCAGAACCATATCCTTGGTGTTCAGGCCAACCTGTGGACAGAGTATGTTGCCACCGAGCCTCATCTTTTCTATATGGTTCTTCCCAGGATGGATGCTCTTAGCGAGCTTCAGTGGTGCGCCCCGGAGCGTAAGGACTATGAGCGCTTCAAGAAGGACGTAGCCCGCATGCTTCGTATTTACGATGCCCTTGGCTACACCTACAGCCGCAATATTTACGGCGAGCCCGGTTTGCCCGGTTACGATGGTCCTCTTGGTGGCTCCCAATAGGGGATAAAGTACTGATTTTGAAGAAAATTTAAAATTTTTGAAAAATTTCGATAATTTTTTGCGACGGTTTTTGTTTTTGGCACAGACCTTGCAATAACTTTTAATCGAATAGTTTTTTCATAGGTTAAGTTTTAGGTTAGAATTGCGGAGAGGTCCCGATGTGAATCGAGACCTCTCTATCTTTTGTATTTTGTATTCATCGTATGTTATTAAGATGAAAAGTACGTATGTTTTAACCAGTATGCGAAAATAGGGTCCTGGAAACTGATTACTCCGGATTTGTTGTCAAGGATATCCTTTTTTATGAGCACCTTGAGAGATCGGAACGCCGATGTCGCACTGGAAATATGATACTTACTCAAAACAGCGGAAGAGGATAATGATTTTTCACCTGCAGTTACTGCGTGTAAATAACATATCTGTTGAAAAGTTAGGGATTCACAAAGGTTTGTAAACAGCAAGCTAAGCTGCTCAATCAGAGCCTCGTGCGCATTAATGACTATAGCTTCTGTACATTCATTAGCAGTTCTCAACCAAGATAGTTGAGCTAGCTGTTGAACATAATACGGATGATTATCAGCAAGTGTAATGATTCTCCTGCATGCTTCTGTTGAGATATTCTTTCCCGTCGATTTGAACCGTTCTTTAATGAAGGCTTCAAAATGGTCCGTATCAATTTTATCCAGGAAAAACAGATCCCCGAATTTATAGAAAGGCATAGAAGAATCAGTGAATACTTCCAGCATCATATGCCGTTTACTTCCGTATAGACAGTAGGCAGTTTTCTGCTGTCTCTGCCAGTGGGCACGAAGTTTCCTTTGAAAGAACAGCGGGTCATTAAACTCTGCAATATTCTGGAATTCGTCAATGCAGACTACGATTTTAATGCCTTTTTCTTGGGCAATTCTTTCTGGTAAATCTAATATTTCATCAGGATTCTTCCTGATTTCTTCCCAGTCGAAGTCTAAGGATATTTGATTTGAAGGGTCTGTTCCGATTGATATCTTCGGAACAATATGGGAAAAGTACTTTTTTGTATTTTCTATCGCTTCATCCCATTTGCTTGCAGTATTCTGTATTATGCTTTTTGCGAAGATAGAATAGAACTGCTCTTCTGTTTTAACATTGAAGAGATCGAGCGTACAGATTCTGAGTTGTTTGTCTTCTTTTTGCGCAATTATGGCGGCATTGTTCACAAGAGAACTCTTACCCCATCTTCTTGGCGATATAATGATGGTGTTTATTAAGGACTTGAAGTTGTTGACGAGATGCTTTGTCTCGGATTCCCTGTCTGTAAAGTTCTCGTTTACAGCAATTTTTCCAAAGATAAAAGGTGTATCCATAATTACTACTCTTTTTACAAATGCAAATTTATTACAAAAAATGTAATTACAAAATGTGTAAACACAAAAAATGTAAAAAATATCTGAAATCCGATAAAATGCGAGAAATAGACCTCTCTATCTTTTTTGTGTGTCTTCTGGGGGCTTTTTATTATCTTTGCGATATAGTGACAATGATTATCTTTCTGGATATGAAAAGAATAGCATTACTTCTGACTTTGCTTTTTGCTGCGCAGACGGCAATATCGGCACAAGATATCTACCTTATGCCGGAATTCAAGCAGGGTGTGATATACTTTCGCGGGCAGACTCCCGCGCAGGGCAAGCTTAACATCTGTGCCGTGGACAACACCCTCCGCTATCTTGATAAAAGCGGCAAGGAGCTGGTTGCAAACCAGGCAGACAACATTTTAAGGGTTGTTATAGATACGGTGGCCTTCCTCCACTACGACGACATTTATTACCGGATGTATCCGGTTTCCATCGATATGGGCGTTGCATTGCAGCGTGAGGTCAAGATTCTGCGCGACGCCAAACAGGGCGCTTATGGCACCACGTCCCAGACCAGTTCCATCAAATCTTCGTCCACGATGTATGTCGATGGCGTTGCGTATAGCCTTCAGGAGGGTAAAGAATGCCCGCACGAGGTCACAGAGTCCATTTGCCTGTACAAGGGCGACACGGTTTTCCAGCTGACAAAGAAGAATCTTCGCAAGATGTTTCCCAAGAAGAAAGAAGAAATTGACGCCTGGTTCAAAGCTGGCAACACCCTCCCCAAAACCATCCCCGACGCCCTCTCCCTCCTCCGCTACTTTCGCGGGGAAGAATAAAAACTATTTGCAGGTAAAAAATAAAGTATTACCTTTGCATTAGCTTATAGAAAGTTAGAGGGCACTACGGTGCGCCTCCTTGCAGGGAGCCTAAAGGACTCCCTGTATTTTTTATGGGTAGATATCCATCACGCTATCCCCGTCATATATCCATACTTCAGAGATCTTAGCATTGACGTTTAGGCGCGAGCGGATAGATCTTATAATTTGACGGATAGAGATACCGTCTCTATTATCAATAATTAATCTGTCGGATTGTCGAAGACCATCAGTGAGCATGTTGGATAATTTCCGTTTATTCCATGGCCTTACGTAGCTCTCGTATTCGTAGTATTTACCGTCAATAATTAAGTCTGGGCACTTTCTCTCATATTTTGTTCCCAGTAATCCTCCATAGATTAACTTATACTCCTCCGATTTAAAATGAACAGGGTGTGGGATTACAACAACACAACCCATTCTTGAAAAGCATTCTGCAATATGGAATAAGTCCTGCGTGTCCGGTTTTGATGAATCTAAACCGTCCATAATCCATACTTCTCCTAATAAGGTTAGTGTGTCGAATTTTTTAAATAGCCCCTGCGGTATCTCCATGTTGGGTATTATTGTGGGTTGACCGATTCACCGGGCCGAAGCCGGGGATCGGTTTTCAAAAGACGATATTGATTGTGAAGGGAGCGCTTCCAGAATGGAATAGCCTTGCTCCTGATTTCATTACCGGCCGATTCAGACGACCGAACCATGCTAGTAGCAAATATATGAAAAATAGCTGACGATGGCAAATAAAAAACGGAACGGCACCTTCCCCGGTAGCAACTTCCGGTTCAAATGCGCCGTTCCTTTATTCGAATGCAAATATAGTGAACTGTCAAATTTGAAACTACAAAATACGGTGCGTTCATCCACTACGACGACATTTATTACCGCATGTATCCGGTTTCCATCGATATGGGCGTTGCATTGCAGCGTGAGGTCAAGATTCTGCGCGATGCCAAACAGGGCGCTTATGGCACCACGTCCCAGACCAGTTCCATCAAATCTTCGTCCACGATGTATGTCGATGGCGTTGCGTATAGCCTTCAGGAGGGTAAAGAGTGCCCGCACGAGGTCACAGAGTCCATTTGCCTGTACAAGGGCGACACGGTTTTCCAGCTGACAAAGAAGAATCTGCGCAAGATGTTCCCCAAGAAGAAAGAAGAAATTGACGCCTGGTTCAAGGCAGGCAACACCCTCCCCAAAACCATCCCCGACGCCCTCTCCCTCCTCCGCTACTTTCGCGGGGAATAGGGCCGCTACGCCTTCGGCTTCCTAACCTTGTTGGGGATCACCTCGGGCAGCACCATAGATAGTTCCATGAAGCCGGCATACTCGTCGCCGTCGTACCAAGGGGTCTGGAAGATGAGCTTTTTGACGCCCTCCTTCTCTACCGTATAGACGTTCGTGCGCGGATGCTCCAGCATATCGGCCAGCAGGCTTCTGGCTGGTTCGGGATGGCAGTCCAGTACGTTCTGGCCGATGATTTCCGGCATCCCGGGCTTCAGGAATGTCTTCTTGGATTTCTGGTTCATGTCCAGTATCGTGCCGTCCTTGGCGCAAACAGTCACGGCCACATCGGCCCCCTCAAAGTAGTCTCGTTTCATGGTTTTCTACTCTATCTTATCGTAACAAAGATACAATTTTTTGAGATACAATCTATTGACAAAACCTTTGCGTGTTTCAAAAAAAAACCTTACCTTTGCATTTGGATTCGTCATGGGGAATTCGGGCAGAAGGGATGACAACCCTCTCAAGGAAACTTGATGCGAGCCCCCAAAAGTCGCTGCCTAGGCGGCTTTTATTTTTTTGCAGATATACAGTATTGTACGTATTCATTCTTGGTTTTCTGTTTTCCTACAACTAGAGTTGCACTTTTTTGTTTCATAACCAAGATCTCAGAATATGGTTTTTGATTCTCGTCATCTTTTTTTGGCGGCATTGTTTTCACGCGCTTTGCGTTAGATAGGATTTCTGGGCGGGTTGGACATTCTGGGTGATAAAATCCTTGTAATCGATTGATATTCTTATCTTTGCAAAGATTATCATTGATATGCTAAAAAAAATGCTGGGGTGCCCCGAAAAACTTGGACATAAAACGAAAGGATTATGCCAGAGTTAAAGAGAGCCGTGAGTACACAAGTGAAAATCAAGGTTATCCGAGCGATTGAATCGGGCATCCGGATGCAAACGGTA
>Ga0256405_10003642_pt1 | contig 31293 bp, 40 predicted proteins | sample RumenRJG_02DNA_FD_189096 | JGI IMG/M metagenome (GOLD analysis project Ga0256405, IMG submission 189096) | Bovine rumen microbial communities from Lethbridge, Alberta, Canada - RJG_02 | ecosystem: Host-associated > Mammals > Digestive system > Stomach > Rumen | place: Canada: Alberta...
TCCCCGGCGGTTTCCCCAGGGAAACCCTGATTGCGCCGCGCTGTCATTAAGGCCCCGCTTTGTGCGCCCGGATGGCAGAGCTTCTTTTTTGACTGCCCATGCCCATATTATGCAATGGCAGGTCTCAATCATCTCCTGGCTCTTTTCTCTGCCCTCTGTGACTGGCAGATTCCGATTGTGGCAAATTGTCTGGATCGCCGTGTCACTTCCTTGTCCTCGCCGCCTGCCGGATCCTCTGCCGGAATGTCTCCGATCCGCCGTTATTTGATTGTCGCTTCTGCCGGTTGATGACTGCCATGCCCCGCGCCTTTCTGATTGGTTTTTGCTTTTCCGGAATCCTAGGCCCGTCATTCGCCGTAGGATGCAAGGATACGATTTTTGAACAAAAATCTATCAGGCGCTGCGCGTCCTTGCATCCGGCTCCGTCGTTCCCTTTTTGCTTCCGAAGCAAAAAACCTTAAATTCAGAAAGGAGCAAACCATGTTAGTATCCATCAATTCCGTATCAATTAGCGACGAAATCAGCATCACGGCAACCAATCTGGAGACCATCCTTCTGGCAGAGGATCTCTACAGCAAGATCGGCGACGACGACGAGGAAGTGACTTTCACCTTCGATCCAGCGAATCTTGGCCACCGCAAGTACCTTTTTAAGATCTGCCAGTCCCAGAGGACAGCGAAGAACAAAAAGAGCCTCGGGGAGATGATCGAAGCCCTGCCGGGCTGCATCCTCTCCATGGGAGAGGGATTCCTGAAGAGATGATAGAAGCCCTGCAATCCGGGCCCCCGAAAGGGGGCCTTTTTTAATACGCGGCAGATGGCGCCTGCGGCGCCGGAAGTGTCGCTTCGCTCCACAGATAAAGACAGAAAGGGGAGAAGAGAGTCGGAGAGCAGGGTTCCCCTGTCCGGGCATCAGATTGTCATGGATGCTCTGCAGGCATGTGTCTGCTTTTGACCAAACTACGTCCGTACAAGGAACCCCGCAAGGGCAGGCGGTGTCCTTACGGACCCTTGCGGGAACCCATATCCGGACGTGGGCGTTCGGCAAAGCAGACCGCACATGCCGCAAGGAGGAGCACCCATGACAACAATCCGAAGCCCGGACAGATAAGTGATTTTGAGGATCAACCAAAACAATCAGTTAAAAAGAAAAGGAGAAAATCATGATGACGAGAGAAAAATTCTATAGTGAAGTGGAACAGGGAATCCGGGCGTATCTACCGGAAGAGTATAAGGAAAGCAGCGTAAGTATCATGCACACGCTGAAGCAGAACGATGTGGAGCGCACGAGCATCTCGATCCGGATGCCGGAAGAAACGATCTGTCCGGTGATTTATCTGGAGCCGTTTTACGATGCGTATGAGAACGGAAAGACGATGGACAGCATCCTGAAGGAAATCTCAATGGTGCGTATCAACAGCGTTGATGACAGTCTGAGAAGGTTCGATTACGGCGCGATTATGGATTATTCCTATGTGCAGGGCAGGCTCCAGACCCGCCTGTATGATACGGAGAGAAATGCAAAAAAGCTGAAGGAGCTGGTTCACAAGAATCTTGGTGATTTCAGCGCAGCATACAGCATTGACATGGGCGGAGATGCGAATCATTCCATGGCGGTTATGGTGAAGCCTGAGCTCTTTATGAACTGGGGAATCACGGAGGAGAAACTGCATGAGGACAGCCTGAAGGCTGATCTTGGCAGGAACCCAAGGCTCTGCAGCCTGTTCTCAATGATCGAGTGCATAACGGAAGGCAGGCAGGCCGTCAATTATATGGAGCATCCGGAACTCATCAAGAAGGATATGGACACGCCGATGCTGATTCTTACGAATGGCACATCCAGCTTCGGAGCTTCGCTGATTATCCATCCGGATATCCAGGAGAAGATCGCGGAATGCATGGGAGGTGATTACTATGTGCTGCCATCATCCGTGCATGAGGTGATCATCGTTCCGGCAGACGGGAGAGCGGAACTCAGCGTCCGGGAACTGAACGACATGGTCCGGCAGATCAATGAGACTCAGGTAGCGCCGGAAGAACAGCTGTCGGACAAGGTCCAGTACTACGACAGCAGGAAGAGAGTGCTGATGAACGCAGCTGAGCACGAACAGGAGAGAGCGGATGAATAACAGGGACATCATACGGGCTGCGGCAATCGCCGCCGGAGTCGTAACGGAAGATGAACTTAGCAGGATGGGGCAGGCTGGAGACAGCCTGCCTTTTCATACTTCATCCGGCTGGAAAGCACTGGGCTATAGGGTCAGAGACAAGGAAAAGGAGAAGGGTTTTGAGGTGAAACTCTGGAGGAAAAAAGATGACAAATTCTATCTGTTGAAGTCATTTCTTTATCGGGAGGATCAGGTGGAAAAGGAATAATGAAGCAGAGTCCCGGTTGACACGGTGTCCCCCGCGGTCGTGGTTTTTGGTGGCCGGGGCGGCCCTATGAGGGTGACCGGAAAAAGGTCACGGAAAGAGGCTGCCCCCGGCAGATGTACCACGGCCGCATCCCCGTGTCAACCGGGACTCAGATAAGGAGAATGTGATGAGAGAGAACTATAATCTGGCCCATGTTGCCGTCAGGATGGTGGATGAGCCGCCGCTGATCAGTGACGAACCAATGAATTCGCCGGACGCGGCGGTCAGGGTAATAGGTGCATTCCTGGAAGGGATGGACCGGGAATACTTCTGCGTAGTCAATCTGCAGAGTGATCTTCGGCCGATCAGCATGAATATCGTGTCGATCGGAACGCTTGGCTGCTCCGTGGTACATCCAAGAGAAGTGTTCAAGAGCGCGATCCTGTCGAATGCCGCGTCTGTCATTCTGATCCACAACCATCCGTCCGGGCAGTTGACACCATCGGAAGAGGACCTGGAGATCACGAGCAGGCTGCAACAGGCAGGATCCCTGATCGGGATCCCGGTCGCGGATCACATAATCACCGGGAGATCCGGTGATTACTTTTCTTTCAGCGATCACGGAATTCTCCCAGAAGGTGGACGGATGCTGCAGACGGCAGCGGAATAAGATCGTTTCTGAAAGGAGCACAAAATGAATGCGTTTGAAATAATCAGGGAAGACCGGAAAAAACTGGTAGATCAGATCATAATCATGATGAAGCAGGGCACCTTTGGCAATGCCGAGGTCTGGAATTCTGAGGCCATGCGGCCGCAGAATCCGCTCACAAACGTCAAATACAGAGGCGGAAACAGGATGCGTCTTATGGCGGCTGTCGTTGCCAAAGGCTTCACGGATCCAAGATGGGCAACCCACCGGCAGCTGGCAGCTGCCGGCTATCATATCAAATCCGGAGAGCATGGAATCCTTTGCGAAAAATGGATCTATGATCTGGAAGTGAAGAAGCAAGATACATTCGGAAACACTTATTACGAAAAAGAGATCCTGCCGCGGCCAAGAGTCTCGTATTTCCGTGTTTTCAACGCCCAGCAGGTCTCCGGATTTCCGAAATATGACGCGTCATACCAGGAGACGGATGTAATGAAGGTCGCGGACCGGATGATCCGGTCCAGCAAATGCCCTGTCCGGGAACTTGCCCAGGACAGGGCATTTTATTCTCCGGCCAAGGATGAAATCGTTCTGCCGCTGCGCAGCCAGTTTAAGGATGACATCAGCTTTCTCAAGACACTTGTCCATGAGATGTGCCACTCAACGGCGGCACCGGATCGGTTGAACAGGTCTGTTTCCGGTACATTCGGCAGCTCAGAATACGCAAAAGAAGAACTCCGGGCGGAGATAGGAGCATTGTTCACTGAATCAGATCTCCAAGTCCCGCTCCAGGGAGAACACTTCGAGGATCATTCGGACTACCTTCGGTCATGGATCAGTGCCTTGCAGGAAGATTACAACGAGTTTTTCCGCGCCTGCACAGACGCAGAAAAGATCTCCGGTTATCTGATGGCAAATTACACCGCAGGAGAGAGCGCGGGAGAGAGTAGCAATTAAAAAGGGCAGAGGATTGCTTGCTTTCAAATAAGAACGTGATACAGTGTGTGTAGATATAACATTAGACAAACTAATATGACGAATCATTGGGCGCTAGGTCAGTGCTTGTGAAGGCGCACAAAGAGAAGATGGATGCCCTGAACGCGGCCAGATTAGCCGCAGAGGCAGAAGCTAAAAAAAAGAAAGCTGACCGGGAAAAACTGGAAAGAATGCTTGCCGAAACAGAAGCTGCCAAGGACAACGCGATCCGAGATCTGCAGATTGCCAGGGAAGCACTTTCCGTGGCAGAAGTCAAGATTGACAACCTTGAGAATTCTGAGAAATGATGCAAAGATAATTTGTGCAGTCTCTTGATCAAAGCGGCATTTCTTTTTAATCGAGGTGGAAAACAATGACCGATAAAATGGTCGATAATAAGAAAAATACCAGTTGGCTATTTGAAAAGCCAATTATTCATAGAGGTGTTTATGCGGCAGAAGTACCGGAGCATGTTAAGGACGCATTTTCATATTGTGCTGTTCATGCACTTCCAATGGAGGTAGATCTTCTGGAAATAGAAGATGAAATAATAGTATGGAGAAATGGAGCGGTACATAATGAAAGCGGGAGAAAGTATTCAGAGCTCACATTTATGGAAATAAAAGATTATTTTAAAGAAAACGGTATAGGGACGGATCAGATATTGTCTCTCAAAGAGTTTTTGAACCTGATTGATGATAGAGTTCCAGTATTGATTGAACCAAAAAGCAACATCCTTCAAGAGAGTGCTGATTTGATAAATTATGCGGTCAGAATCGCAGATGTTTTAGATAAGTATAATGGTAAATTTGCAATACATTCAGCAAATCCGTTCTTGTTGAAAACTCTGTCTGGACTTCTTGAGAGTAAAATTCCAATCGGACAAATATCATGGAGTTTTGCCAATGTTGAGATACCAGACTGGTATAGAGAGCTTCACCAGTCATTCGGATTTTGTGATATTCATATGCCAGATTTTATGTCGTATCGAGTTATAGATATTGTCGGAAATGCATCTGATAGATTGGATTTTCTGCGATCTGAATATGATATCAAAGTTCTTGGATGGACAGTAAAAAACCGGGAGGATGAGAAGATTGCCAGGAGTCGTTGCGATAACATAATTATAGAAGGATCTACGGGATACTAATAACAATTACATTAAGAAAGGGTGCCATGTATGCCACAAATTTTACAAGGACAGTTTAAAAGTATTCATCATTCAATATTGACTAGTATCCAGAAAAAGCAGCGGAAGAATGGATTAACAGGAACCAAGAAGGAAAAATATCTTCTTGGAATGTATTTTTGGAATGATAATTTGACAGAGGAACTTGAAAAATTAGGTCGATCAGTATATGGGGCCAGGACAATTTCTGATATGTTGGAAAAGCGATTGGGAAAAGAAAAAATAGAAGAAGATTCAAGCTTACAGGAGATTATAAGCAGAACCATCTCACGAAATATTGACGAGAATGGGAGTATAAAAGACTATATAAATGTGTGTTATGCAACGGGCTTTTGTGAAGTGGATCCGGAGCTTCAAGAGGTCAAACTACGAAATTCAGAAAGTGACATCAAGGTTCGACTGCAGTTTATACCTCCTGATGAAACAAAACGAAATAAGGCAAAAATCTATATTAAAAATAGTTTTGCACAGTTCAGAATACCGATTTCTGTAGATGATGTTATTGCTGATGGCATTGTTGGTATTGAAAACTATATTTTTTTTCTGGAAACAAAATCTTCCGATGCCGCAGAGGCCGCTAAAAAACTTGCGCAGGATGCAAAGGAGTATTTGGATAAAGAAATCAAGGCGAAATCTGACCCATTGGATGTGCTGCTTGACATGCTTATCTATGCGCAGACCGGCGATGCAGAATTAATAATGGAAACCCCAGATGTGCCAAAGCCTAACGTGTTTGTAGCACGAAAAAAGGAAATCGAATCAGGAATAGAGGCATACAGCTTGGATAGACGTGCCGCTAACAGTGATGAGATTATTTTGATTAATTATGCCTCTACCAGTGTTATTACAAGTCGGCTAGTGAGTCGAACATACAATCCTGCATGGCTGAGAATGTTTAGGGGACTTCGTTCTGGAAAAACAGAAATACATATGGTGCTTACAGCACCGGATTCGCCAGCAGCTCAGGATGCTGTGAATTATAAAATGAAGCCGGAGACATTGAAGGTGAAGGCGGAAGACATTATCAAACTGAATGTAGAAATGTTAAAGCGTGATGTAATCGTAGAGAATCTGGAAGAAAATATTCACCTTTATTTTACAAAGATCGCGCTTCCATGTGCGTTTATGCTTTGTAAGAACAAGAAAAAACCTCAGATGAATACAATAAAGGTTGATTTATACATGCCAATCATAAACGATTACGAATATATCAAGGAAAGATCGGAGTACAGATTGAAAGACCCGAAAAAGTGTGATGAGAATAAAAGGCTTTCATTTGTCGTATACAATGATGGGGATCAGAAAGAGCTGTATCAGGAATTGGAAAAAGACATATTGGACATCCTGAGCGAAGCAGAGGAACAGGAATTTTAAGAACTATTAGATTGTAATCCATAATCGAAATCGATAGAAACAGTAAAACGTTGTTTGCGTGATGACGGGGAGAGCGTAGCTGTTAGAAGGCAATAGATTTACCATACAGAGTTACTGGCAGGATGTTCTCTTGCGCACTGTTAGAAGTGGACTAATAGCGCGAAATAAAAAACTTAAAAGAAGGTTAGCCCCTTTCTGTAACATATGTTGAATGAACAGAAGGGGCTAATTCAATTATGCGAAGGTATTATCAATCATCATATGAGTATGCACTCATGTTGGCACTATAATCATAATATGACATACCACAAAGTGAAGAAAAAATCCTTATCAAAAATCCTCGAACGTAATTATCACAAATTTTGAAATGGCCATTCTGAAAATTCAGCTAAAGCGATTTGATTTTGATTCCACATTCACCAAGTACATCTATTTCTCCCGATACAATTAAAGCATAAGATACAGCTGACCGGATAAGGGAGGAATAAGACATGAAAAGATATGAAAAACACAGTACCACACATAGTGAAGAAAGAGTCGTAGAACGGCTTGGAATCAATAAAAAAAGTGCCATTCGCTATATCGAGCTAGCAGTCGAACGCGGTATTACTGCTGATGACTGTTCCGGAAAAGATGAAGCGGAATACCTTCGATCAAAAGAAGGAAGAGGGGGATACGCAATATTATATAATGGAAATATCTTCGTGGTTTCCACGGATGAATATCAATCGGTACTCACGGCTTATCGTGCTCCGTCGTGGTTCGGTAAGAAGAGACGATACTACCAGAAAACACGAATCAGATGTTCTCCGCGCAGGGCATTAGCAAACGGATTGCTCGGATAACTTTTAAGCGACTGGCAGGTAATATCCTGCCAGTCGCTCTATACGGCAAATCTATTGTATTCTGACAACAGCTACGCTAATCTTTATTAAAACCATACTATTTACACTATGAGATATCCAGATGTTTGGATCAGGAGGTTTTAACATATGAGAGAAATACAGGAATGTGTAGACGTGATACTGAATAGGATGATATATGAACGTCTGAATATGGAGAGAAAGCAAAAAAATGTATGGGTATGTGGGACAGCAGCATCACATTGGAATGGTAACTATAATCGAAGAAAAATCATAACTACATTGAAAGAGAATGAAATACGCATACTTGCATTTTACTTTCAACATGAAGATGAAGACGATGTTTTTGAAAAACTTGATCTGTCCATAGATCATCTGCAGGAATTGATTGAGAAGATAAATAAAATAAAACTTAGCATGCCTGGAGCTCATAAAAGAAATGTTTGGTGACAAATTCTCTCAAAAGAGACAGAAGTTGTCTTCGTAGTCAAGATCAACAACAGCTGTCTCGAGAGGATCTATCCACGTTCAACGGGATATATGAAATCATATCACCAACATCTTCCAGAACCTTATGCCACCAGTTTACCTGCATCTTAAAATTCCTTTCTGTTATATAAAATTGACTCATATCATTGGTGCACCATCAGACATTGATGGTGCACCGTTTTGTTACCACAGACTAACAGTAGTCACGAAAACAGTTCAACGCAGAACTCTCCATCATCCCAGTAACCGCCAGCGGCATCATCACGGGCGATATAACTGTTGTCACTCGCTCGAAAGAAGCCACCAAAAACTCCATCCGGAATATAATGCTCATTAGTTGAGGTATTCCAGAAGCCGTCATAGCCGGGTATGATATGTTCATCATCTTCCGTATAATATCCACCCATACCATCACCAAGAAACGTTTTCATATCCAAACCTCCATAAAGTATTAAAACAGTAAGATTATCACATGGTTGTGATGACCTTACTGTATACTATCGGTCTTTAATAATTTTGGCATAGTCATAAAAAAGAATTGGAAAAGCCAAAATGTCTATTTTGTATTTTCTACATTTTTATAATGACGTCCCAATTCCATTCTCTTTTAGAGATCCCTTATTGTGATTGTATAAACTGGAAACAGAAAGTTTTTATTCATTAGGAGATACAAATGAAGAACACCGAAAATCCTGTAAAGGAAGAGGAATATGATAACAATCTGGAAAAAAGCATTTCAAAACTGGTTTTAATTTTATCGTTGATATGTTCTATGAACTTCGCTATATCAGAGCTGATTTGTTCTGCACTGACCGGAACATCAAGTTCATCATGCATATCTGAAGCGATTGGCTGCTCTAAATACTGGGTAATTATTGCTGTTCCGGTAACTCTCCTTCTTATATGGGCGTGTACGCTTCGGAACCATATGCTGACCTGTTTGCTTTTTTCTATTTGTCTGTCCGCTGTGTTTCCTGCAGAAATTGGTGCTTACCTTGCAGCTGTATTTCTGACTGCACACGGCAGGATAATTCCGGTTTGCTTTTGTATCTTATGTATGTTTTCATTTTTCGAAGTAATCAAAACATTCTTGGAACAACTGCTGTATAAGGCTGACATGTGTACAAAGTTGGAAAATGTTTTTCTGATTCCAGTAATACTGATAATAGTTTTGGATACAAAGCTATTTTATCAGGCTATTCAGAACTCTGTGATTTTTATCTGATAATCAGATATGTCCGTATTGTGAAAAAAAATATAAGGAGGATATACCAATGAAACATGAAGAAGACATAAAGAACCCTATGAATGTGATAAGAGATCAGTTTCATGACTTAGCAAACCGCAAGAAAGATTTCCTTGTCATTATGACATGTTTATTTGGTAGCGCAGCACTGCTATCAGTGTCTTCATATTCAAATGAGATGATTACTTTCATTGGGGGGCTGAGTGTAAGTGTAAATAAGTCCGTCTCTATACTATTCATTACAGGCGAATTCTTAAGGTTGCTTGCCTGGAAATTCCAAGTATCTGACGACGGTGATTTTGCACTGGCCGGTTGTACACTGATGGTTGGTCTTATCTGGCTTTGGAAAGGTCCGCTGTATATGAAAATATTGTGGCTCTTAATATGTAGTGCCTTTCACATTGCTTTCAAGTGGTACAAATCCTAGTCAAAAAAGAGCTCCGTGAATCAGATTATACTGTCAATGCCGGAAAGGTTTCTCAAAAAAAACGTCGGTCAAAAATGGCCGAAACCACCGAGTTCTTGAGTGCCGCTATCCTTACCGCCGAACTGAAAGCCGGCCTTTCAGAAAGTAGACTGTCCGCCTTTGCCGCACAATTCGATGGCCTGATGGTTCAGGTATTCGATACGAGTCTAACAGAGAGGGGATATTCAGGAGGAACTTATGTTATATGAAGTAGCACATGTTACAGGTTGTCACCTTCATGTAAAAGATGTAGAAACCGGACTTTTCTGTTCATTATCAGTACTTGCAGTGAACAGGAATGGTACACATACATTTGTACTGACACGCGATCTGTCCGGTAAATCCGTATTGCTTGAGGGACTGACTGTCAATGACTGGCCAATCCTGCGATCCATATATCCATGGCATGAGAAAGATGACATTCTGAAGCAATTCCAAAATATGAGTCCGGACGAAAGAATGCAGTCTGCCATTACATATTGCGATGCGATTGGGCGAACACTTCGGCTACAGTCCATTATTGACTTCAGACTTCATGATTCAACATATAATGCCACTACATGTCTTCCAAACTGGTTTTATACGGTTGTATCAAGATCATATCCATTCGAAGCGGAGCACCTATTTGGATATCCGGCCGTTGCGGCTCTTTTTGAAATGGAAGAGGAGGATATAGCTTCAATAGTCAATGAAATTGGTCTTATTCCAGATCGATGGCAGGATGAGCAAGACTCGACTCCTTACCTTTCTTTGACACAGGTAAAGCAGCTTGCGGCATATGCACTGATTATCAACATCGGAAAATTTTGATCCCAAAAGGCTCGGATCTTGAGCATCGGATTGAAAGCCCATTTTTCAAGCGGTAGAACTTTCAATGAATCTTAATCGCGTGCGCGCGATTAAGAAAACGATCCGAAACAGATGTCTCGATGACACTGTAGCTCAGTTGTGCTTCCTGGTAATTAAAAATACTTATCGCTTATAAAGTTGGTGCTCTCTATTTCCTACCTGTCGTTAACGGTATGGAAGGAGATCTTGCTTTGTCTGGGACTTACTATGAATCGTCAAAAATCCGGTACTTATGCTTTAACAGTCAGTTCACCTCCAATGAAATTGTGGTGGATGATCTGAAAGGAATAGGTCACTTTTCACCAGCGTTCTCGAGAGCCGTATCCGAAACCCCATTACGGGCAGAGCAAAAATGAAAATGACCATTTTAGTTTTGACGCATTAATGGAATCCTGATTCGCTTCTTCCAAGAATCAAATATGGTACTTATAATGCACAGCCTGGTTGAATGAGGCTTAAGTACATCAACAGCGACTGGAAGCGGCTGAATATACTTCCAGAGCACCATCTAAATGGATTGCCATTTCACCAGAGTCATGATAATAGGAGACTTGATTATGAAGATGTTTTTCAGAAGGCACACCTTTTTGATCTCATTAGCTATGTGTATACTTATCACCAACCAGACATTTGCCGGAAAATCATATTCCCTTTTGGTATCTAGTCTACCGGAAACATCAGGAGATCAGAAATACATGGCTCAGATACTCCGGAAAAACGCGCTGTTTTCCTCAAATTCTGTATGCACTTTTACATATGATACAACAACAAAACTTGGTTTGGGCGGCACAACTGTAACCTCATATAAAAATGCCATTCGTACAGCCTATAAGGGCAGTACCAAGAACGATGTCTGCTTCTTTTTCCATAGCGGTCACGGAAGCTCATTCGGGGACAAAACGCCTGGATTAGGATTGTCTCTCAAATGGGCAGGTCTCCAGCACTATAACTACAATACATTGTTGATTGACTTGGCAGGCGTTAACTGTAAGCATATGATCGTTTTTATCAATGCCTGTCATTCTGGCGCCGTTGCAGATGCCTGGAAACGACTGGGCTCAACGCAAAAGAAAAAAATAAGCGTTTTCTGGAGTTCTGGTTCTAATGCAGACAGCTATCACAAGAATAATAACAAAAAATTGTCCTTTTATGGACTTGCCATGTTTAGCGGATTTGGTGGAACAGGATCACTAAATGCTGATCTGGATGGTAACAGAGCAATCAACATTACAGAATTAGGCGTCTTTCTTAATGCATTTGTTCCAGAATACGCCATGAGAAACAAGACTACTCAAAATCCGGGGTTTATCACTCTTAATCCACTCACAGAAGTGTTTGCCATTTCTGCATCCACCAGATTAAACAAATCCAAACTTACCATCCGGGTAAAGTCATCTGCAACCTTAACCGTTACAGTCAAGGGTGAAAGCAATAAAGTCTCTTGGAAGAGTAGCAACTCCAAAATTGCGACCGTAAAAAATGGCAAAGTTACCGGAATCAAAGCAGGAACTGCCACGATTACTGCGTCTGCAAATGGAAAATCCTCTTCCTGTAAGGTGACAGTAAAAAAGAAGTAAGACCTTGCATTGTTGATCGATAAATAATATAAAATGGCTTCTCAGAGCCGTTTTCCTGATAATCAGGTGAAGCATTCCACCATGAAATCACTGAAAACAGCTCTGAGAGGGCTTTTATATTTACTCTGTGTACATTTTGGGAGATACTATAGCCTGCTATAGTGTTTTATTTAGCACTGCTGACATTGTTTTGTCCCGAAAAGTCCTGGGTACCAGCACGGCGGCAGTGCGTCCCGCACGGATCCCGTCTGGTTGACCGCCAGCACGCCCCACTGGCAGACGAACATCGTCAGCAGTTGTGAGCATTTCCTCAGTATCAGGAACAGCCAGGTAAAAGCAATCTCAGCCATCTTCTTGTCTCCTTTCAGGTCGCCGACGCTGACTTTGATCTCTACACCGTAGAGACGTATTGTGTTCCGTTCTGAGATGGTTAGAGATTTGATTGCCAAAGCATCCAACCTGCGAGCATGTCTGGAACTTCCGGTATCAGCTCTGAATTCATCAAAGACGCCATATTTTCGCTTGATATACGGAAGAGGGGTGGGTGCAACCGGCATCTATACAGAAAACCCTGATTTTTCCAACAGATCATGCGCAATTCCGGAACAATTCCACCCAGAGCCGGGACTTGATGCTCCGGATCCGGCCTGAAAACTTGTTCAAAAACGGACTATCACAGGAATTGTGTAGACAATTTAACGAAGCCGTATTTCTTCTGACGTAAACAACCGCCGGCTTTTTGACCGGCGGTTGTTATCTGTTTTTACGATGGCAGTTCTATTGGCACAGCTGCATCATATTCTTTTATACCTTCTCCAGAAAATGGATTAAACCAGCTTAAAACGCCTGTTTCCTTATCGACGCTGATAGGGCGATTGCCAAATTCAATCGTGCCATCTTCCCTGAACTTTCCAAAGAACAGCCACTTGTCAGGAAGATCGCATGCGCCTATCACTTTGTTAAGATATCCATTCTCCGCGAACATCTTTTGAGCCTTATCACAAGCCTGCTTGTAGGTACACATTTACTTAACCCTCCCTGCATGCATTGAAATTTCTGTCTGAAGCCTTGATAATGGTTCTGAGGGCGGCAGAACTTAGCTTCTATCGCTTATCGCCCTTTCCTTTTTCGCGGTTTTGCGACAGGCGCCGTCTTCGATTCTCTTTCGTTTTTTCCGGTTTCTTCTTTTTCAGAACTTTCCAGCTCTTCCTTCTGCGAGAGCCACCACGCCTCCTGACGCTCTACCCCATCCCGGAGAGACGCTACCAGATCCTTGTGATCCCGAACGCGATTGGGCGGGAGCGGATCGCTGCCTTGATTAGAGTTCTGTCCATTCTCATCGATGATGTCACACATGTGCATATCCACCATTTAAAATTTGATGCTTTCATCATAGCACGCGCAGCGGTCGGCGAGGACATATTTTCCGTTATATACAATCAGTACTTTACCGCCCAGATCACCCAGATCCTCCGGCTGGAAAATCAGCTCACGGGCCTCCTGAACGGATCTGGAAAAATCTTTCGCGCTGTCAGAATTGCTGAGTTTCAACACCTTTTTCGTTCCAACCAAATCGCTGAAATATTTTCGACTTCTTGGATCCTGAGCGGAGAAAAGAGAAAGGATGCTGCAGCAATCGATAATTTCACGACACCCATTTTCGCCATATCTTTTCTCAATCTGTGCGATGCTTTGCTGTGCCATTAATATAGTAACTTTCTTGCTGCGCAATGTGGAGAGTGCTGCGGAGATCTGATTGAATTCAAAGCGAAGCTGCGGGAACTCGTCCAGAAGAAGCAGAATGGGGCGCAGATCAGTGCCGGATGACGAATCCGGGCGCATCATGAAGAAGTCCATCATCTGCTGGACGATAATCGTCATAACAGGGCTGTAGACCTCTATTTTATCCTGTGGAATCTCCAGATAGATGTCAAAACCGTTCTCCAGATCCGCTGGCTTAATACAGTCTCCGACGCCGTCAAAGAGAGCCGCTATCTCTCCAGTTGAGAATGGCCTGACCGCGCGAACGATTGCATTGTAACAGCCAGCTACGTTCTTTTCATTTGTGCCGTAATATGAACTAAGATACGCTTTGGCCTCAGAACAATCACTCTGTATAATTTCTGTTACCCAATCGAAAGCATTCCCTAACAGAATTCGATTCACAATTTCTCCGAAAGTAATATTAGGATCCTTATGAAATAGATAGAGGCTGACCCCAGTCCAAAAATCTCGACCACCGTCAGAAAAAAATTTCCCATCACCCTTTGGATCTTCTTCCACCAAAACGCGGCCGATCTTGTCGAGAAAAGTGACACGTTCCTGTATAGAGAGCCTTCGGATTCCAGCAAAAGGATCATAGTGCAGGCTGTGTATCGGATCTGCAGGACTGAAGGTCCGGATTCTACGAACATCTTGGGCGTAGGTGAAAATATCTCCTTTAATGTCAATTACAAGACATGATCCGCCGAAACGAAGCGCGGTTGGAATAACCTGACAGGTAGTTTTCCCACTTCCCGGAAGGCCGAACAGGCCAACGTTTCCAGGGGTCTTAGTCGGCCTGTGTATCAGGGTATCGCCATAATGGCCCAGAATGATCCCATCTATAGAAGGGTCTCTCCACGAAGCTTCTGGAAGATCCTCCAGGTTAAGTTGATGAGGATCTGCATCAGTAAAATAATCGACGAGGCTTCCAAAGTCTCGCCGATATTTGCCGTGATCAACGCTGTAATTCCGGCCAGTGCGATCGAAGTAGATAACCGACCGAAGATTAAAGAGAAACGCTATCGCCACTGCACTTAAACACCCAGTTCCAGTCACTATGTCAATGGCTTGTACCGAAATATGCAGTCCATGTAGACCTGTCATACTGATCCAAGAAGCTACACCGGCTGAAATGAGCGGAAACAATATCACGATAGCCAGTGAAAGAACGCCAAATTGCAGAACGCCGTAATGTATTAGCCTATGAAAAAAAGTTATAAGGTGATTTCTTTCAGATGATTTTTTGTTTTGTCCCATGCTTTTTCTCCCCATTCGACCGATTTTTTTATCGAAGCTCCCGTAATTACCTCTCCTTCTTGGATGTAATTTTTGACCACGTTATCTATGTTTATATCTTTCTCAGGGTCAAGTTCTCTCTCAAGCTTCTCCGCTTCGCGGATGATAAACTCTCCATTTCGGACAATTTTTTTAATCGAATCCATGTAAATCTTCTCCTCAAATATCTATGGTACAGTTACTCCGAGTGTGCTCCTTTCCCCAGCCGTTGATAGTTCCCCATGTGGACGGCTTATGTTCTTGTTCCCGTGCGATCTGCTCTTCTAATGTATGCACCTTATCTCGAAGAACAGAGTTTTCCGTTTCCAATTCCTTGATGCGGTCCTTTGACTTCTCTAATTCGCGAGTTGTATATTTCAGATCTTCTACACTTCTGCTTTTGCCGTCTGTGATTCCAGAATGAACCGTACACCAAACGCCATGAGCATCAAGCCACTTTTGATAATTTGGATGGAACATCTGCAGGTGCTTCTTAGTTATCAGCTGATCTGCACAAATCTTCTCCGGATACTTTGCGGAAGTTACAATATTCCCTTTTTTGTTTGGCTTCATGTAACCTTTATTTTTTATCACGGGAATAAACATATAGTGCATATGTGGACGTCCAGCTAATATTTCTCCTTTTGAATTTTTAACACCCTCATCATAATGGACTATCGCCTGTATACAGTTTTGTTCTCCATAAAGCGAGTTAAGGTAATTATATGTTTCCATGAAAAAAACTTCTTCCATTTCGGGAACTAGATCCTTCGGCGCTGTAATAACCCATTGGCAAGCTGTTTTTACATCTGCACGCTTGTAGTGATAGACTTCTTGCATTCGCTGATTGTAGTAGGTTTTGTTTTCGCGTGCGGTCGAACCGCGATCTGATAGATGCAGGGAATAGTTGTTTTTGGTTCTTTCCGGATCGATATCTACATTCTTCGGCGGACGCGGATTTTCCCTTGTGTTGTGTCGCATTTCATATATAACAGCATTGTCTGTGTACTTCTCAAATGCTGCCATGATTTTCTCCGTTTACAAAATTTACATGCTGATGATTCTGCTGTTTCTGCTTCGCCATTTCCGCTATTTGAAGTTTTTCCAAAAGACGGATTGTCTCTTTCGCAGATTCGATTTTCTTTTTCTGCTTGTTAATCTCTTGCGCCAATTCGTCATAGTTCATTTTGATATAGTTAGATATCATCATTTTCGATAATCTCCTTTCTGCTGTTTCTCTTGGGAAATCCTGCGAAATTCCCCAAACCCCATACCGCGTCATGGCATACACTCCGACTCACCTTTTCGGCACCTTTGCTCTTGCCTATCCGCAAAGGTCGGAGTCTCCGTTTTTCAAATCTTCGATTTTCAAAACTACACCTTCTCCCAATGCGTCAGGCAAGCCGCCAAAGGTCGTTCGCTCCACGCTCTCTCCCAATGCCGGCCGGTGCCTTAAAAGGTTCATCTACATTTCTGCCATATACAAGGTATGGCAGATTTCTGCAAAATCTTCCACCAGCCGTGCGAACGGCTTTCCCTTGCCAACGGGGCACGCCGTTCCCCCTTTGGAGACCCCCTTGGTACAAGGCGCTGCACGCCTTACGGCAGCATGGGATCCTCGCAAACGGCTCGGATTCCATGCAACCTATCCCAGCCAGGAGCCGACATTCGATCGGCTCCTGCAAGGGGCATGCGCTGCCCCTTGCGAAGTATCTCCGCAAGCGGAGATACTTCTATCCCTGCACTTATTTCGCCGGAACGGTATTCCCTCTCTCTTGAAGCTGCGTATAGATCATCTTAGCGTTAATAATTCTTGTGGCGAAATACGGCTTACTGTTCTCATCTTCATCCATTCCTGGACACATGATTTTTCCGTAATATTCAATTTCGTATTCCCTGTCCATCTCGTACATAATAGCAATGGCAAAAGCATCGCTATCCACTTCACCCGGATGTGATAACCGTTGTGCTGAGGTCTTCGGACGAGGGAGAAACTCGGATTCATGATATGTGCGCTGCCAGATGAGACGAAGCTGACTGGCAAGTACACCGGCGAAATGGATGGGAGTATCGGTTTTTGCGATTACGATCAGAGGCTTTTCCAGATCCGGAGAATTCTCCGGCAGGAAAAGCATAGCCTCAACGATATGGTTGTGTGTTGCAATTCCGTCAGCGATAGAAATATACGGAAGGTCAATTCGAAGAAACTCGCAAAGATAAAGAATAAAAAAGAATAATCCAGGATTCAGTTCCTCTGCCTCACGATATGGAACTGCCTTGGGCCAAGCCTGCAGTTTTTCCGGGAAATGGAAAATTTTTTCGGCCATGCATACCACCTTTCTGTCCGGCACAGGGCATACAATACTTTTCTTTTTAATACCAGTCAGAAGACCTCACGCATTTTCTCTGATCTTCAACCACTCTTTATATTCTTCCAGTAGAATAGGATCATAGAGTTCGTCGACTATCCATGCGATGTATTCCGTAGAAAACGTATCTGCCAAAGAGTTAAAGTCGATGTATCGAATTCTATTTTCTTCTGCTCCCAAAAGCCCGTAGTATGATGGATCGGAACTCTTTTCCTCGAAGTTTAAAACTACATCAATATGAGCCAGGAGTTCCTTTATTCTGGCAAATGTTTTCTGATGTTCTATGCATGAGGCCGCATCACTCAAAATTCTCCCTCGCGCTACCTGATCGGCAGTCTCCAAGCCCTTTAAAACATTTATGTCTTTCTTTGCATCTTCTACCAGCTCCTGGTATTTCTCGTCTGATACAGCAACCGTATATTTGCTCGATGTAATCAACATAATTTAATTTCTCCTTTCTGAGATACTATTGATTTCGATCCTCTAATGGCTTTCTTTGTCCAATTCTGCAAGTATTTTGTCTATCTCTGAAATGCGGGCAACCAACTTTTCGCGCTCCCCTTTTAATTCTTCCCTGTTTACTTCGTGCTCCAGAATTTCGATATCCCCATCCCATTCCGCAACTTTGTTTCGGGGAACTCCACGTACGAGCAGTCGCGTTCCGGCGGTGACAATTGTTTGCCAATTTGCGCGACTGCCTCCGCTTTTGATGTAGCCATCCAGAAAAGTGACTCCCTCGCAGGTCCTTGCACCAGAGTCACGCCCTGTCGCCCGTACAATTGCCCGACCAAAGGCATAAACTGGCTGGCAAAGTGCAGTTTTCTCTGATTTAAAGGTGATGATTACATCCACATCCGTGCTGTGATCTGTTAGATCTGTTTCTCCGTAAACCTCCATCATGTAGTTACGTACTTGGTCTACTTCCACCGCGGGGAGGACCCAGCACTGGTTTACTCCATCCCATTTACTGCTTCCGATCTTTTTAATAAGTTTGATAAATGCGGGGTGATAAGGGGTGTAAACAAAAGCCAAATCATCAGTAATTGAAATATTGATACCTCTCATGGAATTCTCCTTCCAGATTCTCTTTTCCGTGGGGTTGTGCTATAATATGTGCAAGGCACAGTTGTAGTGCGGTAAGGGGTTACTTGTGCTTTACTGGCCGTTGAGTAGTGCGGTTGTCCCCGCGCATACTCTGAAAAATCAGAGGGTGTTCCGGTTGTCCCCGGTTCACTCTCTTTCAGTTTATCTGTGAGAGTCTCTATATGATGCAATTAGCCTCCTTTCCAACCCCTGTATGCTAACTAAAAAATGGCATAGTTGTAGTGCGGTAAGGGGTTACTTGCGCTTTACTGGCCGTTGAGTAGTGCGGTTGTCCCCGCGCATACTCTGAAAAATCAGAGGGTGTTCCGTTTGTCCCCGGTTCACTCTCTTTCAGTTTATCTGTGAGAGTCTCTATATGATGCAATTGGCCTCCTTTCCAACCCCTGTATGCTAACTAAAAAATGGCATAGTTATAGTGCGGTAAGGGGTTACTTGTGCTTTGCTGACCGCCGAGAGATACAGTTGTCCCCGCATTCCCTGTTATTCTAAGCGCTTTCCGTTTGTCCCCAGTTAGCCCTTTTCAAGTTCATTCGGCGGTTTCGACATTCTTTGAAAATATGTTATTTCTTTGCGCAGTCAGTATGTCAAGCGTCGGCATACTGGTTCTTTGCGCAAGCAGTCTGTCAAGCGTCGGCCGACTGATTCCTAATCGTTTTGCCATTTCCGCTTTCGTTATTTGGTTGTTAAGATATTCCTGATAATACTTATCAAACTCCGGAAGATCTTCTACCCTAATCGATTTCTTATACTTCCCTGCTTTTTTTGCAGCCTCAATACCCTTCTTTTGAGAAGCTCTCCGCAGTCTCTGAGCTTCCTGGGAGACCACCGTAATCATCTCCAATGTTTTTCGATCCAGCAGATCGGAATCGAATTCTTCCATGATGGAAATGACTCGGGCACCTTTATGCAGGAGCATTTTCAATGTTGAAAGTATTCCATCAGTAGATGGCGAAAAATTTATCAGAGAAGATGTTACAATAATGTCGCCGCTCTCTACAATATTGTACAGGTTGTTTAATTCATCATCTTCTAGTTTGGGTGGAATAATTTTCCCAGTATCTGAACGCTTGTATTTTTTGAAAGTAAAGATCCGATCTAATGAGCCTTCATTTTTACGAAATCCCGGAATCTCCGATACTTGGTGGAATTCGTAATTCAGGTTCTCATATCCATATGTCATCCAATGCTCCCTTCCCTGAATGTAAAATAACACATATCCAGTCTAAGGTCAACCTTAATTTACATTTTGCGATCGATATCAGATTTGATCTTTTCGAAAAATTAATGTTACGGATTGTTCTAAAATATAATCAACCAAAACATGGTTTTTCGGAAATAGAAGCACGCCTGTTTCGACGCGCTTCTATTTCTACTTAAAACGAATACCCGTTTACCACGGTCTTAATATATTCAATAAGCTTGGCACTGATGTTTAATGAGTCAAAATTGTCCGCTGCCATTTTCATCAGTTTATAGTTTTCCGGGTTTTCCTTGAGCATCGTCAAGGCACGCGCTATAGCATATGTACATAGCATTCCAACATATTCCTTCGACATTTTTCCAGTAAGATGAATGTCCTCAGGCTTGGTTTGATCTATAAAATCCATGACCGCAATCGCGACATACAGTTCCGAGTCCGATGCCGTAAAGCCATAATCGGAAGGATTTAAAAAACTCATGACGCACCTCTCACATTCGCTTTATCACATTATTCCACTGCTACTCCAAGAGATCCATACCATGCTACAAAGAACTCTCTCTGCCTCTCATACCATTCCTTTGATATGAGAACTTTTCTGTCTCCAAAGGAGAATGGTTTGGATATAAATCTTGGCATTCCATCAATTCCCTTGTTATCCGTAACTCCCGGAATATATTTTTTCATAAAGGGATTTTTTGTATGGAAAACTTTCCTGGACCATTCCTGCGTGCACATCTCTTCTATCTCTGTATCGGAAAAAGTGTACCCGCTCTTTCCAAGATTTTCCAACGCGGTATATACAAACCTGCCAATCTTCATTGAACCCTCTGGGAGCGGAGGGATATTAATCATCATGTCGTTGTCTTTTAAGGAGGACTTCCCTTCATTTGCCGGCATGCTGGGAGCTACAATATTAATTGCCGGCCTGTTCCGCTTTCCTGATTTCTTTTTTCGTCCGGCTTTTCCGGAACCAAAGGCTTTTATTCCTATCAATTGCATCAGGAATAATGCTTCTTCAAGATACTGGTTGAGCAGCGTCTTTTTAAAGATGTCAACCTTTGGTGGATTCCCGCTCTTCTTATTGTCGGAATCCAGATTTTGAATGGCGCCTGCCTTTTCGATCAGAACATATTCCAGATAATCAATGTCGGAACGATTGAGTGTATCATCCTTCGTTGTAAGAATGACTACGCTCTCCCACCAGTCTTTCCCTGCAATGTGTTGCGAAATTCTTTTTGCCAGGTCAGATGACTGGCCGACATACACTTTCTCTGAAGACAGAAGAAAATATACCCCGTACCGGTTACATGCACCGGTATTAATCAGATCCGTTACGGATTCCCTCGGTGCGGAAAACAATTCCCCGGCATTCCAATTGGAATCTTCTATGCGGATTACTCCGTTTAACGTTCCGTCATATAGGAGCATATTGATAATTTTAGCTTGTGCACCCATTACCTGCCCCCTGTCTTTTATTGCTTTACGGGAAAAGTTCCCATGGTAGATAACATTTCTTTACAAATCGCTCTGACTACCGGAACTGCAACCGAATTGCCAAATTGCTTATATGCTCTGCAATCGCTTACCGGAATAATGTATTCTTCCGGAAATCCCTGAAGCCTTGCACATTCCCTCGGAGTCAGTTTTCTCGGGTTTTTTCCTTCCTGTTCAATTAACGCTTCGCTTCCGTCTTTATAATACCTTGCGGATATCGTGGATGTATAAGGGCTTTCCGCATTGAACAGGGAATACCCGAAGCCTTTTCCGTTTGCTTTATTGGTACTTTTCCTGTTTTGATGTCCGATCCACAATTTGTCGCTGATGGTGTATTTCCCGTTTACATCCTTTTCAAGGATATCACCAACCCTTGTTGGCGTTTTGGGTGGTTCCGGATACGTAAACTGGTATTCAACAGGAATATCATAGTAATTTCTGTCAAATCCGACGATATATATTCTCTCCCTGATTTGTGGCAGGCCAAAATCTTTTGCGGCAAGCACCTTATAATCCGCCGTATAGTTCAATGCATGCAGATGTTCGAGGATTACACGCAGGGTATTTCCCTTGTCATGGCCAACAAGCTGCTTCACATTTTCCAAGAGAAAAGCTTTTGGACGCTTTTCTCCGATGATTCGTTCCACCTCAAAGAAAAGTGTTCCACGGGTATCTGAAAAACCCTTGTGCAGGCCTGCCTGACTGAATGGCTGGCAGGGAAAACCGGCGAGTGCAATGTCAAAATCCGGAATATCTTTGCCATCTATCTGCGTGATATCCCCGTACACGTCACCGCCAAAGTTTGTTGTGTATGTCTTTACGGCAAATTTATCCCATTCACTCGTAAAAACGCATTTCCCTCCTGCCTCTTGGAAAGGAATTCTTATTCCGCCGATGCCTGCAAACAAATCAATAAATTTGAATTTGGGATCCGTTACGTCATTTTTATAGGGAGTAACGGAAGCAAATTCCATGATCCTTTTATATTCTGTGTCCGGAATCTCCATTTCACCTTTTTCATATGCGCGAATTCGTGACTCTCCTTCCAGACCATATCCAAGGGCATCAGCCAGGTCCTTGATGGTCAATCCCAGACTTTTTCTTTTATCCTGAATCTCTTTACTTTTCACTGCAGATTATTCTCCTGTAGTATTTTGATCAACTCTTCCGGCTTCAACGGCGGGGTCTTGGTATGTAGCATGGCATGACAGTTTGGACATACCGGGATCAGGTCTTTTTCCGGATCCATGACATACGCTCCGCCCATTAAGCTTACAGGTTCAATGTGGTGCACGTGAATGAATCCTTTTCCAATTCCGCCATATACTTTTTCGAAATTCATTCCGCAAATTTTACAAGTCGTGCCCTGCAGCTTCAGACACAGTTCACGGTTCAACCGGTTACGTTCGTATTTGTTCGTGGTGACTTCTGTCTTTGCACCGTCTTTGTATCCCAACGGCACAATATTAAGCAGGGACAGCATCATCGCAGCGGCAGATACCCCCATTTCTTTTGCGGATTCGTCCGGATCCGAATCCGGATCTTCAATTCGCGTAATCCGTATATGGAGATTTTTCCAATCTTCCGGCCACTCGGTCAAATCCGTATTCGCCCCGTTTACCTTAACACTGATTTTTGCATTCTTCTGTCGGAACATATCGAGATATGCAAGAAACAGTTTCCTTTTTTCTTCGGATGCTGTAGCCATATCGTGAAGCATGTCCGCGGCATGAGCCTGTGGGTACGCCTCCATTACAATCCGCACATCGCTTGGATGCGAGATGCGGACCTCAAACAGCTCTTCATAATCATTCTTCGGGTAAAATGTGTAGTCGGTTCCCCTCTTTTTTACCGTAAACGGCACATCAAATTCCTGTTCCAGCAGCTGTCTCATTCTTCATCCCCCGGGTCCGGCAGATCCGCCAGCAGCTTCTTCAGCTGCCGTGATACCGATGTTCTCATATCCTCATAGTATTCTTCGGTTTGTTCGTTGACCGTGCTGTTCTCAGCTTCCGCAAGTGCCCAAAGAAGGCTGTCTATGCCTGTCACCATCACATTCTGGCCAAGAACGGGATAATACACCTTCTGATAGAAAGGATGTTTCTGATTCAATTTGATCGCATGTTTTCCGTCGGAAGTCAGACATGGCTTCCAAAGATTTCCATATTCCAAATCATCGACCGGAATGATACGCATTTCACCAGGCTTGTTCCCAGACACGATTTCAATCTTGTGGCTGAATGATCCGTTCTGGTTCTGCAGGGTAGCCGTATTATTTCCGGTCGGAGTCATCCTTGATTCTTCTGCAGACGGTGCTTTCTGGTCAATGTTTCTGTTTGAAGAAGCGTGCGCATTCTGCATTTCCGCTTCATGAGAAACCTGCGCAGTCTTACCGACACGATATCGATCGTTGGCTTCCCTTCTTGGAGCAGAAATAAAACTGCTCTTTATCCAGTCAATAATTTCCTCTGCAGGAAGAATCCTCGATTTTTTGATATCCACATTGAAAGCACTGTCCAGCTCCGCACCGAAAGAAAACTCCACGCGAAGAAGACTGTAATGCGGTTCGTTTGAATACATTCCAAGCCAATCCCCGTAATGGATTAAACGGTTCTCCCGATAAACATAGAACCCTTCGGTATTAACGGATATTTTGGCATCCTCTTTTGCTTTCGGGGTGGAGAAATCCGCCTGCCGCGGCAGCACATAGGCACACAGCGTCACCGGATACTTCTCATTCTCATCCACCTTTATCATCAGGGGTTTGTTCAACGGATATGCCAGGGTTTCCTTTTCACCAATACAGAACGGATCAATGGCTTTCACAGGCACCATATCGACGCTGATTTCAACATTCGGGCAACGATGATCTGCCGGATCGAGGAATCTCTGGAATGTTACACCAAGGTGATAACGCAGCTTTTCTTTCTTGGCTTTAACTGCCGTATTGATTGCGCTCTTTCCGGAATATTCATCCAGCCCCTTTGCCAGAAGCCGGTCAACTTTCTCCCATATAACAACCGTACCGGTTCCGTCGCCGGCTATGCTTTCAAGAATATTGATATCTGCTTTCGAAGGCTCCGGAGTCAGAGGTTTCCAGATATTAACCTTCTGTATATAGTCAAGATCCCACTGAATTTTGCGGATAGTATTGTCATTTCCTCTGGAAACAAGACTCATACATTTGCAGAATGCGGTGGAAGCTGTTTTCAGGCCAAGTCCGAACTTGCTGAGACTTTTTTTATTGGTCCTCTCCGCGGATCCGTACTTCATGGCATTGCGTAATTCCTTCGCATTCATGCCACAGCCGTTATCCGTAATATATACAAGGATCTCGCCCCTCGGCGTAACACTCATTGTAATATCAACTTTTGTAGCTTTTGCCGTAATTGAGTTGTCAACGATGTCCGCGATTGCAGTGTTAAAATCATATCCGGTATCTCGCAGACCCATAATAACCCTGTCCGCATCCGGAATAATTTCGTGATCAAATGCCTCTTCCGTTACCGAAGTATTAGTATCCTCAATAATCATGTCCCTGTTCCTTTCCTCGGTGAGATCTGCAGAGCATCAATAATATCCTGCAGATCTGCTGAAGTTCCATCTGCTCCAATTACTGCCGTGGCAGCCATATCCCGCTTCCGCTCAAGCCGGTCATTGACTACTTCTTCCACGGTGTCAAGATAGTACAGCCGGTATATGAACGTGGTCTTTTCCTGTCCCCTTCGATAGGCTCTTGCTGATGCCTGATCTTCGAGTGCGGGGTTCCATTCAAGATTATAATGAATTACATGATTTGCTGACGTGATATTCAATCCGGTTCCCGCAGCCTTCGGATTCAATATCAACGCGGTGCATCCATTGTAATTGTTAAACCAGTCTACAATTTTTTGCCTGTCCGGAACAGGCGTGGATCCGTTTATGGTGTTAATCCTGATCCCGAATCTTCGCGGAATGTCCTCGCGGAAAATATCAAACATTCCCTGATATGATGTAAATATGATAACCTTCTCATCCCGTGCAAATATTTCTTCCAGCAACTCACAGCATCTCTGATATTTCAGGGAATACTTTGCCGGATCATCATGTACGTCACTCTCATCCGCCAGATTCGGATGGGTGCAGAACATACGGAGTTTTGTAAGCATTCCGAGGCTGATATTCCCGGTATCAGCAATTGCTTTTCTGTAAGTCTCGTACAATTCTGCCTCAAAGTCCGTCATTGATAGAGGCTGTGATACAACAACTTTTTCCGGAAGATCCTGTGCCACGTCCTTTACGAGACGCCGTATCATTATTGAAGAAAGCAGGGGCTCTAACCTCTTTGCGCCATCAAGATCATCACTTATTGTCGCGGAAAAACTCTTTTCCGTACCCAAAAAACCCGGAATAACGAAATCCGTCAATGACCATACATCCGTTACATGATTCTCAAACGGAGTTCCCGTGACGGCCAGCCTCTCTTTCGCCGGTATATCTTTCACCCTCCTGGTTCTCGCACTTCCGGGGTTTTTGATATTTTGGGCCTCATCCAGAATAACAAGATCCCAATTGCGCATCTGAAACAGCAGATTATCAGTTACCGCATGTCCATAAGAAGTCACAATCAAATCGAAGGGATCAAACCCTGTTGGGGATCCTGTCCTGCTTGCGCCATGATGAATCAATACTTTTACGGATGGCGCAAATTTGGAACACTCGTTTTTCCAGTTATCAAGCAGTGATACCGGAGCAATCACCAGACATTTCTTTCCCTGGTTTTTTCGTTCTTCAATCAGGGCAATAGCCTGCAGTGTTTTACCAAGGCCCATCTCATCGCCGAGAATACATCCATGCGAGTTTTGCAGCATATAGTGCATCCACGCATATCCCCGTTGCTGGTATTCGTACAAATCGGCAGTAAGCCCTGCCGGTTTTTCATATACCACGGGGACATCAAGAGCGTCGTGGGAGGCATTGTTATGAATGATTCCTTCTTTATAATCGCGCCGAAGGAGTTCCAGGTATGTATTTACGGAAATTTCTCCTTCATTCCGGATGTCAAGGCCGTCAAATAATGCCCGCAGCTCATCCGCGTTCGAAATATAATGCCATTCATTATTAGTGATGACCTGATCAAGCATGAACCCTTTGATAAAATCAACACATTCACCATCTGCCGTAACGCGGATAAAAAGAGCCTTCTCTTTTGAATACAACTCTACTTCCGCATTTCTGCTGAGCGGAGAGAACGATATTTCAAGCACTTCCTCCGGAGAAGAATACTTTCTGCCATTAAATTCCAGTCCGCCGCCCAGAGCATCATAAACGTCAACGGCTTCCAGATGCGCAATCTTTCCGTTGTCTTCAATGGCTATGTGATTACCCGACCGGATCCACATATCTTTCACTCCCTGCTCTTTACGGAAATAACGATTTCATCGCCTTCATTCACGTCCGTCTGTCTTTCCACTTCAATTTCAGGGACGGATTCTTTGGGATCCCGATAGTCCTCAATCTCGTATGTTTTTCCGCTCAGATTTTCGGTAAACCCGGACAGATCCGCCAACATTGGAGCAATCTTCTCATTGTAGTAGTCGGAAACTATATCACCGACATAGGACTGTGAGACCGCAACAAGCCCAAGCATATTAAGGCAAACGGACAGGTAAAAATCCGCGCGATCAATGGTTTTATTTCCAGACCACCAGGAATAATCCGTGGCAAACCGCCATAGCCGGTTTGTTGCTTCCCGAACCGTTTCCGGATCATTGCCGGAAAACACATCTTCACACGCTTCAATGAAAAACCGCCTATTAATAGAAGCGGTTTCATCCCTCATTTTGGGAATATACAGTTTTGGGCGCTGTCCCATATATCGGCATACTTTAAGCAGAGCATCTTTGTACGCCATAAGTTCTGTAAATACACCAAGAGCATATGACGCAACAACAAACCATTGATTCGGGACATACATTGTATTACCAACGGATGTGGTAATGACGGAAGTATATCCATAAAAATCGACCATGTAGTCCCGTCCTCGCAGATATTCGCCATGTTTCTTCTGAAAGTCTTCGGAGAGTATCACATCGCCCTGCGGACAGTTCTCACGATAATGTATTGTGGATTTACGAATCAGTACATTCAAATCCTTTAATATAGGCAGCATATTATTTCTCCTTAACACCCTGGGTGTTATTTATTAATGACATAATTTCTTCCACGCAATCATCGGGATGCTTTTTTATATCATTTCCCCAAAACCTTACCACTCTCCACCCCATATCTGAAAGCTTCCGGTTTACTATCCTGTCGCGCTCAATATTACCGGAAATCTTTCTGATCCAAAATTCAGGGTTGTTTCCCCGTTGCAGCCTTGGATAAAGGTTGTCCCAGTCTTTTCCATGAAAATATTCGCTGTCACAGAAAACAGCAATTTTGTATTTGGTCAATGCGATATCCGGCTTTCCGGGAAGATCCTTAAAGTTTTTGCGATATCGGACTCCGCGATTCCACAATGCTTTTCTCAGAATCAGTTCTATCTGACTGTCCTTGTTTTTTATGTGGGACATATTCTTATGTCGCTGTTCCGGAGTTAAAACATCCATAGAGTTTAACCTTTCGCTACTTATAAAGAGTGTCTTTCAGAACAATTAAAACCGTTCATCCGTATCATGTAGTCGAAACCCTATTTCAAGATCACAATTAAGCCGGTCAGCAATTTTCCTGAGCTGTGTTTCGTTCCAATTATCTTTTTTTAGTAGGCTGTAGACGTTTTGTGGACTGCAGCCGAGTGCTTCCGCCAGATCTTTGCCGGTCATCGATCTTTTTACCATTACAAGTTTTATTTTCTCGCTCATCTGATTCGGGTATGCCATAATTATTGCCTTTCATTAATATTAAACTAATGGTTAAATAATAGTATTTTAATAGTAAATAACAAGTTATTTACTTGTGATTTTCTATGTATTCGAGAGCCGCCCTTTCCATGAATTTGGCAAAGGAAATTTCCTCTTCCCGGGCTCTGGACAGGATTGTTGTATAGGTGGATTCCTTCAGGGTCAAAGTATACTGTTTTCGTCCCTCAATCCCCTTCTCCTTGTTTGTCGGCCGGCCGCCCGGATGCCGCTTAAGGCGCTCTTCGGAATCGTTATTGACAGGTGCAATAGCAGAATTCTTCATGGCGCTTGCTTCCTTCTCCGCGCTTGCGCGAAGCATCTGACGTACGCTCATTCTATCCTCCTCAGAAGTTCGTTTATAAAGTCATCATATTCCCTGGTTACTGGTGCTTTTGGCGCGTATTCGAAAAGATCCATTTTAACCAGCTGGCTCTCCTGCACCACTATGGCCTGCCGTATACGGCTCGTGAAGACGGTTGTATCAAGCAGGTCGGCGGCAGCCTGAATGCTCTCTTCCAGTATCTTTGCGACGTTCGTACGGTCCGTGTACCGTGTCAGAAGGATGCCGGCAACCGGCAGTGTTCTTCCGGTTTCAGCTGACACATCTTTCAGCGTCTGCTTCAGAAGCCGTATCGCTTTCAATGAGAAAGAATCCGTGGCCATCGGCGTAATTACATAATCAGAACACATGAAGGCGTTAAGTGATAAAAATCCAAGATTTGGAGGCGTGTCGATGATGATGTAATCATAGTTCTCGGACAGTGTTTCAAGAGACCGCTTAAGAAGGTTCAGACTCCCTACCTTGCCGAGAAATTCCATATCTGCGCTACAGAGCGAGAAATCACCAAGAATTAAATCGAGGCCAGGTTTAATGGTAAATCTGGCAGCCTCCAGAGGCTGCTCACGTTTGAATACATGGTACAGGCTGGGGGTTCCGTCATCCTGCTCATCGAGGAAGCACATTGACAGGTTCGTCTGCGGATCCGCGTCAACCATCAACACAGATTTACCACGCTTATGAAGGCCGGCGGCCAGAGTCGCCGCAGTGGTGGTCTTTGCTACGCCGCCTTTTACGTTAGATATTGTAAGTATCACTTGGATGCTCCTTTTCTGAATCGAGATATTCAATAGTAAAAAACAAGTAAAAAACCATTTAATAACAATTATACAACATGTTTATAAATTGTTATTAAATAGTATTATACAATTAAAAATTTCCTTTTTCAAGAACTTTTTCAAAAAACCAAGCATTTGGTTGTAAAAACAGTTGAATTCTGACAGGATGTGCGGTAGACTTTATAGAAGTTGATGGAATGCAAAAGGCAGCCATTGGCGTGGCTGCCTTTTCCTTCATCGAATGATGAGCGTCATACGGTTTTGGCGAACCGTATGACTTTAATAGATCCGCTAAAATCTATACTCAGATTATAAACTTAGTACTAAAAATTGTAAACCCACTAGATACTGAGTTGCAATGCTGCCGAACCGCAAAATAGCGCATACATAAGAGCAGATATGTAAGGGTATGAGAAGCGGATAAGATGCTTGTCATGCCTTTTATTTTGCCCGTGAGCAGCCGCATGGGAACGGCTGCACCTGCTCTTATGGTGAATGAGAGAGGGCGGCATTCGCAGAGCATACTACCCTGCGATGTTCGCTATCTGCAAAGGACGAAGCAGTATAAAAAATGGTAGTTTGATCCAGCTCATTCAGAGAATGGATTCGGAGCGTGGCCCTGACCGAGATCACCCAGGACGCGCCCCGTCAGGGGTTGAAGTGCAGCAAAGACCTCAGCCTAACCCGAGATATCGCTCGGTACACTGGTTAAAGAAGCTGCGGGGGCAAACCCGTTCTCGCCTATGGTATTGCGGCGAGGGGGAGCACACAGAGGGGCCGAAAGGCCCACCATGTGGAAGTCAGGCGGTGAGGCGCATGGAGAAAGTGTGTCAGGTAAATCTGAAGTCAGGTGGTCGGAAAACGGATACCTCAGGCGATGTACGGCCTGGATCGATTGGTATGGGCGTTGACTCTCTATCACAAGTTGATAGGGAGAGTGCGCCCTGAAGCCGTTTCCTTGGCTCACCCAGCCTGTATCAGGGGGGGCTCAACGTCAAGCGGTTTCTAAGAAAAAGAAAAAAGAAAAACAGAGGAATCATGGTAGTCGCAGCTGTGGAGCTTGTGGGTAACCGGCTGGTAACGGAGCCGTGGGTAAGATGTGGGCATGACAGTGGGCAGCTTTGCTGTCCATGGTCTGTCCATATCTTATCCATGGCGAAGTGCCGGTTATCCATAAATCCACAGCTGTTATAGGTATGTGTTTTCTTTCAGTAAATGATTAATGGTAAATTACATGTTAATTACTATTAAAAAACATGTAAATAAACAGTATATATCTTATGAGTGGATAGTAAACATAATATGACAGGTAGACTGAGATAAGGCTTTAGACAGACAGGTCGCTTCCTGGAGATGGTTTTTTTTCGGTTTCGCATACCTGCATAAGTTGAAGAGCTTCCGGTTCTGATGTCTGCAGCATGTGCGCAGGGTAAGTAACATCGCCTGTTATGTCATAGTAACGCTTCATGGTAATGGGTAGAAATGATTCGTTCACAAGGCCGATGTTGTCGAATGTGTTGGACACCTGTCTGGCTGTTAATCGGGATCCGTTATGCAGAATAAAGAGGGGATCAGTGTCGGTGCGGCCTTCAGTATATGCTCTGATCTCTTCCTGAATGTCTGCAGGAATATGCCAGTTTCGCCGTATCTGCAGGGGACCTACATATGCTTCCAGGCAGTCTCTGTTTTTCACCTGATCTACCGTGATGGAGAGAAGCTGCCGGATTGTGCAGCCGAGACCGGAACCGATCTGATACATGAGCGTATATGCCGGATCGTATCCGCTGAGTGTGACGTGACTAATGCTTGTGTGACATGTTCTGCGCGTGATTTTATTGTTCATACCTTTCTCCTTTTTTAATTGATGTTGGTTGTTGGTATGTACACATCTGCGCAGACTGTACGCTGTCATGATACGTCTTTCCATCGTTTTTTTCAAGATTTCTGTACCATTCCCAGCACCGCCTCCGGCGGTGGTCTGCCCGTCTCCCAGACCATCGGCGCACCCGCCCCTGCAGGTCGAACAGGCTGCGCCTCAAGAGGAGAATGGGAGCCCCT
>Ga0256405_10003643_pt1 | contig 31273 bp, 26 predicted proteins | sample RumenRJG_02DNA_FD_189096 | JGI IMG/M metagenome (GOLD analysis project Ga0256405, IMG submission 189096) | Bovine rumen microbial communities from Lethbridge, Alberta, Canada - RJG_02 | ecosystem: Host-associated > Mammals > Digestive system > Stomach > Rumen | place: Canada: Alberta...
GTACATATTATCATAAGTACCGCCTGTATACCATCCGCAGCATCGTAAACAAATGGGCACCGCCGATGGAGAATAAGACGGAGGCGTACATTGCCAACGTGTCGAAACTTACGGGAATCGACCCCGATGAGCCGATAGGCATCCCGAGCGAAAGTCCTGGAAGATGGATGAAGTTGGGTAGGGCGATGGCGATACAGGAAAACGGCACAGATAGCATCGATGATTTTGCGCTGCTTACTGGCTGGGACTTATGTCGCGAAGCACTGAAATGAAAAAAGCGAGCCGAAAGTTTTGTGCTTTCGGCTTTTTTGTGTATTTTTGCAAACAGATATTAGCCTGTTGACTGATGAAAAGGGTTTTTATATTAGGATTAAAGATATTTGGCGGACTGGTGGCGCTGATTCTGGTGCTGCTGGCGGCTATATTCTTCTATATAAACTCGAATGCGGGTCAGCAGCGGTTGCTTAAGTTTGCCACCGATCTGCTGCAGGAGAAACTGGAGACCAAGGTGCAGATAGACAGCGTGGGCGTGAACTTCGGTACCATGGATGTGAACCTCTTTGGACTGGATGTGGAAGACCGACAGCAGCGGCCTATGCTACAGACGGACCGGATATCGGTGAGTGTTGACTTGAAAGACCTGATGGCGCATAAGGTGGAGGTGAAGAGCGCGGATATAGACGGACTGCGTGCGAAAGTGTTTCAGCCGAGAGACAGCGCGGCCAACTTCCAATTTATCATCGACGCCTTTAAGAGCGACAAGCAGAAGCCAAAGACTACGGATAAGCAGAAAAGCAAGAATACGCTGGAGCTGGATGTGAGCCGTCTGCAGCTGAGAAACATATACGTGGAGCATCACCATGCTACGAAGAAGTACCAGATGGCTGACACTTACAGCATGAGGCTGCTGACACTGAAACCAAAGGGCAAAAAGTATGTGGTGACAATCGACGGACTGCGATATACTACGAATAATCATCTGCCGAGAAAGAATGCCGACCGACCGAAGCGAGGATTCTTTGATGCGGGACATCTGGACGTGAAGGCCGACCTGGAGCTGATGGTGAACCACTACGGCAAGGATACGGTGAACATATCGCTTACGCGCTGCGTGGCAAAGGATTCGGTGAGTGGGTTCAACTTCAGCGATATCCGCCTGGATGCGGGGATAAACAAGCGCGAGGCTAACCTGCGAAACGTGGCGATAAAGCACCTGAACACTACGATAAACTTTGACAGTGCCACAGTGCAGTTGCCAAGCAAGAAACAGGGACGCAAACTGGAGTACCAGACCTCGATGATTACAGGACGCACGATACTTAAGGACATAGCGCGCCCGTTTGCGCCGGTATTAGGCCGATTTACCATCCCGCTGAACTTCAAGGTGGTGATGAGTGGTACCGACAGCACGATGCACTTCCGCCAGGTGCATGTGAATACGGACGACCAGAGGCTGAAGATTGACGCCAAGGGCGACATAACGCATCTGCAGGAGAAAGAGAAGCTGTTTATAAGGTTCTACGTTAACAAGATGCACACCAACGCGGTTACGGCCAAGCGCATAATTGACCAGCTCCTTGTGAAGAAATTCATGATGCGCCAGCTTAACAACCTCGGAGCAATAAGCTTTAAGGGCAGTTTTGACGTGCTCTATAAGATGGAGAAATTCCGCGGTGTGCTGAACACCACGCACGGATATCTTGGCGTGAACCTTACGCTGAATGAGCGGACAAAATATCTTACAGGCTCGGCCAGCACAAAGGGATTCAACTTAGGCGAGGTGATAGAGATGAAGCATATAACGGATGTGGGATTCAACGCCAACTTTACGTTCGACTACTCGAAGCCTCGTACAGCGCGCGTGCGCCGACTGCGTGGCGGAAAACTGCCTATCGGATCGATAAACGTAAACAATGCTCGTGCCTCCTTCAGGAAGATAAAGTTCAGCGACATCAGCGCTACGATAAAGAGCGACGGTGTGGTGGCCGATGGACATATAGCCCAGACGAAGAAACACACCGACATAATGTGCGACTTTACGTTTAATAATACCGACTCTATCAACAAGATGAAGATAAAGCCCCGTCTGCGCCTGAAGAATATGTTCTGGCAGAAGAAGATGACTGATGAGGAGCGCACTGAGGCTCAGCTGAAAAAGTTGCAGAAAAAGCAGGAGAAGGCTGCTGCTAAGGAGGAAAAGCTGAAAGCAAAGGAGAAGAAAAAAGCCGAAAAGGCTGCCCGCAAGGCTGAAAAGAAAGCAGCCCGAGAGCAGCGCAAAGCTGAAAAGAAAGCGGCAAAAGAGGCTGCCAAAGAGGCGAAGAAACTTAAAGAACAATAAGGAAATGAAATCATATAAAACATTTGCACAATTCATATTCAGTACAACTATAGCATTAACATCGATGGCTTCGTGTGGATTAGGCAGGGAGCCGGAACCGCAGAAAACACCCGAGGAGATACGCCTGGAAGAGGTGAGCCGGATGGACACCGTGGAGCTGATGATGCGCGTGAACCCCGACACGATTGAGGGGCGCACGAAGCTCGACTCGCTATCGGCCGACGCATGGATGCTGATAGACGACAGTACGGGCATAGTGATATCGGCAAAGAACGCCTACTGCAAGCGATATATGGCGTCGATAACAAAGATGATGACGTGCTTGCTGGCGCTTGAGAACGGAGTGCTGAAAGACACCGTAGAGATAACGGACGATGTGTATATTAACAAGGACGGACGCGTGAGAAAGGGCGAGGCGTACCTGCTGGAAGACCTGATAGCGGAGATGATGATGATTAGCGACAACGACGCTGCATACGCCATTGCAAAGCATGTGGCAGGCGACACGCTGACATTCTACGACATGATGAACCGAAAGGCTATGTACCTGAGCATGGACAGCACTCACTTTGCCAACCCAAACGGTATGCCTAACGACAACAACTTCAGCAGTGCGGCCGACTTAGTAAAACTGGCCAGATACTGCATGCGCGACAGTGCCTTTGCGGCAATAGTGGGAACGGCCGAGAAGCAGATTCCGCTGATAGACGGAAGGCATCTGGACTGTCGAAACAGCAACGCGCTGATACATACCTACGAGGGATGTACTGGAATAAAGACAGGATTTACATATCAGGCTGGATACTGCCTTGCATCGCAAGCCACACGCGACGGAATAACACTAACGTTAGTGCTACTGAACAGCAGGAGTTTTAAAAGCAGATTCGTTGAGTCGGCCGCAATACTGGATTACGGATTCCGCGTGATGAAGGCTTACAGGCAGAACTCAAAGTGCTGATAGTCCTTCAGGGTGCGCCAGGCTCCGCCCCAGCTGAAGCCGTGCTTGATGAACAGCTTATAGCACAAATCAGAAGTAGTGATTTTATAAGGGTAATCGGCCTTGCGATCAACGTAAGGCTTGCCTGTTGCGGGCTCTACTATCTGATGACCATCCTTCTTACTATACCTTACATAGGGGTTATAGAGCGGATTGATATCGATGGCCAATCCGCGGGCATGTTTTGAAAGATTCTTTGAACCCGACACGTTGCGATAACAGAAGCAGCTGGTGTTGTTGGCACGCATCTGGCGTTCGTCGTCGGCATCATAGTTGTCGGGCAGACGCATGCGCTGGATGGGGTAGTGGGCGGCATACAGCTCGCGGAAGATGGTGAGCAGCTTCTGGGCTATGAGTTTGTTGCAGATGAGTTCGCCAACATGTGTGCGGCCTTCGAGGTCGTAGTGCGAAATGCGCAGGTAGCGCAGGTCGGCGCGGCGGATATAAGGGTTATCGTGCCAAGTCTTGCCCTGCATGGTTTGCCACACGCTATCGGGGATAGCCTGAGAGGAAAATATCTGGCCTTGCGCACCAAGAGTGCAGCAAAGCCAGATAGAGATAGTAGTGAGTAGTTGTTTCATTATATTACATAAATGCTACGGTGAGTCCGGCCATAACAATGCTTACCATCGACATGAGTTTGATGAGGATGTTGAGTGAAGGACCGGATGTATCCTTGAATGGGTCGCCAACGGTATCGCCCACGATACAGGCCTTATGGGCAAACGAGCCCTTACCACCAAAGGCGCCTTCTTCGATATTCTTCTTAGCGTTATCCCAAGCTCCACCGGCATTGGCCATAAATACAGCAAGAGTAAAGCCTCCTGCAAGTCCGCCAACAAGCAGACCGAGCACGCCTGCCACACCAAGCACACAACCCACGATGATTGGGATGATGATGGCGAGAACAGATGGGATAATCATCTCGTGCTGAGCTGCACGGGTAGAGATTTCAACGCAGCGTCCGTAATCGGGTGTGCCTGTACCTTCGAGGATACCGGCAATCTCGCGGAACTGGCGGCGAACCTCCTGAACCATCTTCTCGGCTGCACGACCTACGGCCTCCATAGTCATACCGCAGAACAGGAAGGCGGCCATAGCACCGATGAAGGCACCAACCAGAACCTTAGGATTCATGAGGTTTACCTGGAAGAAGTTCATGAAGTCGGGGATGTTGGCATCAGCAGCCGAGATAACCTCGCCCTGCAGATTCTCCATCGCTACATTGGCGCGAGTCATCGCTATCTTAATCTCCTCGATATAAGATGCCAGCAGAGCAAGTGCGGTGAGAGCGGCCGAACCGATGGCGAAGCCCTTACCTGTGGCTGCTGTGGTGTTGCCAAGAGCATCGAGGGCATCAGTGCGGTGGCGAACCTCCTCGCCAAGACTCGACATTTCGGCGTTACCGCCGGCATTGTCGGCAATTGGTCCATAAGCATCGGTGGCCAGAGTGATGCCAAGTGTTGACAGCATTCCAACGGCTGCAATACCGATACCGTACAAGCCGTGAGCAAGTGATTCGGACGACATAGAGAGGTCGAACCCGTTAGCGCAGAGATAGCTGAGCATGATGGCCACACCGATGGTGATGACTGGGATGCAGGTAGAAATCATACCTGTGCCGATACCCTTGATGATAACGGTGGCGGCACCAGTCTGACCAGCTTCAGAAATCTGCTGGGTGGGCTTGTAAGAGTGAGATGTATAATACTCGGTGGCCTGACCGATGATGACACCAGCAGCAAGACCAGAGATTACTGAGAACGAGAGACCGAGCCAGTTCTCGATGCCAAGCAGATAGAGAATGGCAAAGGTGGCTGCGGCGATAAGTACTGCGCTGACGTTGGTTCCTACTGAGAGCGAACGGAGCAGATCGCGCATTGTGGCTCCCTCTTTTGTGCGGACTAGGAAGATGCCAAGCAGCGAGAGGAACACGCCTACAGCAGCGATGAGCATAGGAGCAATGACAGCACGGAGCTGAACTTCGAGACCTGCCACACCAAAGGCTGCTGCACCAAGGGCTGCGGTACTGAGAACAGAGCCGCAATAGCTCTCGTAGAGATCGGCACCCATACCGGCCACGTCGCCTACGTTATCGCCTACGTTATCGGCAATAGTAGCAGGATTACGTGGGTCGTCTTCAGGGATATCAGCCTCAACCTTACCTACGATATCGGCACCAACATCGGCTGCCTTGGTATAGATACCGCCACCAACGCGGGCGAACAATGCCTGGCACGAAGCACCCATACCGAAGGTAAGCATGGTGGTGGTGATGGAGATAAGACCATCGGCATCGAAGTGGTTAAGAACTATGAACCAGATGGCGATATCGAGCAGACCAAGACCTACTACGGTGAGACCCATAACGGCACCTGAACGGAAGGCAATCTTCAAACCGGCATCAAGACTCTCGCGGGCAGCATTAGCTGTGCGGGCAGAGGCGTAGGTGGCGGTCTTCATTCCGAAGAATCCAGCCAAGCCAGAGAAGAATCCGCCTGTGAGGAATGCAAACGGAACCCATGGGTTCTGAACATTCAGTCCGTAGGCCATAAAGGCAAACAGAACGCAGAGCACGGCAAACACAATGCCCACTACCTTGTACTGCTGCTTGAGATAAGCCATTGCACCTTTGCGCACATAGAGCGCAATCTCTTTCATTCGTGGCGTACCTTCGTCAGCCTTCATCATCTGGGTGAAGAAATAATACGCCATAGCCAATGCCACAATCGAAGCGATGGGCACCAGCCAGAAAACGTTAGGAATCATCATAATAGGTTTTAGTTTTTATAGGGTTTGTTGATTGAGAAAATTCTGCTAACGGAACGAGGAATTACTCATCAGAGAAGTCGATGAGCTCGGCAGCCTCTTCATCATCGTCGCCGCCAAGATCCATCATGGTAGAGTAGTTGTCCTCGGTGATATCATCGTCGTTTGGACCGTCTACCTCCTCGTCTTCCTCGTCGTGGCTGCTGTAGTTATCCTCTACAACTACGTCGGCATCGTCGTCCTCCTCATCAAAGTCGTCATCGTCGTCGCCGTTCTTAATCTGCATGCGGAGCTTAACTTCCTCAGGCTTGAGCTTAGCGAAGATAGCCTCAACCCAGCCGCCTTTGGCAACCTCGAGTACCTCGTAGCCATCCTCTACCTTCTTCTCGTACATGCCGCCCTTCTTGTGAAGGCGATCCTTTGGAAGGGTAGTGGTAGAGATGTCGAAACCGCTCTGGATTACGTCCTGAACCGACTGAGAAAGAGAATCCCAACCACCGCCGAAGTTGCGGTCGATAACCTCAAGCAGCTGAGCTGCAGAGATGTGACGGATATTCTCGTAAGTAAGATCGGTAACGCGTGAGATAGGGCGCTTCTTGATGGCCCAGATGAATTTCATGTTATCGTCGAACTTTATCAACGCTACCTTGTAGCCGCGAGCCTCGAAGCTCTTGCGTACAGGTGCTGTGTCTTCACGGAGATCCTCAATAAAGAAGGCACTCTTGAAAATCTGGAGGTAGTGCTTTACGTTCTCCTTAACTTCGGCATCCTTGCATGCGGCTTCCCACATACGGATAACATCGTTCTCCTGGATGTCCCAAACACTACTCTTTGTTACACTCTTAATTGATAATGACGGATTACTTTCCGGTTGTTGTTGTTTTGTTCTTGCCATATTATTCTACTAAATTTGGTGCAAATGTAACCACTTTATTTTTTATTAGCAAGTTTTTGGCCAATATTTTTTGTAAATTTCGCAATTTAACGTAACTTTGTGCCCGAATATGGCACAACCATTGGCTGAAAGACTACGTCCTCGCACTTTAGATGAGTATATCGGACAGGAACATCTGGTAGGTGAAGGGGCTGTTCTGCGTAAGATGATTGACGCAGGACGCATACCCTCGTTTATACTCTGGGGACCGCCGGGAGTAGGCAAAACAACGCTGGCTCAGATTATTGCTAACCGACTGGAGACACCGTTCTACACTCTGTCGGCTGTTACCAGCGGAGTGAAGGATGTGCGCGATGTGATAGAGAAGGCTCAGAAGGGAAGATTCTTCAACGAGGCTTCACCTATTTTATTTATAGACGAGATACACCGTTTCTCGAAGTCGCAGCAGGACTCGCTGCTGGGAGCAGTTGAGAAGGGTATAGTAACGCTGATAGGTGCCACAACCGAGAACCCCTCGTTCGAGGTGATACGTCCGTTGCTGTCGCGATGCCAGTTGTATGTGCTCAAGTCGCTTGAGAAGGATGATCTGCTGAAACTCATCGACCGAGCCATACATACCGACTCGATTCTGAAGGAGCGAAACATAGTGCTGCAGGAGACTAATGCCATGCTTCGCTATAGCGGAGGTGATGCGCGTAAGTTGTTGAACATCTTGGAGTTAGTGATTGAGGCTGAATCATCGGATGAAGTTGTGATTACCGACGAAAAGGTGGTGAACCGACTGCAGCAGAACCCGCTGGCCTACGACAAGGACGGCGAGATGCACTACGATATAATATCGGCATTCATTAAGAGTATCCGCGGTAGCGATCCTGATGCTGCGCTATACTGGTTGGCCAGAATGATTGAAGGTGGTGAAGACCCGCAGTTCATAGCACGCCGACTGGTGATAAGTGCCAGCGAAGATATAGGGTTGGCAAATCCTAATGCCTTGTTGCTGGCTAATGCAGCCTTCGACGCTGTGATGAAGATAGGTTGGCCTGAAGGCAGAATACCCTTGGCCGAAGCTACTGTCTATTTAGCTACATCGCCAAAGAGTAACAGTGCCTATCTGGGTGTTGACGCTGCACTCGACCTGGTGCGCCGTACTGGTAATCAGCCCGTTCCGCTGCCAATACGTAACGCGCCAACGCAGCTGATGAAGGAGTTGGGATATCACGACGGATATAAGTATCCGCACGACTTTGCAGGTCATTTTACTCCGCAGCAGTATATGCCTGATGCTCTGCAGAACGAACGCATCTGGCACGGACAGCATAACCCCACGGAGGAGAAGATGTATCAGCGGATGGTGAATTATTGGGGAAAAAGATTTGAAGACTGATGGAGCAGAATCTGATAATAGCATTTATTGAACTGTTGGGAACGTTTGCCTTTGCCATTTCGGGTATCAGGCATGCGGCAGCAAAGCACTTCGACTGGTTCGGAGGCTATGTGTGCGGTGTGGCTGTGGCCATCGGCGGAGGTACCATCCGCGACGTGATGCTCGGCACAACGCCATTCTGGATGACTAATCCGATATATCTGATATGTACAGCAGTTGCGCTGCTTACAGTTGTGTTGTTCGGAAAATGGATGGAGCCGCTGAAGAATGCGTGGTTCGTGTTTGATACATTAGGACTTGCGCTGTTCACCATCGCGGGAATACAGAAGAGTTTGGCGTTCGGACAGCCGTTCTGGGTAGCAATCATAATGGGATGCATTACAGGTTCGGCAGGTGGAGTTATCCGCGATGTGCTGCTTAACAACGAGCCCGTGATATTCCACAAAGAGATATACGCTATGGCCTGCGTTGTGGGCGGTATAGCATTTTGGGGATTAGCTGAGCTTGGCACTCCCGCAGAAATCAGCGCCAGTGTGAGCTTCGCAGTAACATGCCTAATCCGCTTCCTAGCCGTGCGCTACCACCTCTCTCTCCCCGTATTGAAAGAAAAATAGTAAATAGTCAAATTGTCAAATATATCCATGGCAGAACAAACAAATAATAGAAGAAGAAAGGCAGCCCAGCCGCTTGATCCTACTTTAGGACACCTGCAGCCACAGGCTCTTGAGATAGAGAAAGCTGTGCTTGGTGCGCTGATGATTGATAAGGACGCATACGCAATAGTGTGTGAGATACTGCGCCCTGAGAGTTTCTACGAGCCCAGAAACCAGATGGTTTATACCGCCATACGCGACTTGAGTATGGACGAGAAACCAGTAGACATGCTTACCGTTGCCGACCAGCTTGCTAAGTCGGGAAAACTTGAGCAGGTAGGCGGTCCTGGTTATATTGCCGAGCTGAGTTCGGGCGTTGCTACATCAGCAAACATCGAGTATCACGCAAACATCATCGCGCAGAAGTCGCTGGCACGTCAGCTTATATCATTTGCAAGTTCAATACAGACTAAGGCTTTCGACGAGACTATCGATGTTGAAGACCTGATGCAGGAGGCTGAGGGTTCGCTCTTCGAGCTCTCGCAGCACAACATGAAGAAGGACTATACCGCCATCGACCCGGTTATTGCACAGGCGGTGAAAGGTATTCAGGATGCTGCTAAGAACACCGACGGACTGACGGGTGTTTCTACGGGATACTTTAAGCTTGACGATATCACCAGCGGTTGGCAGGCTTCCGACTTGGTTATCATCGCCGGACGTCCTGCGATGGGTAAGACGTCTTTCGCACTTTCGATGGCTAAGAACATCGCTGCCGACCTGCGCATACCTATGGCGTTCTTCTCGCTTGAAATGTCGAACGTTCAGCTTGTGAACCGACTGATATCTAATGCATGTGAGATTCAGGGTTCGAAGATTCTGAACGGACAGCTGCAGCGCGACGAGTGGGAGCGACTTGACAAGAACATCAACAATCTGCTGGGTGCTCCGCTATATGTTGACGATACTCCTGGACTCTCGGTATTCGAGCTTAGAACAAAGGCACGCCGACTGGTTCGCGAGCACGGCATAAAACTGATTATGATTGACTATCTGCAGCTGATGAACGCCAACGGAATGCGTTTCAGCAGCCGACAGGAAGAGGTATCAACGATATCACGTTCGCTTAAGGGACTGGCCAAGGAGCTGAATATTCCTATTCTGGCGCTGAGTCAGTTGAACCGTGGTGTTGAGAGCCGTGAGGGTCTTGAAGGTAAGCGTCCGCAGCTGAGCGACCTGCGTGAGTCGGGAGCCATCGAGCAGGATGCCGATATGGTGCTGTTCGTGCATCGTCCTGAGTACTATCATATCTATCAGGATGATAACGGACGCGATCTGCACGGTATGGCACAGATTATTATTGCTAAGCACCGTAAGGGTGCCACAGGCGATGTACTACTCACATTCCGCGGTGAGTTTACCAGATTCGAGAATCCTGAGGATAAGAATATCGATAACCGCGCTCCAATAGGTGGAGGAGAGATTATCGGTTCGAGAGTGAATGGCGAGGACAACCCATTGCCACCACCAATGGCCGACGGCCCACTTCCTTTCTAAGAATAAAAAAACTCTCCCGATTTGGGAGAGCTTTTTTTTACTTATACTTTTGGATTAGTGCTTCGGCTTGGAGGTTACCCATATCCTTTGCTTTCTGCAGGTTGGGTATTCCTTCCTTCTTATTGCCCTTAAGGCATTGTGCAACTCCAAGGAACAGGTATCCGTCGCTATCGTTAGCATCGATGGTGATACTCTCCTTTGCTGTAGCAATAGCGTTGTCGTAAAGACCTACGCGAATCTCGAGCGAAGCCTTCTCGGCATAGTAGAATGTCTCCTTAGGGTTCATCACGATGGCGCGAGTGATATCGTTGAGAGCCTGCTGATAGAGTCGGCCGTCTACCTCAGCCTGATGACGGAGGTAATAGAAGTTATCATTGATGTTAGCTACCATCAGCTCCTCGTAGTCGTTCATATCAGAAATAGCATCGCGATATTTCTTTGCCTGCAGACGGGCCTGAGCGCGAGCCCAGAGATAAGGAGCTGCCTCTTTAAGATAAGGCTTTGTGAAACAGTTCATCGCGCTGTCGAGCAGAGCAAGCATAGCGGTTGAATCCTTCAGCATCTCTTTACAACGCGCTGCGCTGAAATAAACTTCGGCACCCTTGAGGTTTGTGTTTGCCAGCTCGGTGTAGATGTCGTAAGCCTCGTTGTATTTCTTCTGTCCGAACAGGATGTTTGCCTCCATCTGGCGGTATGTGGGCTGAGGGTTAAGTGTGTTTGCAAGGCGGATCTCATCAAGAGCCTTGTCGAGTGTCCAATTGTCGTAAGGCACATCAGCCTGGAAGATAATCTTGTTATAAATCATGCGTGCATAATTATAATGAGTATCATCCTTCTGGGTTGAGTTGCTGATAGCAGTCTCCATATCCTTCTCGGCGGCAGCGAAATTGTTTGAACTTGCCTCAATCTGTGCTCGATACATATATCCGTCGGATGCCTTAGGGAACTTACGGATAAAGTCCTCTACCATATTTACATACGATGCAGAATCCTGGCGGCTGCTTGCCATATAGAGAGCCAGAACGGCCTCCTTCTGATCGTCGGGAAGCTCCTTCTTAATCTTGGTCTGCAGCAGTGCAGCCTCATTCATTCCAAAACCAGAAATTCTGAGTGAATCGGCAAAGCGAGCGCTTACTGCATAGCTCAAGGTGTCCTTATCGGTAGCAGGCTGTTGCATCAAACCTACAACTTCGCCAGCCTGATTGATAAGAGGTGTGCTAACGGTGTTGGCGGGCATAGTCATTGCTACAGTGTAGTACTCGTACTCGCCCTGGAAAGTCTCTGCCTTGCGCACTGTTCCAGCTGGCACATTCTTCACCTCGTGATAAGGCAGAAGCCACACCTGAGAGCTAACGGGAGTTGTGGCCGAGCTGATGGCGAGGGGCTGAGTCTTACCATTTACGCGGAACTTAACAACGTCGTACATATCGTTAACACCAACGATGCTTACTACAGGCAGTTCCTTGCCCGAAGCATCGATAACAACGGCGCGAGATGCACCCTTGAATGGAGTGTAGTTACTTACTGCATCACCTTTGTCGCTTGTAAAGAAACCGTTGCTGCTGCCGATGAGTGAACCGTCTTCAGCAAAGGTCTTTAAGGTGAATACTGATTTTGTGGCTTTCTTTACCCAGCTGGGCTGCGCCATAGCCACCAATGGCATCACCCCAAGCAATATTAATAATATCTTCTTTTTCATATTCTCTATATTCTAAAATCTTAATTCTTAAGTAGTTCTTTCGCGTTCTGAATCGCTGCTTCAGTAACGTCGCTTCCGCTAAGCATCTGAGCTATTTCGCGTACGCGCTCATCGGCATCAAGCTGTCTCATCTTACTTGTTGTGCCGCTTGCAGTCTCGTTTTTCTCTACCTTATAATGTACAGAACCAAGTGCAGCAATCTGGGGTAGGTGGGTGATACTTATTACCTGTCGGCCGTGACCGCCCATCTCCTTCATTATCTGCGCCATCATCTCAGCTGTCTTACCGCTAACACCGGTATCAATCTCGTCGAAGATGATTGTTGGCAGCTTAACTGCTCCACTAATCATTGCCTTGAGTGAGAGCATTACGCGGGCTATCTCACCGCCTGATGCCACCTGAGATACAGGCTGGAGTGGGGTAGACGTGTTAGCGCTGAAAAGGAACGATACCTTGTCGGCTCCATTCTGTCCCAACTCGATAGGGGTGAGCTGGATGCTGAAGCGAACGTGCGGCATTCCCAGAGGAATAAGGCGTTTCTGCATTTCGGCTTCGATGGTCTTAGCTGATTTGGTACGCAGCTTTGTAAGCGCATTAGCCTCCTTACGAGCCTTTGATTCTAACTCATCTCTGCGGGCCTTAAGAGCATCAAGCGATTCGTCGCCGTTCTCTATTGCTGTCAGCTGTTGATGCAACTCGTCGCGTTTAGAAATAAGCTCTTCAACAGTCTCAACGTGATACTTCTTTTCGAGTTCATAGATCCTGTCAAGACGACTGTTTATCTGGTCGAGCTCAGCTGGGTCAAAATCAACCGATTCCAGCAGACTGCTAATTTCCTGACTAATGTCCTTCAGGTCGATATAGCTGCTGTCGATACGCTCGATAAGCTCGCTTACCTCTGGGTATACTGACTCGATGCTTCGCAATGCCGAAAGCGACGAACGCAACGACTGTATTACGCCAACCTGTTCGGCCGACAGGGCGTTATCGGTTGTGTAGAGTGCGCTCTTGATATCTTCAGAGTGCTCCATAGTCTCGCTGCGCTGCTCAAGTTCTTCCTGCTCGCCTTCCTGCAGTTTTGTATTTTCGAGTTCCTCGAATTGGAACTTGAGAAAGTCGTGATTCTCGCGATTGCGTTCAATGGCGAGAGTCATCTCACTAAGTTCTTTCTCTGCTTTAACGAATTCGGCGTAAGTATTCTGATACTTAGCAAGTTGCGCCGCATCGTCGGCGATGATATCTACTACTTCCAACTGAAAGTCTTGCTTGTTGAGCAGCAGGTTCTGATGCTGCGAGTGAACATCCATCAGCATGTCGCCAAGCTCTTTCAACATCGACAATGCCACAGGCGTATCGTTTATGAAAGCGCGGCTTTTTCCTGCAGCTGTAAGCTCGCGGCGAATAATACAATCGCCGGCATCGTACTCGATATCGTTCTCGTCGAAGAACGGCTGCATATTATAGCGCGACAGATCGAAGTTTGCCTCGATGACACACTTTTCTGCCCCTTGTTTTATTGTCTTAGAATCAGCACGCTGACCAAGTAACAGAGCTATCGCACCAAGGATGATGCTCTTACCAGCACCAGTCTCACCAGTGATGACAGAGAACCCCTCGTACAACGAGATATCAAACTCATCAATCAGCGTAAAGTTCTTAATATATAAATGTTTAAGCATAGCTTATTATTGTTTGATTGCTTCCCAACTATTGTTCTGTGATGCATTCAATCCCATCAGTATATCGTAGATGCGCTGTTTCTCTTTCTGAGTGCCTTTACCTTTATATATGCTGGCCAACTCGTCTTTCTTGTAGTCGGTCCATATCTGCGGCAACAAGCTTAGCGGTTTGTCCTGATGTGCCTTCTGCAGGTCGTCTTCGATTGCAGTAGATATCTCAGTGCGTCCTCGTTCGGCATTATTAGCCATCTCGTCGAGTCCCTTACGATAATAATCGTACTGCAGCTGACGGAACGGTTTCATTGCCTCGTCGAGATAATCGTTTATGATAGCAAAGCGATTGCGGTTGTCCTCGAACGATTTCCATCCTGGGAATCCCAGATTCTGCGCATTGTTAACCAGTACCAGACAACGCTGCAGCACATCGGTTCCGCCCATAGGAGCAAAGCTGTCGAGATCGAGACCGATTATCAGCATTGCGTAGTAGGCCAGGAGAGCAGTGAGCTGATTGTCGATATTCTCCTCGACAAAGTTCAGCTGGTCAAACTGCTGGAAATCGAAGTTGAAGTTTGCGTCTCTATTATTATATAAGGTAGTGGTATAGGCAGAGTTGAAAACAGGACGGTTAGCTTGGATTAGTGCCGTACACTCAAAACGGTTCTCGTCGCGATTATACTTGTTTACGGTGATGTTCAGGCTGGCCTGTATGCACTCGTTCTTCTGAAATTGAAGATCGGTCCATGAGCGTTCGTTAAGGAACTGCTCCATAGTCTGCTGCAGATTCTCGAACACGCTTGCATCGGTGCCTTGAATCTGGCTATGATTAATATTAACTTTAACTTGCAGTTCCTGAGCGTTAATACCAAGAACTGCAAGCATAAGTAAAATTATTAATAAAGCCTTTTTCTTAATCATCCGTTAAGTTTTGATTCGCGCAGACGGATTCTGGTTAATACCTGCTTAGTGTTGTAGGTAAAGTCGCCAGCAAGAATCCAACTGTAATAACCTGGATCGATATGCAGCACATCGGCAACAGGAATACCTTTATGCTTGCCAAAATTGAATACCTCAGTAAGCTTTGGATTACCGTCAGAATCGAGTAGGGGATTTCCGTTTCGGTCTTTCACCTCGCCCCAAACAATACGGCCTGCAAAGTCTACATTGTTATTAGTACGTGAGAACTCGGCCAGCTTCGTCATATCGTTCTCAAGAACCTTGTCTGGATCCTCGTTTGCACCAGGAGCATACTTGTCGAGCTCGCCCATAAGCACACGATATGTAGCTTCGGTATCCTGATCGGCACGGTGCGCCTCGAAGTCTTCCTCCATTTTTCGTCCGCAATAGAACTTATATGCAGCAGCCAGATTACGGCGTTCCATCTTATGGAAGATGGTCTGAGCGTCGATCATCTTTGACTTGCTGAAATCGAAGTCGATACCTGCACGAAGGAATTCCTCAGCAAGCAGCGGAATATCGAAGTGGTTTGAATTAAATCCGGCGAAATCGCAGCCTGTGAATTTCTCTGCAAGAGTGGCACCCAACTGCTTGAATGTGGGCTTGTCCTTAACATCTTCGTCCGAAATTCCCGTAAGCTGTGTGATTATAGGCTCGATAGGTTTCTCTGGGTTTACCAGCTCGTTGCCTCGTTCCTCACGTCCGTCGGGATAAACTTTAATATATGAAATCTGGATGATACGGTCCTTAACCAAGTCAAGGCCCGTAGTCTCCAGATCAAAAATAACCAGTGGTTTAATAAGATTCAGTTTCACTTTCTCTTCCTCTCCACAGTTTAGTTGTTAAGCAACATTGGCATCATCAGCATTACAATCTCCTGATTCTCAGGCTGTTCGCTTGGCAGAACAAGACCAGCGCGGCTTGAATCAGCAAGCTGGATAAGAACATCCTGGCACTCGATGTTGCTCAGAACCTCGATGAATGCATTACCCTTGAAACCAATGCTGAGGGGTGATCCGTTATAATCGCAAGTCATACGCTCGGTAGCTGTCTTTGAGAAGTCGTAATCCTCAGCATCGAGCTGCAGTGTAGAGCCTTCAACGTGGAAACGAACAAGGTTGCTTGAGTCGTTAGCAAATGGCTGAACACGGCGCAGAGCTGACAACAGTCCAAGACGGTCTACGCGTACTTCGTTAGGATTATTCTGTGGAATGACTGAATTATAGTTGGGGTAGCGACCCTCGATAAGGCGGCACTGCAGAACGCCGTCGCCATAGTTAACTTCTGCGTTACGCTCGTCGAAACGGATTGTTACATCTCCGCCGTCCTTACCAAGAAGGTTCTTCAGCAGGTTTGCTGGCTTCTTAGGAAGAATGAATGCAGAAGGCTCATCGCTCTTGATGCTGAACACCTTGTTGCGAACCAGCTTATGACCATCAGAAGCAACAACTGCCAGATGATCGGCTGTAAGGTCGAAATAGATACCGTTCATAACTGGGCGAAGTTCGTCCTGAGCTGTAGCAAAGATGCTGCGGTTGATGTTCTCTGCAAGAATTGCGTTCGACAGAGTGATTGTCTTAGCGAAATCGCCAACAGGCTGAGCTACAGGATATTCGTCAGCATTGTCGATAGGCAGTGAGAACAAACCGTTCTGATAGCTTATCTTAACGAGATTCTGATCCAGGCTTACGTCGAAAGTAACGGGCTGCTCAGAAATACCCTTGATGGCCTCAAGCATATCGTGATTTCCGATAGCGAAACGGAAATTGTCGTCACTCTCAGTAAGTTCTACCTGAGTTTTCATCACATTCTCTGAATCTGATGCTGTCAGATACAGGATGTTGTTTTCGATCTCGAACAAGAAATCGCCCAGAATCGGGAGTGCATTCTTACTGTTAATAACTCTCGAAAGAGCGGTGAGCTTAGCGCTCAATGCTGTACTTGATAATGTAAAACGCATAGTTTATAGTTATTTTATTATTCTACATATTTTATTATTGAGGACAAAATTACAAAAAAACGTTGTAATGAGCAAAAAAAAAGGCAGAAATTTGTGGTATTCAAACTATTTTTAGTAATTTCGCGCAGTGAAAACGTAAAATTCAACAAATAAAAACAATTAAGATAATGGAATTAACAGGAAAAATCATCGCTGTTTTGGCAGCACAAAGTGGCGTTTCAGCCCGCACAGGTAACTCATGGATGTCTCAGGAGTATGTCATCGAAGTTCCTGGTCAGTATCCACGCAAGTGTGTTTTCCGTCTGTTCGGAGAAGACAGAATCAAGCAGTTTGCTATTCAGCAGGGCGAGGATCTGACTATCCAGTTCGATATCGATGCTCACGAGTACAACGGACGTTGGTTCAATGAGATCCGTGCATATAACGTGATTCGTGGCGGACAGCAGCCAGTTGTTGGTCAGCCTGTAGCTGCACCTTCAGCTGCAACATCGCCATTCCCACCAGCACAGGAGCCTGCTGGCGAAGGATCATCTGACGATCTGCCATTCTAAATTTTAAGCGATTTAGGCAAAAGATAGTCCGTTTCGGCGGACTATTCTTTTTACACAAGAATCGACATTATGATAAATAGGCAATATGGAGATAGAAATAAAACACTACTCCGAATGTAAATTATTTAATATAGAAATCTTTTGTTAGTTCATGATACCACACACTCCTCTGATTTGGAATCACCTCTAATATTTCTTCTGTAAAATCAATATTATCTATTCTAGTCTTACGAAATTCAATCAGCTGACGTTTCGGAAGTTTATTTGGAGTTGTTTTTATCATACAAATCCTGCTTATCGTAAATCCAGCTAAAGCTGCTGCAGTTTCTATTTCATCATTGTTTTCTGTTGGAATTACAATTGAAAATAATCCATCATTTTTTAGTAACTTATATGCAGTCTGCATCAGTTGTTCGTAATTCATGCTTACCGCGTGTCTGGCCAGTGTACGCTGATTCTCAGGACAAGTCAAGGAATCAACAAAATACGGCGGATTACATACTATCGCGTCAAACAGCGTTTTGTCATCCATTTTTGTAGCATCACCGTGAATAATTGTAATTCTATCACTAAATGGCGAAGCGTCTACATTTTCCTTTGCCTGAATGGCTGCGTCTTCATCTATATCGATGCCTACAAATTGCGCTTCAGGAAAACGCTGTGCCATCATCAGTGCAACAAGTCCGGTACCTGTGCCTATATCCAGAATTTTTCCATAGGAAACGGGCGCATTAGCCCAAGCTCCCAACAGAGTTCCGTCGGTGCCTACTTTCATTGCACAGCGCTCCTGATTTACTGTGAATTGCTTAAATTGAAAGCTGTTTTTACCCATAATCTCGGCAAAGATACTAATTATTTTAAAATAATCAGCCTATCATTCTTAATTCTTAATTATTATTAGTAACTTTGCGCCCTGATATAATTAAATACGGAAAATGAGTAATCAGAATAACAATTCAGCATTTCAGATGATTGCTGACATCGATGGAGATTTAAAGGATTTTTTGAACGTTAGCACTCCAGAACATGTACCTGTACTTGCCTTGCGAAACATGGTATTGTTTCCTGGTGTGGTAACACCAATTTTAATCGGACGCAAATCAAGTAAGACTTTAGTAGAAAAGGCCGAGAAAAAAGGCCTCATTATCGGCGTTGTATCGCAGCGCGACCCAGATGTTGACTCACCAACCAAAGAAGATCTGTTTACTGTTGGTGTTTATGCCAAGGTAATGAAGCTGTTAACCCTTCCAAATGGCAATGTAACAGCTATTGTACAGGGCTTAGGCCGTCTTGAGCTTGATGATATCACTTCTACCTCACCCTATCTCGAAGGTGACGTAACACCTCTTGAGGAGATACAACCAGAGAAGAAGGACCGTGAGTTTAACGCAGCTGTTTCCGACCTGCGCGATCTCGTAAACAAGTATATCGGACTTTCTGAAGAGATTCCCGACGAGGCTAACTATGCCATCAAGAACATCTCTAACCCCGTTATGATGCTTAACTTTGTGTGCACCAATATGCTGTTCAACCACAAGGATAAGCAGAAGTTGCTTGAGGCAGAGACTGTTAAGGAGCGTCTGTTCATGACCATGAAGCTGTTGAACCGCGAGATTAACCTGCTTAATCTTAAGGCTGAAATCCGTAACAAGACACGTGAGGATATCGACGAGCAGCAGCGCAACTACTTCCTGCAGCAGCAGATTAAGAATATGCAGGCTGAGATGGGACACGGTGAGTCGTACGAGAAGTTGGAACTTTTGAACAAGGCAAGATCAAAGAAATGGCCATATGAGATGAGTAGATACTTCTATAAGGAGTGTGACAAGCTCGATAACCAGAATCCTCAGAGTCCTGAGTACAATGTACAGCTCACATATCTGCAGACACTTGTTAATCTGCCTTGGGGTGAGTTTACTGAGGACGATCTGGACCTGAAGCGTGCGCAAAGAATTCTCGATAAGGATCACTATGGCATGGAGAAGGTTAAGGAGCGCATTCTCGAATATATGGCAGTGCTTGCACTTCGTGGCGATCTGAAGTCGCCAATTCTGTGTCTCTACGGCCCTCCAGGAGTTGGTAAGACTTCTCTTGGTAAGTCGATTGCCGCAGCCATGAAGCGTAAGTATGTACGCGTTTCACTTGGTGGTGTTCACGACGAGGCTGAGATTCGCGGTCACCGTCGTACTTATATCGGAGCTATGCCTGGACGTATCATCAAGAGCATCCAGAAGGCTGGATCAAGCAACCCTGTGTTTATCCTCGACGAGATCGATAAGGTTACACAGAACACCCACAATGGCGACCCTGCTTCGGCACTGCTTGAGGTGCTCGATCCTGAGCAGAACAACGCCTTCCATGATAATTATCTCGATGTGGATTACGATCTGTCGAAGGTGCTCTTTATTGCTACTGCCAATAACCTCAGCACCATCCCTCGCCCCCTACTCGACCGTATGGAGATAATCGACGTAAGTGGCTATATTACAGAGGAAAAGATTGAAATAGCGAAGCGTCACTTGATACCTCGCGAACTCGATAATAACGGTTTGAACATCAAGGGAATGAAGCCTTCATTCAACAAGGCTGCCATCGAGATGATCATTGAGCGATACACCCGTGAGAGCGGCGTTCGCCAGCTTGAGAAGCAGATAAACAAGGCTCTGCGTAAGATAGCCTTCAACCGTCAGATGGACGAGACTAAGGACTACAAGAAGATTACCCCAAGCGAGCTTGAGGACCTTCTGGGCAAACCACCTTTCTATCGCGACATCTATCAGGGCAACGACTATGCTGGAGTTGTTACAGGACTTGCTTGGACATCTGTTGGTGGTGAGATTCTGTTCATTGAGACATCACTCTCTAAGGGTAAAGGCTCTAAGCTCACACTTACCGGTAATCTGGGTGATGTGATGAAGGAGTCGGCCATCCTTGCTCTTGAGTATGTTAAGGCCCACGCCGAGACTCTAAACATCGATTATCGTATTTTCGATAATTGGAACATCCATATCCACGTTCCCGAGGGTGCAACACCAAAGGACGGTCCTTCGGCTGGTATCACCATCGCCACAAGTATCGCCTCTGCCCTAACCCAGCGCAAAGTGCGTAAGAACACCGCTATGACAGGTGAGATTACACTGCGCGGAAAGGTTCTGCCTGTAGGTGGTATCAAGGAGAAGATTCTTGCAGCCAAGCGTGCTGGTATCACCGATATAGTGATGTGTAAGGAGAACGAGAAGGATATTCTCGAGATTCCAGAAATATACCTCAAGGGCGTAACATTCCACTATGTAGAGAACGTGCAGGATGTTTGGGATTTTGCCCTTACCAACCAGATTGTAGAGCATCCGCTTGATTTCACTATTCCAGAAGATAAAAAAGACGAAAAGAAGAAGTAAATGACATTTGAAGTACAAAATACCGATGCAGCCAGCGACGCCCGCGCCGGACTTATAACTACCGACCACGGACAGATTCAGACACCTATCTTCATGCCAGTAGGCACTGTGGGTAGTGTTAAGGGTGTGCACTTTAGCGAACTGCGTGAGCAGGTTAAGGCACAGATTATCTTAGGCAACACATACCATCTCTATCTGCGCCCAGGTCTCGACATACTGCGCCAGGCAGGCGGCTTGCATAAGTTCAACACTTGGGATCGCCCCATCCTTACTGACTCGGGCGGTTTTCAGGTATTCTCACTCACAGGCATCCGTAAACTCCGCGAGGAAGGTTGCGAGTTCCAGAGCCACATCGATGGTTCAAGACACATTTTCACTCCTGAGAATGTGATGGATACCCAGCGTGTCATTGGTGCCGACATCATGATGGCATTCGACGAGTGCCCTCCTGGACAGAGCGACTACAAGTATGCCGAGAACAGTCTGCGCCTCACCCAGCGATGGCTGGAGCGCTGCGTAAAACGATTCAATGAGACAGAGCCTCTTTATGGCTATAACCAGACATTGTTCCCAATCGTTCAGGGTTGTACCTATAAGGATCTTCGTCAGGATGCAGCAAAGCATGTGTGCGATATCCTTGGTCAGCTTAATGATGGTGGCGGTGCATCTATCGGCGGACTTGCAGTTGGTGAGCCTACCGAGGTGATGTACGAGATGATTGAGGTGGTAAACGATATTCTGCCAAAGTCACGTCCACGTTATCTTATGGGCGTTGGTACTCCACAGAACATCCTTGAGGGTATTGAGCGTGGTGTAGATATGTTCGACTGCGTTATGCCAACTCGCAACGGCCGTAATGCAATGCTCTTTACCTACGAGGGCACAATGAACATGCGTAATAAGAAGTGGGAGAACGACTTCTCGCCTATCGATCCTGATGGCTGCGAGATAGACCGCATCCACTCAAAGGCCTATCTGCACCACCTGTTCAAGGCTCAGGAGCTGCTTGCTATGCAGATTGCTTCGATACATAATCTGGCATTCTACCTCCGACTGGTAGGCGATGCCCGACAGCATATTATCGCTGGCGATTTCGTTCAGTGGAAACGTAGTGTAATTGATCAATTAGGACGCAGACGATGAAAGCAGAAAAGTACTTGCGTTGGCTAAAATTCCTGAGATTTCTGAAGTGTCTGAACGTGCTTAATCCGTTCAGATACGTATCTCGCCTTGACCGTTATCTCATAGCAAAGTTCATCGGAACATATATCTTCGCTATCATTCTTATCATCTCAATATCGATTGTGTTTGATATCAATGAGAACCTGGCTAAGTTCTCAACCAATGGAGCACCACTTAAAGCCATCGTGTTCGACTACTACGCCAACTTCGTTCCCTACTTTGCCAACCTATTCTCGCCGCTGTTCGTGTTTATCGCCGTAATCTTCTTTACGTCGAATCTTGCGGGCAACTCCGAGATTATCGCTATGCTTGCAGCAGGTGTAAGCTTCAAGCGATTGCTGCGCCCTTATATGATTTCGGCAGCTCTCATTGCCGCAGTTAACTTCTATCTGGGCGGATACATCATCCCTAAGGGAAACCTGGTAAAGATGGAGTTCGAGTCGAAGTATAAGAACAACACCCGAACCGTTTCCAGCAGCAATGTACAGCTTATGGTTGCGCCAGGTGTTATTGCTTACCTGCAGCAGTACGACGACCTTACCCGTACAGGCTACGGTTTCTCGCTCGATAAGTTCGAGAACAAGAAACTTGTAAGTCACATGACGGCTTCTGTAATCCGCTACGACTCTATCAGCGAATCACGTTATCACTGGAAGGCTCAGAACTACAAGATACGTACACTTAAAGGTCTTCGTGAGGAGATTCAATCTGGAGCTGTAATCGATACTCTCATACAGATGGAGCCTATGGACCTTGTTTATTCCGATGGTCAGTCGGAGACGCTCACATCGTCAGAGCTTCACGATTACATCTCAAAGCAGATAGACCGTGGTTCTACCAACGTTGTGCAGTACGAGGTTGAGTACCACAAGCGAATAGCAACATCGTTTGCCTCGTTCATCCTAACTCTCATCGGCGTGTCGCTCTCCAGCCGCAAACGCAAGGGCGGTATGGGTCTTTACCTTGGTATCGGTTTGGCGCTGTCGTTCAGCTATATTCTGCTGCAGACCATTAGCTCCACCTTTGCCATCAATGCCGATACACCTGCCCTGTTGGCAGCGTGGATTCCTAACATATTATATTTATTCATAGCTTATTTGTGTTATAGACAAGCCCCGAATTAATGACATTTGAAGAAACATATTTGAACGATAATATTCTCGATGCGCTTTACGACATGCACTTCGAAGATATGACGCCCATTCAGGAGAAATGCATTCCTGAGATTCTGGACGGCTACGATGTGCTGGGTATAGCCCAGACGGGAACAGGAAAGACAGCAGCCTACCTGCTGCCTATACTCTCACAACTTGATGATGGCGACTATCCCAAGGATGCCATCAACGCTGTAATCATGTCGCCCACACGCGAGCTTGCACAGCAGATAGACCAGGCCATGCAGGGCTTCGGCTACTATCTCGACGATGTAAGCAGTGTGGCCGTTTATGGTGGTAACGATGGCAACCGCTACGACCAGGAGCTGCGCTCTATGCGTATGGGTGCCGATGTGCTTATTGCTACTCCTGGCCGACTGCTTAGTCATCTAAAGGTGGGCAACCTTGACCTCTCGCAGTGCAGCTTCTTTGTGCTCGACGAGGCCGACCGTATGCTCGACATGGGATTTGTTGACGACATCATGAAGATAGTACAGCAGCTGCCCAAGAATTGTCAACGCATAATGTTCTCGGCAACTATGCCTAAGAAGATTCGCGAGCTTGCCGTACAGCTGCTCAACGATCCTGTTGAGGTGCAGATAGCCGTATCTAAACCCGCAGAGAAGATTCGCCAGATGGCCTACGTGTGCTACGAGCCACAGAAACTCAAGATTATCCAGCACATCTTCCAGAACGGCAATCTGCAGCGCGTAATCATCTTCTCAGGTAAGAAGGAGCGCGTAAAAGAAGTTACCCGCAAGCTCAAGTCGATGCACATCAACTGTGACCAGATGCACTCCGACCTCTCACAGGCCGAGCGCGATGAGGCTATGTACCGCTTCAAGGCTGGACAGACCGATGTGCTTGTTGCAACCGACATCGTGGCACGAGGCATCGATATCGACGATATCCGTCTGGTTATCAACTACGATGTGCCATCCGACAGCGAGGATTATGTTCACCGTATTGGCCGTACAGCTCGTGCCGATCGTGATGGTGAGGCCATCACCTTCGTAAGCGATACTGATATCTACCGTTTCCAAGGCATCGAGCACTTCCTTGGCAAGGAGGTTGAGAAGATAGCCCTGCCCGATGGACTCGGCGAAGCTCCTGCCTACACCAAGCGCGAGAAGAAACCAAATACTCGTCGCAACGGTCGTTGGCACTCTAAAGGCTCAGGCAAAGGCAAACCCTATGGCAAATCCAAGGGAAAAGGCAAACCAAAGGCATAATGTTCAATGGTCAATATTCAATGTTCAATGATTACCCTTCCAATAGCAAAAATCAATCTCGGTCTGAACGTTGTTGAAAAGCGTCCAGACGGTTATCACAACCTTGAGACTGTATTCTACCCCGTGCCCATCAACGATGCGCTCGAGGTGTTCCCAATGGATCCCCAGTTTCCTTCAGCCGTTGATTGCGACCTGAAGGTTACTAATATCAATATCGAAGGCGACGAGCAGCGCAATCTTGTGGTGCGTGCCTACAATCTGTTGAAGGCCGACTTCCCTACTCTGCCTCGCATCCACGCCCATCTCTATAAGGGCATACCCACACAAGCAGGTATGGGTGGTGGCAGTAGCGATTGTGGCTTTATGATCACCCTGCTCAACCAGATGTTCAATCTTGGTCTTACCGATCAGCAGATGATCGACTATGCAGCCCGTCTGGGTGCCGACTGTGCTTTCTTCATTCTCAATCGCCCTTGCTATGCCGATGGTATTGGCGAGAAGCTTCAGCCCATCGATCTCGACCTTAAGGGATGGTACCTCTCGTTGATACGTCCCGATATCCCAGTGCCCACTCGCGAGGCCTTTGCGCTCATCAAGCCACAGCACCCTGAGGTGTGCTGCCGCGAAGTAGTAAAACTGCCCGTTGAGCAGTGGCGCGATAAGCTTACCAACGATTTTGAGTATAGCGTATTCTCAGCTCATCCCGAACTGGGCGCCGTTAAGGATCGCCTCTATCAGCTTGGCGCCACCTATGCCGCCATGTCAGGTTCGGGCTCTACCCTCTTTGCACTCTCACGTCAGCCACTCTGTCTTGATGAGTTCAATGCTGTAGGAACATTTAAAACAACTATATCAATATAATTAAGCATTATGAAACAAACAATCCTTGTTACTGGTGGAACCGGCTTTATCGGCAGTCACACCACAGTAGAACTGCAAGAGGCAGGCTACGAAGTTGTAATCATCGACAATCTTTCAAACTCAAATGCCAATGTTGTCGACGGTATCGAGAAGATCACAGGCAAGCGTCCAGCCTTCGAGAAGGTTGATTGCTGCGACTTCGAGGCTCTTGAGGGTGTGTTCAAGAAGTACCCTAACATCGAGGGTATCATCCACTTTGCTGCGTCTAAGGCTGTAGGCGAGAGCGTTGAGAAACCTCTGCTCTACTATCGCAACAACCTTACTTCGCTTATAAACCTGCTCGAGCTCATGCCCAAGTACAATGTCAAGGGCATCATCTTCTCAAGCAGCTGCACCGTTTATGGTCAGCCTGCCCCCGAGAATCTGCCTGTAACCGAGGACGCTCCTATCCAGAAGGCTATGAGCCCTTACGGCAACACCAAGCAGATTAACGAGGAGATTATCCAGGATTACATCCACTCTGGCGCTCCTATCAAGAGCATCATCCTGCGTTACTTCAATCCAATTGGTGCTCATCCATCAGCACTCATCGGCGAGCTGCCTAATGGCGTTCCTATGAACCTCATCCCATTCGTAACTCAAACTGCTATGGGCATTCGCGAGCAGCTCAAGATCTTTGGTAACGACTATAACACTCCTGATAAGACCTGTATCCGCGACTACATCTATGTTGTTGATCTGGCCAAGGCTCACGTAAAGGCTATGGAGCGCGTTCTCGACAAGCCTGAGTGCGAGGCTGTTGAGGTATTCAACATCGGTACTGGTAAGGGTCTGTCAACCCTCGAGGTTGTTGAGGGCTTCGAGAAGGCTACAGGCGTAAAGGTTAACTGGACCTACGCTCCACGTCGTGAGGGCGATATCGAGCAGGTATGGGGCAATGTCGACAAGGCCAACAAGGTTCTTGGTTGGAAGGCCGAGACCCCAACCGAAGAGATTCTGCGCACCGCTTGGCGCTGGCAGCAGAAGCTCCGCGAGAACGGCATTCAGTAATATAGGTTGCAAATAATCATTAAATCCCAAGGTATATTTAAACTACTTTGGGATTATTTTTATACATTTGCATTTCAAAGACCGCCATGCTGGCACTGGCAGTTACCATACACAATCTGCCCGAAGGAATGGCTGTAGGCGTGGTTTTTGCTGGAGCCGATAGTGGTGCATCGAACATTTCGCTAGCCAGTGCATTGGCAGTAGCAGTGGGTATCGCCATACAGAATGTGCCCGAGGGTGCTATCATCTCTATGCCTATGCGTGCAGCAGGCAATAGTCGTTGGCGCTCGTTCTTTATAGGCTCGCTCAGTGGAGCCGTTGAACCTGTGGGAGCCCTCGCAGTATTATTGTTGGCATCAATGATAATGCCCGTGCTGCCATATATGTTGGCATTTGCCGCAGGTGCTATGTTCTACGTTGTGGTTGAGGAACTAATCCCCGAAGCCTCAAGCGGAAAACATAGCAACCTGAGCACCATAGGTTTCGCCATAGGCTTTGTACTGATGATGGTACTGGATGTTGTGATGGGATGACGTATTGTCAAGCCTTTCCCTTGAATGTATATCCTGTACCTTCAACCGCAGCACGGATAGACTCTTCGGTAGCAGGACCTTTGATAGTGAGGGTGTTTGCAGAGGCACTAGCCTTAGCTTTCTCAACACCAGAAACTTCCTCTACAGCTCGAACTACTGCAGCCTCACAATGGCTGCAATGCATGTCCTCAACACGATAGACGGTTACATCGGGGTCTAACGGTTTCTTGGTAGTAAACTTGCTTAAAAGCTTCATCATAAGCGCTAATATAATTAATAATGTTAATACTGTAGCACAAACTATCTTATACGTACTGGGCAGAGCGGATGTGCCCATGCAGCATGCATCCTGAGTAGCAACTGCGAAGTCTATTCCTGTTGCATTGAGTAGCAGACCAAAGAGAACGGCAAAGCCAACGATGGTCATAAGATAAATTGATGTGAATCTACGTCCCATAGACTTATGAACCACAAGTATGGAAGCTAAATTAACGGCAGGACCAGCCATCAGCATCACAAGCGCCGCTCCTGGCGAGAGTCCCTTCATCATCAGTGCCGCTGCCACAGGTATACTACCCGTAGAACAGATATACATAGGTATAGCGATGACCAATATCACCAACATCTGAAGCAACGGCTGACTGCCGAAACTAAGGAAGAACTCATCTGGTACAGCCACCTGAATCAACGCTGCTACAACAAGTCCGATGAGCAGTCGCAGGCCGATGTCGCGAAGCATATCATAATAAGCATACTTCAGCACTCGCCATATTCTATTTCCACTTTCCACTTGACAAGAGCAATTATCGTTGTTTACAATGCCATCCTCGCGAACTAATCGGTTAACTAACAATCCACCGCAAACACCTGTGATAAGTGCTGCCGTAGGACGGATAATAGCAAATCCCAGTCCCATAAGTGAGAAAGTGGCCAGAATTGAGTCGATGCCAGTCTGCGGCGTTGCAATCAGAAAAGAAGCAATAGCTCCTTTTGATGCTTTCTCGTTTCTAAGTCCGATAGCGGTTGGGATGACTCCACACGAGCACAGTGGCAGAGGTACACCCAACAGCGCCGCCCATAGTACGGACAACTTGTTTTTCCGCGAAAGATAGTTGGCATAGAATCTTTGCGGTACAAACACGTGCAGCACCCCTGCGATGAAGAATCCCAGCAACAGATAGGGAGCCATCTCACAGACCACGTTAAGAAGTGATAGTAGAAAATCGTGCATAATCATTATTTTAAATGCAAATGTACAAAAAAATCCCAAAGCAGTTTAAATATACCTTGGGATTTAAAGTTTATTTGCAACCTAGGATAGTTGCGTAAGTTGGTTTCTTGCGATGAATTTCTGTCTGAGTGAAACCTGCATCATCGAGAAGTGATTTTATTTGTTCTGGTGTGTAGGCTGTTATGTTTGATTAGTTTTAGGTTAGTTATTACATTTACTGCATTTCTTTTTGCAGTTGCATTTATTTTTGCGCTCGCAGTACCGCTCGCACTGGGCGCAGAGGTCGTAACCAAGCATCGCTCCGAGGATGAAATCCTCCTCGGGCGATAGCTCGTTTAATGGTCGGGTTACGATCAACCTGATAGCATTGAGACATTCCTTTCGGCCTATATAGAAGTTAAGGTTGTTCTTGCCTGCAGGCTGCAGCACATAGTCCATGTTCTGACTGCACAAGCGTTTCCTTGCGCACTCTTCATATTGTTTTGGGCATGTAAACAGCACCATCTGACGCACTCCCTTCTGGAGCTCGTAGATGTGGTTTGAAAGAACCTTTAACTCTGTTGGCATTATTTCGTTTTGTCTCATATTGCTATCTTTTAGTTTTTATAAGTTAGGAGATATTACTGAAATCCAAGCATCGATACGTGTATCGGTCTTGTCATCCTCGTTGATGTCGTCGAGTGGCAGACCGATGAACTTACCATCAACCACAGCCTCTGAATCATCGAAGGTGTAACCATCAGTCTCAACAGCACCAACGAAGCGTGCACCACTCGACTTGATACCGTTGTAAAGCTCACCGATACCACCAACAAAGGTGTCGCTGTAAGTAGAACTGTCGCCACAGCCGAAGAGTGCGATGGTCTTACCACTAAGGTCGGCACCCTGCAGTACCTTCAGTCCGTCGTACCAGTCGTCCTGCAGCTCTCCAGCACCCCATGTAGAAGTACCTAGTATAAGGTTCTGGTTGTTATTAACTACGTCGGCAGTAAGGTCCTGTACGTTGATGGCCTCACAACCCAACTTCTGAGCTATCTTCTCTGCGATAGCCTCGCATGTTCCTGTAGAGGAACCGTAAACTACAATTGTCTTATTCATAATTATAATAAATATGTATAATAAACTATGTCTAGTGATGAAAATCACGGTGCAAAGGTACGGCGATTCTGCGAACCCCGCAATACTCAAAAATGAGTAAAATCCCCTAGACAAAGAGGCACACCATCCCCTTTGTCATCTCGACCAAGCGTAGCGCGTGGAGTAAACAAAAAAGCCGAAAGCACAAAACTTTCGGCTATTTTTTTACCCGTTGCGACATAAGTCCCAGCCAGTAAGCAACGCAAAATCGTCGATGCTATCTGTTCCGTTTTCCTGTATCGCCATCGCCCTACCCAACTTCATCCATCTTCCAGGACTCTCGCTTGGTATGCCTATCGGCTCGTCGGGGTCGATTCCTGTAAGCTTCGACACGTTGGCAATGTACGCCTCCGTCTTATTCTCCATCGGCGGTGCCCATTTGCTAATGATTGTGCGGATGGTGTATAGGCGGTACTTATGATAGTAAGTACGCGTTAGCAGATAGAACGCTGCCCGCCAGCCATACTCCAATGTTTCAAACTGACAGAACTGCGCGTCTGCCTGCACGGCCCTCAGGCCTTTCCACTTATCCTTACTTCTACGGATGTTCAGCGGATTATTGTTTCTAATTCCTCTTGGTAACATAATCTAATGTTTAATCTTAAATTTATCGCTCTTAATAAAACTGAAATCTGAAATCTGAGACACATAATGCCTGCTTTTCCAAATGGCAATCATCTTTTTTGTTCTACTTTCGTTCATGCCCTGCTGCTTGCGAACACGCTTTGCATCCTCAATTGTAAATTCATCAGGTAGCAACTCCAGTAGATTACGTGGGCCACGAGTGCCAATTCTCTCGCCCTCTTGGTTGGCGCGCTCTATATCCTCGCCAAAGAACTGCATCTTGCACCACAGATCGTACTGCAGACTCCATCGGACAAAGTCCTCAATGTTCTTCTCCCATTGGTTGCCGTTGGCTACATAGAGAACGCAGGCTTTAAGCCAGGCAATTACGATGGCACGATGGCTCAGATTCCAATAGGTCTCGTTCTGACTTAGTCGGGCGAACTCGGCACATTCCTCTTGCAGTTTCTTAGCTAACTTGAATGCCTGAGGACAATCTACCCTACCGCGAGCGGCTACTAAGTTGTCGATGTAAGGCTTGAGCTCTTCGTCGAATGCGGAGTCGTATTTACCGTAGATAGGTTGCTCAGCGCCAATCTCCATCTCTGGGATGGTGCAGAAGTTGATACGGCTGATTGGGCCATCTGTAAGCACGCGACTGAAGAACTTGCGCCCCTTTTGTATAGTGGTACACGCGTTCCAGTTAAAGCGACACTTAGGTCGTGCCGTTACACTTTGCGTACCTACGCGAGTTTGTCCGAACTCGGCACCTGGGTCGAAGGCTAAGCACATCAGTTGGAAGTGCTGCTTGCCGGTCTGTCCTTTCAGCTGCTCAAACAGGTCAATCTCGTTCAGCTTCACGTAAACAAAATGGCCTTCGGCTTCGTCCATTCGCGTAACAAGTGCTGGCTTGGTCATATCAGGGTCGATTTCTTGGATCACCAAACCCTCTGGGCGAACCTGTTTATCCTTGTTAGCACCCTTCTTCTGACAGTCCTTCTTCCATTCCGCCTCGCGCCGGGTGTTCTCCTCGTCACGACGTTTTATGTCGGCCATGATATGGCGTATAGGCTCATCAATACAGCCCTTACCAGCACCTGTGTGCGCCATCAGACAGTTCATAAGCGTTGCCTCGTGAGGCACGTAATCAGTATACTCAAACGATACTTCCTTAAGGTGTGTTCCAAGTGGTGGGAACACTGCATGCGCCACTGCTGCCTTATACTGTTTTGGCGTATTACGCGTAAGCAGTCTTATCAGCTTCGGCAGCTTCTTCTCCGCCGGCATCTCAGGCATCTGTTCTGACAGAGCGCTTTGCTCAGATTGCTCTTCTGGCGCTTTTGTTTTTCGTCCTTCAAGCGCATCCAGCACATCCTTTAATCTACCTGGCATACCTTCGTAGCTTGACTTCAGAGCATTGGCTATCTTCTGTCGTTTTTCCTCTATCGGGAACCCATCATAGCAGGGAATCACCTGATCCAGCCACTCCGCATTCCTAGCACAGATATGTCTCAAATCGCAGGCTAGTTGATACGTCAAAGTATCCCTGTCACCA
>Ga0256405_10003644_pt1 | contig 31271 bp, 32 predicted proteins | sample RumenRJG_02DNA_FD_189096 | JGI IMG/M metagenome (GOLD analysis project Ga0256405, IMG submission 189096) | Bovine rumen microbial communities from Lethbridge, Alberta, Canada - RJG_02 | ecosystem: Host-associated > Mammals > Digestive system > Stomach > Rumen | place: Canada: Alberta...
TGTTTCCGGGTGAGTCAGGGAGGTGGAGCCGATCTTTATCACGATCCTCTTTTTATTTGAGAGATCCATTCTGTGGGAATTCTGCATGATTCAAGCCTCCTGCGGAGTAATAAATATAAGTTTAAACCATTTGCATGGGCACGTCAAACCGTCTGATCACGGCCTCGGCCACTCTCAGGCCATCCATGGCGGCGCTGGTGATGCCGCCGGCATAGCCGGCGCCCTCCCCGCAGGGATACAGGCCCTTCGTCCCGGATTCGAACAGTTCGTTCCTGGGGATCCGAACAGGGGATGAGGTCCGGCTTTCAACGCCTGCCAGGATGGTATCCGCGCCGGAGAATCCCTTCAGGATCTGTCCGAACCGCTCCATGCCGTCAGTAAACGCACCGGAGAGCACCGGTCCGAGTACCGGATTCAGGTCTGCAAAAGCGGTCCGTCCGCGGAAACAGGGCACTACCTCCCCGTATTCCCTGCTCACATTCCCGCTGAGAAAATCCCCGTAAAGCTGGACAGGGATCCGTCCGTTTCCTGCCCGGAAAGCGCGCTCCTCCAGCTTCTGCTGGAACCGGATACCGGCCAGGGGTCCCGCAGGGCCGAAATCCTCCGGCGTAACAGAGACGATGACCGCGGAATTCGCGGTCTCCGAAGCGCGGCCGTGATAGCTCATGCCGTTGACAGCTGTCCGGCCGGGTTCGCTGGAAGCATCCACGACATAGCCGCCGGGACACATGCAGAAGGTATAGACACCTCTCTGGTCCCGGCTCTTTGCGGTCAGCTTGTAGGCAGCCGGGGAGAGATAGTCCGCCTCCTTTTCGCCGAACTGTGAGAGGTCGATCATTCGCTGGGAATGCTGCACTCTGAGTCCGACCGCGAACGCTTTTGCCTCCATGGCGACACCGTCCGCGAGGAAAGCAGAAAAAGTATCCCTGGCGGAATGACCTGCCGCGGTGATCAGGACCTCGCAGGGGATCGTCTCTCCGCCGGAGATCTGTACGCCCGTCACTGTTCCGTCCCGGATCACGAGATGCTCAGCCTTTGTCCGGAACCGCACGGTACCGCCGAGCCGCCGGATCTCCTCCCGCATTCCGGAGACGATACCGATCAGGCGGTCTGTTCCCACGTGGGGTTTCTGCTCCCAGAGGATCTCCCTGTCAGCGCCGAAGCGGACAAAGGTCTCCAGCACCTTACGGTTCCTTCCGCCGCTGTCCTTTACCATGGTATTCAGTTTTCCGTCGCTGAAGGTCCCCGCGCCGCCTTCCCCGAAGGAGACATTGCTCTCGGGGTCCAGTTCCCCCGTCTCCCAGAAATGCTCCACGCTGATCTTCCGCTCTTCTGCCGGCAGTCCCCGTTCCAGGATCAGAGGACAGTACCCCTGCTCCGCAAGGAGAAGTCCCGCAAACAGCCCCGCAGGGCCCGCACCGATAATGACCGGACGGTGCGGCAGCTTTTCCTTTCCGGAGACCGGCGGCGTGTAGACTTCGGAAGGAGCCGCGGTGATCTTCGGGTCACGGTTCCGCTTCAGGATCTGGTGTTCCTTCCCTGCCTTTACATCCACCGTATAGATCCTCCGGATGTCGTCCTTCTTTCTTGCATCCAGGGAACGCTTCACGATCTCGAAGGAAAGAAGCTCCTGTTCCCGGATATGCAGAAGAGACAGTATCTTTTTTTTCAGATCCTCCGGCCGGTGACGCACCGGAAGAGATATCGAGCTGATTCGGATCGCCATAGGCTTCAGACCCTTCCCGCCAGTTTTCCGCTGGTCCAGCACCACTGCAGGTTGTAGCCGCCGCAGATCCCGTCCACATCCAGGATCTCTCCGGCGAAGCGGAGTCCGGGCACAAGACGGGACTCCATGGTCTCCGGATCAACATCGCGGACATCCACGCCGCCGGTACAGCACTGGGCCTGGTCGAAGCCGGCGGTCCGGATGATCCGGAACCTTGAGGCTGTGACTGTCTCCGCGAGTTTCTCAACTTCTTTTTCTGTGATCTTTCCGGGATCCGTCCCGGGCTTCAGCCCTGCGTCCCGAAGGAGCGCGTTCCAGAGGCTCTTGTTCAGAAGTCCGTTTCCCAGTGCCTCCAGGGAACCGTAGTCCCGGGCGGAGATCCTTTTTTTCAGGTACTCCGCCGCATCCGGGAAATCAGGCAGAAAGTTCACTTCCGCTTCCACTCTTCTTCCCACATGAAGCGCGCGGGATGCTGTCCGGCTGACCTGGAACACTGGAATGCCGGACAGTCCGTAGCTGGTCAGCTGGACTTCTCCTTCTTCCCTTTCCGCTTCCCGGTTCTCCAGAATAAGGCGCACCGAAGCGTTCACCCGGACACCGGCCGCGCTCCGGAAAAACTCCTTTTCAGCGCAGTAGAGGCCGCAGAGCGCCGGCAGCGGTTCAATGATCCGGTGTCCCAGCTTTTCCGCGAGAGCAAAGCCGCTTCCGTCGGAACCTGTGCCCGGGGAGGCTTTCGAGCCGCAGGCAAGGATCAGCCGGTCCGCGGCAAACATCTCCAGGTCTGTGAGGACACGGAACCCGCCGTCTTTCTTCCGGCGGATATCCTTAACCGTACACGCGGTCACCACCCGGACACCTGTCCGTCCGCACTCCGAGCGGAGCGCGTTCAGGACGCTGGCAGCCTGTCCGGAGTGAGGGTAGACATAGCCCCCCTCCTTTACGAAGGGTTCTACTCCGAGAGACCGGAACCATTCCACAGTGTCCTCCGGTCCGAATTTTTTCAGCGCAGACATGGGAAAATCCTCCCTGTCAGAATGGTAACAGGGAGGTGTCAGATTCATGTTCGTATAATTGCATTTTCCGTTTCCGGTCTGCAGAAGTTTTTTTCCGACCCGCTCTCCGTGTTCCAGCAAAACGGTCTGCATACCGTTTTCCGCGGCAGTGATGGCCGCGGTCATCCCGGCGGGACCTCCGCCGATCACACATACACGCAAATTATTCTCCTCCTCACCTGAGAATGCGGAATCTTCTCGCAGCGCGGATCAGACTGGTGCCTTTGGGGAAATGCTTCAGTTCCTCCTCCGTGATGGTGCCGCTGCGGATCAGAAGGGACGCGTAGACCGCGACCGCAAAGGGGATCGAGATCAGGATGCAGAGCGAACGGCTCTCCAGCGCTTTCATCAGCCCCGTTTTCACGGCCCAGACTGCGGCGCCCATGACCAGGGCACAGCATAACGGCATCACGAAGGTGCGCCGGTATTCCTGCCTGTGGTGCAGAAGCTTCGAGAGAGAGATCCCGTTCAGGACGCACATGCTGAGCGCGAAGCACATATCCGCCATCACTACCCCGAAGATCCCGATCTTCGCGACACGGAGCAGGAAGACCAGGATCCCTGTGTGGATCACCACCGACATCAGAGCGTGCCGCACCGGGATCCGCATGTGGCTGGTGCCCTGCAGGATCGCGTTCGTGACAGTGGAAAGAGAATAGAATATCACGGCGGCGAAGCCGGCATGCATCATGACTACTGCGCGGTCGCTCCTTCCGAACATCAGAGGGATCAGGGGATCCGCCACTACAGCAAGCCCCACCGCGGATGGGATCGCGACGATCATGGAAAAACGGATGACCGACGAAATGTTCTCGTGCACCTTTTTCAGGTCTCCGGCGGAGTTCGCGCGGGAAAGCGCCGGGATCAGGGATGTGGCGACGGAATTGGCGACCATGACGGGGACGTTGATGAGGATCTTGTATTTCGTGGTATAGATGCCGTAGTCCGCGGCAGTACGGTCCTGCAGGCCGAGAATGAACATACTGTGGCCGTAGAACGCGTTGTCGAGGATACTGCAGATATTGTAGATCGCGGTGGAAAGGATCACCGGCACCACAGTCAGGATCAGTGCCTTCGTGATCTCACGGAAGGTCTCGATGTGTTCCGAGGTGTCTTCCGCAGTCCGGGCCTTTATCTGCTCCCGCTTCATGAGAAAGAGGATGATAAAGACCAGCAGAGCGGCAAGGGCGCCGCTCCCGGTGCCGATGGTGCCTCCCATGGCGCCCCAGGCCCGGGAGATCCGGTCTGTGTACTGTTTTTCCGTGGCGAAGCGGATCAGCATCCACGCTGCGCCGACACTGACGATGGCGTTGACGATCTGTTCTATCACCTGGGACAGAGCTGTGGGGACCATGGTCGAATGGCCCTGCCAGTAGCCCCTGCACACGCCGAGATAGGAAACGATCCACACCGTGGGAGCCAGCGCCCTCATGGGGTAGGCGGCCTCCGGGATGTGGAGGAAGCTCCGGGCGAACCAGTCCGCCCCGAAAAAGATCACTGTGCACCCGAGACCGCCGGCCAGTGTCGCATACACCAGCGAGGCCTTCAGGATCCTTCCCGCGTTCCTGTAATTACCGGTGGCGATGCGGGCGGAGACCATCTTCGAGACAGCCAGCGGAAGGCTGTAGGAAGAAAGAAGCAGAATGATCGTGTAGATATTAAAAGCGGCGGAATAATAGCCGTTTCCCTCGTCCCCGATGATCCGGGTCAGAGGAAGCCGGTACATCAGCCCGATGATACTGGAGATGATGCCGGACGCGGCATAGATGCTGCCCTGAATCAGAAAACCGTCGTGACGATTCTTCATGTGCTTCAGCCTCTCTGACGTCTGTAACCGATCCCGTCAAGAATCTCGCGCTGCCGCTTCTCCATGATCTCCCGCTCTTCCTCTTCCATATGGTCATATCCGAGAAGATGCAGCATGCTGTGAGCCACCAGGAAAGCCAGTTCCCTCGTCTGGGTATGTCCGTATTCCGCCGCCTGGGATTTGATCCTCTCCACATTCAGGACGATGTCGCCGAGGACCAGTTCCCCGGTCTCCGGATTGAAGCATTCTTCCGAGCAGGCGTTATCATAGTCCGCCGGGGTCCCGAAATCCACCATGGGGAAGGAAAGGACATCCGTAACGCTGTCATTCTCCCGGTAGTCCCGGTTCAGTTCCCGGATGGAGGGACCGTCGGTGATGGTGACAGAGACCTCCGCCTCATAGGGACACTTCTCCGCGTCAAGACAGCCGCAGACCACTGTTTCGATGATCCGGCGGTAGGGGATGTGAAGCTTCTCTTCCGCCTCGTAGGCAATGTCAATCGTCATTTCGCTTTCTCCTGTGCAGATACCTCTGCTTCCGGTCCTCCCGGTGGCTTTCTTTCTTCTCGAACTTGTCGTAGGCTTCGACGATCTTCTGGACCAGAGGGTGGCGCACCACGTCGCGGCTGGTCAGGCGGCAGAAGCCGATCTCTTCGATACCGGAAAGGACCCTTGCCGCGGTGTCAAGACCGGAGGGCATGCCTCCCGGCAGGTCCTTCTGCGTCAGGTCTCCGGTGATGATCGCCTTGGAGCCGAAACCGATGCGGGTCAGGAACATCTTCATCTGAGCCGGCGTCGTGTTCTGCGCCTCATCCAGGATGATATAGGCGTTGTCCAGAGTGCGTCCGCGCATATATGCCAGAGGGGCGACCTCGATCAGCCCCTTCTCGGCGTTATGAAGATAGGTGTCAGGTCCCATGATCTGATACAGCGCGTCATACAGCGGCCTGAGATAAGGATCGATCTTGGACTGAAGGTCGCCGGGAAGGAATCCCAGCTTCTCTCCCGCTTCCATCGCGGGGCGGGTGAGAATGATGCGCTCTGCTTCGCCGTCCCGGAACGCCTGGATCGCCATCGCCATGGCGAGATAAGTCTTTCCTGTTCCGGCAGGTCCGATGCCGAAGGTGATCATCCGGCTGCGGATCAGGTCGACATACTGCTTCTGGCCGAGCGTCTTCGGCTTCACGGGACGTCCTGCAGCAGTGCGGCAGATCAGGTCCCGGTCGATCTCCAGGATCCTGTGCTCCCCTTCATCAAAGGACAGAGAAAGAGCGTAGGCTACATTCTGCTCCGTGATCTCGTTCCCTCTCTTCGAGAGTTCCACCAGATTCTGGAATACAGACGCCGCCTTTTCCACATTCTCCTCGTTTCCGATGATCTTAAGGCACCCGTCCCTTTCGATCATGGTGACGTGAAGGGTACGCTCGATCCGGGACAGATTGGAGTCCATCTGTCCGCAGACATTTTTCTCATGTTCTGCAGGGATGTCGATCAGTCTTTCGGTAGACGCCATATAATCTCCTCATAAACAAGTACCCGGTCTGAAAAGACAGACCGGGTACTGAACTCATCAGTTGAACTTACGCTTTCTCGCAGCTTCGGATTTTTTCTTCCGTCTTACGCTGGGTTTCTCGTAATGCTCTCTCTTGCGAATTTCCTGCTGAATGCCTGCCTTCGCACAGTTTCTCTTAAAACGTCTCAGTGCGCTGTCAAGGCTCTCGTTTTCTTTCACAATCACGTTTGACATGAAACAGCCTAACCTCCCTCCCGGTTGTGAAATTGAAATCCAGATAATTATATCATAAGATCAAAACCTGTCAATCAGTTTCAGAGACTTTTTTTCAGGCTCTGACCTGCTCCGCGAGGACTTCTGCGGCCTTCTTCAGAGCAGCGTCGATACCCGCGGGATTCTTGCCTCCGGCCTGCGCCATGTTCGGGCGTCCGCCGCCGCCTCCGCCGACCAGACCCGCAATGGCACGGATCATGTTGCCCGCATGGGCGCCCTTCTTCTGGGCCGCATCTCCTGCCATGACGATCAGGTTCACCTTGCCGTCCGCGGTGCTGGCGATGACCACCACGCCGTCGTCCGTCTTCGCTTTCATGTTGTCGCCGAGGGTGCGGAGCTCGTTCATCTGTACGCCGTCCAGCTTCATGGTCAGAAGCTTTACGCCGCCGATCTCTTCCACCTGGTCAGCCGCGCCGGAAGCCGCGCTCATGGCCGCCTGGTTCTTCAGCTTCTCGTTTTCAGAACGGATCTCCTTCATTTCCGCGAGGAGGGAGTCGACCTTTCTGGAAAGGTCTGCAGGAGCGCTCTTCAGCTTTGCCGCGATCTCGTGCAGTTCGGCTTCCACCGTCTTATAGTAGCTCAGCAGGCCTTCGCCGGTCAGCGCTTCGATCCTGCGCACGCCTGCGGAAATGCCGTTTTCGGAGAGGATGCGGAAAGCGCCGATCTCGTCTGTGTTGGAGACATGGGTGCCGCCGCAGAGCTCTTTGGAGAAATCGCCGACGGAGACGACGCGGACCTCGCTGCCGTACTTCTCGCCGAACAGGGCCATTGCGCCGCTCTTTCTCGCTTCTTCAAGGCTCATGATCTCGGTCATGACTGTAATGTGTTCACGGATCTTCTCATTGACAAGATCCTCGACCTTCTTCAGTTCTTCCGCTGTCAGCGCCTGGAAATGCGTGAAGTCAAAGCGGAGTCTTCCGGCATCCACAAAGCTTCCCTTCTGCTCGACGTGATCGCCCAGCACTTCGCGGAGCGCTTTCTGGAGCAGGTGGGTGCAGGTGTGGTTCTTGCAGGTGGAGGCGCGCTTTTCCTCGTCTACTTCCATGGTGACGGTCCCGCCAACCGTGAACATGCCGGAAAGGACCCGGCCGGTGTGGCCTACCTTGCCGCCTTTCAGATGGATCGTATCCTCGACTGCAAATTCGCCGTTCTCCGTGCGGATCACGCCGGTATCTCCCTGCTGGCCGCCCATGGTGCCGTAGAAGGGGGTCCTGTCGGTGACGATGGTTCCTCTGTCGCCGTCCGCCAGAGCCTGGGTAAGCTCAGTGTCAAGGATCGCTTCGCCGTTCTCATCTGTATCTCCGCTCTCGGTGAGTCTGACGATCGCGGTGATGGTACCGTCGGCGGTGAGTCTGTTGTAGCCCACGAATCTGGTCGTAAGAGAAGCGTCGATCTGCTGATAGGCAGTCTGCTCTTCGCCCATATAGTTGGTCTGCTTCCTGGCGCTGCGGGCGCGCACCTTCTGCTCCTGCATGGCCTTGTCGAATCCTTCCTGGTCCACGCCGAAGCCCTTTTCCTCCAGAATCTCCTTCGTGAGATCCAGCGGGAATCCGTAGGTGTCATAGAGTCGGAATGCTTCCGCGCCCTCCAGCTCTTTCTTTCCGTCGGCCTTCATTTTGTCCTCCAGATCGGAAAGGATCTGCAGGCCCTGGTCGATGGTGCGGTTGAATTTTTCCTCCTCGCTGCTCAGGACAGTGAGGATCATGGCTTTCTTCTCCTCCAGCTCAGGATAGCCGTCTTTGGAGGTCTCGATCACGGTCTCCGCCAGCTGTCCGAGGAACTTGCCCTGGATGCCGAGAAGTCTTCCGTGACGTGCGGCGCGGCGCAGCAGTCTGCGGAGCACGTAGCCGCGGCCCTCGTTGCTGGGAGTGATGCCATCTGAGATCATGAAGGTACAGGAACGGATGTGATCCGTGATGACGCGGAGGGAGATATCCTTCTTTTCGTCCTGCTTGTAAGGGATCTGCGCCAGTCTTGCCACATGGTCCAGCAGAGCGCGGATCGTGTCGACCTCAAAGATGGAATCCACGTCCTGCACCACAACTGCGAGACGCTCCAGACCCATGCCGGTGTCGATGTTCTTGTTCTTCAGCTCGGTGTAGTTTCCGTGGCCGTCATTGTCAAACTGGGTAAAGACGTTGTTCCAGACCTCCATGTAGCGGTCGCAGTCGCAGCCGACAGTGCAGGTGGGCTTGCCGCAGCCGTACTGTTCGCCGCGGTCATAGTACACCTCAGAGCAGGGGCCGCAGGGACCGGAGCCGTGCTCCCAGAAGTTGTCTTCCTTGCCAAAGCGGAAGATCCTGTCTTTGGCGATCCCGATCTCTTTGTTCCAGATATCGAACGCCTCGTCGTCGTCCTTGTAGACAGACGGATACAGGCGGTCCGGCTCAAGGCCCACCACCTCAGTCAGGAATTCCCAGGTCCAGGCGATCGCTTCATGCTTGAAGTAGTCCCCGAAGGAGAAATTGCCGAGCATCTCGAAAAACGTGCCGTGGCGCGCTGTCTTTCCGACATTGTCGATATCGCCGGTGCGGATGCACTTCTGACATGTGCACACGCGTCTTCTCGGCGGGATCTCCTGTCCCGTGAAATAGGGCTTCAGCGGAGCCATGCCCGCGTTGATCAGCAGAAGGCTGTTGTCGTTGTGCGGTACCAGGCTGAAGCTCTTCATGGAGAGATGGTCCTTGCTCTCAAAGAAATCCAGGAACATCTTCCGAAGTTCGTTCACTCCGTACTTTTTCTTGATCATAGCTGCAATCCTCTTTTTTCGTTGCTTTGAACTTTCATTAAAGAACACTGTGCTCCACTATAGCACAGCCCGCACATTTTCTCAAGAATCTCTTGGACTGATCGCTGCGGGTAAAAGCGGATATTCGCAATCCGCTGCGGTTCACATTCTGTCCTTGTACCGCTCCAGCAGTTCGTAAGCTCTGGCCTTCGTTGCTTTCGCCTGCACGCGCGTGTATTCGGCCCCCTGTTCCGGGCCGCCTGCGGACCCTCTTGCCAGAGCGGAAGCCTTTTCGTCCCTTCTCCGCCTCCACTCCTGCTGTTCCCTTGCCAGAGCTTCCGCCTCATCCCGGGGCAGGACTGCCATAATGCAGGAGTAAAGAGAGTTCAGCTGGGTCTCCCAGTACCGCAGCTCCGAGACAGCCTGGTTTTTCCGTGTCACGGATCTTTCATCCCCGGGTCTTCCGGACTGAAGCCGTTCCAGCGTCTCCTCTGTCTCCCGGAATTTTTTCCGGAATTCCTCATATCTGCCGGAGGATCTCTTCCTGACGTTTATGGAGGGACCGGCAGCCGGCTCGACTTTTGTCTCCGGCACAGCGCTCTCTTCCCGGGCGATCTCCGCCGGGGCCCGCTGTTCCCTGAGATTCCTGACGGCTTCTCCCGTCCAGAAAGTAACCAGCGCTCCGATGATCAGGAGCGCCAGGATGATCTGATTCAGTTTTCTGTTGATCATGGCAGAATATCTTCCTGTATATCCTCCGACAGGAAATCCCCGTCGGCAGCGCCTGTTGCCAGACGGTCGCAGCGCTCGTTTTCAGGATGTCCCGCATGGCCCTTTACCCAGTGGAACGTGACCTCATGAGGCTCCATCGCCTTCAGAAGGCGTTTCCACAGGTCCACGTTCTTCACGTCTTCGTTCCGTCCCCGCTTCCATCCCTTCGCCTCCCAGCTCTCGATCCAGTGCTGGTTGAAGGCGTCCGTCAGGTACTTCGAGTCGGAATAGACGTCGACGATGCAGGGACGGTTCAGAGCTTCCAGGCCTGCGATGCAGCCCAGGAGCTCCATCCGGTTGTTCGTCGTCCTGCGGTAGCCCCGGGAAAGCTCCTTCTCATGCAGATTCCCGCCGGCATCCGTAAACTGCAGGATCGTTCCATATCCGCCCGGGCCGTCCGGGTTCCCCCGGGCAGACCCGTCGGAAAAAAGCAGTACTCTGAACATTTACCGGCTCCACTTCTCGCAGAGGGCGCGGATCTGCTCGGCGAATTTCCTGAGATCCTTGTTCGTGCCTCCGGCATTCTCCTGGACGACTTTGCGGAGCATCTCCACGCTGTCCTCCAGGTCTGCAAAGTACTTGTTTGCGATCTTCCGGGCTTCGTCCTCTTTCGTGATCGGAATGCCCTCAGTGATCTTCAGCCACTTTCCTTCCGCCAGATCATAAACGGACCCGGAGAACGGCGCATCGGCATGGATCCCGTGCCTCTCTTTCAGCCACGCGCAGAACTCGTCCGTGACAGAGTCCTCTCCGTGGACCACAAAGACCTGGGAGGGCATCTGTTCTGTGAAGGACATGATCCATTTCTCCAGGCCGTCCCTGTCTGCGTGACTGGACATATCGCGCATGTTCGCGATCTTCGCGTTGACCTCGATGGTCTCCCCGAAAAGCTTCACTGTGTCTGCGCCGTCCTGCAGCACTCGTCCCAGTGTACCGTAGGCCTGATAGCCCGCAAATACGACAGTGGATTCCGGACGCCACAGATTGTGTTTCAAATGATGACGGATACGCCCGGCGTCGCACATGCCGGCGGCACTGATGATGACCTTGGGGTTCTCCAGAAAGTTGATGGCTTTGGATTCATCCGCTGTCACAGCTGTGCGGAGCCCCGGGAAGGAAATGGGGTTCACGCCCTTCCGCACCAGCTCCTGGGTCTCATCGTTGAAGCAGTCGATCAGGTTGTTCTGGAAGATCTCCGTGGCTTCCAAAGCCAGAGGGCTGTCCAGCCAGACTTCGTAGTCCGGATGCCCCTTGACCATATCCTCCTCCCTGATCTGCCGGAGAAAATAGAGCAGCTCCTGAGTCCTGCCCACCGCAAACGCAGGCATGACCACATTGCCGCCGCGGTCAAAGGTCTCCTGCATGATTGCGGCCAGCTCCTTCGCGTGGTCCGTCTTCTCCTTGTCGTGGAGGCGGTTCCCGTAGGTACTCTCCATCACAACATAATCAGCGGAGGTGACGTACTCCGGATCCCGGATGAGGGGCTTGCCGGTATTGCCGATATCGCCGGAGAAGACGATCTTCTTCGAGACACCGTTCTCCTCCAGCCAGAATTCCACAGAGGCGGAGCCGAGCAGGTGGCCTACATCCGTGAAACGCATGGTGATCCCTTCGTCGAGCTTCTTCTTTTCTTCGTAATCTGCGCTCTCGATCAGGTTCAGACAGTTCACCGCGTCGTCCATGGTATACAGCGGCTCCACCGGCGGTGCGCCGGCGCGCTGAGCCTTCCTGTTCTTCCACTCCGCTTCCTGCAGCTGGATGTTGGCGGTGTCGATGAGCATGATCTGACAGAGCTGGCGGGTGGCGGGCGTAGTGATGACGCGGCCGCGGAACCCGTTTTTGTAGAGCAGGGGAAGAAGTCCTGTATGGTCGATATGGGCGTGGGTAAAAACCAGAAAATCGATCTTTGAGGGCGGGACCGGAAGTTCCGCGTTCTCATAGATGTTCCTGCCCTGCTCCATGCCGTAGTCCACCAGGAGATGTTTCCCGTTGACATTCATATAGTGACAGCTTCCAGTTACTTCGTGATCGGCGCCTATGAATTCGATTACCATAGAAGCTCTCCTTTATTCGCTCAAGTACGCTGCCTTGACTTTAGGATCATTCATCAGGTCAGATGCACTGCCCGACAGACTGATGGTTCCGGTCTCCAGAACATAGGCCCGGTCCGCGATGGAGAGAGCCTTCTTCGCGTTCTGTTCCACCAGAAGCACCGTGGTGCCGCTTTTGTGGATCGACTGGATGATATCGAAGATCTCGTTTACATAGATGGGGGAAAGGCCCATGGAGGGCTCGTCCATGACGATCATGGACGGACGGCACATCAGGGCGCGTCCCATTGCAAGCATCTGCTGCTCTCCTCCGGAGAGCGTTCCGGCAGGCTGGTTCTTCCGCTCCGCAAGACGCGGGAACCTGTGATAGACCTGTTCCAGTGTCTCCTGCACCTCTTCCTTTGAAGTGCGGGTGTAGGCTCCCAGCATCAGGTTCTGGAGCACCGTCAGGCTTGCGAATACCCGCCGTCCTTCCGGTACATGCGCCAGTCCCTCTTTTACCAGGGAGTGACCCGGCAGATGGGTGATGTTCTTTCCGTTGTAGAAGACCTCTCCGCCCTGAGGGTTGATCAGTCCTGTGATGGTGTGGAGCGTCGTTGTCTTTCCTGCGCCGTTGGCGCCGATCAGCGTGACGATCTCCCCCTTCTCCACAGTAAAGGAGATGCCCTTGATCGCGTGGATCATGCCGTAATAAACATGAAGATCCTTAACTTCCAGTAATGCCATTGGTCCGTCGCCTCCTTAGTCTCCGAGATATGCCTTGACGACTTCCGGATCGTGCAGGACCTCCAAAGTCTCGCCCTGGCACAGGATCCGCCCGAAATTCAGCACTGTCAGCTTTTCGCAGATCCCGGCCACCAGCTTCATGTCATGCTCGATAAGAAGAATAGTCATGTCAAAACGGTCCCGGACCAGACGGATCGTCTCCATCAGTTCCGCTGTCTCGTTGGGGTTCATGCCGGCCGCCGGCTCATCCAGAAGAAGAAGCTTCGGCCCCGTGGCCATGGCTCTGGCGATCTCCAGCTTTCTCTGCATACCGTAGGGAAGGTTGGAGGCAGTGACATTCGCGTGGTTCACCAGTCCGAAGACATCCAGGAGCTCCAGCGCTTTTTTGTCCATCTCCTTTTCCATGGCGCGGAAACGAGGAAGACGGAGGATCCCCTCAAGGGTCGTGTACTCGTGGTGATTATGCAGTCCCGCCTTCACATTGTCCAGCACAGAGAGCTGGCTGAACAGCCGGATGTTCTGGAAGGTCCGGGCGATGCCGTCCTTGTTGATCTCCACGCAGCTTTTTCCCGTGATGTTTTTTCCGTCCAGCTTGATGAACCCTTTGTCCGGTTTGTACACACCGGTGAGCAGATTGAACACCGTCGTTTTTCCGGCGCCGTTGGGGCCGATGAGTCCATACAGATCGTTCTTTTCGATGGTGACACTGAAATCATCCACCGCCTTCAGGCCTCCGAAGGAGATCCCGAGATTATTTACTTCAAGAATAGACATTGTTCACCGCCTCACTTTCCCGCTGCTTCCGCCGAATCGGAACGCCTGCCGATCTTTCCGAACAGTTTTTCCCGGAACTGGATGAAGGAAGGCGCCGATGTGAACAGCATCATAAGGATCAGGACCACTGCGTAGATCAGCATGCGGTAGTCGCTCATGCTGCGGAGAAGCTCCGGCAGAAGGGTCAGCACCACTGCCGCGATCACGGAACCGCGGATGTTGCCGATCCCGCCCATGACGACAAAGACCAGAATGGTGATGGACATGTTGTATCCGAAGTTCTTCGGCAGTGCCTGGAGCGTGCTCAGATTGTGGGCATACAGCACGCCGGCGGCACCTGCGATCGCCGCGGAGATGGTGAAAGCCAGCAGCTTGTACCTCGTCACGTTCAGGCCTATGGATTCAGCAGCGATGCGGTTGTCGCGGATCGCCATGATGGCACGGCCTGTTCTGGAGCGGATCAGGTTCTGGACAATGAAAAGAGCCAGCAGGAGCAGGATCACTCCCGCGGTAAAGCTGGACATCTTGGGAGTTCCGGTGATTCCCTGGGCGCCCTTGATAATGGTTACGCCGTCCTTCTCCAGACCGAGGGCAAGGTTGTCCTTCATGGAGAAATGGAATCCCCTGGAGTCCACGCCGAGATACAGCGCGTTCACGATATTCTTGATGATCTCTCCGAATGCCAGGGTGACGATGGCAAGATAGTCTCCCCGGAGACGCAGCACCGGAATGCCGATCAGGAAGCCGGCAAGGGCGGCGCAGGCTGCGCCGACAAGGATCGCAAGAATAAAGGAGGCCATCGGCGGGATCTTCCCGTTCATGAGGTTGGTCCAGAGCGCGGAGGTAAAAGCGCCCACGCACATAAAGCCTGCATGTCCGAGGGAGAGCTCGCCGGAAATGCCGACCACCAGGTTCAGGCTGACAGCAAGGATCGAGTAAGTGCAGAGCGGGACAAGGAGCCCCTTCATCAGGGAACTCACCTGGCCTGCTTTCAGCAGCATCTCGACAATGACATAAGCAGCGATCACCATGAGATAGGTGATCATATCATTTACAAAAGGATTTTTCAGTTTGTTCTTCATGACGTCCTCACACTTTCTCCATGATCTTCTTTCCGAGGATTCCGGTCGGCTTCACCAGAAGCACGATGATCAGTACAGAGAATACGATCGCGTCGGAAAGCTTGGAGGAGATATAGGCTTTGGAAAGATTTTCCAGGACGCCGAGCATAAGTCCTCCCAGAAGCGCGCCGGGAATGGAGCCGATGCCTCCGAGGACCGCGGCCACGAAGGCCTTGATGCCGGGCATGGCGCCGGTGGTGGGCGTCAGGGTGGGATACGCGGAACAGAGAAGTACGCCGGCGATGGCTGCCAGCGCGGAACCGATGGCGAAGGTCAGCGCAATGGTCGCGTTGACATTGATCCCCATCAGCGTGGCCGCGCCCTTATCCTCCGATACCGCGAGCATGGCCTGACCCGCCTTCGTCTTATTGATGAAGGAAGTCAGGGCTGTCATGATCACGATGCACGCGAGGATCGCGGTGATGGTCTCGCCGGAGATCAGAAGCTTTCCATCCGCGAGAGAGACCGCCTTGAAGGGAACGACAGAGTTGAAGCTCTTCGGGTTTGCGCCGAAGATCAGGAGCGCCAGGTTCTGCAGAAGGTAGGACACACCTATGGCCGTGATCAGGACTGCAAGGGAGTTCGCGCCTCTCAGAGGCTTGTATGCAACCCGCTCGATCGTAATACCGAGTGCGGTACATACCAGCACGGAAAGAAGTACTGCGGCAGCAGGCGGAAGTCCTGCCGCGGACATTGCGGTGAATGTTACATAGCCGCCGACCATGATGACGTCGCCATGGGCGAAGTTCAGCATCTTCGCGATGCCGTAGACCATGGTGTAGCCCAGCGCTATGATCGCATAGATCGATCCGAGACTGATCCCGCTCAGTAAATAGGAAATAAAGGTCATAGTATAAACTCCTCCCCCTGCGGCAGCGCCGCGGGTCTCTTTTTAAACGGAAGCTTCTCCTGACGGAGAAGCTTTGAAGCCCCTCAAAGCCGGGGCGGGCTCCCCCGATCAGAGATCGGGGGCAGAATAGAGGGATGCTCGCCTTAGAAGCATCCCTCTGCAAATCAATTCTTATTCAGCGGACTTGTATGCGCCGTTCTCGATCACGACTGCCTTCGGGGCCTTCGTCGGAGAACCGGAAGCATCCCAGGAGATGCCTTCGCCGGTCAGACCGTCGATGGAGATCTCGGTCATCGCCTGCATCATGGCGGTTCCGATCTCTTCAACAGACATTTCCGGATTCAGGTTCGCCTTCTCTGCTGCTGCCTTGAAGGCATACATTCCGTCGTAAGCGTCTGCGCCGAACTGGATCGGGATCTCGTTGTATCTCTTCTGGTACTCGGCAACAAAGTTCTTGGTGAGTTCGTCGTCCGCGTCTGCAGCGAAGGGGGTAAGGAGCATCAGGCCTTCTGCCAGGGAGGTATCAAAGCCTTCCAGGTTCAGGATGCCGTCCATACCGTCGCATCCGAAGAATACCGGTGCAAAGCCCATATCCTTGGACTGCTTCAGGACCAGTGCGGCCTCGGTGTAGTAGAACGGAAGGAAGACCAGCTCTGCGCCTGCGTTTCTGATGTTCTGCAGCTGGATGGTGAAGTCTGTCTTGCTGTCCGCGGTGAACTGCTCGTCTGCAACGACCTCCAGTCCCTGGCCCGGAGCCTCGGTGACAAAGCTGTCGTGAATACCGGAGGAGTAGACATCGGACGCATCATAGAGGATACCGATCTTGGTCGCGAGCTTGTGTGTACCGATGTACTCAGCGGACTTGGCGCCCTGCTGCGGATCGGAGAAGCAGACTGCGAAGGTGTTGGGGTTCGTGATGCAGTCCGTGGAAGAACCGGACGGGGTCAGCTGGATCATGTTGTCGTTCACGGACTCAGCGGAAACTGCAATGCAGGGAGCGCTGGTGGTGCATCCGAGAAGCATCTGCATGCCCCAGTCCTTCAGGCTGTTGTATGCGTTGACGGACTTCTCTGCGTCGTGCTCGTCATCCGCGAACTGGAACTCGATCTGGTAGCCGTTGATTCCGCCGTTGGCGTTGATCTCGTCCACTGCGATCTGCTGCGCGTTCTTGCAGGAAAGGCCGTAGACTGCAGCGCCTCCGGTGATCGGTCCGATGCCGCCGATCTTCCAGACTGCGCCCTCTGCTGCCGGAGCAGCTTCAGCCTTGGTCTCCTCAGCCTTGGTCTCCTCAGCCTTGGTCTCTTCAGCCTTTGCCTCTGCAGCCTTGGTCTCTTCAGCCTTGGTCTCGGCTGCCGGAGCAGCTGTAGTTGCCGCAGGCTGGGAACCGCCGCAGGCTGTCATGGAGAGCACCATGGATGCAGCCAGAACTGCTGATAACAGTTTTCTCATAGCAATTACCTCCCAAAGTGTAAAGATTTACATTTTATTCTAACCAGAGTGCATAAATATGTCAACTCATCCTTGACCGAAAAGCGGTTCCCTGCGCTCTCCGGGCCAGTTCAGCTGCCGGCTCTCCGCCTTGAAGCCCCTGCTCATCAGGTCGTTCAGCGCTTCCTCCGGGGTCTTGTTCTCAAACAGGATCCTGTTGACTTCCTCCACCAGGGGCATGCTGACACCGTAGGTTTTTGAAAGGGCCAGCGCGGCCTTGGCGGAATATACGCCCTCCACGACCTGCTTCACTTCATCCATTGCCTGCTGCGCAGTATATCCCTTTCCAATCAGGATCCCGGCCCGCCTGTTGCGGGAGTGCATGCTGGCGCAGGTGACGATCAGATCGCCGATTCCGGAAAGACCTGCGAAGGTCTCCGGAGAAGCTCCCATTTCCACTCCCAGCCTGGTGATCTCCGCGATGCCGCGGGTGATGAGGGCCGCCTTCGTGTTGTCTCCGCAGCCCAGGCCGTCGGCGATCCCCGCAGCCAGGGCGATGACGTTCTTGATCGATGCGCCGAGCTCGATCCCGAGAAGATCCGGAGATACGTACACCCGGAACACAGGGCTTGAAAATGTCTTCTGGACCTTCTCCGCGTACTCTCTGGCCCGCGCGCCCGCCACACAGGTGGTGGGGATCCCGCGGGACACTTCTTCCGCGTGACTGGGTCCGGAAAGACAGGTGACGATGCTGCCGGGGATCTCTTCTTCGATCTGCTCTGTCTGGATCTTCAGCGTCTTTTCCTCGATCCCCTTGGCGACACTGACGATGATCTGGCCTTCTTTATAGAAAGGAGCCATTTTTGCGGCAGTCCCTCTGGTAAAGACAGACGGGACTGCAAGCACAAGGATCTCCTTGTCCGCCATGGCTTTTTCCAGATCTGAAGTAAACATGATGCTGTCCGGGAAGACTGCCCCGGGCAGATTCACATGTTTCCTGGTGGCAAGAAAGCTGTCGATCTCCTCCTGGAAGGCGGACCAGACTGTGACCTCATGTCCGTTGTGCGAAAGCAGGATCGCCAGCGCGCTTCCCCAGGTTCCGGATCCTATGACCGCTGTTCTGCTCATTCCATTACCTCCTTATTTTCTTCCCACATCCATTCCCCTGGTAAAGACCTTGACCTTGGACTCTGTGCCGGAGAGAAGACGTCCGATGTTGGATCTGTGCTTCCACACCGCCAGGCCGCTGATCACGAAGGCCAGAAGGGCGTACTCGATCCGGAACGCAGGATCCACCGTCCCCGGCACAAGAAGACCGCGGAAAAGGCAGAACACCTGGCAGAAGAACACAAAGGTCATCGCCATGATGGAGCCCAGCGAAACATATTTCGAAGCGATGGCAAAAGCAAAGAACACCACAGCCCAGAGGATCGCGATCCGGATGTCCAGTGCGATCAGCACGCCCACCGTGCTGGCAATGCCCTTACCGCCCTTGAATCCCATATAGAAGGGGAAGCAGTGGCCGATGATCACGCCGGCGCCGGTCCACATCAGCATCAGAGGCCAGAGCCCCGGCTGGTCTCTGTAGATCATTCTGACCACAAGGCACGGAATGATCGCTTTCAGGGCGTCGCCGATCAGGACCGTGACGCCAGCGCCGGTCCCCATGACTCTGAGGGAGTTGGTGGCGCCGGTGGAGTGGCTCCCGTGGTCACGGATATCAAACCCTCGGCTTTTGGCGAGAAAATACCCCGTCTGGAAGGTACCGAAAAGATAGCCGACAAAAAGGCAGATCAGTTTTGCAATCATACTTCCTCCTTTCCCTGCCGCTCCCTCACGAGGAAGCGGATCATCGTGCCGCGGAACCCGAAGGCCTCGCGGATCCTGTTCTCGAGATAACGCTGGTAGGAAAAATGCATCAACTGCTTATCATTGACAAAATGCACGAAGGTGGGGGGCTTCACCGCCACCTGGGTGGAATAAAAGATCTTCAGCCGGTGTCCCTTGTCGCTGGGCGGCTGCTGCAGGACCGTCGCTTCTGTGATGATCTCGTTCAGGACGCCGGTCCGGATCCGGAGAGTCTGGGAAGACCGCACCATGTCGATCAGCTCGAACAGCTTGTTCATTCTCTGTCCAGTCTCCGCGGAGATGAACAGAAACTCCGCGTAGGGCATGAACGAGAGCGTCAGGCGGATCTTGTCCGTGAACTCCTTCATGGTCTTGTCCGTCTTCTCCACAAGATCCCATTTGTTTACAGCCACGATGATGCCTTTGCCTCTGTCGTGGGCGATGCCGGCGATCTTCGCGTCCTGTTCCGTAACCCCTTCGGACGCGTCGATCACGAGGATCACCACATCGGCGCGTTCCACCGCGGACACGGTGCGGATGATAGAGTACCGCTCGATGTCCTCCGTGATCTTGCTCTTCCTGCGGAGTCCCGCTGTATCGATGAAGATGTACTCCTGGCCGTCGTGGACCACCACGGTATCGATGGCGTCCCTGGTCGTGCCGGCGACATCCGACACGATCACTCGGTTCTCTCCCAGGAGCCGGTTGATGATGGAGCTCTTGCCGACGTTCGGCTTTCCGATCACCGCGACCTTCGGCCGGGAATCCTCTTCTTCCTCTCCGGCAGTCTCCTCCGGGAAATGCTTTGCCACGGCCTCCAGCAGGTCTCCGATGCCGAGGCGGGATGCCGCAGAGACCGGCACCGGATCCCCCATGGCGAGACTGTAGAACTCATAGACGTCATTCCCGAACTTCTGGAAACTGTCCACCTTGTTCACCGCCAGCACGACAGGCTTCTTTGAGCGGCGCAGGATGTCAGAGACGCCGTAGTCCGCGTCCGTCAGGCCCATGCGCACGTCCGTCAGGAAGATGATCACGTCCGCTGTCTCGATGGCGATCTGCGCCTGCTCCCGCATGTGCACCAGCATCTGGTCGCCGCTCTCCGGCTCGATGCCGCCGGTGTCGATCAGCGTGAAGCTTTTGTCCAGCCAGGTGCAGTCCGCGTAGATCCTGTCGCGGGTGACGCCAGGCGTATCCTTGACAATAGCGATCTGCTCTCCCGCCAGGGCGTTGAACAGGGAGGACTTGCCTGTGTTCGGCCTGCCGACGATGGCTACAACCGGTTTGCTCATTCTTACTATTCTCCTCTTTGTTTCATTTGATATCTGTTTCCGATCCGTCCGGAAGTTCATATTCTCCATGGAAGGAATGGAGGCAGTAGTCCGGATCATTGACCGCGTCCGCCAGGTCCTGGCCGGAGGAGCCGATGATCACGCATTTCACCTTCAGTTCCCGCTCCAGGTCCCCCAGGGTGAGGTCGTCCAGAAGGACCTCCTCTCCGCTCCGGAACATGCACTGAGGAAGCAGCAGCCTGTCTCCCAGAGCCTTTCCCTTCAGTTCCCTTATGAGATCCCTGCCGGTCAGGAGACCGGTGACGGTGATCCTGTTTCCGAAGAAATGGTTCTCCACGGGATACAGAAAGATCTCCTTTTCGGGAAGGCACGCGGCGATCCTGGAAAGCTGCCGTTCCACGCAGGGGGCAGCCAGGAGTCCGGAAACGGCGGAGACCGTCTCCTTCACGCCCTTCGGCCTGAGCCCGGGAAGCGCCTCCGTGACCTCTTCCTCCAGGAGCGTCAGCATGCCGACGCCGTTTTCCAGCTGAAGATATCCGTCGTAACGGTCTGCTTCCGGCAGCGGGAGACCCGCTGTCAGATAGAGCTCGTCGCTGGCGTGGGCAAAATGGATCCCGTATTTTCTGTATGCTTCTTTCTGGATCTCCTCGACGATGCGGATCGTCTCCCGCGCGTCCTCCCGTCCGATTGGCTCCAGCGGGCACAGGCCTTCGCGGTAGTCCGTCAGTCCCACCGGGACCACGGACACGCTCTGCATCAGAGGCGCGTACTCCAGAAGATCCCGGAGCGTGCGTACCAGCTCTTCTCCATCGTTATAGCCGCGGCACAGGACGATCTGTCCGTTCATTTCGATGCCTGCGTCATAGAGGGTCTTCAGATAACGGAGCTTCTCCCCCGCAAAACGGTTGTGCAACATCCGCACCCTGAGCTCCGGATTGGTCGAGTGGACGGAGATGTTGATCGGTTCCAGACGGTAGCGGATGATGTGGCGGATATCCGCGTCCTTCATATTTGTCAGGGTGATGTAGTTCCCCTGCAGAAAGGACAGTCTGGAATCATCATCCTTGAAGTACAGCGTGTCCCGCATTCCCTTCGGCATCTGGTCGATGAAGCAGAAAATGCAGTTGTTGGTGCAGGAACGGTACTCGCTCATCAGCCCGTTCTCAAAGACCAGTCCCGGGTCCTCTCCGCCGTTTTCGATCTCGTACTCCCACTCCTCCCCGTCAGGCTTCAGGATCAGAAGGGTCACGACATCGGAAGCAATGGCGGTCCTGTAGTCAAAAACATCCTCCACCTCTCTGCCGTTCACGGAGAGAAGGCGGTCCCCCGCCTCGATCTCCAGTTCTTCCGCGGGACTCCCCGCCTCCACGGCGGCGATCAGATGGCCTTTATTTTTCTTCAATTCTCTTTTCTCCCCAGAATGAGAGAACGATGGCCCCCGGGCCGGTGTGTGATCCGATGACGCTTCCCACATAGGAGATCTTGATCGGTTCCTTCACCTTCGGGATCAGCGCCCGGATGTATCCGGCTGCGCGTCCCGCGTCCTCCAGACAGTCCGAATGGGCGATGAAGCACTCCCCGTCGTAATCGGCACCGTTGTATGCCAGTGTTTCCATCCGCTTCTCCAGGGCCTGCAGTGCCTTCAGCTTCCCGCGCACTTTGCTGTGGGCGCCCAGACTGCCGTCGTCGGCGACGTAGAGCACCGGGCAGATGTTCAGGATGTTTCCGATGAATCCGGCCAGCGGCTTGACTCTCCCCCCCCTCACCAGCCAGTTGAGGGAAGTGGGAGAAAACCATGTCACCACGTGCTTCCGGTTCTCAAGGATCCAGTTCACGCACTCATCGTAGTCAAGGCCCTTCTGTTTCTGTTTCCAGACCCCGTCCATCAGGAGTCCGTAGCCGCTGGAAGCGGTGGTGGAATCGATTACCGTGATCTTCCGGTCCGGATACTGCTCCTTCAGGATCTCCGCTGCGGAAGAGGCGCTGTTGAAGGCGCCGGAGATCGCGGAACCAAGGGAAATATGGATCACATCCTTGCCGTCCTTCAGGAGCGGCTCAAAGAAATCCGTGAAATCCTGGATATTCGGTTGGGAGGTCTTCGGAAGCATGCCTTTCCGCATCAGGTCGTAAAACGCACTGTAGGGCATACTCTGCCCCAGGTCGTCGATATGGACGGAACCATCGTCGCTGATCCAGCGGAAGAAGATCACCTCAATGTCTCTTTCCTCGAAAAAGGAGCGGGATTCGTCAGCGGTGGAGCAGCAGGTAAGAATATAGTCGTTCATGAAAAGATCCTTTCTGTCTCGTACATGCTAAGTCATTAGGCGCTGTGCGCCAGTTATCATTTTATACTAAACCACCTCTGTTTGCAATGAGGACGCCATTCCCTGCCATTGCAAAGGCGGGCGGAAAATGGTATGCTCAGAGAACAGAAGTTTCTCTTTGAGTGACATCAATTGGAGGAAGACATGCAGAACAAAGAACGAGATACGATTCTTCCTGTGGCCCCGCTGAAGATCGCTGCGCTGGAAAGCTGCCGCGACCTCGCGGAAAAAGTCAACAGTCATCTGATCCGTATGAGAAAAGCGGACGAAGAACATGCGGAGAGCCGGAAAAAGAGCCTTCATTACCGCGGATATGACGCGGAGAATTTCCTGCTGGACATCAACTGTCCCCGCTTCGGCACCGGAGAAGGAAAAGGCCAGATCAACGAGTCGATCCGCGGCACGGATCTTTTCGTAATGGTGGATATCACCAATTACTCTCTCACCTACCGGGTGGACGGCATGCTGAACCACATGTCCCCCGACGATCACTATCAGGATCTGAAGAGGATCGTCGCTGCAGGCATCTCCACGGCGCACCGCGTCAACGTGATCATGCCCTTCCTCTACGAAGGAAGACAGCACCGCCGCACCAAGAGAGAGTCCCTGGACTGTGCGTACATGCTGATGGAACTCGAGAAGATGGGCATCTCGAACTTCATCACTTTTGACGCCCACGACCCGAGAGTCCAGAACGCCATCCCGCTGACGGGCTTCACGAACTATCTGCCCACCTACCAGTTCATCAAGACCTGCTTCCAGAACATCCCGGACCTGAAGATCGACAAGGAATCCCTGATGATCATCAGCCCGGACGAAGGAGCAATGGACAGGGCCATCTATCTCGCCACGATCATGGGCGTGGACCTGGGCATGTTCTACAAGAGAAGGGACTACTCCAAGGTCCTGAACGGAAGAAATCCCATCGTGGCCCACGAGTTCCTCGGCTCCAGTGTCGTCGGCAAGGACGTCATCATCATGGACGACATGATCTCCTCCGGCGAGAGCATGATGGACACCGCGAAGAACCTGAAGGAACGGGGCTGCAAAAGGGTCATTATCTTCGCCACCTTCGGCCTTTTCACCAACGGACTGGATTCCTTCCGTGAGAAGCACAAGGCCGGCATTATTGATTACGTGTGCACCACGAACCTGAACTACCGCACGCCGGAGCTTCTGGACGAGCCGTGGTACCTCGAGGCGGACATGAGCTCCTACCTGGCCCACATCATCCACAACATCAACTCGGACGTCTCCACTTCGGACGGCATTTCTTCTGCCCTGAAGATCAGGGATTTTCTGGACAATCTCCGGAGAAACGACGACTACGAGTATTTCGGGACCGTGATCGACTGAATTCTGTCTCAGCAGTGTGCAGGTTCCGCGAGGGGGATCTCAATCTCCTTCCGGGAAGATCCCGAGAAACGCCGCGTTCAGTCCCCTGCGGACGCCGTGGGCGCGGTGGGAAAACAGACGCTCCGCATTGCAGCGGGTGCAGATATCAGAAATATGAATATTTTCCGGCCTCAGGCCGCAGCGAAGAAGGAGGACACGGTTCGCCTGGCAGAGATCCAGCTGCCAGTGGCCGCCGTCCTCTTTTTCGTGGTAGTCTGACAGGATCTCCTTCTGTTCTTCCGCGCTGAAGGCCTCCCGGAACTGATCGGCCACATCTTCTCCGATCTCATAGCAGCTGCTGCAGATGCCGGGGCCCGCACAGGCGATCAGGTCCTCCGGATCCGCTCCGTACAGTTCCCGCATCATCCCGACGGCCTTCGGGGCGATCCCGTCCACGGTTCCCTTCCATCCGGCGTGAAGCAGCGCCGCCGCCTTCCCGGAAGGATCCACCAGCCAGACAGGAATGCAGTCCGCGTGGTAGGTCACCAGGGTGACCCCCGGCGCATTGGTCATCAGCCCGTCGATATCGTCATAGGGCCGCGGCCGCAGGACTCCAGTGCCGCGGTCTTCTTTTCCCACGACCAGAATATTGGTGGTATGGGTCTGATGCGCCACCACGAAGGAATCCGCCGGGACGCCGATGGTCTCCGCGATCCTCCGGTAGTTCTCCCGCACATGGTCCGGATCATCTCCCCGGTCAAAAGAAAAATTCATCGTTGAGAGAAAACCTTCGCTGACTCCGCCCTGCCGGGTGGAAAAGCACTGACGCACAAACGGGATCTTCTCCAGAGCTTTCCAGCTCAGCACCACGGTCTCTCCGTGCTGCCGGACCCGCAGTTCTTCCGTTCCTTTCCTGATCCAGTCTTTCATAATGTTCTCCATTCTTTTCTCATGCCATAAAAGCGTTTCTGATCCATTCCGTGTGGTCAGGGGTCATGCCGACGCAGTCAAAGCGCACAGGCGCGTCTTCCCTGTAGTGATGCTCCGCCAGATAATGACGTGCAGTCTGCATGATCTTCTGCCGTTTCCGGTAGTCCACTGCCTCCAGCGGTGAACCCATTTTCCCGGAGGACCGGTATTTCACTTCAACAAAAATAAGGTACGGACCGTCCAGCCCGATCAGGTCGACTTCTCCATACCTTGTTCTGTAATTTCTGCAGAGGATCTGAACACCTCTGGATTCAAGCCAGGCAGCGGCCCGTGCTTCATAGTCCGTTCCTGTCTTTCTTCGGTTTCTGTCCGGCATTGATGTCACCAGGCTCCTTCTTTTTTTCTCAGCACTGCGCTCAGACAAAGTGTCCGATAAAAGTCCGCCTGTGGATGGGACAGGGACCGTGCTTCTTCAGTGCCGCAATATGCTGCGCCGTGCCGTAGCCTTTGTGCTTCGCGAACCCGTACTCCGGATACAGGCGGTCATACTCTTCCATCATCCTGTCTCTGGTCACCTTCGCCAGGACCGAGGCGGCCGCGATGCTGAGACTTTTCGCGTCTCCCTTGACAATGGGGATCTGCCGGAAGGAAAGCTCCGGAATAGTAACGGCATCGTTCAGAAGCGCGCCGGGTTCCACTGAGAGACTGCGCACCGCCTGCCGCATCGCTTCATAGGTGGCCTGGAGAATGTTGATCTCGTCGATCCGTTCCGCCGGGATCACTGCGATGGAATATGAGACCGCTCTTTCCCTGATCTCATCGAACAGGGCGTCTCTCCTTGCCGGGGAAAGCTTCTTTGAGTCATTCAGATAAAGGATCCTGCAGTTTTCCGGAAGGATCACCGCAGCTGCAGCCACCGGTCCTGCCAGAGGGCCTCTGCCCGCTTCATCGATCCCGCAGAGAGGGGCGAGGGCAGCATACTCTCTTTCATAGGAAAGCATGGCATCGAGCCTCTGAAGCTCCTTCTCCAGTTTTTCTCCCTTCAGTTCTCTCATTCCGGCACATCCTCCAGCGTGATCCGGCCGAGCATTCCCGCCCGGAATTCATTCATCAGGATGCCGGCGGCTTTCTCCGTGTTCGGTTCGCCGCCGGGTCCCAGGCAGCCGCGCTTCACCGCAATGCAGTCCAGGATCCCGGAAGGGGTGAGTTCCCCCTCCAGCCCGAAGCGCTCCTCAAGGCCGCTGCAGCTGTTCCGCTCCTTCAGGGTGCGGATCAGTTCCGTCGCGAGCTCTTCCGGGATGGTGATCATCTCGCTGATGGACCCAAGGAAAGCGATGCACTCCCCAACCTTCGGATCTTCGAATTTCGGCCACAGGATCCCGGGGGTGTCAAGAAGCTCCACACTTTTGTTCAGCCTGATCCACTGGTTCCCGCGGGTCACACCGGGCTTGTTGCCTGTTTTTGCTGTGCTTTTCCCCGCTATGGTGTTGATCAGGGTCGACTTCCCTACATTCGGGATCCCTGCCACCATGGCGCGTACCGGGCGGTTCAGGATCCCCCGCTTCCGGTCTCTCTCCCGCTTTTCACTGCAGGCTTTGTCGATCGACGCCATCAGCTGCTTCAGATTCTTTCTGCTTCTCGCGTCCATCAGGAAGCACGTGTATCCTTTGGACTGGAACCAGCGGGCCCAGGCTGCAGAGGCTTCCTCGTCCGCCAGATCCGCCTTGTTCATGACGATCATCCTGGACTTTCCCTGTCCCAGACTTTCGATATCAGGGTTTCTGGTGGCCATGGGGGCCCGGGCGTCCACGATCTCAATAATGAGATCCACCGCCTTCACGTCCTCCTGCATGGCGCGCTTTGCCTTCGTCATATGACCGGGATACCATTGAATGTTCATCTGTTTGTTACCTCACCAGACCGATCTGTTCAAAGGGAGCAGTCCGGAACCAGACTCTCCCTGTCATGTTCTTCAGCGGGACGTTTCCCACTGTCTCAAAGCGGGAATCCTCACTGACTTCCCGGTTGTCCCCCAGGACAAAATACTCATTTTCCCCCAGGAGCACCGGCCGCTCCGCGAGCCCTGCGATGGATGCCCTGCCGTACAGATCTCCGGCTTCTCCTTCCAGAGGCTCTCCGTTGATCAGAAGCTGTCCCTCCCGGATCTGGACTGTCTCCCCGGGGAGGCCCATCACCCGCTTCATATTGATGTTTCCCGTGACCGGGGATGTGAACAGGACGATGTCACAGCGTCCTGGTCCCTTCAGCCGCAGGGAAAGACGGTCCAGAAGGACCCGGTCCCCGTCCTCCAGCGCGGGCCGCATGCTCTGGCCCGGCATGGTGCCGACAGTCCCGAAGGAATACACGCAGAGCCGCGCAAGGGCGATCACGACGACGATCTGCACGATACCGCGGACAATGCGCTGCAGCACGCTTTCTTCTTCCAGCATCATAAGACAGCTCCTTAAAAAGAAACTGCCGCATATATCCATGCGGCAGCCTGACAGTAATTATCGAATGATCTCTTTCACCTTCGCGGCCTTACCGGAAAGCTTTCTCAGGTAGTTCAGTCTTGCTCTTCTGACTTTACCTCTTCTCACGACGACGACCTTGTCGACGAAGGGAGAGCTGATGGGCCAGGTCTTCTCAACGCCGATGCCGTTGGAGATCTTTCTGACGGTGAAGGTCTTTCTGAGACCGCCGTTCTGGATCTTCATCACGGTGCCTTCGAAGATCTGAACTCTCTCGCGGTTTCCTTCCTTGATCTTGTTGTGGACTCTGACGGTGTCGCCGACATTGAACTCGCCCGGATTCTTGATCTGAGCCTCTTCAATCTTGTCCAGAATGGGATTCTGCTTCATTTTTGTTTCCTCCTGATATTGATTCGACGTTCTTAAGCCGGCGCGGGCTCAGAGGACCATCTCTTTTTTAACAGCCTATCTAATTTAACACAGCGCTGCAGGAAATGCAAGCGGTTTTTATCTCAGTGGGAGAAGCCTCAACTGAGATAAACGCTTCAGCCCTGATCTTCCCGGGCTTCGCGGAGCTTCTTCAGAAATTTCCGGTCTTCCTTCGTGAGTTCCGCTTTTTCAAAAAGATCCGGACGGCGTTCCATGGTGCGGAGCAGGGACTGGTCCCTTCTCCAGCGGTCCACCTTCGCGTGGTCACCGGAAAGAAGGATCTCCGGGACCCGGAGACCTTCGTAGGTCTCAGGGCGCGTGTACTGCGGATATTCCAGAAGAGATCCCTCAAAGGACTCCGTCTCGCCGCTTTCCCTGTTGGAAAGGACACCCGGCACCATGCGGCTGATGGCATCCACCATCACCATGGCGGGAAGCTCCCCTCCGGTCAGGACGTAATCGCCGATGGAATAGCAGTCCGCATGGAGAAGCTCCAGCGCCCGCTCATCGACACCCTCGTAATGTCCGCAGAGGATCACAAGTTCTTCTTCTTTTGCCAGTTCCTTCGCCGCGTTCTGGTCGAAAAGACGGCCCTGGGGAGTGGTGTAGATCACCTTCGGCGTCCTGCCGGTCTCCTCGCACAGAACGCGGTAGGCCCGCATGATAGGGTCTGCCTGCATCAGCATGCCGGCGCCTCCGCCGTAGGGATAATCGTCCACATGGCCGTGCTTTTCCGTGGTGTAGTCCCGGATATTCCGCGCGTCCACCGTGAGAAGACCGTCCCTCTGGGCGCGCCCGATAATACTGGTTCCAAGTCCGTTCAGGACCATTTCCGGAAACAGCGTGAGAATGTGAAAATGCATCACAGCAGACCCTCCATCAGGTGCACGACGATCCGTCCCTCTTCCGGAAGGACATCCTTCACGCAGTCCCTGATATAGGGGAGCAGCACTTCTTTTCCGTTTTTCTGCTTCACGGTGATGACGTAGTTCGCGCCTGTGGGCCAGAAATCCGCCACCGTGCCGAGCAGTGTGCCGTCCTCCGTCTCAACATTGAGGCCGATCAGGTCGGCAATATAGAACTCGTCTTTTTCCAGCGGAACAGCTTCGCTCCTGTCGATCCAGAGTTCCATCCCCCGGTATTTCCTGATTTCCTCCGGCGTGTCGATGCCGCGGAAACGGCAGATCGCCATGTTGTTGAAGAATCTGACAGAAACGAGCTCCAGCTCTGTTTCTTCTCCCCCTTTCGCTCCGGAAAGAGGGTCCTGAGGACGGACGGCCCGGACCGTCTTAAGTTTCTTAAAACGTTCCGGGCTGTCGGAAGTGACAAATACTTTGCATTCTCCGTGAATTCCATGAACGGAGCTGATCACGCCAATTCTGAATCGCTTTGTCATGGCTTCAGTCGATCTCCACGATCACTTTCTTTTCGGATTCCACCGATGCTGCCTTTACGACAGAACGGATCGCCTTGGCGATCTTTCCGGATTTGCCGATGACTTTTCCCATGTCAGCCGGCGCTACGGAGAGTTCGACAAGGATGGCGTCTTCGCGTTCCGTCTCAGTCACCTTCACCTCTTCGGGGTGATCGACCAGCGCTTTCGCGATGACCTCTACCAGTTCCTTCATAACTTACGGCCTCGATTACTTCGTGATGCCGGCGAGCTTCAGAAGCTTAGCGACGCGCTCGGTGGGCTGCACGCCGTTCTTCAGCCACTTCTTTGCCTCTTCTTCCTCAAACTTGATCAGAGACGGATCCTGGGTCGGATCGTAGATGCCGATCTCAGCGATGAATCTGCCGTCGCGGGGAGATCTCTCGTCCGCGATCACGATTCTGTAAAACGGTGCCTTCTTCTGACCCATTCTTCTTAATCTCATCTTGACTGCCATTGTTGTTTCCTCCTGGATTTGTATAATATCGATTATTTTTGTAATGACCGGTGTCCTGTAGACCGGATACCGGAGAGATACCTTTGCCCTGAGGCCTGCGGCCTCAGTTTCAGAACTTCAGTTTCCCGCCGAACAGACCGCCCAGATTTCCCAGGCCGCCCATTCCGCCTCTGCCGCGTTTCCCGCGCATCATCCCCGGAAGCTGCTTCATCATTTTCCGCATCTGTTCAAACTGCTTCACGATGCGGTTCACCTCGGCGATATCGACACCGGCGCCTTTGGCGATCCTGTTCTTCCTTGACGGATTCAGCAGAGAAGGATTCGTCCGCTCTTCCTTTGTCATGGAAAGAATGATCGCTTCGACACGGTCCATCTGCCGCTCGTCGATCTCCGGCATTCCGCCTTTCATGCCGGCCCCGAGAGTCGGCATCATATTCATGATCCCGGACAGACCACCCAGCTTTTTCATCTGGTTCATCTGTTCCAGGAAATCATTGTAATCAAACTCGGCTTTCCGGAGCTTCTCGCTCATCTTCCGGGCCTGTTCCTCATCGACCTCCGCCTGGGCCTTCTCGATCAGGGACAGGATGTCACCCATGCCCAGAATACGGGAAGCCATGCGGTCGGGATAGAACTGCTCAAGATCGGAGAGCTTCTCTCCCATACCTGCGTACAGGATCGGCTTTCCGGTCACCGCTTTGATAGAAAGTGCAGCACCGCCGCGGGTGTCACCGTCCAGCTTGGTCACGATGACGCCGTCGATCCCGACCTTTTCGTTGAAGGTCGAAGCCACGTTCACCGCTTCCTGTCCTGTCATGGCATCCACCACCAGGATCGTCCAGTCGACACGTACCGCTTCTTTGATACTGACAAGCTCCTGCATCATAGATTCATCGATCTGCAGACGGCCCGCTGTGTCGATGATCAGAAGATCGTTCTGGTTCTCCCGGGCGGAGGCCAGTGCCGCGCGGGCGATGTTCACCGGATCCTGTGCGGTCCCCATGGAGAACACCGGCACGCCGACGCGCTCTCCGTTTACCTTCAGCTGTTCCACCGCTGCCGGACGATAGACGTCGCAGGCTGCGAGAAGCGGCCGGATCCCTTTCGCTTTCAGTTTTCCCGCAAGCTTCGCCGCCGTAGTGGTCTTGCCTGCGCCCTGCAGACCCGCCATCAGGATCACCGTGACATCCGCTTCCTGGTTCATGGTGACTGAGGTGGTCTCGGAGCCCATGAGACTGATGAGCTCTTCATTAACGATCTTTACTACCTGCTGTCCTGGCGTGAGGGATTCCATCACCTCTGCGCCGACGGCACGGCTTTCAATACTTTTGATAAACTGCTTGACTACCTTGAAACCGACGTCCGCCTCCAGCAGCGCCATGCGCACTTCCTTCAGCGCGGCTTTCACGTCCGCCTCGGAGAGTTTTCCTTTTCCCCGGATGTCGCGGAACACCTTCTGCAGTTTTTCAGTCAGGCTTTCAAATGCCATTCCGCTGCTCCTTATGTTTCTTCCAGTAATTCTTCCGTCAGTTTCCTGATCTCCTCCGCGCCCTCAGGGTCGCGGCTCTCAAGGATCCCTTCCGAAATATCCCGGATCCTACGGATCCGTTCCCTTTGTTCCCGGAACTTCCGCACCAGCTTCAGCTTCTCTTCATAGCTCTGCAGCTGCTGATCCACTCTTTTCAGCAGGTCCGACACACTCTGCCGGCTTCTGCCTTCCTCCCGTGCCACTTCGCTGATGGACCGGTCATCAAACATGACCGCCTCAAAGATCCGCTTCTGATGCTCCGTCAGCAGGTCGCCGTAAAAGTCGAACAGAAGATCTCTGGTGAGAAGACTGTCGATCTCACTCTTGTTATATTCGCTCATTTTTTCGTCACCTTGTGCATTATAGACGCAAGGCGCGGAGGTGTCAAGTATTTTTACTTGACAAT
>Ga0256405_10003645_pt1 | contig 31251 bp, 47 predicted proteins | sample RumenRJG_02DNA_FD_189096 | JGI IMG/M metagenome (GOLD analysis project Ga0256405, IMG submission 189096) | Bovine rumen microbial communities from Lethbridge, Alberta, Canada - RJG_02 | ecosystem: Host-associated > Mammals > Digestive system > Stomach > Rumen | place: Canada: Alberta...
CGGTTACTATCCACGCCTATATTACATTTATAATTATAAGCGTGGATTTTTCCGCACTTGCTACATGCTTTAAACGCCATTTTTTAGCCCCTTATTATACTGGCTATTAGATAGCTTTAATAGCGCACCTATAAATAAATCTACCGCCGTAATAGTTCCTACGATTTCCTCGCCATAAGGTAAGCCCCAAATGCCACTTAAAGTAAAGTATAGAGTTGCTACCGCTGGCAATACAATTTGAGCCACATATTTTAATATGTCATAAAATTTATTACTCATGTTGTTCCCCCTTTTAATACAATGATAATCTATTTAATAATTTTGTAATTGTATTCTTACCTGCAATACCGTCAGCACCTAAACCGTTGTCTTTTTGAAATTGAAGTACTCCGCTACATACTCCTCCTCCATAAATGCCTTTATACTCTACAGAGCCACTATAGTAGTTAAGAGTTATTAATGCTAGCTCTATCCATGAAGTCAAATAGCTTACTGTCCCTCTTTTAGATATTTTATTTGCATATGCTAATACTGTTTTATTTCCCACGATTCCGTCAACAGCTAGTCCAGCGTTATAGTCTTTATTTAAAGAAGTCTGTAACGCTTTTGCTAGCGCTTTACGTGTTGCTTTGCCTATGTTTCCATCAACGACTAGTCCAGCGTTAATATATTTATTTAGTTCTGTCTGTACACGTGAAATATTGTTGATTACTGTTGGCTTTGGTTTGGCTGGTGCTGTTGCTACTGTTTCACTTGTATTATTTGTAACGTTTATACAAGTATGATGTTTTTCTTTCAAAATGATGTCACCTTTAAGCAAGTATTTATCACTTGTTAAGTATTTGCTGTCAGTTAGCACTTCAAAACCTACAGCCTTTAAGCTGTTTCTTAGCGTATTGGTAGTATTTCCAGCGCTAACGCCTTGCAACTCTGTAACGCCTAGCAAATACCCCGTAGCTTTTACAATCGCACTTACTCCTGCGCTACAATCGCTATCACAGTTTACTTTTATATTTGCTGGTCTATATCCAACTTTATTAAGCTGTTGCCAGTATGTCCCCCGTCGGTCTTGATTGTAGCCAATATGGTTATTATTTGCTGATTCTACAGCTAAGTCTCCAATCATATCTCTTACTGCTTTGTTTGGATGTCTTAATACGCATGTCCAACCGCCTTTGTAGTTGTACCATTCGCGCAACTGCCACTCTGTACCAGTTTGGTCGCCAGATTGTCCACCATGATATTTACCTCTTTCGTCATGTCCACTATTGCTAATCATAATTAGCCCTCTCTTTCTTTGTATTTTATTTTATTATACTCCGATTATGAATTTTATTCTAATCGTTATATAAGCTCCATTTCTTTAGCTACCAAATATATAACTTTATTCATACAGTTATAATACATAGCTTTAGAGACGTTTTTAGCCGTTTCAGCTCCAGCTTGGCTATATTTCTCAAAGAATATAATTTCCGCTACGTCCCTATCCTCTTTGTTAAGGCTCTCTATTACGTTGTCAATCTGTGTTAAGCGTTTCTCAGCTAATAATAACGCTTTCGTGTTACCTTTTAACTGTTCTAAAATTTTTCGGTTAGCCTTATACTCTAATAGCTCTGTTTTTACATACTGGCGCACGTGCCACGGTAATTTATACCTATTCATTTTTTAACCCTCTTTTCGTCTTTTCGTGTCTCCGTCTTGTTTCCTTATATCTGCCGTATTGCTCAGGCGTTGGCTGTCTCTCTAGGTGTTTCGTTTAGCTGACAAATAGTAGTTTGAATTTTGTTCTCATTGTTTACCCCATCTATCATCTTGATTTTATTTAGCTCTAGCCGTAGTGACTCAGGTAGCTGAGCCTCTTTTTTCTTGCGTTCTGCGACTTGCTCGTAAATCATTCTAAAATTAGCTCGGTCGGTCATTTGGCTCTCGGATAAACACAAGTTTTTAAATCCTAATCGTTTTACGGCTTGCCTTGTAATCTCGTCCATGCTCTCAAGCGCCTCAGCCTCGTTATACATACCGTACCTCCTTATAGCTGTCTCTACTTGCTCCCAGCCGTCGCTCCACTCGTTAACCGTTCCGCTTACAACCTCTGTAGCTAACTGGCGTATATCCGCTATGCTAGGACTCCATTTCTCAGTAGCTACCCACTTGTTAAGTGTTGCCGTTGCTAAGTTGTAAGGTATATCTTGTAATTGATTATACCACAATTCCATAGCTTGCTCATTAGGTAGTAACTTCTCTCTCGGGTAGTATGTCCTTAGAGCGCTGGCAAATAAGCTAAACTCTTTTTTATTCATTAGCTCCCCTCTCTTTCTGCTAAAATAACGCTATTATTTTCTATAAAGTCTCTAGTCTCTTTACATATACCGCAATACATTGTTTTTATATGCCCCTCAGGGCGTTTACTACTTCCACGTCTCGGTATTGTCATACGTAAACCACACTCAGGACAAATTAACGTAGAGTAGAAACGTTTTGAATATTTACCGCTCATTTAGCCCCCCTTTATTCATTAGCCCAGTTACTAGCCATGTTGTAGAAGTCGTCTAACTCCTGAGCTACTGAGTTATTGCTAGTATGCTGGCTAGCCTTGTTATTATAGTTCCCGTCCAATACCTTAGCTATATTAGTGTCTTTCATAAGCCAGTCAAACGTAGCGCTCCAGTTACGGCTATTATTGCCTTTCAGGAAGTCGCTAGATTCGGCTAAGTCAAATACTCGCTGTAAGTCGTCTAAGGTGTATTTATTAAGCCTAGCCTTAATAGCTTTCTTACGTGCCTCTGATAAAGTCGTAAGGTGTGGAAATGATACGCAAGTATCATTGTACATACGAGCTACTAGCTCGTAATCTACTCTACTCTCTCTCTTACTCTTCTCTTTCTCTCTCTCTTCTCTTCTCTTCTCTGTGTTACACGCTGTTACAACCTCGTTACATTGTAACGCTTTTGTTTCTTCCTGAGCTTCTATAAGCGCCTTTTTCTTTTCTCTACACCGCCTTACTCGCTCGGCGCTGTCAGACTCAGAACCAATTAAAAACGGTACTTCGGTTAATAAATACTCGTCCTCAGCTTTACACTCTAAAAGCCCTACACTCTCCAAGAATTGTAACGTTACTTTTACGTTGTCCTCGTCCTCGTCTAGTAAGCTGGCTATTTCCTCAGTGAAAGTATTTTCGATACCCTCGTAATATAACACGCCCTCGCTGTCTGCGCTTAGTAGCTGTAGCTTAAGATAGATAATAGTATAGGTATCTCCGCCAGCTATACGTCTTAACTTTTTCATAGCTAGGCTCTTAAAAAAATCCGTCTTAAGCCTTATCCAATAATATTTCTTAGCCATTATCCCTCGTCCTCTATCTTTCTGATATACTTTTTTATCTGTTCCTTTTGTTCGTCGGTTAATTCGCTAACATAATCAGCCAGCGTATACTTGCTGGTACTTTTTTTAATCCTCTTCAGCTATAAGCTCCTCGTATCTCTCTACGTACTGTAACGGTGCTACTGTCTTAACATACTGTGTAATAGTTTCGCTACCGTATCTGTGAACTAGCATACCGTCCTTATCGTAATTTAACTCAGTATTCTTAATAATCAACTCTACTAAGTTAGATAAGTGAGTGCTTAGCTCTTTATTACCTTCGTATAGCGCTAAGAAATCGGCTAGCGGTATCTCAATAATGTTAGTATCTAAATACGTTGGATACCCCTCGTTTTTTTGTACTGTAAGGTCAGCCTTAACCTCTTCTTTATTTTCCTCTAAGATTGTGTTTTCTATCTCTTCTAAAATTTTATCATCTACCATGTTTTTATCCCCCTTTAAATAAATGGTAACTCTTCTGCTCCTATGTCGGGTATGTACATAAATCCGTTATCCGTTGTAGGTGCTGGCGTTGGTTGCTGGTGGCTCTTGCTCTCAGCAAATTCAATATTATTTACTATTACTTGCTCTGAGTAATGCTTAACTCCGTTGTTATCGGTATAATGGTTGTTTCTAAGTTCTCCAGTAATAACGGCTTTCGTTCCTTTGTGGAAATACTTCTGTACAAATTCTGCCGTTTTACCAAAAGCTACATAGTTGAAAAAGTCAGCGTTAGCCTCGCCCTCTTTTGTAAATCTACGGTTAACAGCAAGGCTAAACTTAGCGATTGCTTTATTGTCCTGAGTATATCTAACCTCAGGGTCAGCGGTTAATCGTCCTACCATAATTGTTAAGTTCATTTGTTTTTATACTCCTTTCATAAAATGTCAGCAAAACAATTTTTTAAATGAATTTTTCTATACTCGCATATCATGCAAAAGTGTCTACACTCTTTTTTAACCCACTTTTTATATAGAAAACGTAGCATTTTTAACCCCCCTTTCCGCTCGCAATATAACCGTAATATTATATTGCATACATTTTTTATTGTTTTAGCCTTATTTACCAACGTTTACGAGCGTTTTTACTTAATAGATACTTTTTATAAAAATCGGTATGCTTAAAACGTCAATTTTTCTAGTTTTGACCGCTTTTGTGCGTCGCTTGTCCTTGTATATAATCTTGTAGTATCTAGTGAGTTATGCCCTAATATGTCCGCCAGCTCTGTTATATTATTAGAGTAAGTCTCTAAAAATACCTGAGCGAATAAGTGTCTAAAAGAGTGAGCGTGTACTTTATTTTTTTTAACCTTTGCGTGTCCAGCTATTTTTTTCATTTGTCTCCATATTGTAGACGTGTTTACCATTTTTCCGTCAACTATTGACGACGGGAATATATACCCGCTTTTTATACCTTTTTCCTTGCTATACTTTCTTAACTCTCTCGCTAAATCTTGTCTTACAATAATCGTCCTTTCTTTCCCTTTATTGAATACCGTAATATAGTTAGAGTTAAGATTTTCTACCGTAAAATATTGTAGCTCAGATACTCGTATACCAGTCATAGCTAGTATTTTCATAATATAATATAGCTGGTCTTTACCCTCTCTTTTAGAAAATCTAAGAAGTCGCTTATAGTCGGAAACTGTTAGGATGTCCTCTATACTTTGCTTATTTTGCATTTTTATTTTTTTAATAGTTAGCTCGTTAATCCCTAACCATTTTAAAAATTTATTAAGCGTAACTATCCATACGTTTATAGAGTTGGTAGAGCCAGCTACTGTACCGAGATACATTTTATATCTAAGCGTTGTATCTTTAGTTATTTCCTCGTCGTCGTCAATCCAGTTAATAAACTTAAGTACATTAGCTTTATACTGTCTTAACGTTGTCTCGGCGTACTCTTGGTACTTTTGCTCTAATATCCACTCGTCGAGCCGTTCCTTAAGTTCTTCTTTTTTCATTTCATTATTTAGTTTTCCTTTCGTCTAAAAAAATGTTATTAGGATTGTTTTTTAACGCCTCTATCTCTTCGTCTGTATAATAGGCGTCTATGTCGTAAATTGTTTTTCTGATAATGTCATAAAGATTAGTCAATATAGGGGCGGTTGGTGTATTCCTTGTAACCGCCATTATTTAGTTTTTTTAAATAGATAGTCAAGCGTCATAGCCCCACCCCCATTGGCTATAAAAAACTCTTGTATTTTTTTCATGTCACTTTCATTAACAGACGTGCGCCCAGCGAATTTATTTTGTACGTTCTGCCTTGTCATGCCCATATAGTTGGCAATGTCTGCAAAACTTGCTCCAATTCTGGCAAGCTCAGCTCTTAAGTTGGGATAAAATACTTCCCTTTTCATTTCTTGCCCCCTTTCGTATGCGTTTTTATTTTGTTGCTCGTGTCGCTTTTGCGTTATCTTTACACCCCAAATAGTAGTCCTTTTGTAAGTTAATGTCAACTAAAAATTTAATTGCGCAAATTTTTTGTTATTTTAGTGCAAAGTTAGAGCGTTTTCGCTATAATCATTTTGAATAAAAAATTTAAACGTTCAAAGATATTTTGAGCGTATGGTTAAAAATATGGATTTATGGAAGAGGTTTTTAAGGTGGATTTTTTAACGAATTTAGAGGTATTACTTAAAAATAATGGTATGAAACGTAGCGACTTAGCTAGAGCTATAGACGTAGCGCCCAGTACTATAAATAGCTGGTACGCTAGAGGCTCGGAAAAAGTTAGTATTACAATACTCAGAAAAATAGCACTATACTTTAACGTTTCGTTAGAGGTGCTTATTAACGGCGATACAATAACGTCTTTATACTTTACTGAGTACGAATACACTAAGGAAGAGCTAGAGCTTATAGCTAACTTCGGTAAATTTATAAAAGAAAGTAGGTTAAATAAATGATAAATGATGTAGCTATATATTTACGTAAATCACGTGAGGACGACGAGCTTAAAGAGGAAACTTTAGCACGACACGAGACCATGTTACTAGACTACTGTAAAAGAAATAACTTAAACATTGTAAAAATATATAAAGAGGTCGTAAGCGGAGAAAGTATAGCAAACCGCCCGCAAATGCAAAGGCTACTAGATGATGTAAGTAGAGGGCTTTACGCTGGCGTTGTCTGCATAGAGATAGAGCGTTTAAGCCGTGGTAATCAAATAGACCAAGTAGAAATATTAGAGGTATTTAAAAGCTCAGATACTAAAATATATACGCTTAATAAAATATACGATTTAAGTAAAGAGGATATAGACGAGGAGTTCTTAGAGTTCGCTTTATTTATGTCTAGGCGTGAATATAAAATAATAAATAGACGTTTACAGCGTGGGCGTAATCAATCTAGGCAAGAGGGCTATTATATCGGCTCTATCTTGCCTTTTGGTTTTAATAAAGTAAGAGGCGAAAGAGGTTTTATATTAGTCCCTAACGATAACGCTAAGGTAGTACAGTTTATATTTAATCAATATTTAGACGGTGTTAACGTGGCTACTATTACAAATTACTTAAACGATAACGGCATAAAACCGCAAAATCATAATAAAATATGGACTCCCCCAACGGTTAGGAACGTTTTAAAAAATAAGCTCTATATAGGTATGATAAATACAAATAATAGGGGCGGGACTGTAAAAGGTAAGCACGAGCCTATTATAGATGAGCTTACTTTTAATAGAGTTCAAGAGCAACTAGCTAAAACGCCTAAGGTAACTAATAGGCGTAAACTATCTAACCCGCTGGCTGGGCTGGTTTATTGCTCCGAGTGCGGGCGTACTATGATACGTAAAATAAACACTTTAAAGTTTGAGTATATAACTTGTCCTAGTTTAAAGTGTAATACACGCTCTTTAAAACTAGAGACTTTAGAAAGCATATTACTAGATGAGCTTAAAAAAGAGCTTAAAGGCTTTAATTATTTCTTGGATAATTACGGCGAACAGATAAAAACAGAAAAAGAAAAAGTAGCCGTAGAGCTAAAGTTGTTAGAGACTGAGTTAACCAAAAAAACAAGTATGATAGAAACGGCTTGCGAAATGCTGGAAAGTGGCGTATATACTAAAGAACTATTTACACGTCGTATAAGCGTTTTAAAGGAAGATATAAAGGCTATACAAGAAAATATAAGTAAGATTAAAAATAACCCATTAAAAGACGATACACGAGCTTATAAAGCTATACCAATATTAGAAAAAGTATTAGAAAAATATCATACTTTAAACGCAAAAGAAAAAAATTTATTATTAAAGTCAATTGTTGAACGTGTTGAATTTACACGTTTAGAAGAAAATGCAAGTTTAAATATAACGCTATTGCTATAATTTTCTATTTACGCAATAGCGTGTTATATGGTATAGTGTAATCATTGAGACACAAATACATAAGTGTAACAATCATTACACTATTTTATTTTCGTCGTGTAAGCTACCGAGCGACGTTATAATAACTCGGTGAGGTGTGGCACGCCCAAGCAAAGAGGTAAAACCCCGTAAGTGATTAGACGGCGGTAGCTCGGTGGTATAAATTGTACGCTTTGGTTTATACTCTCGTTAGTTGTGGGGTCGTGACGTCACAACTAAAAAAACGGGACGGGTCGGCTTGGTAGACTTGCAAGGGGTTAGTAGTGCGTGGGGTCTATGATACGCTATACTACTAACGGCGCAAAGCGTGTCCTAAGGTATACTCAGGAAGTCCACCGCCTTTACTCAGGGCTTTTTTTAGCTCAGGAGTAAGGGCAAAATCTAAAGATTTTGAGCGAGAGCCACCGTAGCCTAGGAAGTGCTAAGAGTGCGTAAGATTTAGCTATATGGTTGGTTTGAACAAAGTTAGCCGATAGGATTATAGATAATAATATATATAATAAATAAACCCTAGTTACTAGAATGTAGCTAGGGTTTTTCGTTAACTAAATGAAATTGTTAAGTTTTCCATGCTTATAGATACTGGCGTATTGTTAGTGACACCGCTAAAAGCTGTAGCGCTCTCAATCTGAATAGTTAAGAAGTCGTCAGCTTGTGTAAGTATGGTAACGGTTAACGAGCTATCAGTAAGTACGTTATAACCGTTAGTTACATAACCACTACCGAATATATAACCGCCGTTAGCGTGTCGAGCGTTAAGCCTTAAGTCTGTTAATTGTGCTGTTACGTTAGCCATAGACTTAGGCAAGGTAATAGTAAAATTTATCTGCTTTGTGCTATTTGAAATATAGCCATTATCTACAATTCTTCCCGATACGGTGTAAGTATCTCCAGCTTTATAAAAGAGCTGGTCAAGAATATTAAAGCCGTTAACTTCTAAGCTCTCGCTATCCTCAGGAAAGCAATTAATCCCCACAGAATTTTTAAGCCTATCAAAGAATATAATAGGCTGTCCTCTGTCTACGTATAAAACGTAAGGCGTACTATCCAGCTTATCAGATACAATAATTTTAACGTTCCACGCCTTAGTATTATCTAGGCTTAATACGGTTGTCTGTCCGTTTGTAATATCTATAGCGCTACCGTAAGAGCTGGCGCTGGATAATTTAGTATATGCTTTAATCGTAACGGCGTTATTACCGCCTAAGCTGGAGAAATTAGCATTTACTAATAAATTAGTATCTGTATAGTAATTGCTTTCACGCTGGCATGATATAACCGCCGTAGGTGCTACCCAGTCATACACCAGTACGTTTACTGTTCTAGTCACGCTATTATTACGACTGTCGGTTAACTTAACCGTTAGCGTGTCGTTACTGGATAAGTTAATAGCGCCCATGTTAACTACTTGGCTCGCTACCGTTGTACCTGATAGCGTTACTGTAGAAGTGCTACCGCCTATAGTAAGCTCAACCTTAGTAAGGCTAGCGCCATTAATAGCTTTCAGGTTGGTTAACGTTACGCTTAACGTAGACTTGTTGCGGATAATGTATTGGTTATTACCAGTAATAGCTACCGTAGTAGCGTTGCTGTCTGCGTATGTAGCGTTATCTATGCTAGGGTTAGAGTTATTAATAGTAACCGTAACCGTAGTAGCTGAGCTTGTACCAACTAACGTACTACCGTTATACGTTGCCAGCTTAAACGATATCGTAACGGTTTTAGACGTTGCCGTAGCGCTGTAAATTGCATTTTTAAGCGCCGTTGATAGGCTAAAAGTAGCGCCGTTTTGGTAGTCTGTTATCGTTTGAGCTGTACTCTGTCCGTTAACAGCAATTAAAAGGTTATTAGTAAAAGCGCTACTATACTCTGTATAGTTAACCTTAAAATTATCTGTAATCTTGCTACCAGTAACGCTATTAATAGTCGATACTCTAGCTATAGTCGGTAGGGTAAAGCTACCACTACCGCTACAGTTAACAGCGTATGTATAAATACCAGCCTGAGCGCTAGCCGTAAAGCTCTTAGCTCCGCTGGAGTTGTGCGTAAAGGCGTATGTACCGCTTGCTACTAACGTACCGTTATATAGGTTAATACGGTCGTTTTGCCCCGTACTGTATACGGTTGAGCCGTCTATAACAACCTTAAAGTTACCAGCCTTGTAATAGCTGGCGCTACCAGTTCCAGCACCCTCTAATCTCCACGCTATTTTAGTTGTATTGTTGGCTACGCTTTGACTCTGAACGCTCCAGCTAAATTTTAAATAGCGTCCGTCGTAACCGCTTGTATTAAAGTTACCTGAGCTACTCATACCTTACCCCCCCTAAAATGTATCATCACTTGTATAATTAGCTACCAGTCCTATACCGTCAGCCGTTACTACGCCGTTTTCGGTAATCTGCATAGGAATAAATCTTAGCTTACTACAAAGCGTTATTTCTTCCTCTACTACAGCCTTAGAAATATGTAGCTCGTTATCTGCTACCCAGTAAATAGGGTTTCCTATACCGTCGTAAGCTACAAGCCCTACGTCCTGATTTAATACTATATAGCTACCGTCTGAGGCGTACATGATAAGCCCGTTTTTATCAATCGTACATATAAGCGTATTAGACTCGTCGTATACCTCTACTTTACCAGCTTGGTTAAGTGCTGAGCCTAGCTTAAGCGTACCGCCTTTAATTAGATTAGCCGTAAGGTTAATAACGTTAGTAGCCTGAGCGTTAAACGTGCCGTCAATAGTCCACGCCGTAGTAAAGTTACCGTTAATACCAGTATTACTAAAGCCGATACCAGCCGAGTTAATCATAATAACGTTAGTAGCATCCTCTTTCGGTAGGTTATCTACGATAAGTATTTTATCGCCCTCGTAGATACAATAGCTAGAGCCTAAAGCGTTCCAAATTTTATCCTGAGCCGTGTTAAGAGCGTCTACCAGCGTAGACGATAAAGAAATAACGGCGTTATCTATGCTAGTAGCTGTTTCGCTGGTAATATTTGAAATAAGGTTATTAAGCGAGTTCTTAAAGTTCCCAAACTCTAAGCTAACATACTTTTCCGTGATAGCGTCGTACTCATAGCTAATAACCTCAGTTTCAACGTTAACGCCTATACGCTCGTCTATAACGTTAATTATATCGCCTATATCTGTTACTTTTTCGGGCTGAGCCTTTAACGTGTAATTGATTAGTGGATAACAATAAGTATTAACGTATTTAGTAGCTTGCTTGGTCAAATCATCTTTTAACGCATCTTTATAAGCGTCCTCGTTTAGTACGCCGTTAATAGTAAAATCTTCCTCGTTAACGTCGGACTGGTCAAAAGATACCGTCTTAGTGTATGGAATATCGTAAGAGATAGGGGCGTATATATATACGTCGTCTAACATTAAGCCGTCAGCTCCAACGGGCAATAACTTAGTAACTACGTTGTCCCATTTATACTCAGCCGATAGCTCTTTTAAGTTCTTTTTATACTGGATAGTAACGCCATTATCTACGCCTATATCGTTATAAATACCGATATTCCAGTTATCACGCTTAAGATGTCCACCCCAGCGCTCTAATACATTTTTAATACAGTCTAGGTATGAGGTTCTTACGCAACGATAAGTATTAACATCTGTATTATCAGATATAACCGTAAACGGGCTAGGCGTGTCCGTAGCATTATTAAAATGGTCTAAGGCGTCGTTACACGTCTTGTCTACGGCGTAGCTATCTTGTATAAGATAGTTTTTAGTATCATAAAATACGTGCCACGCTTTAATATTTAATTTATTGCTACTCTTTGTAATATCTGATACCCTAAAAGCTTGATCCCCTTGTGGGGTAGGGGCTACTATAATATTATTACTTGATATATATTTGTTATATTCTACTCCACAAGTTAACTCTAAATAAAAATTTCCGTTATCTTTATTATGTATTCTTGCTTTTGTGGGTTGTATTACTATATCGCCGTTGCTACTGTATAACTTATCAGTAGCCCCAAATACTTTTATCATGTGTTATACTCCTAATCTTTTGTTATTAAATATTCTTCTAAGTCTTTTTCGGCTCTTCTTAAACTTTCTATGTCTTCTCCATTAATTGAATGTTTTAGAAGCGCTAACATACCTCGTTGAGTGATACGGTTACTTTCTTCTATTTGTCTGAGACGTTCGTCGTCATTTTTTAAGAATTTTTCATACTTTTCTAAAATTTTTTCATGCATTTCTACCTTTCTTTCAAGTACTGTTATCCTTTCATTTTGTTTAAACTCTGGTTGCCTTGCTTTATTTATCCAATTTATAATAACTGTTAATCCACTAGAAAATGTAACTATTCCAGTGCTTACTGCTAAAATTATTGTAATAATGTCTCTTGGTGTAAAGTTCATGCTAGTGTTCATGCTGTACGCCTTTCTCTTATGCTTTACCTTTTAATTTTGCTAACATTTCGTCTAATTCGTTGATTTTTTCTTGTAAGATTTCGTCTCTTGTTTTTTCTCTGCTAATAAATCTAGCTATTATTCTGTTTTGATTTGTTTCTGCTACAATTCTTAACGGTATTAAGTTTTCAATAGTTTTTTCCTCGAAAGTACCGCCGTTATAGTTATCTTTTGTAAATTCGCTAGAGAGTTCGTCTATATCTGCAAATTTAGATACAATTAAAATAAGTTCTTTTTCTGTACTTCCGTCGTCAAAAAACGCTTTCGTTCCATTTTTAAATACTAATTTTTTCATTTATTTGCCTCCTTATGAATATACATGAAGTAATAATATATTTAGTCTCATCAAATTCCCTTGTGGAACATTATTACCAAAAGTCACATGCCATCCATTGTTTGGAACATGAGAACATCCTGTTATATGTGCACTCATTACATTTGTATCTCCATTTGATACAAACATTGATGTAGTTAATGCGGGGTCTCGTGTATCATCAAATAATTCTTGAATATAATCATCTGTGTAAACTCTATACGCATCACTTGTATTTTCCATTATTGCAACCTTACTTTCGAAATAAAATCCTATATTTCCAAGTCTTTGCTCAAACTTATATTGTTGTTTTGTAAGTTCATCCGATAATGTTGTAATTTCAGAATTACTATTATTAATTGTATCACCTTGCGAAATTGACGCTGTTACTTTTCTTAATAAGCCATTCAATGTTAAAAACTTTCCGTCAGCGTATGACTGACTAGCTGTTGTAGTTGTCTCGTTTGACGTTGTAGGGATTATATTAGTATCAATCTTATTTATCTTGATTTCGTTTGTATCTGCTTTCGTAGTTACATTGTTAATATTACTATCTACTGTAGCAAATTTATCTGTAATAGTTTTATTTTCTAAAGCATTAGTAGAAGTATCTGAAAAAGACGAGTCTACTGTAATAGAAGCTGTTTCAACTTGAAAAGTTGTTGTAGTTCCGTCATTGAAAGTAATTGTATATGTGTCAACGTAGCCTACAGATGAGGTTTTTTCAACGCTAACTATTGCTCTCCCGTTTGTCACGTCAAACTCTTTCGTTTCTCCGTCATTAAATGTAATGGTATATGTATCTACTAGACCACTTGTATCAGTTTTTTCAATACTTGTTATTGCTCCTGATTCGCCTTTTAAAAGCACTGTTTTAAAAATAATATCGTGCATTTTTACCTCCTCGTTACGTCATAGTCTAAGGTTAATCGCCCTTTCATTAGCGTTAGAACATCATTATCTACTTGGATTTCTAAGTCATAATAATAGCGTCCCACAAATAAGTCTCTAGTTTGGTCGGGTCTTACCCTTACTGAGTAAGTAGCTGTATCCGTGGTACTGTCGAAGTTAATCAACGTGATACCGTTGTTAAGTTCTCTTTTGAAATAATAATCAGCGCTTTCTGGTTTTTCTCTACATGTCATAGTAGCGCCTACTAGCTCAGCTCCAGCTAGCCCTTGTAGCTGGAAATTAAACGCCAGCGTGTCTCCCTTAATCATGGTTATGTCTTTTCTTACGGCATTATAAAAAGTATCCATTTTAACCCCCTTTCTTAAATCCATCTAGAATAATCAGAAATAGTAACCTCTGATATATCCCCGTTAATTGTTACTGTATTAATACCAGCGTTAAATTTAAGGTTATCATAGTTACCGCTTACACTTCTATTCATAAAGTTACCGTCTATATCGTAGGCGTTCATATCAGCGCTGTTAATAATAATTGTTTCGTCAGCTTCAGCACTAGCTAAGCTAATACTAAATAGCTGGGTATTATTAAGAGCTAGCTCTATATGTCCTTTGCCTTTAATTGTTATAGTAGGCTTAGAGAAGTAATTACCACTATTTCTAACGGTTATACTTGCTTGTGTTGTATCATCAGCATAGCTATAACTAATCGCTGTCTCGTCGTCTGAATACTTAAACGGCTGTACGTGTAAATTTACTGTCGCCGTTTTAAATCTAATCAGCCTCTCAAAATCTATTTGATTGTAGATAGCAAACTTGTAATACCTATCAGGCTCGTTGCTGAAAACTATCTTACCTGAGGTACTAAAGTACTCTATAATGTCGTCTACGTCATACTCTCCATATAAACCAATAGATAACGGCTTATCATAAGCGCTAAATCCTAGCGTAGTTACTATATCGCCGTCTCTTCCGTCTATCTCTTCTATTTCTGTTCTAATTTTCGGCTTGCTAATCGGCGGTAGTTTGCAAATTAACAAGCCTTTAATTAGTTTGGAAGAGATACCATTTATTACTACGTATGGTATCATAAAAGCCCCCTTATGTATATATAGCGTCTGATACTGTTTTTTCAATGAAGTGTCCCATTTCTTCGTCGTCTAGTACTATTTTCATCTTCCCGAGAGCGTCTTTAAAAGCATTTACAGTATCGTTATAATTGTTATTATTGTTATAATTTGCGCTATTAACGTTCCTGCTCATGGTTGAAAGTGTTGGGACTAAATTTTTAGCTAATAACTCAGCCATTCTAGTTAACCAACCTAAGTTATTTTCTAAAGGTACTACCGCTTCTTTACCAGCTTCTCCGATTTCTGCAATTGTAGGACTATTTACTACTCCACCTTTTGCAAGTCGTGGAAGTCTTAAATTTCCTACATTTCCGACGTGTACGCCAGGTAATTTATTAATTAAACCTATAGCACTATTAATTAAGCCTATAGCATGGTTAATAGTATTTTCTATTGCTGATATTACTCCATTTATAGCACTTTTTACAGCTCCACCTATTGCATTGCCTATTGTAGTTCCAAGTCCTTTAAAAGTTCCAGCTATTCTATTCCATAGCCCACTAAAGAAACTAGCAAAAGGGCTAAAAACATTCTTTATTGCGTTCCAAGCTCCGCTAAACGCATTTCTAAAAAAGCTAATTACTGGGCTAAAAATGCCCTTTATTGTATTCCAAATAGTTGCGAAATAATTGCCCCAACCGTTAACAATTCCTTTTATTGCGTTCCAAGCGTCGCCAAAGTTGCCCGATAATACAGCTTTAACTACCGAGAAAATACCTTTTATAGTTCCCCATACAGCCGAAAAATAACTACTTGCTATATTCCAAACCGCTTGTACTCCCGCCCATGCAACACTAAATATATTAGATATTACGCTAGCTACGGGAGAAAATACCGCGATAATACCACTAATTACACTAGAGAAAAATCTAACCGCTCCGCTCCATATACTTTTAACTGTATCCCACGTAATAGAAAACGCGCTTTTAATTGCGTCTATTGCGGGGCTTACAGCTGTTACAATATTATCCCACAAGCCTATCCAAAATTTTCTAAATGACTCCGAATTATTCCATAAAGTCATAAAAGCAACAACTAAACCAGCTATTAATGCAATTACTACGCCGATAGGGTTAGCACTCATTACAGCGTTTAATACTGCTTGTGCTCCCGCTTGTAATTTTGTTACAATTGTTAAAGCTTTCCATCCGTCCGTCATTACTTTTAAGGCTGTAGAAAAAGCTATATATGTAGCTGTTGCTGTAGCAATTCCGATTATTACAGCGCTTACTTCTGTACCATGATTTATTAACCATTTCATAGCGTCAGCTAGTCCTTGTAATGCTTTTACTCCACTTCTTAAAGCTGGCTCTAATTTTTCATACAATGCAATTTGTACGCCCTCAATTTTAGAACCTAACGTAGTCATATCGCCATTAAGAGTATTATTCATGGTATCCGCCATTTTTTGGGCTGTCCCGTCGCTTTTTCTTAAAGCGTCTTCAAACTTATTAGCATTATCGACTCCACCGTTTAAAATCATATTTAAACCTTTTATAGAATCAGCTGTAAAAGTCGACTGTAAAGCGCTAGCCTTTTGAGCGTCTCCCATTCCCTGAGTTGCTTTATCTACATCTTTTAAAATGTCGCTTAAGTCTCTAAAATTACCTTGACTATCTTGTACGGCTACAAGCGTATCACCTATAGCTATTTTACCGTCTTTCATTTTAGACGTCATGTCTCTCATCATCGCACTTAATGCCGTTCCAGCCTCAGAACCTTTCAGCCCTTGATTAGCTAACATACTTAAAAGTGCTGTTGTTGTTTCTACGTCTTGTCCTGAACTATGCATAATTGACGCACAATTTTTATAAGCTTCTCCTAGTTGTTCTGCTGTAGTATTTGCGTTACCTTGCGCATATGCTAACATATCAGCGAAATAAGTACTTTTATCTGCACTCATTCCGAAAGCGCTTAAATAATCTGTTACCATGTCAGACGCTTTAGCTAAGTCCATCCCTGACGCACTAGCTAAGTTTAAAACTCCTTCTAGTGCACTTGCTGACTTGTTAGCATCCCAACCCGCTAGAGCCATATATCCTAAAGCGTCTGCACTCTCTGACGCACTAAATTTTGTAGTTGAACCAAATTTTTTAGCAGTTTCAGAAAGTTTTTGCATATCTTTATTGCTTGCTCCGCTAATAGCTTGTACTTTTGCCATAGAATCCTCAAACTTTGCGCCAACTTCTATAGTATTTGATACAAGTTCTTGCATTTTAGATATAGCGTTTTGAATAACATTAGATACTAAATTAGCTAAAGCGCCTTTAAATACTGTAAACCCGCCGTTTGCTTTTTCTGCTCCCTCACTAGCGTTTTGCATTGCACCGCCTAACTCGTCTCCAGATTCTGCGCTTTCTTCCATTTCTCTAGCCATTCCGTCTATTTCTCTAGTCGTTTTCGCTACGTCTGCCTCAGCTCCATTAAGCTGTATACGTAAATTACTCATAGTTCTAGTATTTTTTTCTTGATTAGCTTCTGATTTTTTTAGTTCTTCTCCTAAGTCTGCCACTACTTTTTCTTGCTCTTTATATTCCGTTGAAGTTGTGCCGACTGTTTTAGCTAAATTATCTAGTTTTTTCTTTTCTTCGTCATACTTTTTAGCTAAAGCGTCGTTTTTAGTTTTGTTAACTTCATACTGGCTAGCCATTTCGGCATATTGTTTTTTTAATAGTGCTACTTTTTCCTTTTGTTGCTCTAATTTCTTATTAAGTACGTCGCTTTTAGCTGTTAACGCTTGTGTACTTGTATCATTTTTACTGTACTGAGCGCTAACCAACTTCATTTCACTAGATACTTCTCTTAGATTTTGAGTTATATTTTTTAACGCTTGTCTATATTCACTTTCTCCAGTAAGTTTAACAGCTCCACCAAACCCTGCCATATTTACCCCCTTTCTCTAGCTAAAACCATTCTTCTGCTTTATCTTGTTGTTTTTTTATTTTCGCATATGTTGTCCCGCTTAAATTTAAAGATAACTCTAAGTCAAAGTCATCTTTATACATTTGATATTCACTATTAAATTCTTTTAGCGTTAAGCGTCCTACTTCTTTATTAGTTAAAGCTAGCTTTTTTCGTCCTATAAATTTAAACCATGCAAAGTTAATCGTAGGGTCACTAACTTCGTCGTATATAATTACTTTTTTTCGTCACTCTTTACCGCGTTAATAACTGTATCGTTAAGGCGTTGGGTAGCCTCTTCCATACCTACGTCGGTTAATAGACGTCCTACTTGCTTACATGATAACATACGCTTAGGTACGTAGCCCTCTACGCCCTGATTATCTTCGTTATCTATGTCTATGCCCTCGTTTAACATAGCTGTAAGTCCAAATATAACAGCTCTTGCATTAGGTTCTTTTTCATTATCTGTAAGTTCTCCCCAAGCGCTAACGCTTCCGTATTCTTCTTGTATTTCTTCCATTACGTTTAAATTAAATACTAAATTATAGTCAACGCCTTTCCATGTTAACGATATTTTATCTTTCATTTCTTAACCCTCCGTTAGTATTAAAAATTGGCAGATTTATCTGCCCTTAAAATAATTACTATTCCTGAGCTACGTATACAGCGTAAAGTGTTACATTTCCAGTAGGAGTATAAGGGCTTGATACTGTCACTGTAGCGTCTTCTGTAATTCCCCAGCCTGAGAAAGTCTTATTACTTGGTGCTGTAATTCCCGTTCCGTCATTAAGTGTTAAGCTTTCCCCAGCTGTTACTGTAGCGCTTGCTACTGTGCCAGTACCGCCGTTAACATTATAAGTAACTGTATAAGTTGTAGTTGGTGTAGGTGCGTCCATAAGTCCCTTAAGCCAAATAAGAGCGTCGCTCTTAGTAGTAAAGGTCTTTTCTTTGTTCCATGTGCCTTTAGTGTCTGCCAACGCCGATATAGTTCCCTCGATTTCAGGAGTTGCAAACTCTACATTTTCACCCTTTGTGTTTTCGTCTGAACTTGGTTCTGAAAATTTAACCTTGTACACAAACTTAGCGGTGTACTTATACACGCCATTAACCATTTTAGTAACAATACGTCCGACGCCAACGTAAGGCGCTACGTCTGTAGCTGTCTTAACTACTTCGCCGTCCTCTGTGATTGTGTGCCCCAGCAAATCAGAAAATACTGTGTCGTCGTCGTCTGTAGTTCCTAATGTCATTGTTCCATTTGCGAAGCTAGTATCACTTTCCGCTAAGGTATCTTCTCCGTACAGCTTAGCGTCGTTGTTTGTAACGTCTACATTACAGCTTACAGCCTTTCCCAATCGTTTAGCCCCGTCATAGGTTGCTGTACCGTCTACACCCTCTGTAAGGTGTGAGTACCATAAGTTGGTTAAACCAATTCTAGCCATTTTTTAAACCTCTCTTTCTTTTGCAAAACATAATGTTTTATGAAAATATCCCGTATCGCTCTCGTACATATCAGCGCTTTCTCTTGTCAGCTGTCTAGTCCAGCCATTAGCTACTAATATGTTATTGATTGCCTCAATAATAGGTATATAAGAGCCTTTCCCTCTTTTGATATATACGTCAAAGTCGTAATAGTCCACGTATCCTACTAGCTCGTCGTCTCCGCTGATAGAATTATCTTTGTAATTTTCGACGTATGTAACGTACTTATCAGTGTTCCCGTTGTAATAACAAAATACTACGGGTATAGTCTCGCCATTTACAGTGAATCCATTAAATAACGTCTGAATATCTGTATTAAACATGGGTACTACTCCTTTATATATTTCTTTTGGACTTCTAACATAGCTTTTTCTATTTCTTTTTCATTAAAAGCCTTACGTAGAAAAGGCTTTTTAGCTCTATTGCTCCTACCATACTCAAACACATTACATACTAACGGCGCTGGTACTGTCTTACCTTGCTTATTTACAAAGTATCCGTAAAAAGCAACCTTAGTATTGATACCGTCGTCGCTTGGTGTCTCGTATGTTTTCGTAGTCTTTAAGCATTTCATAATATTTGAGCCGTGAAAGCTACTAGGTACGTTAGACTTAATGTTCTTTAGAACGACTTTAGCACCCGCCTTAGTCATATCTTGTAACATTTTTTTCTCGTTCTGCTCCAGCGTGCTAAATATATCTATTAAATCCGTTGGTAGCTCCATGTCAAAACGTGCCATTAGTGCGTCACTTCCTTACATTGTAGCTCTAGCTCTACGTTAGCCTCGTCTACGTCGTTAATATACTCAATCGTATATTGTTTACCATTAAATAAAACTCGCATTTCCTTAGTAATTTCAACCTTAGGATAGCGGATAGTAAAATTAGTGTATGCTTTCTCAAAGTCGCTATTATTCTTAATAAGCAAGTAGCCCCTAGTAGTTTTAACGCTTGCGTATGGGCTTAATACTACCTTTTCCGTCTCGGTCGGAAAGCCGTAAGCGTCCGTATCTTCTACCAGCTGGACTATTTTAATTTTTCTATTGTATTTTCCAGCGTTCTTAACTCTATCCATTACAATAAATTCCTTTGGTGCATACCTAATATAGTTTCTACCATTTTATTTAAGTTATCATCTTCAACGTATAAGCTACGATTATCGTACATATCTTGGCATAGCGCTAACACAACTATAGGCAAGTCGCCGTAATTGTCTAGCTCGTCCTCAGGCACGCCAGTATAATTACTGATAAATGCCTTAGCTATGCTGATTGTAGAAGTAATAAAAGCTACGTTGTTCTCGTCCTCTATTAAATCCTCAGTAAGCCGTAAATACTCGGCTACCTCGTTAAAAGTAATATCACTTACTTTAGTTATATTTTCCATATTTTACCCCCCTTAGGGGCTTAACCCCGTGGTTATTTTTTCTTCTCTGGTGCTTTCTTGGCTGGTTCGTCTGTAGCCTTGCTTTTGGCTGGCTTTACCTCTTCGATATAGCCAGCCTCTACAAGGTCTTTAACGATTGTTGGGTCGGAAATGTCTTTAACTTCTCCCTCAGCCATAGAAATAACACCGCTAAAGCTCTTTAATGCTTTATACATAGTGTCGTGTCTCCTATTCTGTTGCTACTGTAAGCCCTGATAAGACGTAATCACTTGTCTTTGTAGCTCCGTCCTTTGTTACCTCAACTCTAAAAATCTGCTCATTCTTATTTGAAACCTTAAACACGCCGTTAAGGTCAGCGTCTAAGGATACAAGCCCGCCACCCTGAGACGGGTTAAGCCCTACCTTAATATTACTAAATGTAATATCAGGGTCGATAATTACAAACTTAAGAGCAATAAAGTTACCAGCGCCCCATGCGTCTACAACTTCGCCAGCGTCTAAGTAGCTAAGGCTACCTACGATAACATTATCAATAACGTTAACGTCTGTCTGATACTGGCTTACTGTCTTACCAAACAAAGTAGCGCTAGCGCTTTCAGGCAATACAATAACCTGAGGTACGCCGTTTACAATATCCTCGATTTTATCAATCATTTCGGCGTCTGTCTGAATGTTCGCAACGTCTGCTAAGCTACCGCCCAGCTTTGCGTATAGAGTTTTTAGCTCGTCTACTGTTGTGCGCATTGTCTAGCCCTCTCTTTCTTATATAGGGGGCTAATTCAACTAGCCCCCACCTGAACTACAAATATCAATTAGCTTTCATTGTCAGCTTAGCAATCTTCTGATTGTCCTCTACCTTAGAGTCAAACTCTAACCAGCCTACAACGCCTACAGCGTGTTGAGTAGCGTACTTTTCTCTAAGTACTTCGATTTCAATATTTTCGCTAAACTTAGTAGCAAGCCCTCGCATATCTCCGTAGTAAATAGCTACGTTACCAGCGCCCATATCAGGCATATTGTCAGATACATATACTGGCTTTCCTAAAAGTGTTGAGCCAAAAGGACTAGATAAGTCATCATTAAGTAAGTAGTAGCCCGTTGTACTCTTAAGAGTTCTAAGAGCTGTACGTGTTGCTGGCGACATAATCCAAATAGCGTTCGCCTGAAAATCATCTTTAATTTTGTCGTGTAACTGTATTACTTCGTCAGCTGTAATAGCTGTAGCTGAGCCAGCTGTAATACCGTTAGTAAGTGTAGACAAGCCAGTTACTTTACCTGATGTACCGATAAGTAACTCGTGCTCGATAAAACGCTTAATAGCATAAGCCATTTTCTCAACTACAAAATCAACTAAGTTAAATTCTGAGTTGTTGATAAGTGAACGGCTAACAAGTGTAAGCGCTCCAGCTAAGAAACCGTCAAGCTCAATCTTATCAAAAGCACCTACTGAGCTTGTTAAGTCCTCAAATTCATTTGCATAAGATACAGTAATAGAGCTTGTATCTTCGTCGTAGTAAGGTACTACCAGCTTACCCTTAACGTTGTACTGTGTAGAGCGTTCAAGGATAGGGCAAATATTATATACTTTAGAAATAATCTTCTTAGCGATTGTTGTAGGAATAACAGCACCGTTAGCGCCCTTAGTAAGCTCTACAGCGCCTCGCTGGTGTTCTACTCTGTTTCTAAGGTAAGCGTCAAACGCTCTTACTTCTGCCTCTTCCTTGGCTTTCTGCTCGGCTTCTCTCTTCTTGTCGTCTCCGCAAGCTCTGCCGTCTAATGCGTCGCCCTCTTCCTTAAGCTCTTTCTTTTCCTCGTGGAGTTCCTCAGCAATTTTAAGAGCCTCTTTAATCTTTCTAACGTCGTCTCTAATCTCTGCCAACTCTTGCGCCTCAGCGTCTGTAAGCTCTCGCTTGTTTGTCTCAGCGTCTGTAATAATAGACTCAGCTCTTGTAATAAGGTCGTTCTTCTTCTCAGTAAGCCCCTTTAAATCTGCTGGTAAAGCTCTGTACTGAATATTCTTTGGTAATGTTCTAAACTTCATTTTATGTTATTCTCCTTTCATTTCAGAAATCATATTTTTATATTTTGTATAGTCAACCTCTTTAGGTTTATGTTCTTCTTTCTTTTCCTCAGCTACTCGGGTATTAACCTCTATAACGTCGGATATATTTAAAGCCTTGCTTTCGTCTGCCGTTCTTACGGCTACAAGTGTACCGTCGTAAGCTGGGATTTTAGAGCGGTCAATAAGTGAAACTTCGTATAAGTCTAGGTCTTTAACCTCTCTAAGAGCTAAGCCCTTTTCTTCGCCGTTTTCTACTTCTCTGTCGGTAAAACCAAAGCTCCAGCCGACTAGCTCGTCGTTACGTGCCTTTTTGACTACGTCAGCGTCTTTAATAATTGCTCTAGCGTGTAAGCCTATAGCGTCCTCTTCTAACTTTAAATTATTGTCAGCTAAACCGCCTAAGTCTCTATCCCAATTATGATTTAGAAGTATTCTAACGTCCTCAGCACGTCCCAGTGCCCTTTTAAAAGCGCCTTTACATATACGCTCGACGAAAGTACCGTTACGGTCTGTAAGAGGCTTAGAAAGCCTCTCTACGGCGTTTACATAACCGTCAATTTCTACGGTGTCGTCTGTTCTAATTGTGATATTCATTTTTTCGCCCCCTTTCCTATTTTAGCAGTATATCCTCTTTTATATCTGTATCGCCGTTAGAATCTTCTGATACTTCGGCGCTCCCGCCTTTTACGTCGCCAGTATTTGGCGTGTAATACTCTCCCGTCTCTATATTATAGAGTACTGAGCCTAGCCCAAGGTCTACAACGTCTAAGCCCTTTACGTTGTTACGGTTCTCTTCTCTTCTAATCTCGTTAATAGTAATCCAGCCCGTGCGCTTAGCAATCTCGTAAGCCTCGTAGCGTTCTTTAATACTGGCTTTTAAAATCTCTTTTACGTCAAACTCAAAGAAGTATTTACCCTTTTCCTTTTCTAGCAATAAATCACGGTTTAAAGCCGTTTCAAAGGCTTTAATTATTGGATAAATAGCCGTTTTAAAAGTCTTGTTATAGTCGTCGTAAATATGGAAAATATTATTTATTTCAGCTTGTAAAGTTTTCTTATTTTCGTCTAATTGCATTTCAACCGAGGTATTACTAGCCTCTTGAAACTCCAGCCCATTATTTAGAACTACTACGTTACTCTCGTCGTTGGCGTATAAGTTAGCCCACGCTTGTTTGAGTAAGTCTATTTCTTCTTGTCCTAGCTTACGCTGGCTCTTTAGAAAGCCCTTTTTATTTCCGCCAGACTTAACAAGCCCCAGCTGGTATAGTAACGTATGGTAAGCCGTTTCTAACGCCTTGCTTACTTCCTGAGTAAGTCCTACACCGCTAGCCCCGTCCTTAGTATTTCTTAAAAGCTTAATGAACTGGTAAGGTTGAAACTCAGCGTCATAGCAAAAGATAGTATAGTATTTATCTAACGGGTTAGGGTTGCGGTAAATACAAATAAAATCATCTGGAATGTATTTAAGCGACTTAACGTCGTTTCTATCCCTCTCTATGTAGCAATAACCTCCCTTACCTAATAGGTAGTCCTCTACAAGCGCCTTTTTCATTTGATAAGCGTCTAAGGTGTCGCCAGTATCGCTATTTAGCATAGTTACCCTAGGGTCGTCGACCTCTTCGACATGTCCGCTTTTATACTTGTAGAGCTTAATAGGCATACTGGCAATAGTACCACATATAAAGTCTACCGCTCCGCTTACCGCTGGTAAGGTTAAAGCGTCATCTCTTTTAATAGCGCTCCCGCTAAGAATAGCTTTTAATAAAATGTCGTCTACTTTATTTAAGTCTATCGTAGTAGCTCTTTTTATAAATCTATCAAATAAGCCCATAATAAGCCCCCTTTATCATCTTAATAATATTATAAAATCACGCTTAAAAATTCCTATATTTTTTCTAATGTTTCACGTGAAACATTTTTACATAAAAAATAGCGACTACTAAACTTAATTTAGTAATCGCTACTTTTGTTTATAAAAACATGACGGAAAATTTACACTTTTTATTATAACCATTTTTATAAATAATGCAATATTGTTTTTTCTTTTAAATCTTTTCTAATAAGCTCTTTTATATATCCTTGCTTATTACCAGAGCTCTCTAGCGCCTCTAATATATCTTTATCCGTTTTTATATTTAGCTTTAATTTTATTTGTACCGTGTTATTATTGTCGTACTTTTTTTTAGCTCTTTTCTGTGCTGGTGTCATATTCTACATTCCTTTTAATACCTATTTTATTTGTAATATCCTCGAATATTTGCATGTTATAAGGGTTTGTATAATCAACTTCTACTCTTATTCCAAATATAATCATAGGTTTTCCTATTGTACTTGTATTAATAATGCAATTTGATAACTTTATCTCACTTATCACTTTTTCCCCTAATCTCCAATTATAATTCTCAGAGCGGTAATTTTGCCCTTTCATTTCTCTAAGCGTATAATACAAAACCTTTAGATGTTTAAGCGCCTCACCATCTTCCCCAATAATATGCAACTCGTTTCAATCATCAATCCTTGATATATCAATATATTCTTTCATTTATTTTGTCACCTTTTTCGTTTTTTTCTAGTTCTTCGTTTACCATTTTCGCGCCACAATTAGGACAATAGTTGAATTTAAAATACCCAGATGTAACCCTTTGCCCACATTCTGAGCAAGTATCATAGTAACAACCAGCATATTCTTTTTTCCATTTAGCCGTTTTACGTCCTGATTCTATTGTGGGTAAATTTTTTATATAATCAATTATAAAATTACGTTGCCCTCGACTACCTTGATTAACTCTAAATTGTAGCCACTTGTCACTAAAACATACCTCGTATATTTTACTTAATATCTCTTTTCTACTCACGATATCCTTACTATTCTGTTGTAGTGCCTCGATTGCTTCTTCTCTTGTCATTTTTTTATACTCCTTACCTGTAAACAAATCCATCCCACTCGTTTCAACTTCTTCCATATTCTTGTTGATTTTCGTCAATCATCCATTGCTGATAAGTATGTGATCTAATTTGATAATCATGTGAACCTACAGCCTCAGGATGTTCCTTCAAAAAATACTCGGCGTGTTCTCTGTCTATAAATTCTAATACATCACCGTTTTTATTATACACAGCTCTCCAATAAACTCTATCGCCTATAGTCATGTAATTTAATTCAATTCGAAAAAACGTATTAGGTGGATATTGTTCCAGCTTATACTCTTCTCTCGATATATCTTTGCCACGCTTGGCGCTTAGTATATAAAATATACTAAGCTGTCCCTCGCATGTATAGTTATCAGTAAGTGTATTATTTTTCATCTTTTTTTACCTCTGCGCAAGTGAATTTAATACTTTTACCAGTTTTATCCAAATATTTTTTTATAGGTAATCTAACCTTGTCCCATTCTTCTTTTACAATCCTTATATATTCTGTATCCTTATGTATTCTACTCATTTTTTATCTCCTTTTATTTTTGTTTTATAAAATTTTCTAATTTCCTAACTTTTATAATGTTTTCAAATATTTCTTTCTCTTGCTCTTCTGTCAAATTAAACTCTATTAGTTGTTTACCTTCCAAATCTAAAATAATTCCATTTTTGTTTTTAAATTTTATTTTGCCACTTGTTAGGTAAATTTCATATTTTTTCATGTCGTCCATACATCTAAATTCTTTGATGTCTAAATATAGGCTCCAATTTAAAAAGTTGTCTAATGTTGTTGTCAATTTTGTTTTACTCATTTTTCTATTCTCCTTTTGATTTAACTTTTAAGCCTTTTAGCGACTTGCTCAGGTCTATTTATTTTATTTTCTATAACCTTTTCCATTAAGCTCATATCCAGCTACTAAGTCGTTGTAAATATCTATAATTCTTGTTTTACTTGCGTGTATGTAAGTTACTTCGCCACTTCTTTTAGTATCGTGATAAAGCTCTCTTATTTCATCCATCTTTTTGGCAAACGCCCTTTTTGATGTTTTGCTTGGTTTAAATTTTCTATACATGATTATTTCCTCTCTTTATTATCTGGGGGCTTTTGCCCCCGTTGGTTGTTACTGTTCAAGTGCCTCAATTTCTGAGGCGCTCATATTGTATTTATCCATAAGGATTAAATAAATATCGCTCATACGGTTACTTACTTCTAAAGTAAGTTTCATACCGTTAAGATGTCTGTACTCTTTCATAAGTCCACGTTTATTAAGTTCTAATTTTTCTTTATTTGTCATATCCTTTTACCTCTCTTTCTGTGCTTTCCTTTAACTTGACTTAAGTATACTCCTTTTTTTTATCGGTGTATACTGACATAATTCACAAAATATTTAGCCACAGACTAGTAATTTTGCACAAATAAAAAGAGACGCCGTTAAGCGTCCCTATAATACTTGTATTGTAAAATCCATTTGGTTTAAAAAATAATCTTGTTCAAGCAAGTAAGTAGCATTTATTAAGGCTACTACCATATCTACTTTACCTTTAGACTTTTTCTTATTAACGTATAGGTTTTTATTAGTGTCATAAGTACATCTAGCATTTTGAAAGTTAATTTCTAATAGCCTATTAGTAGTATACTTAAACTCTCCAGCTAAAATCTTTTCTTTAAGTCTCTTAGTCGGTGGGTGTAAAACGCTAGAATGTTGGCGTATTTCTACGGTATTATAACCAGCTCTCTCTAATTTCTGAGCCGTGCTAAGAGCGTTGTAACGGTCGTATCCTATGGCTTGTACTTGTACGTTATATTTTTCCTCTACGCTTAATATAAAATCCTCTACTACTGCATAGTCTATAACTTTATCTCCACAAGCTATAGCTTTCATAGCCCTAATAAACTCTCTGTAGTCTATCTTTTCAAAAGCATTTTTTTCATCTATGCGCCCCTCAGGAATAAAAGCAATTACATCAGCTAATATATTGTCGTCCTCGTCTACTCCTACAATAGCTACGCTAGTATTGTCATTAGTCTCTGATAAGTCTAGCCCTAAATATACTACCCTACCGCTCCAATCTATGTTAGTTACTCGGCACTTTTGCACGTCGTTAACGTCTATATACGTCTCAGTTCCTGCACCTTGATAGATAATATTACAATGCTTTGTCACAAAGTTTTCTCTAGCACTCTCCATAGCGATAGCTTTAGCTCTTTTCTTTAGTAAATCCTCCCAAATTTCTTTGATTTCTAAAGCTACTGGGTTAGCTTGCTTTAATATTAAGTCGTCGCTTTCCCAGTTCTTAGTATCATCAGGCTCGTAAAGTAAACTAAATATAGTCTCGTCGTCTTGCACTCCGTCTAGCACCTTCTTAGCATAGCTTACCCAATCTTCAAACGGGTTATCTATTGTAGGGTATTTAGTTGAAATAATAAACCCCAGCTTATTAAGTATGTTAATCTGTCCCGATTGCATAGCCTCAATAGGGTAGCTAGTCGGTAGCGCTCCTACTTCATCTGCGCAAAAAACATTAGGTAATCTACCATCCATGCGGTTATTACTAAACGCCAGCGGTGTAAATTTGGTTTCTAAAGGTTTAAATAATATATAGTCCCTTAGTATCTTAAAGCGTTTCTCGCCTTTGTACTGGTATATAGCTGGGCTACTTCTAATTATCTCAACTATTGCGTCTCGTATTTCTTTACTTAACGCTCCGTCGGGCGCTACAGAATAAAACTTGCTAAATTTAGGCTCGGTTATAAATAGTAAAATAAATAATACCGCTATAGTAAATGTTTTAAAATTTTTACGGCATAACTCTAGTATACCAAGCTCATATCTACGCTTTTTAGGGTTGTCCTTGTAAACGGTCGCTATTATCGCTATGTAAAATACCCACTGGTAGCCAGTCGTACAATTATAGAGACTTTGACCAGCCTTTAACCCCTTTGGCATATTTAAAAGTCTTAAGACACCCTCAATTTGTTTAACTTTAATTTCGCTTATCTTATACTTTTTATTTTTCCCATCACAGATTTTTATAAAATCTCTAAATTGCTTTTTTACATATTTGGGCGTTTCTTTTTTTCGCACTTTGCTTTTAGCGTATTGGTAAGCTTTATTACTATTATCAGTCAATACTATTTCCCCCGTTAATTAGCTCTAGTAACGGGTCTATATCTTGTCCATTGTCCTCTTTTTTCCAGCCCTGCACAATCTTAAGTAACGTCGTCACCGTCTTATTAGCGCTATCAGTAGTACGATTATAAGCATTTATAGCTGGGTTAGTGTAAAGGTTTTTTCGCCCCTTTACGTATTCCTTGCTTACCGTTGTTCCATCTTCTGCTATTTCTTTTTCTAATTCTGTTAATATTTTTATTTGCACTTGGTAACGCTTAAAAGTTGTCACAAAGAAAAAATTAGTCTGCACCCCGTTAGCCTCTGCTATTTTAAGTATTTCGCTTGCCTGCTCGTTTAATGATTTTTTAGCCATTTACTCGCCCCCTTTTATTAGTTCGGCTTTCTGTCCCGTAAAGTTTTCCCAGCGTTCTATTATTACGTCAACGTATTTAGGGTCTAGCTCACACATATAGCAAGTGCGCCCTAGTTGTTCGCAAGTTATTAGTGTGCTACCACTACCACCGAATGGGTCTAAAATATTTTCACAGTCATTAAGGAAATCAAATATTTCAGCCAATAATTTTATCGGTTTTTGGTGTGGATGAGGACTATCTTCTCTCTTGTGTTGTTCTCTCGCTATTGAGAAAACATTTCCACCAAACTTTTTATATTTGATATTTCCTGCAAATATAACAGCTTCCCATTGTTCGCTGATACCACCTGCACCATTTAATCCTGCATTTTTTTTATCCCATACTCCAACGGTGTTTATTCGCAAGCCTTTTTTTCGTATTGTTTCAAAACTTTCAACAAGCGTTATCCATTGCAAGAAATACACAATTTTGTCTGTATTCATAATTGAAATAAACTCATTAAATACAGATAAATCCTCATCTCCTGCTATTGTTCTGACACCTAATTGTCCTCTGCCATACTTTCCACTTGTGCCATTTCCGTAAGGAGGGTCTGTAAATACCATATCAGCTTTTGCTCCGTCCATAAGCTTATCTATAACATTAACATCCGTACTATCTCCACATATAAGCCTATGTCTGCCAAGCTTATATATATCTCCTAGCTTAGTTTTAGGCTCTACTGGAGGCTCTGGTATTTTGTCCTCCTCTATCTCTGTTATATCCTCATCTATGTTAATCTCAAAATCTTCAAAACCAAAATCAGTCATATCTAGGGTTATGCTTTCAAGCTCCATTTTAAGTAGCTCCTCATCCCACTCAGCTATATCGCTTAGCTTGTTATCTGCTAATATATACGCCCTTTTCTGCTCGTCTGTAAGGTTTGTTATACGTCTATAAGGTACTTGTGTAAGCCCTGCTTGTTTAGCTCCTAGTGTTCTGCCGTGTCCTACTAATATAGTGTTATTTTCGTCTATAATTACTGGAGTAATAAAGCCAAACTCCTTAATACTGTTAGTTATCTTGTCTATTTGCTCTTGTGGGTGTAGTCTTGCGTTATTCTCGTAAGGTTTTAGCTCGTCTATTTCAATAAACGGGTAATCTATTTCTTTTTTGCTCATTATATCGCTCCTTTTTGTCGCCTCTCTCAACTTTTAAGGCGTTTTATTACCTTTTTCAGGCGTTTTTATTTTTTTTAACTATAAATATAGCCTTTTTTTCCAAAAAAACACGTATTTTTATTTTTTTTGTATTTAAATGGGGGCGTGTGGTCTTGAATTTTTTATTTTAATTTGCTTTTACCACTAGGGGGGTGGTTCAATTTAACCATTTTCCCCTTTAATCGTCTTTTTTATTGTTATAATATGCTAGCAAGTGAATAGCTAACTCTTTTACATCCTCGTTGCTTAGCTGATATTCTATACCACCAAACTTAGTAGCATTTAGTAGCTTGCTAGCTATTGTAATTGGTGAGTCTGTATCTTTTATTACTATCACGTCTATTCTCCTTTGTTAAATTTATTGTTATTCGTTTATAATTGCCACCATATAGCACTTATAATTGTGTTATCTATAAAGTGTTAACCTAAATATTAACGCGTCTTATTTCGTTGTTTAAACGCGTTTAATTATATATTGTTTATCAACTTTTATTCTGCCTATTTTATTACCTACTGTAATACATTTGTCTTTTATTTTTTTATAACCAATAGTAGCACTGTCTTTATTATCAAATATACATAATGTTCCATACTCGTAGTAAGGATAAAAGCCTATAAAGTCCTTTAAGCTATTTATATAATCTAATATCTTATATACTTCTTTGTTGTATGTAAATAGCCTTATATTAATTATAAAATAATAGTTATATATTTTCTTTCTTTTGCGTGTTGTCGGTTGTATAACTTCACTTAAGTTTTTAATCATTAAGTTACTTCCTTTCGCTTGTGCTTATATAATATATATAATAATATATATTCGTAGTAATAGTAGTAGTAGGTGTTGATAAGTTGAAAAGTACCTTTAGCCTTAGAAAATACTAGGTTTACTTATGTTAATAACTACGTTGATAAAGTGTTGATAATGTGTTGATAATGTGTTGATAATGTGTTTATAACTTTTATGTCTTACCAGCTCTCTTATATATTAGTCCTAGCTCTAGCTCTTACTTTTAAATACGGTTGCTTGTAAGGCTTTACTAGGCTTAATACTGGCTTATATTTAGGCTTGGTTTGTCTTTCCGTGTACTCTTCTAAACTTTTTATCATTTCCCCGAATATTTCGCCTAGCGCCTCAGCTAGATTATTTATAACCTCGCTTAAATTTTCGTATAGCTCAACTATCGCATTATTAAGGCTTTCGTAGTCCATTACTTACCCCTTTCTTTTCTTTACCAGCTCTCTTAAATACTCTTTGTCTATCTCTCCGTTATCCGCCTCTTTATGGTGTCTAGTGCATAAGCAAATTAAA
>Ga0256405_10003646_pt1 | contig 31250 bp, 24 predicted proteins | sample RumenRJG_02DNA_FD_189096 | JGI IMG/M metagenome (GOLD analysis project Ga0256405, IMG submission 189096) | Bovine rumen microbial communities from Lethbridge, Alberta, Canada - RJG_02 | ecosystem: Host-associated > Mammals > Digestive system > Stomach > Rumen | place: Canada: Alberta...
TGCACTGTTTGAACGGAACGTAAGTGAAGTGAGTTTGCAATGCAGGGTAAATTTAGAATTTCTTATGAACGGAACAGCCGCTTGGGGTTTTCTTTCATACTTTCTTTTTAAAAAGAAAGTATGCATAGAACTAAGTTAAAAAGTTTTTATAAAATATCTTATATGTTATTAATTTTTATACCAAACCTTAAAGTTTTGAATTTCATCTTTTAATTTTATATAATCTCCCTCAAATCTTATACATCTGTCATCTAAATAAAGATATATACACGGCTTTCTTCTTGTTAAGAAAGCCGGCAAAGAAACACCGACCACGCAAGCTTTTCACGAAAATATAACCGTTCATCCTTTTAACCGCTCATAACTTGTGCTTGGCAGCACTTCAAACAGATGAGCTTAGTTAGTATATGAAATTAATTACTACTAATTCACGGATATTTTCGGCAAAGCTTGCTATTGTCGGAAAAAACATTTATATCATCCCAAGCATTGTGTAGTGAATTAGAAATTCTATTTAACCCAAGTCGAGCATTGCACTGTTTGAACGGAACGTAAGTGAAGTGAGTTTGCAATGCAGGGTAAATTTAGAATTTCTTATGAACGGAACAGCCGCTTGGGGTTTTCTTTCATACTTTCTTTTTAAAAAGAAAGTATGCATAAAACTAAGTTAAAAAGTTTTTATAAAATATTTTATATGTTATTAATTTTTATACCAAACTTTAAAATTTTGAATATCGTCTTTTAATTTTATATAATCTCCGTCAAATCTTATACATCTGTCATCTATATATAGATAACATAAATCTTTAGTGTTTGTTACATCTATAAAGTATTTATCAATGTTGTTTTCAATCAACCATTTTACAGCTAGTATTTTGTTTCTTGTAGTAAACAATTTAAACTCAAAATCATCATAATTAAATTTTTCAAAAAATTCTTTTACACCTACTCTTACAGGAGGAATATTATTTGCATCAAAATGACCGTCGTATTGATTTAATACACCGTCTAAATCTATTAATATTGTTTTTTTGTATTTTACAAAATCCTTTTTCATAATCTTTATCTCAAAATTTAATTAAAATTACTGTACTTAAATATTTGCCGACAATAATAAGCGTATCAGTCTATACTAATTTTAAGCATTTCAGTCTATATTGTCAACCATGAATACAAAAATTCTTGAAAAGTTAGGCAAAAATATACAGTTTTATAGAAAAGAAATAGGTCTTACTCAAGAAGCACTTGCTTTTAAAGTAGGTATTCATCAAACATATATAGGTAAAATAGAGTCAGGAAAAAGTAATCCTTCAACAATAATGCTATTTAAAATATCAAGAGCTTTAAATATAAAACTTTCTAATCTTTTTGATTTTGATAAATAAAAAGTATTTTCAGCAAAGCTTGCTATTGTCGGAAGTTTTTTAAATAAAAATTTAAATTTCTCCCCTGGATGGGGGAGAAACAGAGGGGGTGATTTTTCATTTATTTTGAACCGCCAATAATCCAAGAAAAAATAATGGATTACCTGTTTTTTACAGTTGTAGTAATGACAAAAAGTAACACTCTGCTTGCGGTGTATAGTCATTTACGTTAAAATACGTATATGGATGTCATTAATTTATACGAAAAATCTGATAAATTATTTTTTGTTGGAGGAAAAGTAAGGGATGAATTACTTGGTATTGAAAGTGATGATGTTGATTTAACTTATGTTGGAAATGCTGTTGAATTTGTAAAAAGTTTAGGTATAAAAACAGTTTTACAAGTAAATGAAGAATTTGGAGCTGTTCATTTAAAACTTGATGATACCATTGTTGATATAACTTCAACCAGAAAAGAAAAATATGATAAAGCGGGACATTTACCTGTTGTTACAGAGATTGGATGTTCTTTACAGGAAGATGTTCAAAGGCGGGATTTTACTGTTAATACACTTGTAAAAAACTGTAAGACAGGTGAAATAACAGATTATACAAATGGTATTGAAGATTTGAAAAATAAAACTTTAAGAATTTTACATGATAAAAGCTTTATTGATGATTGTACACGAATTATAAGAGGTTTAAAATTTGCTGTAAGGTTTGGTTTTAAGCTTGATGAACATTCAAAAACTCTGCAAAATGAATATTTAAACAATGTAAATTATGATATGTGTTTTAAAAGGTTGAAAGATGAATTGATTGATGCTTTCAATATGAATAAACAGGAAGTTCTAAATCAATTTATAGAAAATAAAATGTACAAGCTTTTATCACCTGATGAATATATACCTTACAAAATTAATGTTGAAAATATTGTAAACAAGTACAAGCAGGAAATTAAAAATATATGGATTATATATTTGTGCGGTTTTAACTTGTCTAATATTTCACTCACAAGTATTGAACAGAGAATTTTAGATGATTATAAAAAAATATCTTCAATTTCCTTAAATACGGATTATGAAATATACACTACATTTAAGTCAGTACAAAATATTGAAAGTTTAATAATTTATGCTCTTTTAAATGATATAACTCCTGTGGAAAAATACCTTGATGATTTAAGATATGTAAAATTAAATATAACAGGAAAAGATGTAACAGATTTGGGATATGAACCGTCAAAAAAATTAGGTCAATGTCTTGAATATCTAACGGAACAAAAGCTTTTAAACAGAAATCTTACAAAAGAAGATGAATTATTGCTTGTAAAACGATTTTATGAACAAAACAGTTAAAATATAAAAATTATTCTTTAACTCCTCCTGCAAGTAAATTTTGTAAAAAGTATTTTTTACCTGCTAAGAATATGAGTATAACAGGAATAGTACATACAACGGAACAAGCCAGCAAATCACCCCAAAGAGTTATTTCTCTAAAGCTTCCCTTAAATGCGGCTAAAGCAACAGGTAATGTTCTCATAGAATCTGTATTTGTTACGATTAATGGCCACATAAAGCTATTCCATGTAGTAACAAACGTAAAAATTGCAAGAGTTACACACGCAGGCAGGGCAAGCGGAAGGTCAACTTTGAAAAATATTTGAAAAATATTGCATCCGTCTATTTTTGCCGCATCTTCTAATTCTTTTGGTAAAGAGTCGAAATATTGTTTCATTAAAAATACCCCAAATCCGCCAAATAATCCCGGTAATATCATTGCGAAATAGGTATTTATCAAATGTAATTCTTTAATAAGAAAAAATAACGGTATTATATTAACTTGCGGAGGTACCATCATTGTTATGATAATAACTGTAAACCAAAAACTTTTGTATTTAAAATTCAATCTTGAAAATGCAAATCCTGCTAAAGAGGCAATTGAAACCTGTCCTAAAGTTGTGAATAATGCGACAAATAAGCTGTTAAAAAAGTATTTTGTAATAGGCAGATTTGAAAAAACATGATTAAAGTTTTCTGTAGTGATTTTTAAACTGAATAAGCTATTACTATTAGAAAATATTGCATCATTTGATGTAAAAGCCAATATTATCATCGCAAAAAAAGGAAATAACATGCTTAAAGCCGTTATAATTAAAATAATGTATGCAATTAAATAAATAGCCCTTTTCATACTTTGAATTATATAAATAGAAATGATAATATTCAATAGTGTAACTTTTGTAACAATAATGTTAAAATGCTTATATTACATGGAATTGAGTTTTTTTTTGATATATAATCTTTGTAGTGTAAATAGCAAATGTACTGAATATCGGTGCATAGTATAAAAAAGATTAGGGGCTGAGTTTTGAACTCACGCAAATTCATATACCAACTATTACTTACTTTTGTTATGCTTGTTTTTGTTCAGACAGGTGCGTTTTCTGTTGAAGATAACACAAGTGTTGCACTTTCTGAAATTAAACCTAAAAGCAGTAATGCATTATCTACGCAACAAAAATATATTAAAAATATAGAAGTAATGGGAACAAATACTATTAGTCCTAATTCTATACTTAATCAGCTTGAAATGAAGCGTGGAGATGTCTATGACAGAAATTTACTCCAAACAGATTTGCTTAAAATATATCAAATGGGCTTTTTTACTGATAAAATGAAGGCAATTCCGGTAGAAAACCCTGATAATACTATCACAATTAAAATTGTAGTTGAAGAAAATGTACCTATAACAGATTTTACCCTTGAGGGGAATACTGTTGTTTCGACAGAAGAAATTTTGTCATACCTTTTACCGCTGAAAGGCAAGGCACAAAATGCCTTTCAAATAAATGAAGCAATCAATAAAATTCAAAATTGTTACGCTGAAAAGGGTTATATACTTGCTCGTATCAGTGAATTTAACGATGATCCGGATGGTGTAGTTAACCTTAAAATGTCAGAAGGTGTCATAAATAAGATAATGATATCCGGTAATGAAAAAACAAAAGATTATATTGTTGAAAGAAATATTTTAACAGAACCGGGAATGGTATATAACGAAAATCTTATCAAGTCTGATTTGATAAGATTGTATGCCACTCAAGCATATAAGGATGTAAATAGAGAAATAGAACCGTCATTGGATAATCCTGAAAAGTATGATGTTACTATATCTGTTGAGGAGCAGCATACTGCATCGTTGTCAGTTGGCGGAGGTTTTGATTCAGGTACCGGTTTGTTTGGTTCTGTCGGTATTACTGATAACAATTTTAGAGGCAGAAATCAACGTGTATCGTTAAGTGGACTTGTTGGTTCAGGTATTATTATGAGTGATGATTCTGTAAAAAAACATGCTAATATTCAGGCAGAATTAAGCTTCTTTGAACCGTATTTTTTAAATGCGGATAATTCTTTTACGGGAAAACTTTACTTTAGAGATTTTGGAAGTTATCAAGTTCCTTTAGCTATTGAACAGAGAATAGGTGTAGAGGCAATGTTTGCACATAAAATGCAAATTAATCCTAAATTATCATCTACATTTAATATAGGGTTGGAAAATGTACATGTAAAAGAGGGTGATGCAAATTCAATTAATAGATTGTATCGTTTGCATAATATTCCGATAGCAAGACGTGCTGAACAGTTAAAGGGCGGTTTGTTCTTGTCATTAGCACCGGGACTTATTTATGATTCAAGAGATACTCTTGTAAATCCTCGTAATGGTGTATTAGCAAATTTAAAATTTGAAGAAAATGTTAGTATGAGTGGCTTTAATAAAACTCATGGTAAATTATCAGGTTCAATAAAAAAATACTTTCCTGTAATGTCTAAATCTGCATTTAGTTTAACAGCTAAGGCAGGAGGAGTTGTACATGGTGAAAATCATATGCCGGAAGTTATGGCATATCGATTAGGAGGTCCTTATACGGTTAGGGGCTTTAGAATGAGCGGAGTAGGAACAGGTTCTTCTTTTGTAATGGGTTCTGCAGAGTTAACAACACCATTTTTATTTCTTGACAGAATTAAAAAAGTTCCGTTACTTGATAACTTAAAACTTGCATTCTTTATTGATGCAGGTAAAGTTTTCAATCCTACAGTTACAAATGTATTGTATGACAGACCAACTCAAGCTATTACAGCCGGTGTCGGCTTAAAATTATTTATACCCGGACTTGGCCCATTATCGGTTGATTATGGTATTCCGATTACAAATCCGAGAGGTGGAAGTCATAAGAGCGGATACTTTACATTTGGTGTAGGCGATATGATGTATTAATAAACGAATAAGGAGATAAATAAACAATGAAAACAAATTTAAAATTTTTTACAACTTTGGTAATTACAATCTTTTGTATGCTTAATGTACAGGTTTTTGCAGAAGGTGTTGGATTTTTAGATTACAAAAAGGTTCAAGATAACTATGCTTATGCAAAAACAGCAGCTAAAGAAATTGACACTAAGGCACTTGAATTACAACAGTTCATCGTGGACAAAGAAAAACAATACAAAATGCTGGAAACACCTTTAAAGAAACAAAATTTTGAAAATGCTACAAAGAAAGAATTTGAAAAAAGACAAAACGATTATGTAACATTCAAATTAAAAAAGGAAGAAGAAGTTTATAATCGTATTCAAGAAGCTGCAAAACAGGTGCTTGTAGAGCATAAATTAGATGCAATATTAGACTATAGGGTAATATTTGTTGGCGGGGTTGATGTTACTGATTTAGTGATTGCGAAATTAAAATCTTCTAAATAAGAATAGATTAATAAGAATAACAAAATAAAAGAAAAGGAATAAAAATGTTTAATAAAAGTCAAAAGCTTAGATATATAATAAAAACTGTTTCAAGTGAAAATCCAATTCATTTGCAAAACTTGTTAAATGAAATGGCAGAAGATGGCTGGGAATTGTATAGTATAAGTGAAGTTGAAACAGAGGATGAGGGATTTAATTTAAATTGTATCTTTGTTAAAAGTGCAGGAGATAGCAATTCATTTGATGATTTGGTTAATATTACGGCATTTAAGAGTCAGATGGAAAAAATGTTATCGGCAAAGCCATCTCCTTACGATACATGCAAAGAAATTCAAGCAAAGATAAGAGAACAAAAACAAAAAGTTTCAAAATATAAGAAACAATTGGATTTAGAAGATGCAGGTTCTTCACAGCGAAAAAATTTAAATGAAAAAATGTCTGCTTCTTTAAGAGAGCTTGATGTTTTACAGCAGAAATTAGTTAAGGCAATCTCACCTGATGTGATGTATTCATCATTGCAAGGTGAAAAGTTTTCAATCCATTTGAATGAAGAAATACTTGAATTTGTATCTCTTGATAGCGAAGCAGATTTGTTGAGTGAAACAGTAAAGGTAAGAGAAAAACTCACAAATGAATTAGGATATGTAATTCCTAAAATTGTATTTAAAGATGATGAAGTTCTTGCTCCATACGAATTTTCTATTAATGTTCGCGGATTAAGCGTGTTAAATTCTTTTGTATATCCTAAGTATCTTATGTATTTTGTTGATGATTTAAAAATAAAGGGTAAGAAAAAAGATTATTATTATGATACTGATGTTATAACAAACAAAAAAACAGTTTGGATACCTGAAGATAAGACAAAAGATTTTTGGGTAAAAGGTTTAACACCGTCAGAATATATTGCAAGAGCAGTAGAATTTGTATCTGTTAAATATGTAGATGATTTATTGGATTATGACGAAATAAACAAATATATTGATGCAGTTGCAGAAAAAAACAGTTATCTTGTTGAAAATATTATACCGGATTATCTTTCATTATCTGAATTAAAATATATTCTTGTAAATCTAATAAAAGAACGTGTGTCTATAAAAGATATAGTTTATTTATTCGAAAAAATAAACGACTATATTGATGAAGGCGATAGAGAAGGTTTGTTAGAAAAAATAAGGTATTCATGTTCAAGATATATTGTTAATAAATATGCAGATAATGATAAGGCAGTACATGGATATACAATGTTGCCTAAAACTATTGAAAATATTTTTGGTGAAATAGATGCAGAGGATAATATTATAAGGTTAAATACTTTTGATGTTGAAAAAACAGTTTTAAAACTTTATAAATTAGCAAAAAAAGATGAAACGGATAATATTATACTCGTTGTACCTATGGAGATAAGACACCTTGTATTCAATACGTTTTCAAAGTATTTTAACAATTTGGTTGTATTAGCAATTGAAGAAGTAACAAATTATTACGAATTTGTAAACATTGGTGAAGTATAATAGCAAATTATTTTTTTACAAGTTTTAAACCGAATATGAAAGTTAGTGCTATATCAAATCCTATTAGGTCGCATAGACACAGCGAAAACGTGTCATTCGGAAGAAAATTAAAAGAGGAAGAAAAACCTGAATACACGCATGCCATAAAGGATGCGTTGGATTATTTAGGAGTGCAAAATTTGAGCATGATTGTTCATGGTTCAAGTTTTCCGTCAGAGCAAAGAGATACAAATATTGGTTCTCCTTATTCGAAGGGTGCAGACAAGTTTGTTGACTTTTTAAAGTTAAACGGCTTTAATGCTGTACAACTTGGGCCTGGTGGTACTATAGGTAAGAAAGATCCATCTCCTTATATATCAAAAGTTTTTGCTAAAAATGAGCTTTTTATTGACTTAGAGCCATTAAAAACTGAAAAATACGGAAAGATTTTGTCGGATAAAACCTTTAAAGCTGTAACAACAAAGACAAAAGATACACCTGATAAAAATTATAATTACACAGATTTTGATAAAGCAATGAGTAATTATGATAAAGCTATGGATGAAGCTTACAGTAATTTTAAGGCAAAATTAAACTCAAAAGATGAAACTGCGATTAAATTAAATAAAGAATTTACTGCATTTAAAACCGAAAATAAAAATTGGGTAGAAAATGACGGCTTGTATAAAGTCTTGGCTAAAGAAAATAAAACAGACGATTTTTCAAAATGGGCTAATCCTATAGACAGAGAATTGCCTGAAAAATTAAAATCAGGTGATAAAGATGCAAAAGTTCGTTATGATGAAATAATGAAAAAGCATGGAGAAGAAGTTGAGAAAAATTCATTTGTTCAGTTTGTAGCAGACAAGCAAATGAAAGAAAACAATGAACATAGAAAAGAACTTGGTTTCAACTATATAGGCGACTTGCTTGTTGGATTTTCAAACAGTGATGTTTGGGCAAATCAGGGTGCATTCTTAAAAGGATGGAAATTAGGTTGTCCTTATGGCGGCACAAATAATGGTCCTCAAACTTGGGGTATACCTGTATTAGATCCTAAAAAATTATTCAATGATGATGGTTCACTTGGCGAAAGCGGAAAAGTATTAAAAGAAAAAGTTGCTTATTCATTAAAGAATTATGATAATGTAAGAATAGACCATGCTTTGGGTTTGGTTGATCCTTATATTTATAAAGAGGATACAGTTGAAAAATATTCTAACGGAGAAGTAAACAGAGGCAGATTGTGGGCTAACAATGTTTCTTATTTACATGACATAGATCCTAAGGGTAATTTCAAACAGGTGTTAAAGAAGATTGTGCTTCCTACATTTGAAGAATACGGTGTTGATAAAAATCAAGCTGTATGGGAAGATTTATGCTCAGAAACACAAGCATTTAACGAAGTATATCATGGACAAGAACATTTACCAGGTATCACGCAAACCGAATGGAGAAGAGCAGAAGGCAGCCCTTCCGAAAATTGGAGTTTAGTTGGCTCTCACGATTCACAACCGGCAAAGAATATGAATACTAATTCTGATGCTTGGAATGTAGATTACTTGTCAGGTTATTTGAACCCTGATCCTGCATCCGGAAAAGAAAGAGCAGAATACAAGGATAAGATTGTTAACAGCCATCAAGAAAAAGTTAAAGCAAAATTTACAGAGTTATTTAGGGGCTCAAAGAACTTGCAAATGATGTTTGTAGACTTCTTTGGAATAGATAAAGTTTACAACTATGGCGGACAGGATAAGCCGACAAATTGGAAGTTAAGAGTTGATAACGATTTTGAAGACGATTATTATAAATCATTACAGGATAAAAACAGTTATGCATTGAATATGCCTGAAATTTTGGCTCAAGCGGTTAGAGCAAAAAAAGGTATGGAAGTTGCAAGAACAGGTAATCCTTATGAAGCTGATAATTTAAGAAAGAAACTTAATACCGAGTTAAATCCGTTATTAAATAAGTTGGATGGATTTGCAGAAATATTAAAAGAAAAAGAAGATGTTTCTTCAAAAAAAGAAGTTGTAGAAAAACCTGAAGTTACAACTGCTGTTAATACAGAAGCAAAACCACAAACAAAACCTGTAGAACAACCTGTTGTAGAGGAAAAATCGGAAGTAAAAACCGATAAGGTTACAAATCCTGTAAAATCAGAGAGTGTAGCTAAACAAGAAACTGTTGAAGCTAATAAAAAAACTGATAAAACAGAAAAATCATCAACTAATTATGCACAAACTGCAGCGGCAGTAGCAGGAGTTGCAGTTGTAGCAGGAGTAGTTGCTAAGTTGGTACAAAAGATAAAGAATAAATTCTTTAACAAAGAATCTAAATAATATAATTGACAATTTGACATAAATAAAAAGAGGTTGTCCAAAAAGTCAAAAATCTATTTTATAAGATTTTTGACTTTTTGGAACTATTCAAGAATGACGAAAATGTTTATTCTGATGACACGCAAGCTTTACCGGCTTTCTTATTGTTAAGAAAGCCGTGTATTATTTAAATTAAAATGTGGAAAATTGTTGTCATGCAATACTAAGCGGATTTGTGCAGAGTGAAATAAAGTAAAACTTGATAAAGTGAGGACAAGCGTTATTTTTAAAATATTGCTGAATTTACAACTTCTTCGGGTATAATTTGTAAATTATCTTCTTTATCGGTACTTAAATGAATTAAATATTCAATATTTCCTTGAGGGCCTTTAATTGGAGAATATGTAAGATTTAAAATGCTATATCCTATTTCTTTTGCAGTTTTAATTACATTTTTAATAACTTCTATATGTGTGTTTTTATCTCTTACAACACCACCCTTTTCCACAAGTTCTTTTCCTGCTTCAAATTGTGGCTTTATAAGGCATACTAATTCCTGCTTTTCAGGCAATAATAGCTTTTTAAAATTAGGTAAAACTTTTTCCAATGATATAAATGATACATCACAAACAAGTAAATCTGCTAACGGTTCATCTGTGTTGTAAATATCTTCTTTTGTGCAGATTTTAAGATTGGTTTTTTCAATAACTTTAACTCTCTTATCACTTCTTATTTTCCAATCTAATTGTCCATATCCTACATCAACGGCATAAACAAATTTTGCACCGTTTTGAAGCAAACAATCCGTAAAACCACCGGTAGATGCACCTGCATCTAAACATATCCTGTCTTTTACATTTATATCAAATATTTTTAAGCCCTTTTCTAGTTTAAATCCGCCTCTTGATACATAAGGCATGGATTTTATTCTTATATCATATTCTTTTTCAATATTTATTTGATAGCCGGCTTTTGTTATTCTTTCATCATTTACTAATACATCTCCTGCTAATATTGATGCAGAAGCTTTGCTTTTGGTTTCAAAATAACCATTGTCTGTTAAATATTTATCAAGCCGTTCCTTTTTCAAATGTTAAATATCCTTTCCGCATTTTGACTTGTTATTTTGGCAACTTCTTCTATATCCATATTTTTTAATTCGGAAATTTTTTGTGCTATGTATGGGATATATGCAGGTTGATTAGTTTTACCTCTGAATGGAACAGGAGTTAAATATGGAGCATCTGTTTCAAGTACAAGTTGTTCTATAGCAATATCTGATACTACATCTTTTAGTTTTTGTGCGTTTTTGAATGTAACAACTCCGCCTGATGCAAGATAAAAACCGGCTTTTACACATTCTCTTGCAAATTCTACACTGCCTGAAAAACAATGCATTAATACTTTTGAAGTTTTGTTATACTGTTTTATAATATCAAAAGTATCTTTGTGTGCTTCTCTGTCATGTACGGCAAAAGGTAAGTTCAATTCATTTGCAAGTTCTATCTGTTTTATAAAAATTTCTTTTTGTAATTCTGCAAAACTTTTATCCCAATAGTAATCTAAACCGATTTCACCTAGTCCTACAACTTTTTTTGAGGACATTATGTGTTTTTTTATATTATTATAGCTATTTTCATTCCAAGTTTTTGCTTCTTGTGGAAAAACTCCTAAAAGACAAAAAACATTTTCATAACTTTCACATATTTCTATAATTTCATCAAATTCAGATTCGTTCGACGATGGTATAATTATCTTTTTTACACCTGATTCATTTGCCTTTGAAATAATATCATTCAAAGAAATCTCTTTTATCATATTTATATGAGAATGAGTATCAATAAAATAATTTTCCATAATATAATTATATCATGTTTTAAAATATTACAAATATTTTAAACAAAGCTTCTGTGTCAGTGTTTCTTTGCCGTTTTTTTAGCAAGATGAAAGATAAGTTATGTTGATTATCTTAAAATATCTTTTATATCCGTAAACCTTCTATCTTAAGCTTTTTATCTATAAATGCAACTTTTTCAAAATCTTCAACTTTCATTGGTTTTGCATATAAAAAGCCCTGTGCTATATCACAACCGGCATCTGTTAAAAACTGTGCTTGATCTACGGTTTCTATCCCTTCTGATACTGTCTTTAATGAAAGATTTTTAGCCATAGAAAGTACATGCTGTACTACAACTTTTCCTCTTTCATCATTTGTTGTATCGTTTATAAAACCTCTATCAAGTTTTATGATATCACATGGAATTTTTCTGAGCATATTTAATGAAGAATAGCCCGAACCAAAGTCGTCTATTGATATGCTAAAGCCCAATTTTTTTAATTCTTTTATTACTATTATAAATCTGTCATAATCTTCAAACCCGACACTTTCGGTCATTTCTAATTCTATGTATTCAGGTTCAAATTTATATTTTTCTAATAAATCATGTAAATATTGTATAAAATCATTATTACTTAAGTGTAAACGAGAAATATTTACGGATATAGGAACGGGTTTATATCCTCTGTCTATCCAAGATTTAACAGTTTTAAATGCTTCTTCCCATATATATCTGTCTAAATTTAGAACAAAACCATTTTTTTCAAATAATGGTATAAATTCTCCCGGTGAAATAAAACCTTTTGTTGGGTGTATCCATCTTACAAGTGCCTCTGAACCAGCAACTGTAAGTGTTTTCATATCATATTTCGGTTGCAAATACATTACAAATTGATGTTCTTGTAATGCTTTATGCATTTCATCTTCTATGCTTTTCTCATTAATGAGTTGTTTTCTAAGATTATCTTCGTAGTAATAAATATACTTGTTTGTATTATCTCCTAATGCCCTTTTAGCCAAACTTACCCTGTCGCACATTATATTTATAGGTATTGTTGTGTCGTTTATAAGATATATACCAAACAATGGTACTAGTTTTGCTATTGCACCGCTATTACTTTCTGCTTTAAGTACAGGTATATTTTCCTTGTTGTATGTTTCAATATCACTATGTATTTTTTCTACAACATCATTTATATCATCTTCTTTTTCATATTTGATTATAAATAAATATGTTGCAGCATAAAAACGTGCAAGTAGTGTTTGTTTAGGTAAATTTTTGTTTATAATATTGTAAATGTCAAATAATATAGTATTTGCTGTTTCAAATCCGTATATTTCATTGATTACCTTAAATTTGTTAATATCCATTAAAATGATTGCATATCGTTCTTGAGGAGTAATTTTAGCAAGAAGTTTTTGTGCCTCAAATATAAATTTTGCTTTGTTAGGTGCATTTGTTATTTCATCTGTAAATGCTATTTTCATCATTGAATTATAAGCTTTTTGCTGAATGGCATTTATCCTTTTTAATATCATTATTATAACAATATTAAAAAGTATCATAAGAAAAACAGCAAAAGAAATTGCTTTTATTATGTTTACAATCATAATATCTGCAGGTACAAATGAAATAAGCATCCAATCCTGATAAGATACGGGAGTATATGCTACAATCCATAATTTTTGGTTAAATACAGTCCAAAATATACCTGTTTTTTGTTTCTGTACAGCTTCTTTAAGTTTGTTTAAATTCATAGAAGAATATTTATATGTTTGTGAAAACATATTCATGAAATCTTCATTATTTTCATTATCAGATCTTATAACATAATCTCCGTTTGAATTAATGATATTGGCGAAAGCTCTTCCGTTAAAATTATTAATATCAAGAATAGTTTTATAAATATCTGCTTTTGTTGTTGCAGATAAAACAGCTTTAATTTTATTATTTTTATCATAAATAGGAATTGTATATATATTCCTAATTGTACTCCATTTATTTATGGTTTCAGGTATACGTATAAAGCAAGGTTGACCTTTTTTTGATTTTTGAAAACATTCTAATTTGTTTAAATTTGTTTTGGGTAAAAAAACGTTTCCTCTTGCAGCTGTGTATGCTGTACCATCTAATTGTACATAAGACAAATAATAAAATATAGATTGTTTTCCGGTATTTTTTATATAATTTTTTATATCATTAGGTTTAAATTTTTCATTTTTTCCTATTGCATCTGCAGTTATTTGTAGTGTTTGAATATCATTTTCTAAACGGTTGAATACGTTATATGCCATCTGTTTAGAAGTTTCAATAGTAACTTCTTTAGTTGTTTTTATTTGATTTAATAAAATATCAAAAAGGATAAATAAAAATATTAAAACAAGTGTAAAAACTATTATAAAATACAAATTTAATATATAATCTTTATTTTTATTTTCGTTTATATGTAATTTATCAGTCATTTTATTAATCAATCAAGTTTACTAAAAATTATAACATAAGTATATTATATTAATAATATATACTATAATAATTTATTTTTGTATACATCCTACATCTTCATTATCTATTTTTCCATCAAAATTGTTATCTATTCCATCGTAACAAGAACCGATTGAATAGTGAGATTCTGCCGGAGGATTTTTTGTTAACCATATATCAGGGATTTTATTCCAAATGTAATTAAAAAAAGTTTTATAATATTTTGTAAGGTAGGGGTTTTCTATTACAATACAGTTTTCATCATTTGCATTTTCTCCGTTTTTAGAAAAATTCATAGAGCCGGCTACTAAAAATTCATCATCTATAATAATACTTTTTGAATGCATTTTTCCTGCATAATTTTCTACTTTTATAGGTATACCGTTTTTTCTTAATTCTTCATGTGTAGAGTAAGTATTTCCTGCTCCTGTTGCATCTAAAATAATTTTAACATCAACACCTCTTTTTTTTGCATCTATAAGTGCAGATGTAAGCTTTTTATGAGTTAATACGAAAATTGGCATGTAAACGTAATGATGAGCATTTTCTATAAATGGAATAAGTTTATCGGTTATTATATTGTCTATTGGTGAGAAATAAATTGAAGCAATACTTTCTCCAAGTAAAATGTTTTCTTTATTTTCTATTATTTCTTTTTTATCATGAAACTTTTCATCATACATTTGTTCAAATTCTTTTTTATAAATTTGTGCCACTTCCGGTGATTGTATGATTAATATACTGTTAGCATTAAATTCTGAAAAGTCTGTTCCGCAGGCATTTGCTGAACCGGTTATAACGACATTTTCATCAAATATCCAAAATTTATTATGCATATACTTACTTTTTTTATATATAGAATCATTTTTGCTTTCTGATATCATTTTAGCAATTTTAAATGTATCATTATAATAATTTCCGTTATCTTTATCTACATCATAAACCATACGAACATTTACTCCTCGTTGAATGGCATTCCTTATTGCATTGGTTACATCAGGTATATCTGCATAACCGTATAATGCCATATCAATTGAATGTTTGCTGTTGTTTATATTTTTTAGTAATTCTGTACAATATTCACTTGTACATTTAGTATCAACTGTAAAATGTGTTGTGAAATCAGTTAAAATCAGTTTGATTTTTCCATTTGAAATTGTGAATTTTTGCGGCTTTGCTTCGCTTATAACTTTTACTTCATAAGCATTTGTCGGTTTTTGTTTTATAGATTTTGCAATTTTATTTTTATAACTTTTATCGCTGCAATATTTACAAGGTTTAGCATCTTTTGGTATTGAATTTATAGGTAATATAACTGAATCATGTGCCATTTGTCCGTATTTACAATCTAAATGATGATATTTATTACTTTTGTTATTATATATTCTTAGCTGAACTTTTTTAACGAGAGATGCTTGTTCATTAAATTTCTTCTTATTAATAGCTTTTTTGTCTTTTATTGCAAAAGCTGACATTTGCATAATTTTATTATAATTTTTTGCTTCAAATGATATATTAATAGTTCCGTCCGGCAGTATTTTGTATTTTACATTCTTATCTAAAAGAATACTTTGTGCATATTTTTCTGCATAATATCCTATCCCAAGAGCTATTTCTTCATCTATACCTAAGCTTTTTGCCAAATCTCTTTGATAATCGCTTTGAAGTGAAGTTAATGTTTCAACTCCATTAACTGTAAATTTTTCATTTACATCCACACGTCCGTTTCTATTTATATCAATTGCTATACTTGATGGATTATATACTCTTAAAACTTTTACGGTTGTTTTTGAATAGTAAATGTAAATAGTAAATGTTATAAGCATTAATATTATAAGAACAATACTGAAATTTTTCATAATTAATTCCTGCTTAATTCTTTGTATGTTGTAAACTTAAATCCCATATTTTCGATTTTATATTTCATATTTTCGTTTGACATAATTTCATATTCTTCTTTATGTGTTTCAGGATAAGGATGTATAAGTGTTTCAACGGTTATATCATTCTTGTTTTTTAAAACTTCAAGCCCATATTCTACTGTATCGGATGACATCATTCCGGTGTAAGTTACTCCTGTCAGATAATCATTGGTTTTTAAATCATATTGTTTTACTGTTTTTTTATTTATAAATGTAAACGTATTTAATAAACAAAGTTTTATTAAATTTACAGGGTATTTCATATTAAGATTTTTCGATAATATTGGTGTAATATAAGGATTTTCAAATTGTGTTCTTACAAATGGAATATTATATTCTTTTGCAAGTTTACAAGTAATTTCAAATATCTTTGGAATAGAATGTGTATGAACATGAGAATCTATATGAAATGGTTGAAAGTGCTGCAATATCTTTTCAATTTGAGCTCTAAATTCAATTTCAATTTGTTCCAAAACCTTTTTATTTTGTGATTTTAAAAGAAGTTGAATATATCCGTTATTAAAGTTATTATTTTTATCTGTTAAATCCGGAATTTGTTCATGATTACATAGTGCCTTACCTTCGATTAAATTTAAATGTACACCGACACACAAATTTGGACATTCAGGCATGATTTCATTAATTGCAGAGTCGAATGCAATACCATTTGCACAGAGGGATGTTGAGTTTAAAATATTGTTGTTATAACCTTCAGCAATAGCTCTGTTTATGCTTTGTGATAATCCAAAATCATCTGCATTCAATATATAATTTTTATTATTCATAAAATTTCCTTGAACTTAAGTTAAAAATATTATAATATAAAAAAGTATTTATATATATATGAGGAAAAAATGAATAAACCAACCCTTGCAATTACAGTACCTTGTTATAATGAAGAATTATGTATTAAAAGTACGGTTAACAGTCTTTTTGAAGTTATAAACGATTTAGTAATTAAAGGTAAAATTAATGAAGATAGTTATATATATATTGTTGATGATGGTTCAAAAGATAAAACTTGGGAAATGGTATCTGAACTGCATAAAATCAATTCTTTAGTTAAAGGAGTTAAATTTGTAAGAAATTATGGCAACCAAATGGCACATATTGCAGGACTTTTAGGTGTAAGAGAGTTAGGGTGTGATTGTGTTGTATCTATTGATGCAGATTTACAGCAAGACCAATGGGCAATAGAAAAATTTGTTGATGAATATCTGAATGGAGCTGATATTGTATCTGGAATAAGAAATAGCAGAGATACTGATTCTTTTTTAAAAAAGACTACTGCAATATGTTTTTATAAAACAATGAATATATTAGGTGTAAATATACCGATGAATCATTCTGATTATCGGCTTGTAAGTAAAAAAGCACTTGATATTTTAGCTATGTATCCTGAAAAACAATTATTTTTAAGAGGATTTTTTAATGAAATAGGGTTAGAAAATAAATATGTAAATTTTGATGTAAAACCAAGAGTTATCGGAAAATCAAAGTTCAATTATATGAAGCTGATAGGATTGGCTTTAAATGGAATTACATCTTTTAGTATTTTACCGTTGCGAATAATAGCTGTGTTGGGATTTTTCATGTTTGTATTTGCCGGCTTTGTGGGTTTGGATGCTGTATATGAAAAATTATTTTTCCATAATACACCTAACGGTTGGGCAACATTAGTTACGGTTATGTCATTTTTTGGCGGTTTACAATTGTTCTGTATGGGTGTTATTGGTGAATATTTAGGACAAGTTTTTCGTGAAGTTAAGTCAAGACCAAGATATATCAAGGATGTCGAACTAAAGTGATTTTAACACATTTAATCGTTCTCAATATTGAATGTTGATTATTTTCATGACATCATTATATTAGAAATATGAGCGAGATTTTTAATATAGCAGATATTGAATATTTACAGGATAAAGTCAGAGAAATGTACGCACGAACTGTTGCGTACAGACATCTGATGAAAGCAGGACATGTTCTGAAAAATAAATCCAAAGAAGAACGGTCAACAGTTTTGCATGCTATTTCATATTTTACTAATGAATTTATAAACAATATAAAATTTGAGGAATATAAGTTGTCAAATTCTCAAATAGACCGTCTTTTAGCTGTATTTTCAGAATGTATTTTTGAAAAAGTTGTTGTTTTAAATAATGCAGGGATAGTAAAAAATTGTTGGGGTAATATTCTCGATAATATAGTTGTAACAGTATATTATCAGGAATTAACTCAAATTAAAAATCATGTATCACTTGTATATTCTTATGACATAACGAAAATGTATGTTAATAAGGAATATGCTGAAAATATCAGGGAGTTATTCTATAACGGTGATATATCCAATATCCAAATGTCAGAGGCGATGAATAAATCTTATATAAGTTATTTAAAACCTTATATAGATTCATTGAGCGTTGAACAAAAGCAGGAAACAAATGACAAAAAAATATTTAAAACAGAAACGATTAGTGCAATAAAATTTATTGCTTTATGTTTTATTTTGAATGCAATTTTATATTTTTTGCATACTGTAAGCTAATTTTCGGATTTCGTTTAATTTTTTTAGCATAATATCATACTTATCGGTTGTAACAAGTTCAGCTCTGTATTTTGCAGCATTAGGAACTCCTGAAATATAATATCCATATAACTTTCTTATACATTTCATTCCTACTTCTTCGCCTCTAAATGAAATTTCACCTTCAAGGTGTCTTGTAAGTGTATCAATTTTTTCTTGAAACGTAGGTGGCGGCAATTTTTCTCCTGTTTCCAAATAGTGTTCTATTCTATATGGAAGTGTTACATCTCCTAAAGCACCCCTTCCAATTGCAACTCCATCAGCTTCGGATTGTTCAAGACATTGTTCTGCTGTTTCAATTGATACAATATCACCGTTTGCAAAAACAGGTATATCAACAGCATGTTTTAAATGTTTTATTTTTTTCCAATCGGCATGTCCTGAATACATTTGTGCTCTTGTTCTGGCATGTATTGTGATAAAATTAGCTCCTGCTTCCTGCATTTTTTCGCCAAATTCAACATAGTTCATGATATCTTCTGTATATCCTAATCTGAATTTTACACTAACAGGACAAGAAACGGCATCTTTCACTGCTTTTACAATATCCATAGCAAGTTCCGGAGTTTTCATTAGGGCAGAACCATCGTTACCGTTTACAACTTTTTTGACAGGACAGCCCATATTTATATCGATAATATCACTTCTGGATTCTAAAAATTTTGCAGACTTTGCCATTAAATCGGGTTTATGTCCTGATATTTGAAATGCAATTGGTGAATCAGTTTCACATGTTTTTATAATTGCACTGTCATGAACATGGTTTAAACCCTCAGAACTTATCATCTCTGTTGTTATAAGGCATGTATCAGAATACTCTCTTACAAGCTTTCTTAAAACAATATCTGTTATACCTGCCATTGGGGCTAAGGAAACTCGTTTAAATATTAAATTTTGATTGTTATTCTTGTTATTTTGCATGTTTTGCATAACTCTTTAAGTCATTTAATCGTGTTATAGAATATTTTTTGTATTCATCATTTGTTTTGGAAGTGTTTACAAACTTGTTAAAATATATATATGCATTTGAATACTGACCTAATGTATCATAAGCGGTAGCTATCAGATAATATGATATTGATAATTCCGAATTATAATTTACGGCTTTTTTATATTCTTCAACGGCTTCTAATGGTTTTTGTTGTGCATCATATATTAAACCTCTATAGTAATATGCATAGGAATTTGTTTTGTCTTCTGATAATATCTGACTTATTAATTTTAATGCATTTGTGTAATCTTTTGAGTTATACATATTTATAACTTTATCTATTAAAATTACATTATTTTGTTCTATTACTGTTGATAATAAGTCATTTGCTTCAGTATTCTTAGGGTTTAATGCCAATGCTTTTTGAAGATATATTTTTGAAGATGTCCAACTTTCTTTTTCTGCATAAAGCACACCTATGTAATATGCGATTTCAGAATCTGTAGAATCTAATGATAATGCTTTTTTATAATATTCTATTGATTTATCTATGTTATTTAAGCCCTTATAGCAAGCTGCTATAGCAATTAAAACATCTTTTTGTTTTGGAGAAATGCTTAAATAAACATCTAAAGCTTTTTGGTAATCTCCGTTTGTGAAATACTTATTTGCATCTGTATACTTGGCATTGGAAAGCACATTATTTATTTTATTTGCCGCAGATTTAATATGTTCACTATTTGGAAATTTACTTTGTGCGGTTTTAATAATTTTTTCTGCATTTGTATAATCTTTTTTATCTAAATATGCAAGAGCCAAATTCTCATAAACTTCAGGATTTGTAGTGTTATATTTTAATACTAAGTCATAGCATGTAATAGCATTATCAAGTTTATTATCATTATGTAATGTTTTTGCATAATTATACATTGCATCTACGGATGATTTATCTGCAACATTATTATTTGATAAAGATAAAAGTATTTGTTCAGGTGTCATGGTATCTTTCATCAAATCTATCATTTCAGTTTTAGCTTCGGTAAAATCCGGCTTTAATGTAAGAATATTTTTATATACTTTTAATGCTTCTGACTTTTCTCCTGATTCTGCAAGTAATTGTGCCTTGTACATATTGGCTTCAATATTATTTGGCTCTAATGCTAAAATCGAATTATATGCAGATAATGCGGATGCATAATCTTTCTTTTGTTGATAAAGAGTTCCTATATTTAATCTTATAGTAGTGCTTGATGGATTTAATTTTTCTGCTGTTTGATAATATTTTAAAGCTTCATCAAGTTTTCCTTCTTTTTGTAATATTGCACCCAGATTAGAATTCAATTCTGCATTGTTTGGAGTTGAAGTGAGTTTTTTTGTATATATTTTTTCAAGTGCATATAAAACTTCTGAATTTGCCTCACCCTTTGATAATACATAATTATATTCATTTACAGAAAGATTATCTTTTCCAAGTTTATCTAATACTCTGGCATATTTTAATCTTACACTTGTATTGTTGCTATTTAAAGCAACAGCTTGCTTGTAATATAGTTCTGCCTTTGGTGTATTGTCTAAAACTGCCATAATATCTCCGATTTGAGCATAGGCATTACTTTTTAATTCTTTATTATCAGAACTTATAACTTGCAAAAATTCATATCCTGCAGCAGGAAGATTGCCGTTTTTTCTAAGAACAACTCCTCTATTGTATCTTTCTTGAGGTAATCTTGATTCTTCTAATGCATTCATACATTGTTCAAGATTATCTATGGTTGTTTGAATTGCAGTTATTGAATTTTGTACATCTTGTGCTTCAGGATAATATTTTAAATAAAATAATGCAGAACGAAAATCATTTGCAGCTTTGTCATAATCATTTGAATTGGTTGCATAATATGTTCCTCTTGCAAGGTATGAATTAACAAGACCTATTCTTGCAGAATTATCTTTGTAATTTATTCTCAATGCTTTTTTAAATTCATTTATAGCGTTTGTGTATTGAGAGGAATTATAAAAATTTTGACCGTTATCATAATACATTTTAAAATCATTTGCTAATACGCAATTGCATGTAATTATAATTGCGGTAAATAATATTAATATTCTTTTCATATATTTCACTCCATATAATAAATTACATTATATATAATATAACAATAACAAATAGTTGAATACAGACAACTAACTAAAATAACATTTTTTGTAAAGTAATGTAACAAATTAAAGTCATGTATTAAAGTTTTCATTCAGGTATGTCGATATTACATGTGTAGATAGTAAAAGAAGGTGGTACGATATGGCTCCAGTAGCAACCATGTTAGCTTTAACATTAAATTATCAAAATGAAATTTCGATGTGTGATCTTAATATATCGAGAATAACTACCAAACAGCACAGTATGCTTAGACAATCGACAAGTTTGGCACAAGAAAAACAAGGTGAATTGGCAGAAATTTCTCAAGATGATCCTCAATATTATGATAAAAGAGAAGAAATAAAAGATAAATATGAGGCAAAAGAAAAAGAAATAAAAGAACTCGAAGATGAGATGACATTAGAGTTAGATGATTGGCAGGACAGAAGAGAAATGGCTCAGACATATCTTCAATCTTACCAAGCCGGATTGCAAAGTGGTCTTCAGTCGTCATTCCAACCATTCCCTACACAATAACATTAGGAAAAAATTTAGATTTAAATATAAAAAAGAGGCAAATGCCTCTTTTTTTAGTACCATTTTGTTTTATCTAAAAATAATTTTAATGCATCTTTAAAATTTTTAGGAGTATCAAGTGATTGAGCTGTATTTTCATAAGTTATATTTTGTCTATTATCTTTTAATATCAATTTTTTATATGAAATTAAAAGTATAAAAATAATAATAGAAGATATTATAACCCATATCATTGCAAGAATAAATTTTAAAATAAGGTTTAAAATTTTTATATCTTGTTTAGTTTTGATGTTTTTTGCATCTTTTTTTACTTGATTAGAAATTTTTTGAACATCTTGAGAATCTGTTGATTTAGAAATATTAACGGTCTTTGTATTAATTTCATTTTCTTGATTTTGTAATGAATTAGGTTTAGTAGTTGTTTCAACTGATTCATTATTTATTTTTTTTGCTGAATTAATAACATCATCATAAGATGTTGATACAGGCAACGGCTCTGCAAATGTTAAGTTTGCAGAGAATATGGCTATTATAAAAAATATTGTTAAAATACTAATTTTCTTCAAAATTTTCTTCTTTAACCTTTTTACCTTTTGTTTGACGTTTTTGTTTTGCTCCGCCTCTATTTGGTCTGCGAGATTTTTTCGGTTTTTCTTCCGTTTGAGTTTCTACTTTTTTATCAGAAACTGTTTCTTCAACTTGTTCTATTTCTACCGGTTTATTTATTACAGGAACAATTTCATCTTTTGGTGTAATCATTGTTTCTGCAACTTCAATTGTTGATTTTTCTTCTATATCTTGTTTATTCAGTTCTTTTTTTGTAGAACCCTTTTTTCTTCCTCGTTTTTTAGTTTCTTTCACTGCTTCAACTGACGGATTTTCAGTGATTACAGGTAGTTGTTCCGCTTGCTGCTCTTGTACGGATACTTTTGGCTGTGTTTGATTTTCATTGTTTTGTCCGTTATTATTTTGGAATTTATTATTATTCTTTTTGAAACCACTTACAGGAAGTTTCATCTTGGCTGCTTTTGCTCTATATTCACCTTCTGCAACAGGAGATGCAAATTTAAATTCTTCAACGATAAATCCTTCTCCATGACAGTGAGGGCATTTTTTAGCAAATACTTCCGATATTGATTGTCCTTGTCTGTGTCTTGTCATTTCTACAAGTCCTAAATCTGATAATTGTCCGACTTGCGGTTTTGCTTTATCCGATTCTATTGCAAGTTCAAGTTCTTCCATTATGGCTAATTTATCAACACGGGATGTCATATCAATAAAGTCAATAATTATCATTCCGCCAATATTTCTTAATCGTAATTGTCTTGCAATTTCATGTACAGCTTCAAGATTAGTTTTCAATATTGTTTCATCTTGAGTTGCGGAACTTACAAATTTACCTGAGTTTACATCAATAACGGTTAATGCTTCTGTTTGTTGAATAAATAAATAACCGCCAGAAGGCATATTTACTTTCATATTTAATGCAGCTCTAATTTCTTTATGTACATTCGTTGCAATTAATAACGGATCATTGCCTTTATATAATGTAACTTGGATATTTTTGTTCATGTGCCATGTTTGAAGTAATGTTTGAACTCTATTAAGTGCAAATGCAGTATCTACAATAATTTCTGATACTTCTTCAGAACAAGCTTCTCTTATTACTCTATATAGCAAATCTTGATCTCTATAAAGCAAATTAGGAGGAGTTAATGATTCTGATGCGGTAATAATATTATTCCATTTTTCTAATAATATTTCTAAATCTTCTTGAATATCTGCTTCTGATTGTCCTTCCGCTTCGGTTCTTATAATTACACCTACTCCAACCGGTTTTAATAAATTAACTATTGATTTTAATCTTGCTCTTTCTTTAGAAGATTCTATTTTTCTGCTTACATTTATTCCCGGCTCACTTGGCATAAGCACCAAAAATCTTCCGGGTAAACTGATTTCTGTTGTAACTCTTGGGCCTTTATGTCCTGTTGGTTCTTTTACAACTTGTACAACAAGTTTTTGATTTGGAGATAGTTTATCTTTCAATGCACCTTTTCCCATTACATCTTGTGCATGTAAAAATCCCATTTTATCAACACCTACATCTACAAATGCAGCATCTATACTTGGTAATACATTTTGTACAGTCGCTAAATATACATCTCCAAGTAATACTTCACCTCGATTGATGTAAAGGTCTAAAACCTTATCTCCTTGCATCAATGCACCTATATTATCACGTTCTGCTATAACAATTTTTTGTGATGTTGAATTTTGTTGCGGTTTAGCCGTAAAATTTTTTCTGTCTTTCATAAGTATTTCCCTTTTACAATTCTTGCATACTATCATCAAAAAATCGCAGACGTTTTATATCAAAAATTATATCTGAATATATAAAATTCATGAGTGCATCTGCACGCAGGGCAGGCAAATCATTATTTTGTCCTGTTTTTAATATAATAAATAAATTTTCATCTTTAAATTCATACGATTTAATTGATGGTTTTATATTTAAAGTTTTTGTTAAACCTTTTTTGTTTTTCTTCTCAAATAATATCTCATCGGAAGATAAAACTCTATTACAATTATAAATGAAAGATTTTAAAATACAATCATCTTTTTTTATTGGTGTAATTTTATATTCTGCCCAGCATGCCGTCAATTCTATAGATTCAGAACTTCTGTCTATTTGTTTTGCTGTTAAAATTTCACATCCGTTTGGTAATTCCGGTTGTAATTTTTTAATTAATTCTTCTATACTTATTTTTTCATGTAATTCAATATCTGCAATTTCACAATCGCTTTCAATAAATAATGGCAGTGCTATTCCTACAGAAATTTTCGGCATAGGATTAAAGCCCTGTGTGAAATTTAAATCAAGTCCTGTTCTGAGAACAGATTTAGAAAAAGTATTCTGCCAATCAAGATGTGAAAAATATCTTAATATACCCGATTTTGTTATTTTTAATCTATACCTGTACACAGGTAAGCTATTTACGTCAATTTTTTCAATTTCTTGATTTTCTTTATAATTTGGTGAAATGTATGGCTCATCAAGTATTTTTTTAACTTTTAAAGATGTACATACTCCGCAATTTACACATTTATGTTCGCATGTCGGCTGTAAATTAAATTCATTACCTTGTTCAAAAGCTATTTTATATTCAGAACTTAACCACTCTTTTTTTAAACCCGTGTCTATAAAATCCCATGGTAAAACTTCTGTTGTAGAATATTCTTTTTGTGCTAATTTCTTTAAATTAATACCGCATTCTTCCGCTGTTTCTTGCCATATATTTTTGTTAAAATATTCTCCCCAAGCGTCAAGGTAACATCCTTTTTTATAAAGTTCTTCAATGTATTTGCAAAGAGTGTCATCACCACGAGTTAAAACAGCTTCTATTTGAGATGTGGAAAAATCGTGATAATTAAGTTTTAACCACTTTATATGTTTTACTTTGTCTTTTAAATAATGTATATGCTCCATAACTGTATCAATGTCTGTTTGCGGACAGTATTGAAACGGGGTAAAAGGTTTTGGAACAAAAATTGATAGAGTACAAGTTAAACTGAATCCGTGTTTTAAATTTTTTTCTTGTTTTATTCTTTGTATGGCTCGTTTTATTTTTTCAAATAACTCTGCCATTTCATCCATGTCTTGTAAGGTTTCTGTTGGAAGCCCTATAATAAAATAAAATTTAACCCTGCTCCATCCGTTTTCATAAAGAGAACAAACCGCATTTAAAATTTGTTCTTCAGATATATTTTTTTTAATGACGTTTCTGAGCCGTTGACTCCCTGCTTCCGGTGCTAATGTCATTGTAGATTTTCTAACTTTTTGTGTAAGTTCTGCAAGTTCTAAGTTAAATCCATCAATTCTTTGGCTTGGTAAGGAAACGCTTATTTCTTTTTTGTCAAAATCGCAGCTTAATTCTTTTATTACTTCTTTTATATTTGAATAATCATTAGATGATAAAGATAAAAGAGAATATTCGTCATAGCCGGTGTTTTTTACAAGTTCTTTTGTTATTTGAATAATATCTTTTGCATTCCTTTCTCTAACGGGTAAAGTAACATGTCCGGGTTGGCAAAAACGACACATTCTTCCGCAGCCGCGTCTTATTTCTATGGTTGCTCTATCATGTACGGCAGAGGAAAAGGCAATAGGGTGCTTTGTTAGGGCAGTTTCATTCTTTAACAGTTCAACTCTTTTTTGAACTGTTCCTCCGACAAGTTTTGACCAGCATCCTTTTAATTTGGAAAGTTCTTTTATGCGTTCCTGTCTTGGCATTCCTTTTGTTTTTTTTATGCAATCGCAGACATCTATTACAGATTGTTCTCCATCACCTATTTGAAATACATCAACAAAATCTGACATAGGCATAGGGTTATAAGTACATGGCCCTCCTGCTATAATTATAGGATGAGTGTCATTTCTGTCTTTATTTCTGATAGGAATATTTGACATTTCAAGCATTTTTAGAACCGTAGGATAAGATAGTTCATATTGAAAAGAAAAAGCAACTATATCAAAATCACATAAAGGTTTTTTGGATTCTACTCCATATAAAATATTTGGTATAAAATCCGGTTCCGGTGCATAAGCTCTGTCTGCCATATAATTTGTGCATTTATTAACTTCATTATATAAAATTTTTGCACCTAAATTACTTACACCTATTTCATATTTATCGGGAAAACACATTGCAAAACGTACATCAGCGGAATTGAAATCTTTGTTATAGGAAAACATTTCTCCACCGACATATTGATATGGCTTAGTACATTTATAAAGTTTTTCGTGATATTCTTCAAAAAAATTCAATTATGCTAACCCCTCAGGAAGATATTTTTCTACTTCTATAATAGTACCGTTTAACTTGTTATTGTGAAATTTACCTAGAAAATCAAACAATTCTTCATTTTTGACATCATAATTGTACATCCAAACTTCTCCATTTACTTCTCGCATTACACGTACTATATAATGACATTTATTTGCATATTGTTTAAGTAAATCAGCTCTAAATTTTTGATTATTTTCATCTCTGTTTATTTTTACATAGTGATAACCTTCAAAAAATTTTATTTGCTCAAGTTCTTCAGAACTAAAATTTCTGTTTACACGTGAAAACAAGTCAACAACTTTATCATTCTTATCCGCCATAATATCCCCTTTTTTAAAATCATACAAAAAATAAATTTTATTGGCAAACAGATTAAATTTATTAAATTGAGTTTATTTTATTCAGCTAATTGCAAATAATATAAATTTTCATTAAGTATTAATTAAAACTTTTTCCTTATGCTAAAATTATGTTAGGGGGATTTGTATAATTGAAACGTGTTAGAGTACGTGAAGAAGGTTTCAAAGATTTTGACAAACGTCTTGGATGCTGGCAAATTGCTTTTGCTCTGTTTGCTATAGGAATTATAATACATCTTTTTATTATACAAGTTTTAGATTTAAAGCATCTTAAATTAAGAGCTAAAAAACAGCGAAGCGCTCAAAACTTTGTTTTACGAGGAGATATATATGATAGAAACGGTATCAAACTTGCTTCTGATAAAGTTCTTTTTGATGTATATGCTCGTACTCCTGATTATGAGCATACTCCTGAAGAATTGGCAAATATGCTTGCACCGATTTTAAAAATGCCTAAAGCACAGCTTGTGAAAAAATTAAAAAGAAAAGATATAATGATAGCTCTCAAAAAAGGTGTAGATAGAGATACAAGAGATAAGATTGCTGATTTACATTTAAGAGAAATACCATTAGATAAAAAAAGTACCAGAGTTTATCCGCAAGGTGCAATGGCTGCTCATATCTTAGGTTATTATAATTTTAATGCAGATATAGCTTCAGGTGTTGAAATGACTGCAAAGGATAAGCTCGAATACGTAGAAGATAATGTTCCTTTAGAAAAAACACCAAGAGGTGATATTATTTATGATTTTGGAACTGATCCTTTAGCAACAACAAAACCATTAAAGGGCAAAGATGTTACTCTCACAATAGATACTGCAATTCAACATATATGCGAACAAGAACTATACAAGATGATAAATCAACGTAAGGCATTACGTGGAACAGTTATTGTTATGAATCCTAAGACGGGTGAAATTCTTGCCTATGCGGTTTATCCTTATTATGATCCAAATAATTATCATAAAGCAACATTTAATCAAATAAAAAATTGGACATTAACTGATGTTTTTCCTCCCGGCTCAACATTTAAAGTTATAACAGTTGCATCAGCTATGGAACTTGGAAAAATTAATCCACAAACAAAAATTCACGATACAGGAAAAATAGATGTTGGCTGGTGGACAATTAAGAATTATGATTATAGTAAAAAACCTAATCCCGGTATGATTTCTTTGGAATATTTATTTCAACATTCAAGTAATGTTGCATCTGTGAAAGTTGCACAAATGATGACTTCCAAAGAATTTTATGATATTTTGAAAAAATTTGGAATTGGTGAAAAAACAGGAATAGATTTACCCGGAGAATCTGTAGGTATTATAAAGCCGGCAAATAAATGGGACACTTCTGACCATGCATCTATGGGTTACGGATATGGAGCTTCTGTTACGGCAATACAGATGATTACGGCTGTATCTGCCTTAGCAAACAATGGAGTAAAAATAACACCGCATGTTATAAAATATACTCAACAGGAAGCGGAAAATAAAATTCATTATACAAGAGTTTTAAAACCGGAAACTGCAAAAGCAGTTACAAAAATATTAACAGATAGTATAAATGACGGTAAATCATCAATTAAAATGGAAAATTATAATGTAGCCGCAAAAACAGGTACATCTCATAAACCTAAAGATAATGGTTCTGGCTATACCAATCAATATTATACATCTATTATAGGTTATTTACCGGCTTCAAATCCTCAGGTTCTTATCTATGTTATGGTTGATTCTGCTCAAGGCGGAGAAGTTTGGGGAAGTACGGTAGCAGCACCTGTATTTAAAGAAATAACATCTCAGGTTGCAAGAATTATGAATTTAAAACCTGATAAAAATATTGGTAAGATTTTAAAAACAAAAGGGGAAACAGATTAAAATGGAATTAGATAATATTATTAAAAATATAGAATGTGAAAAAATTAATTATAACAATGTTGAAATAACAGGTATTTCTTATAATTCTCAAACAACCCAATATGGTGATTTGTTCATTTGTCTTGTCGGAGAAAATACAGATGGTCATAATTACGCACAAATGGCTGTAGAAAAAGGTGCATTAGCTCTTGTTGTTGAACGTAAACTTGATATTGATATACCTCAAATAATTGTTAAATCAACCGTATATACAATTTCAGATGTTTCAGATGCATTTTACGGTTCTCCGTCAAAAGATATAAATTTGATAGGTGTAACGGGAACAAACGGAAAAACTACGGTTACCCATTTAATACAACATATTTTTGAAAAAAATGAAAAAAGGTGTGCTTTGATAGGTACATTGGGTTATAAATTAAATTCAAAAGACAGCTATAGAGAAGCAAAACATACAACTCCTCAAGCTCCTGATTTACAGAGAATTTTACATCAGATAAAATATAAAGACCATATTGACAATGTTGCAATGGAAGTAAGTTCACATTCTCTTGTTCAAAGACGTGTAGGTAATTGTAAATTTAATGGTGCTGTAATGACTAATTTAACTCAAGACCATTTAGATTATCATATTACAATGGATAATTATTTTGAAGCAAAATCTATATTGTTTAAGAATTTAGAAAACGGCTCTTTTGCAGTGCTTAATTCTGATGATGAATACTTTGAGAGATTTAAAGCTGTTATTCCTGATGGAATAACAGTTTTAACTTATGGTATAAAAAATAAAGCTGATGTGTATGCTACAGATGTAAAATTTACTACAGAAGGTGCAAAATTTGTGTTAAATTATGGTAATGAGCATTTTGATGTATCACTTCACATGAACGGTATGTTTAGTGTTTATAACGTACTTGCAGCACTTACAACTTCATTAACTCAAGGATTTGATATAAAATTTTCTGCAAAATCATTGGAAATGTTAACAGGAGTTGCAGGAAGATTTGAAACCGTACATAAAAATCCTGCTGTAATTGTAGATTATGCACATACTCCTGACGGATTAGAAAATGTTTTAAAAGCAGGCAGAGAAATTTTGCAGGCGAATGGTAAATTAATATGTTTGTTTGGATGCGGCGGCGACAGAGATGCTACAAAACGTCCAAAAATGGCTGCTATTGCTGAAAAATATGCAGATAAAGTTGTTGTTACAAGTGATAATCCTAGAAGTGAAAATCCTGATAGTATAATATCAGATATAATGACCGGCTTTAAATCCGTAAATCCGGATAAAGTTACTGTTGAACCGGATAGAGGAAATGCAATAAGTTTATTAAAAGAATTAAGTAATCCTCAAGATGTTGTTATTATTGCCGGTAAAGGACACGAAGATTATCAAATATTAAAAGATAAGACAATTCATTTTGACGATAGAGAAGAAGCAAGAAAAGTTTTCGGAGAATAATTATTAATGAAAAAAAGTAAGCTTATAATAGAACAACATTTTCACGGTGCTTTCGGTGTCGATTTTTCTGTATGTAATGTTGATGATGTTCTTGATTTATCAAAAAAACTTTTACTTAGGGGTATTGGAGGTTTTTTCCCGACATTAGTAACAGATAATGTTGAAAATATTAAACGGCAAATAGATATTTTTAAACAAGTCCAAACGAAACAAACATATGATATGGCTCAATTACTTGGTGTTCATATAGAAGGTTTATTTTTAAATCCGCAAAAAAAAGGAATACATGATGAAACTCAGTTTTTGAAAGTAACTGTCGAAAATTATAAATTGATTGAAGATG